>Ga0207674_10000067_pt1 | contig 107803 bp, 101 predicted proteins | sample KBSCornC72_FD_184303 | JGI IMG/M metagenome (GOLD analysis project Ga0207674, IMG submission 184303) | Corn rhizosphere microbial communities from Kellogg Biological Station, Michigan, USA - KBS Corn C7-2 (SPAdes) (version 2) | ecosystem: Host-associated > Plants > Roots > Rhizosphere > Soil ...
CATGGCAAGGCTCAGCGCTTTCTGCAACACGGCCAGCCCAACGCTCGCGGCGCAAATTACCACCAGCAGCGCAAAGGCCAGCGTCATCGGCAGCATTTGCCAGAGCCGGAATGCGCCAAACACCGTCAGGTAGAGCACGCCGGTCGCCCCGCCCTGGAGGATCAGCGCATAGACGCGCTGCTTATGCCGCAGCCGCCACCCCACCGCCAGCAGAACGATGGCAAACAGCGCCGTTGCCACGAGGCGCAGCTCAAGCGGGAACAGGGAATGTTCCACGGTATAGCGCAGCAGGAATGAAAGACCGAGGAAGAGAAGCAGGATCCCAAGCTTCGCCAGCGGGTTACCCTGCATAAACCAGCGCGCCAGCGACGTCAGGATACCGCCAAAGGCAGAAGGCTTTTTTGCCGCAGGCGTCGGGGCCGGAGCGGGTTCTGCCACGGCTGCGGGAGTATCGGAACGCCAGGGGTCGACAGGCGCGGGAGCATCTTCAACCACCGGCGCGGTCACGTCCGCCGGAGCGGCAGACTGCACCGGCTCTGGCGCTATCTCATTCGCGCCGCGCAGCTCAAGCGCCTCAATGCGCTGGCGTAGCCGGGCGATCTCCTGTCGAGCCGCCGTACTTCGGTTAAAGCCGATAACCGCAAGCACGGGTGCCACCACCAGCGCAAATACCAGGAACAAACAGCCAAGGATGTAAAGCTCGTCCATGTTTCCACCTTCACCGTAAACGATCCGTTAAGATTGACACAAATAGTTGCATTTGCGCCATCTTAAAAGGTGGAAACATTAGCAGGTCTTAACTGCCGAACCAGATCGTCGCGGATACCGCAGGCAGCGCCAGCACGCCGTCCTGTATCGTCGCCTTGCCCTCTTTATTCTTCCACGCAGCCACCTTCAGCAGCGGTGAATCATCCAGCACCACTTCGCAGGCCTCGCCCCGGTTAACGGCGACCAGCACGCGCTGCTGATTGTAGACGCGAGCAAACACCACGACGTTATCGTGCGCATAGACTACCTGACAGCCGCCGTAGCGCAGGGCAAGACTCTGCTTACGCAGCTTCGCCAGCCGCTGATACAGGCTGAACAGCACTTTGTCATGCTTCTCTGGCTCCCACGGGAAGGTTTTGCGGCAGAAAGGATCGTTGTTGCCGTCCAGCCCCACTTCGTCTCCATAATAGATGCACGGCACGCCCGGCCAGGTGAAGAGCCAGGTCACCGCCAGCGGTAGACGCGCAACATCCTTGCCGAGCAGGGATTTAAAGCGAGCGGTATCGTGGCTATCGAGCTGGTTGAACATCCGCAGCTGCTGCTGATGGGACAGACCGGCGCGATAGTTCTCCATCCACGCCATGCAGGTTTCAGCGTCGATATGATTCGGATCGTAGGAGATATCGGTGTTAGCGAGGAATCCCCACAGCGGGAAGGTAAAGCCGCGATAGTTCATCGCCGCATCTTCCGCATCGTTCTGCAGCCACTGGCGCGCGTCGCCAAAGTGCTCGCCAAAGACGAACGCCTCCGGCTGGGCCGCTTTCGCCGAGCGCGTAATCCCGGCGACGTGCTGAAGGTTATTCCGCGCTCCGCCGGCTTCACCGAGCATATGCACCACGTCCAGCCGCCAGCCGTCCATATTCCACGGCGCCTTCAGCCAGTGACGGACGATGCTGTCTTCACCGCCGTAGATTTCATTCACGAGCGTTGGCGACTGGAAATCCAGCTTCGGCAGGCTCGCGTAGCCCAGCCAGTCCAGCGCGCGGCCCTCCTCGTTAAAGCTGTACCAGTCGCGCTGCGGCGAGTCCGGGTTATGACACGCCCCGCCCATCGACTGGTTATGGCGGTCAAACCAGGCGTGCGAATCTCCACTGTGGTTGAACACGCCATCCAGAATCAGGCGCATGCCTTCGTTTTGAGTGTTCTTTCGCAGGCGCAGCAGCGCCTCGTCACCGCCAAACTGTTCGTCAACGTGGCGATAATCTTCGGTATCGTATTTGTGCACGCTCGGGGCTTTAAACACCGGGTTGAGATACAGCGCCGTCACGCCGAGCTTTTTCAGGTACGGCAGCTTTTCGCTGATGCCGTCGAGATCGCCGCCGTAAAACGTCGAGCCGCCAGCCTGCGCCGTCACCGGGTCATTCCACGCTTTCATAATGACGTCGTGACCCGCCGCGTGGTGGTAATAAACCTTATCCTGCTGCGCAGTACGCTTTTCGCTGCGCGCAAAACGGTCCGGGAAAATCTGGTAAAACACCTGATCGTTAACCCACTGCGGGCCGTTATCCGGGTAATCGACCGCAAACTGCTCCAGCCGTGCGGGCGGGAAACGGCTAAACCCCTGCGGGGTAAACCACAGCTGGCGGTTATTCCACAAAAGCTTAAAGCTGTAACGGCGGCGCGGCTGCCCAGTATTCAGGTCGATATTCGCCCGCCACGCCGTGATTCCCGGCTGCGGCTGGCTGCGCAGCTTGTGCATTTTCAGGCCGGTCTCTTCGTTATCTATTTCGGCGCGGAGCGTCACGCGTTCAGGCTGATTTTCCCCCGCCAGCCAGAGCGTAATCACAAGGTTGTCTTTGTTTTGCTTAACAAATGGGGCAACCGGAAGGTGCCAGGCGTTTAACATCACGAATCCCCTCTGATGAAATTGACGTCACCTTGCCACAGGGTGGTTAAGGATAGCTCATCACGTTCGGGATTATTGGGGGAGGAGAAAGGAGGATGAGGCAAAATTCCCTCTCCCAAGGGGAGAGGGGAAAAGGATATTACTGCGCTTCCGCCAGCTGACGGTCACGGCGGCATTTAAACATCCAGCCCACCAGCAGCAGGACGATCCACGCGCAGCCCACGTACAGGGAAATGCGGGTATCCGGATGGTAGCCAATCAGGCCAATGATAAACACCAGGAAGATCAGCCCGACGACGGTCGTCGCAACGCCGCCCGGTACTTTGAACTTCAGCGCTTTCGCCTCATCCGGCGACAGACGACGGCGGAACGCAATCTGCGACAGCAGGATCATAATCCACACCCACACCGTCGCGAAGGTCGCCAGCGATGCGATCACCAGGAAGACGTTCTCCGGCATGATGTAGTTCAGGTAAACCGAGAACAGCAGCGCTACGGTCATCACCACAACGGTTACCCACGGCGTGCCGCGGCGTGAGGTTTTGGCGAACACCTTCGGCGCACTGCCCTGCTCCGCCATGCCGTGCAGCATACGGCCCACGCCAAAGACGTCACTGTTGATCGCGGAGAGTGACGCGGTGAGCACCACAAAGTTCAGAATGCTGGCCGCAAAGGCAATTCCCATATGCTGGAAGGTCAGAACAAACGGGCTACCGTTGGTGCCGACCTGATTCCACGGGTAGATGGACATAATCACGAACAACGTGCCCACGTAGAACACCAGAATACGCATCGGCACCGAGTTGATGGCGCGCGGAATGGATTTCTCCGGATCTTTCGCTTCCCCGGCGGTGATACCGATAATCTCGATACCGCCATAGGCGAACATCACCATCTGCAGCGACATGACCATTCCGAGCCAGCCGTTACTGAAGAAGCCGCCGTTGCTCCAGAGGTTATGGATGCCGGTCGGCTGACCGCCGTTACCGATTCCCCAGATGATGATGCCGAAACCGGCCACGATCATGATGATGATGGTGGCGACCTTGAAGAAGGAGAACCAGAATTCGAGCTCGCCGAACACCTTCACGCTCATCAGGTTGACGGCGCAAATGATCAGCACCACGCTCAGCACCCAAATCCAGTGCGGCACCGCCGGGAACCAGACGCCCATATAGATGCCAAACGCCGTCACGTCGGCAATCGCCACAATCAGGATTTCAAAGCAGTAGGTCCAGCCGGTGATAAACCCGGCCAGCGGGCCGAGGTTTTCCTGCGCGTAGCGGGAGAAGGAGCTGGCGGACGGGTTGTGAACCGACATTTCGCCGAGGGCGCGCATGATGATATACGCCGCCACGCCGCCGATGATGTACGCCAGCAGAACGCTGGGACCGGCCATTTTGATGGCATCTGCCGAGCCATAAAAAAGACCGGTGCCGATAGCAGAGCCCAGCGCCATAAAGCGGATGTGGCGCGTGCTCAATCCACGTTTAAGTTTGTTAGTGCTTTCCATTTAAATCTTGCCATTCAACACGAAAAAAACAAAAAACCACGGGGCCTTAAGCCCCGTGGTTAAACAGTTTGTTGCCGTTGATTAATGAGCGTTCGATGCAACCTGACGCCCTGCAGCACGGTCCCAGATAATCGCCAGAACCAGTGCAACAACGGTAGGCATCAGCCAGGCCAGACCCTGCTCGGACAGCGGCAGACGCTGTGTCCATGCCGGCAGTATGTGCGCGAAAGCTGATGCTTTAATCCCGTCAAGGATACCAAAAATCAGGCTGATAAACATGGCTGGCGCAATAATTCGTGAAGAGTTGTTCCACCACGGGCGAGTAAAGCTCAGCACCACCAGCACGATACACGGCGGGTAAATAGCCGTCAGCACCGGAATAGAGACCTGAATCAGGTGGCTCAGACCGAGGTTGGACACCGCCATGGAGAAGATACCGAGGATAAACACCAGGGTGCGGTAAGAGAGCGGCAGATACTGTGCAAAGAACTCTGCGCAGGCGCAGGTCAGGCCAACCGCCGTCACCAGACAGGCAAGGAAGATGAGCGCTGCCAGCAGCATACTGCCCGCACCGCCGAAGGTGTGCTGAACGTAGGCGTGCAGGATAGCCGCACCGTTGGCGTTCTGATCGACCAGCATGGCGCTGTCGGAGCCCAGACGGAACAGCGCCAGATACAGCAGCGTCAGCCCCACGCCGGCCATCAGGCCAGCCCAGATGGTATAGCGGGTCAGCAGACGCGCTTCGGTCACACCGCGGGAACGCGCAGCGTTAACGATAACGATACCAAACACCATCGCGCCCAGCGTATCCATCGTCAGGTAGCCGTTCACAAAGCCGTTAGAGAACGCGGCATTTTTATAGGCGTCCATCGCGTCGCTAATCGGGCCCGCTGGCCAGACGATGGCCGCAACAGCCAGAACAATCAGCGCCACAATTTTCAGCGGAGCCAGGAAGTTACCCACGGTATCCAGCAGCTTGCCCGGATAGAGGGAAACCAGAATCACGATCGCGAAGTAGATCAGGCTGTAGATAAACAGCGGCATCGCACCGTCACCGGTCAGGGGAGCAATACCCACTTCGAAGGACACGGTTGCCGTACGCGGGGTCGCAAACAGCGGGCCAACGGCCAGATAGCAGACGGTTGCCAGCAGAACGCCCGCCACTTTGCCAATCGGGGTGCTGAGGCTATCCACACCGCCGCCGACTTTCGCCAGCGCGACGACGGTCAGAACCGGCAGACCCACGGCAGTAATCAGGAAACCAAACGCGGCGGTCCAGACGTGTTCACCCGCCTGTAAGCCAACCATTGGAGGGAAAATGATGTTGCCTGCGCCAACGAACAGCGCAAATGTCATAAAGCCCAGCGCGATGATGTCACGCGATTTTAAGTGATGGGTCATAAAACCTTACTGCCTGTGGATGTGGTGTTGAAAACATTGAGATTTTCGATATCCCTGACGGGACGATACAGCCGAAAATTTGCTCAATTTCAGCGGGAAATGCTCCCGTCCTGGCGTGGAGAAGAATAGTTTTTCGATTTACCACGCAAATACAGTCGGTCTGACAGTATCTGGGGCGCAATTTAAACGCTTATAACGTTTAAAGGCAAGGTGGGATCGTAAAACCAGAACAATATGCCAGCATGAAAATACACGTCAGAACAATACGCTATTTATAAGAAAAACCCATGGCTAATCATGCGAACAAAAAACAGTCAGCCGTATAAAATTCATCCGCGTTTCGCTTGACTGCAAAGCAAACGGGCCAGCAGACGCTGACCCGTGGAAAGGTAAAATGACACGCCTGCCGTCAGGCGATCTTTTTGGCAATTAATCGTTCCGGAATAACGAAACTGAAGCGGGTTCCTTTACCCAGCGTACTCTGAATATCGAGACGGCTTTCATGGTGATTCACCGCGTGTTTCACAATTGCCAGCCCCAGGCCGCTTCCGCCTGTTTGCCGGGATCGCGCTTTATCCACACGGTAAAAGCGCTCGGTCAGACGCGGAATATGCTCAGGCGCGATCCCCGGCCCGTTGTCTTCCACGCTAAACTCAGCCCCCGTTGGGGCATGGTGCCAGCGCACCACGATATTCGTCCCCTCCGGCGTATGATTCACCGCGTTATACACCAGGTTGGAAATGGCGCTCCGCAGTTCATCTTCGCTGCCCAGCACCTTCAGCGTATTGTCGACCTCAAAAGTCAGGTGATGCTTTTTGTGGCTTAACGTCTGCGCTTCACGCTCAACGACCCGCAGCATCATCGGCACATCAATGGTGTCATTTAGCGCGAGCGACGGCGCCGCTTCAATCTTCGAGAGCGTCAGCAGCTGCTTCACCAGCCCTTCCATCCGGTGCGTTTGCTCGCGCATGGTGTGCAGCGCTTTTTCACGCGGCGCGCCTTCAAGCGTTTGCTCCTGCATCATCTCCAGGTATCCCTGAAGCACGGTCAGCGGTGTACGCAGTTCGTGACTGACGTTGGCGAAGAAGTTGCGACGCGCCCCTTCCAGCTGGTGCATCTGGGTGACATCGCGCGCCACCATCAGCCACTGTTTATCGCTGTAGGGCATCACGCGGATTTCCAGATGGCGACCATTATTGAGCTTCAGATTATGCGGGCGGGTAAAATCACGCTTTTTCAGATACAGCGTAAATTCGGGATAACGCAGAAGGTTGAGGATATTCTGACCATTATCATCGGGCCAGCGCAGGCCCAGCAGCTGTTGCGCAAGGCCGTTACACCAGAAGATCGTCCCTTCTTCGGTCGTCAGAATAACGGCATCCGGCAGCGACTCTGCACCGCTGCGAAAACGCTTAATCAGGCTTCCCAGCTCGCGGCGACGCTTTTTATTACGCATCTGCATCTGATGCAGACCGTACAGCAGCGGCTCCCAGCTGCCGCTTCCCGGCGGCGGCGTCATACTTCGGTCAACCCACAGCCACCAGGAGAGGCGCAGCAGGTTCCAGAAATGCCAGATCAGCAGCCCGGTGACCGACGCCAGCAGAAACCACGGCAGGTGTCCAAGAAAGGCCCCCAGAAGGAAGGCCGGAATACAGCATAAGATCAGTTCAAAGACGAGCCTTTTCCATGACAGACGTTCCAGCACGCGTCACACTCCTGTCATTGTTCAGAAACGGGTAGAAAAACGATAACCCGTGCCGCGGACCGTCTGCACCATGCGATCGTGGCCGCTCAGTTCCAGTGCTTTTCGCAGGCGGCGAATATGTACGTCAACCGTCCGGTCTTCGACATACACGTTAGTTCCCCAGACGTTATTCAGCAACTGCTCGCGGCTGTAAACGCGTTCCGGGTGGGTCATAAAGAAGTGCAGGAGTTTAAATTCGGTAGGCCCCATGTCGAGGGGATTCTCACCGGTCATGACGCGGTGTGAGGTGGGGTCAAGGCTCAGCCCCTGCATCTCAATCACCTCTTCCACCGCCATCGGCGAAATACGGCGCATCACGGCTTTAATGCGGGCAACCAGCTCTTTTGGAGAGAACGGTTTAGTAATGTAATCGTCCGCGCCGGTCTCCAGACCGCGCACGCGATCCTCTTCTTCTCCGCGCGCCGTGAGCATCACAACCGGGATGTCGCGGGTCAGCGCTTCACGCTTCAGGTGTTTGATAAACTGCAGTCCGGAGCCGCCGGGCAACATCCAGTCCAGCAGAATCAGATCGGGCCAGGGTTCATTCAGCTGGTTCACTGCGCTGTCATAATCTTCCGCTTCAACCGGCTGGAAGCCGTTTTGCTCGAGCACGAAGCACACCATTTCACGAATTGGAGCTTCATCTTCTACGACCAGAATACGTCTCGCCATACTTTGCCCTGTCTTATCTTATTTAAGTTACAAGTTTGTAATTCGGCGCCATTATGCGTCAGATTTATGACAGATTTATGAAAAACAGTACCACGATAACGGGCAAACCGTTGTTTTATTACAGCGGTTATTTTCCCGTCTCTGAACGTTTATAATCCTGCTTTCTCTTTTTTGCCACGGATCAGCTATGCGCATACTTCACACCTCGGACTGGCATCTGGGTCAAAATTTTTACAGCAAAAGCCGTGCGGCTGAACATGAAGCCTTCCTGAACTGGCTGCTGAAAACGGCCCGGACGCACGAGGTGGACGCGATTATTGTGGCGGGTGACATCTTTGATACCGGCTCGCCCCCCAGCTATGCGCGTGAACTGTACAACCGCTTCGTGGTGAATTTGCAGCAAACCGGCTGTCATCTGGTGATTGTCGCCGGCAACCATGATTCCGTCGCGACGCTCAATGAATCTCGTGACATCCTGGCATTTCTCAATACCACCGTCGTCGCCAGCGCCGGGCACGCCCCGCAGATCCTGAAAAAACGCGACGGCACGCCGGGGGCGGTGCTGTGCCCCATTCCGTTTTTGCGTCCGCGGGACATCGTGCAAAGCCAGGCGGGGCTGTCGGGTGCGGAAAAGCAGCAGCATCTCCTGCAGGCCATCACCGATTATTATCACCAGCAGCACGCCGATGCCTGCGCCCTGCGCGGCGACCAGCCGATTCCGGTGATTGCGACCGGGCATCTCACCACCGTCGGGGCCAGTAAAAGTGACGCCGTACGTGACATCTATATCGGCACGCTGGATGCCTTTCCGGCGCAGAACTTCCCGCCAGCCGACTACATTGCGCTCGGACATATTCACCGGGCGCAGATCGTCGGCGGCAGCGAGCACATCCGCTACTGCGGCTCGCCAATTTCGCTCAGCTTTGACGAAACGGGCAAGGCCAAATCCGTCCATCTGGTGAGCTTTTCCGACGGAAAACTTCACGCCGTCGAGACGCTGGAGGTCCCGGTCACCCAGCCGCTGGCGGTGCTGAAGGGCGATCTTGCCGCCATTACCGCCCAGCTTGAGCAGTGGCGCGGAACAGCGCTTAACCCGCCCGTCTGGCTGGATATCGAAATCACCACCGACGACTACCTGCACGATATGCAGCGTAAAATACAGGCGCTGACGGAAGATTTACCCGTCGAAGTCTTACTGGTACGCCGCAGCCGCGAGCAGCGCGAGAAAATTCTGTTAAGCGCTCAACGTGAAACGCTCAGTGAGCTTCGGGTTGAAGAGGTGTTTGAACGCAGGCTCTCGCAGGAGGAAATTGACGACGCGAAGCGCGCAAGACTCAGCGAACTGTTCAGCCATACCCTGCATGCGCTCAATGATGAGGAAGAAAACGCATGAAAATTTTGAGCCTGCGCCTGAAAAATCTCAACTCCCTCAAGGGCGAGTGGAAAATTGACTTTACCGCGGAGCCGTTTGCCAGCAACGGGCTGTTTGCCATTACCGGCGCGACCGGGGCAGGTAAAACCACCCTGCTCGACGCCATCTGTCTGGCGCTTTATCACGAAACGCCGCGCCTGCAGAAGGTCTCTCAGGCGCAAAACGACCTGATGACGCGCGACACCGCCGAGTGCCTGGCGGAAGTGGAGTTCGAGGTAAAAGGCACCGCCTATCGCGCATTCTGGAGCCAGAACCGCGCGCGCAACCAGCCGGACGGCAACCTGCAGGCGCCGCGCGTGGAGCTGGCGCGCTGCGAAGATGGCAAAATCCTGGCCGACAAAGTGACGGATAAACTGGAGCAAACCGCTGCGCTCACCGGGCTGGACTATGGCCGCTTCACCCGCTCGATGCTGCTCTCACAGGGGCAGTTTGCCGCCTTCCTTAATGCCAGGCCGAGCGATCGCGCCGAGCTGCTGGAAGAGCTGACCGGCACCGAGATCTACGGACAGATTTCCGCCATGGTGTTTGAAAAACATAAAGCCGCCCGCAGCGTGCTTGAAAAGTGCGAGGCGCAGGCGGCGGGCGTCGTGCTGTTGAGCGAAGAGCAACAGCAGCAGTTGCAGCAAAGTTTGCAGGCGCTTACTGACGAAGAGAAAATCCTGCTGGTTCAGCAGCAAAGCCAACAGAAAGATTTTCAGTGGCTTACGCGCCATGATGAGCTCGTGCTTGAGCAACAGCGCGTCACCGCAATGCAGCAGCAGGCGCAACAGGCGCTGACGAACGCTGCGCCAGAGCTGGCAAAGCTCCAGCTTGCCCTGCCCGCCGCCCAGCTTCGACCGCTTTGGGCGCACCAGCAGGAGCAAACCGCGCGCCTGACGCAAACCCAGCAGCGAATTGTTGAAGTAAATACTCGCTTACAAGCCAAAACCGCACTGCGCGCGCGGATCCGTCATACCGCCCAGCGTAATCATGAGCAGCTTCAGACCGAACTGAAGGCGCTGGCGCAGTGGCTGGCGGAGCACGAGCGCTATCGCCTGCTGGGGCAGGAGATTGCCGGCTGGCGTGCCCAGTTCTCACAGCTTAACCGCGACAAAACGCAGTTAGCCTCGCTTGCTGCGCGGATGGGTGAACTACGCAACAGGCTGGCTGAGATGCCGGAAAATGCGCTGACGCTGACGGCGGATGAGGTCAGCGCGGCCATGGAGCAGCAGTCACGGTCACGCGCGCTGCGCCAGTGGCTAACGTCGCTGCATGCCCGCTATCAGCCGCTGCAAAAGCGCCTGCGCCAGAGCGGTGAAAGCGTGCAGAAGGCCCAGGCCGATCAAAACAAACTCAATGAAACGCTGACGCTGCGTCGCCAGCAGTACAAAGAGAAACACCAGCACTTTCTGGATCTTAAAGCCCTCTGCGAACGCGAAGCGACGATTAAAGACCTGGAAAGCTATCGTTCCCGGCTTGAGGCCGGCAAACCCTGTCCGCTGTGCGGCTCCAGCGAGCACCCCGCCGTTGCGCAATACCAGTCGCTTGAGCTGACGGATAACCAGCGCCGCCGCGATGTCCTGGAAAAAGAGGTCGCCGCCCTTAAAGAGGAAGGCCTGCTGGTGCTGGGACAGGTTAATGCCCTGACGCAGCAGATCCAGCGCGAGACAGACGAAGCGCAGACTCTCTCTCAGGAAGAGCAAGCACTCACTAAAGAGTGGATGGAAGCCTGCACTTCCCTGAACATCGCGTTGAATATTCAGGAAGATATCACGCCATGGATGAACGAGCAGGAACAGTACGAGCGCCAGCTTTATCAGCTCAGCCAGCGTCTGACCCTGCAAAACCAGCTAAACGAGCAGGAAGTGCAGGAGCGACAGTATCAGCAGCAGCTGACGGCCGCGCGCCAGGCGCTGGAAAACACCCTGCTCTCGCTATCGCTTAACGTACCTGAAGACGGCAATGAAGCCGCCTGGCTGCACGCCCGCGAAGCGGAATTCGCGCAGTGGCAGGAGAAACAAACGCAGCACGGCGTGCTTCTGGAACGCATAAACGCGCTGAAGCCGCTGCTCGACACGCTTCCGGAAACGAACGGCGAAGAGGCCGAACCGGCCATTCCTGACGGCTGGCGCGACGTTCACGATGAATGCGTGTCGCTACAAAGCCAGCTCAGCGCGCAGCAGCAGCAGGAAAAGCTGGAGCAAGAGCGCCTGCAGCAGTCGCAGACGCAGTTCACCACGGCGCTCGCAGCGAGCTGCTTTGCCGATCGGGACGCGTTCCTTGCCGCGCTGCTGGATGACGACGCTATTCGCCACCTCGAACAGCTGAAGCAGTCGCTGGAAAGCCAGATACAGCAGGCCGCGGCCCTTTCCGGCCAGGCTAACCAGCAGCTGCAGGCTCATCTGGCGCTGCGGCCGGAAGGGCTCAACGCAGATGCTCCTGCGCTGCAAAGCCAGCTGCAGCAGCTGGCGGAAAGGCTTCGCGAGAACACCACGCATCAGGGCGAGATCCGCCAGCAGCTTAAGCAGGACAGCGATAACCGTCAGCACCAGCTGGCGTTGATGCAGCAAATTGAAGAGGCCGCGCGCCAGGCGGACGACTGGGGTTATCTGAACGCGCTGATCGGCTCCAGCACCGGCGACAAGTTCCGTAAATTCGCGCAGGGGCTGACGCTGGATAATCTCGTCTGGCTTGCTAACCAGCAGCTTAACCGTCTGCACGGGCGTTATCTGCTGCAGCGCAAGGCCAGCGACGCGCTGGAGCTGGAAGTGGTCGATACGTGGCAGGCGGACGCGGTTCGCGATACCCGAACGCTCTCGGGCGGCGAGAGCTTCCTGGTCAGCCTGGCGCTGGCGCTGGCTCTTTCCGATCTGGTGAGCCATAAGACGCGGATCGATTCCCTGTTCCTGGATGAAGGGTTCGGCACGCTCGACAGTGAAACGCTGGATACCGCGCTGGATGCGCTCGACGCGCTGAACGCCACCGGGAAAACCATCGGCGTGATCAGCCACGTAGAGGCAATGAAAGAGCGCATTCCGGTGCAGATCAAGGTGAAGAAAATTAACGGGCTGGGTTATAGCAGGCTGGATAAGGAATTTGCGGTGGATGGAATGGTAGGTCGGTGCGGTCTGATGCCCTCACCCTAGCCCTCTCCCACAGGGAGAGGGAATAAACATTATTTGCTTTTATTCCGGCCACAGCCACGCCGCGCCGCGCACGCCGCTGGAGTCACCGTGGACAGCTTTGCGGATCGGGGTTTCACACTCGCCGCCAAACACCCACTGTTTCACCAGATTCGGTACCGTGGCGTACAGCCGGTCGACGTTGCTCATGCCGCCGCCGAGCACAATCACGTCCGGATCGAGAATATTCACCACGTGCGCCAGGGATTTCGCCAGCCGCATTTCGTAGCGGCTAAGGGCCAGCTCGGCGACCGGATCCTGTTCTTCGACCAGACGCATGATTTCGTTGCCCTTTAGCGGCTGGCCGCTTAAGCGGTGGTAGTCGGTCGCAAAACCGGTGCCGGAGATAAACGTCTCAATACAGCCCTGCTTTCCGCAGTAGCACGGCACCTCAGCGCGGTATTTAAGCTCGTCTTCATCCATCCACGGCAGCGGGTTGTGTCCCCACTCGCCCGCGGTACCGTTACCGCCGATATGGGCGCGCCCGCCGAACGCCACGCCCGCACCGCAGCCGGTACCGACGATCACGGCAAACACGGTCTGGGCACCGGCCGCCGCGCCGTCGATGGCCTCAGAGACCGCCAGACAGTTAGCGTCGTTGGCCAGACGCACTTCCCGGTTCAGACGTTGGCTCAAATCTTTATCTAACGGCTGACCGTTGAGCCAGGTGGAGTTGGCATTTTTAACCACCCCGGTATACGGGGAGATCGACCCCGGGATCCCCATACCGACGCTGCCGGTTTGGCCTGTCGCCTGCTCTGCCATCTCAACCAGGCTGGCAATCGTCTCGATAGTCTGGTGATAATCATCGCGCGGCGTCGGCAGACGGTGGCGGAACAGCTGCTCCCCCTGCTCGCTCAGTGCGATGACTTCTGTTTTGGTGCCGCCCAAATCGATCCCAATACGCACAAGACTCTCCTCATTATTTTGATTATCAACAGAGTAGAAGCACGCTTCCCGATTAGCAATGCAAGCGATGCGACAATTCGTTATCATGCCCGCTGATTTAACGACAAGGCCGTGGAAATTATCATGCTGTGGTTCAAAAATTTGATGGTTTACCGTCTCAGCCGCGACGTTTCGCTGCGTGCAGAAGAGATGGAAAAACAGTTAGCCGCTTATACCTTTTCCCCTTGCGGTAGCCAGGATATGGCGAAAACCGGCTGGGTTCCGCCAATGGGTTCACAAAGCGATGCACTGACCCACGCCAGCAGCACGGGTCAAATCATCGTCTGCGCCCGTAAAGAAGAGAAAATCCTGCCGACGCCGGTGGTTAAGCAGGCGCTCGAAGCGAAAATTTTCAAGCTGGAAGCCGAACAGGGCCGCAAGCTGAAAAAGACCGAAAAAGATTCGCTGAAAGACGAAGTGCTGCACTCCCTGCTGCCGCGCGCCTTCAGCCGCTTCAGCCAGACCATGATGTGGATCGACACCGTCAACGGGCTGATCATGGTGGACTGCGCCAGCGCCAAGAAAGCAGAAGATACGCTGGCCCTGCTGCGTAAAAGCATCGGATCTTTACCAGTCGTTCCGCTGGCGCTGGAAACGCCGATCGAGCTGACGCTGACCGAATGGGTACGCAGCGGCGCTGCGGCTCAGGGTTTCCAGATCCTTGATGAAGCCGAGCTGAAAGCCCTGCTGGAAGATGGCGGCGTGATCCGCGCGAAGAAGCAGGATCTGGTGAGCGACGAGATCGCCGTCCACATCGAAGCGGGTAAAGTGGTCACTAAACTGGCGCTCGACTGGCAGCAGCGCATTCAGTTCGTGATGTGCGACGACGGCTCCGTGAAGCGTCTGAAGTTCTGCGACGAGCTGCGCGATCAGAACGAAGATATCGACAGGGAAGATTATGCCCAGCGCTTTGACGCGGACTTCATCCTGATGACCGGCGAGCTGGCCGCGTTGATTCAGAATCTGGTGGAAGGTCTCGGCGGCGAAGCGCAAAGATAACAGGCAAAACGCAGGCCGGGTAAGCGTTAGCGCCACCCGGCTTATTTTTTATTTCAGGTAGCGGCACAGATAAGAGGTAGGTTCAGCGACCTGCAAATGGAACTCGCTGTGGCCAGGGACGTTGAAAACTTGCCCGGCAGCGTAAACTTTCCATTCCGTTTCACCCGGCAGTAAGACGTTCAGCGCACCGCTGACGACCGTCATTTCTTCAGCTTCCGCCGTGCCAAAGGTGTATTCCCCTTCCGCCATAACGCCGACACTGGCGCGGCCAGTGCTGCTGCTGGTAAAACCAATGGATTTCACTTTACCGGAAAAGTATTCGTTACTTTGAAGCATGAACTGGCCCTTATATTTATAGATAAAAATTCACTATAGGGGCCATGCTCATCACCTGTCACGCAAAATCATTACATGAGCAGTTCCGAGGCCAGGCGAGCCATCAGAACGTTGGATAACAGCACGGGCACATCCAGCGCTTTTTGCAGCAGATCACGATGGTGCTGATGGAAACCGAGGCAGTCCAGAATCAAGACATCTGCTCCTCTCTCAAGCAGTTCCTTCCCGGCAGCAATAAGTTTTGCCTCACTGTCCCAGAACGGATTTGCCAGCGCATACAAGGGCACTTTTTCCAGCACGTGCCATTTTGCTTCCTGGTTATCCATGAGCTCCTCAATGGGCACAATCACCCCCACCTGATGACCATCCACGATGGAGGCCACCAGCGGTGGAATGATCCGCATCGGCTCAAGCAAAATCGCATTACGCGCCGTAAGCCCCTTAATGGGCGCGGTGCTCATCAGCAAAATAACGTCATAACCTTGATTATCGAGCACTTCTATTACGCCCTGCAGCGAGCGCTCGATTTTCTGACGCGAAACGTGCGCCAGTTTACCGTCGCTTAATAACGTCGCCAGGGGATCCTCCCCCGCCTCGACAGCGTAGTCTTCCATGACCTCTTCCCGACTCATCTTCCCCAGCAGGCTAAGATGCGTTATCTGTTGTTCAGATACATGCTCGGTTAAGAGCGGTAACACTTCGCTTACAGGGACCACACCAATGGTGAGGATCGCCAACGTTGCCTTCATCTTGATCGCCTTCCATTACTCCAACATCGTGCACACAGGTACAGGCTCACTACGCTGCACAGTTCATTTTTTCAACAAAACAGCACCAAGCGTAGCAGGTGATCCCGACATCGAAATGTAAAGATCGCCTGCCGATACCGGAGTTACTTGTAATAACTAAATATTAACTCCTGCTTAACTTTCCCGATGAATAAAAAGTGTGATTCAGGCACGATACTGGAACGTTTAGGAAAAGGGTCAGGTTTTATCGGGATCTTCATAGCGCCGTTTCGCGTCCAGCGCTTCCTGTTCAGTCTCGTGTTCACTGATCAGCGAGTCCGGCTTGGGGTGATCGGCACGCAGTTGATACCAGGTCACGGTATGACCCGTCTGGCCTTTTTCAACGGTAACAATACGTGCTTCACGCGGATAGGGAGGTCTGGTTGGCATAGCTCATCCTTTTTTTATGTCTGAGCTATAAGTATAGACGCCGGTTAGCTGGCACAAGCCAAACGCAGGGCGGTAATAATCTGAATCACAACGTCTTCGGGAGAGGCTGACGCATCCACCACGTGGTGAGCCGCTTCGCGGTATAGCGCATCGCGTTCGGCCAGCACTTCGCTCACCTCTTCGTTGAGCGGCCTGGAGGTCAGCGCGGGACGTTGCCCCTCTTCCGGAAAGGCTTCCAGCCGCCCTACCAGAGCCGACACCGGCGCGCTGAGATAAATCACAATCCCCTTTTCGCGCATAAAGTGGCGATTACACTCCGCCAGAACGATGCCTCCGCCGGTCGCGATCACGGCTGACGGGGTCGTGACCGCTTTCAGCGCGGCGGTTTCGCGCGCGCGAAAGCTCTCCCATCCCTCTTGCTCAACAATCTCGGCGATGGTTTTTCCGGCCTCGGTTTGCAGCCAGTGGTCGGTATCAACAAACTGGCGATGACACACGCGTGCCAGCTCCAGGCCAACGGTGGTTTTCCCACAGCCGCGGGGGCCAACTAAAAAGATGGGTTGGGTCATGCCAGGTGTTCCCCTTGATGCCGAATGGCTGAAGAGTGTAAAGAAATAATTGCAGAAGATGTTGCGATTACTTTACTGCAAAGCGGTACGGGATGACAACCCTGTGGAGGCCACACTGTACCACAAATTGACAATAATTATCATTACGCTGTGCGGCGCTTCACTTCCAGCAGCCATTTATCCAGCTCGGCAGCGAACTGCTGGCGATCGCGCTGGGACAGGCTGTCCGGTCCACCGGTCTGCACGCCGCTGGCCCGCATCGTATCCATAAAATCGCGCATGGTGAGCTTCTCGCGAATGGTCGAAGGCGAGTAACGCTCCCCGCGCGGATTGAGCGCCGCCGCCCCTTTCTCCAGCACTTCGGCAGCCAGCGGAATATCCGCCGTGATCACCAGATCCTCCGCGCTGCACAGGCGAACAATTTCGTTATCCGCCACGTCGAACCCGGCCGGCACGCGCAAGGAGCGGATGAACCGCGAAGGCGGTACGCGAATATTCTGGTTCGCCACCAGCGTCAGCGGCATTTGAACGCGCTCGGCGGCGCGAAATAAAATCTCTTTAATCACGTTCGGACACGCGTCCGCATCAACCCAAATCGCCATATTGTCTCCCCATAATGAGTCTGCCGACTATTGTCGCCTGCATTTCGTTGTTAAGCTATCAATCAGAGAAAACAACGCATAATGACGGAGAATCGTGATGGACAAGAAAATCGGGTTTATCGGCTGCGGTAACATGGGCAAAGCCATCCTGGGCGGTCTGATCGCCAGCGGGCAGGTGCTGCCGGGTCAGATTTGGGTCTATACCCCGTCACCGGACAAAGTCGCCGAGTTGCGCGATCAATATGGGATCAACGCCGCCGAAAGCGCGCAGGAAGTTGCCCAGGTCGCCGATATCGTCTTTGGCGCCGTCAAGCCGAACATCATGATCAAAGTGCTGAGCGATATCACCTCCAGCCTGAATAAAGAGACGCTGGTCGTGTCGATTGCCGCAGGCGTCACGCTCGATCAGCTGGCGCGCGCGCTGGGTCACGATCGTAAAATCGTCCGCGCCATGCCCAACACCCCCTCGCTGGTCAATGCCGGAATGACCTCCGTCACGCCTAACGCGCTGGTGACCACAGAAGAAGTGGCCGACGTGCTGAATATTTTCCGCTGCTTCGGTGAGGCAGAAGTGATTGCCGAATCGATGATCCATCCGGTGGTCGGCGTGAGTGGCTCAGCCCCTGCCTATGTGTTCATGTTTTTAGAAGCGATGGCCGACGCCGCCGTGCTTGGCGGAATGCCGCGCGCGCAGGCGTATAAGTTCGCCGCGCAGGCCGTCATGGGCTCCGCCAAAATGGTGCTGGAAACCGGCAAACACCCGGGTGAACTGAAAGATATGGTCTGCTCCCCGGGCGGTACCACCATTGAAGCGGTGCGGGTGCTGGAAGAGCGCGGATTCCGCTCGGCCGTCATTGAAGCGATGGCAAAATGCATGGAAAAATCAGAGAAGCTGAGTAAATCCTGATTTCTGACCGGGCGTCAGGCGGCCACTTCGGTGCGGCCGCGCCCGGCATTTTTCGCCCTGTACAGCGCCACGTCGGCCGCCTTCAGCCATTCCCGATAATGTCCAAACTGCGGCCCCCAGGGGGCAACGCCTACGCTGATGCGCAGCGCTTCTTTTGGCGCGCACGGCAACGTCAGTTTTTCCAGCCGCTCATGCAGTCGCGACATCACGGCGATGGCGCTTTCCGCCGCGGTCTGCGACATAATCACCGCAAACTCATCCCCGCCAAACCGACCGATCGCATCGCCTGACCGTACCGACCGCTGGAGCTGACGCGTAATAGCAATGATCGCCTCGTCGCCCACGTCGTGCCCCCAGGTGTCGTTGATGTTTTTAAAGTGGTCGATATCAATCAGCAATATCGTGGCGGTGCTGTGGTCGCGCCGACAATGCTCAAATTCATTTCGCAGCAGCATTTCCCAGTGCCGACGGTTAAAGACCCCGGTCATCCCGTCGCGGGTGCTCATCATTTCCAGCCGCTGCTTATGTTCCGCAAGCCTGACGGCGGTTCGGTGGCTGAGCCAGGCAAACAGCATGGGATACAGCACGAGCACGGGTAACGTTAAGCCCCACTCCACGAGGTCGGGGTTGAAGACGGCCACTTTCCCGACGAGTGGCAGGGTCACCAGCGCGGAGAGCAGCGTCAACGCGATCCCCGGGATAAACAGACGACAGCCGCCGGAACCCATCATATTCATCCCCACCATCATCACCAGCGCTGCGGTGGGTAACGCATTCATCCCCATCACGCCTATCCAGAGCCCGGCGATAATGGCATCGATTTTAAGATTGAAAATTTCCTGCTGATGAGGTGAAGCGGCACGGCAGGACAGCTGCCAGGCAAAATGGGGCCAGACGAACGACCACCCCACCAGTAAAAGCCACCAGCCACCGGGTAAAAAATGGGTGACCAGCATCCCCGCAACGGGGAAAAACATCGCCGCCAGCCCGACGGCGCGCGCCAGCCGAACTCGCCGGGCAAACTGAATGCCGGCGCGGTGAGGGTCATCCTGAGAAAGGGTTAGATTCCACTCTTCCCGAATGCGCTTTTTGTTGTAATACGTTTCATCATTCATCATTTTTGGGAATATTCTGAAACATTTTCCCAAATTATAGAGAGGGGGTCTGCGGGGAAAGTATGAAATTTCGGGTGAGCCGCCGGAGCCGCTCACCCGTTTGAACTACACTTTTTTCTTCAGGCACGCGCTCATGAACTTGCTGCGGTCGTCCCCCTTCAGGGACTGCTCGGTCGCTTTCGCATTACACTCGCGCATTTTTTGCTGCTGCGGCGTCAGGCTTTTTTCAGCCGGTTTCGCGGCGCCATTTTTAAGGCAGTCGCTCATGTAGGTCTTGCGGGCATCTCCCTTCAGACTCTGCGACGTCGCCTGTTGATTACAGGTGGTCATACGCTGTTGTTGCGGCGTTAGCGTCTTCTCTTCCGCGTTCGCCGATGCGACCAGGAACAGGCCGGAGAGCAGAGTAACCAGTAATGTTGTTTTCATTGCACCATCCTTTTGTGAACATTCCCTGTAAGTCTGGTTCGTGACAGGAAAAAAACCAGCCGACAGATGTGATTTCCGCCGGGATTTTATCATTTAAGACCCAGCGCCGCCTTCATGGTGTAGAACAGATCCGTTTGATCGGTCAGGCCTACCACATTTGCCGCGTGCGGACCGTAGGCTGCAATGCGCAGCTGGGTGCCGGTGTGCTCCATGGACTCTTCCTCAGAGTTGCCGTAGCTCAACACCATAACGGCGCCATCTTTGGTATTCAGCGCCTGCGTCAGGCCCGGGGCTTTGGTATCTGCCGGGATGATCTGGCTGGCGTGCGCATGGTCCGCGGTGACGATCACCAGGGTGTTACCGTCTTTTTTCGCGAACTCAAGCGCCTTCTGCACCGCTTCGTCCAGATCGACGGTTTCGCCAATCTGACCGCACGGATTCGCCGCATGATCCTGCTTATCGATCGACGCGCCCTCAACCTGCAGGAAGAACCCTTTTTCGCTCTTGCTCAGCAGAGAGATGGCTTTATCAGTCATCGCCGCCAGCGTCGGTACGCTGTCCGTGCGTTTCGGGTTAGGCGTACAGGTTACGGCAGGTTTATCGATATTGCCGTGATAAGAGGCTTTTGGTCCTTCCCAGCGCACGGGCATGTTGCCGTCAGAGAATAGCCCCAGCAGCGGCTTGTCCTGGTTCGCCTCGGTGATGGCTGCCAGCGAACTGGTGTCACTCACCAGCTGATAGCCGCGGGCCTGCGCCTGCTCGCGCAGCGTTTTGCCCTGCCACTCGCCCGCCGTCGCGGTTTCTGCGAAGGTTTTCGCGCCGCCGCCCAGGGTCACGTCAGGACGCGCGTTCAGCAGCTGTTCCGTAATCGAGCCTTTGCCGCCTTTTTCCAGCGCGTTCGTCGGGCATTTTTCGCTGGTCACTGACGGACCGTTGCATTTACGCGAGGTCACGTGCGCCACCAGCGCCGCGGGCGTTGCATCCTGAAGTTCAGCGGTGGAGACGTTGCCGGTCGCCAGGCCCGCCGCTTTTGCCATCTCCAGAAGGGTTTGATGATCTTTTTCGTGAATATCCACACCCAGCGCGCCATTATAGGTTTTCACGCCGGTGGACCACGCCGTAGCAGAGGCCGCGGAGTCCGTGACGTAATCCGGTTTACCGGTTTTTTTATCCAGCGCGTAATGGGTATATTGTCCGGTCAGCGGTAATGCGTCGATGCCTTTAAAAAAGCCGCCCGCACCCTCGGCATAATTTCGCGCCGCCGTGATTTCGGAATCCCCCATTCCATCGCCAATAAGCAGAATAATATTTTTCGCCGGCTTATCATTCAGCGAAGCGCGAATAGCGGCAGTTTGATCTTCTGATAAACGGCGTGCGCCGCCAGGCTGGGTGATATCCCCTTTTGCCGCGCGATTATCCAGCACGCTGGTTTGGGCAGTATCGGCATAAACGGCAGGGGTAATTAACAGGGGAAGTAATGCGATGAAAAGTGCGCTCTGTTTCAATTTATTTTCTCCATGTACAAATACATAAAAAATAAAAACAGAGCGACTATAGGCATCCTGCATGACAATTCTATGACACGTCGTTACGTCCTGTGACGGTTTAGCTGCGCGGATGCCTTAACAGCTTCTTTACGTACTGGTGGAGCATCTCGGCATCCTCAACCGGAACCTGCGATTCAGGCCTGACGCTGTCCAGCGCGCCTTCCACGCTCTCAATCAACGCCTGTTGTTCGGTTTTCGCCATTTGTCGCAGCAGCGCGGTGACCACAATTTCCAGCGCTTCGACCTGGGCTACCAGCTCTTTTGACTCCTCTTCCTTTTGTGCCAGCTTGACCAGCAATTCAGCAATGAGATTTTTCATCGTGCCAGTTCCTTTTTCAGTTTTGTCTGAAGTTAGCATTCTGAATCCATAATGCAAAGAGAAGAAATTTATTATGGTATGCAAAAGTGATGCAGGAATGGAAATAAAGGACCGCCGCGGTGAGCGAAACGTTTTTCTATAAAAAAGCGCCGCATTTTGTTATATAAAAATGCGGCTACCATAAGAATATATAATACATCAACGAAACGATTATCTCGCCGATTTCGCTTCCGCCATTTGTCTGCGGCGACGCAGCGCAATAGCCAGCTGGATAATATTGATTAAAACGACAATCGCCGTGGCCGCAAATACCCAACGAAAACCGGCCATCGCGGAAACGGATGCGCCTATAAGCGGACCGGCAACATTCCCCAGATACATAAATGACTGGTTATATCCAAAAATACGCCCCGTCACCTGGTCGCTGGAATATTTAACCAGCAGGGTCTGTACCGCAGGCAACATTGCACCATCAGCAAACCCGAGCAGGAATCGCAATACGCCAAGCTGAAGCGGAGAGGTGACAAACGACATCGCGAAGAAGAGCACGACCGCAAAGATCAGCGTCGCCATCAGGATGCGCGCCGTGCCGATCCTGTCACCCAGTTTTCCCAGACGCGGCGCGGAAATCAGAGCGGATACGCCCGGCACGGCGGCAATCATGCCGCTCAGAAAAGCGATATTTGTACTTTCCGGCTCCATCGACTTGATAAACAGCGCCAGAATCGGACCGACCGAACCGTTACAAAGCTGGATAACCATAGTGGTCACAAACAGGCTGATCATCAGTCCCGGATAGGGCAGCGAGGCGAAGACGGCCTTGCCGCTCAGGCGTTCAGATTTACTGATAACCGGGCGGCCCCCCTCTTTGATAAGAAAGAGCGTGACCAGAAAACTGACCACCAGCAGGATCGCGGTGATGATAAATACGGCGCGCAGCCCGACGTGGTCCGCCAGAAAACCGCCCAGCAGCGGACCGCCGATGACGCCGCTGATCTGGGCCGTGGAGAGCGTACTCAGCGCCCAGCCGCTACGCTCGCGCGGCACCTGAGAGGCGACCAGCGCCATGGCATTCGGAATGTACCCTGACGTCAGCCCCATCACCGCACGCAGGAAAAACAGCTGCCAGACGTTGGTGGCGAAGGCCTGGAGCAGAATAGCAATCGCCATCCCGAGCGAGGCGCGCAGCAGCATCAGTTTTCGGCCTTTCCGATCCGCCAGGCTGCCCCACATCGGTGACACAATAGCGGAGACCAGAAACGTGATGCTGAACGTCAGGCCGGACCACATGGAGAGCGCTTCATGCGAGGTCACCCCCAGCTGCGAGACGTACAGCGGCAGGAACGGCAGGATCTGGCTAATGGCCAGCCCGGTAAAGAAGCAGCCGAACCAGACCGAGATGAGATTAACTTTCCAGGATTCCATAAAGAAATAGTCTTCATTTTTAGGCGAATTCGCCGACAGATTAGCAAGTTACGCGTTTTGACGTCGCACCAGAGATGCGGCCCGACTGACTTTGGTGTTTTATCTTCCCAGTCATCATATTTGTGAAATAAGTCACAATTCATCCATTTTCTGGCGGAATATTATGCTTCACCGACAGAGTCCGAAACCGCGCATTCCCAGATGAAAATGGTTGGCATGCGCCGCGTTATACTCCGGCCCCAGGCCGTTTCCGTAGTAGCCGCAGCTTGCCGCCAGCATGGCCTTCAGCCATGGCTGCGTTGTTGCCGCCTTCCAGCCGTTCAGTACCGTGACGCGTTCCCCGTTCGCCAGCCGAAAGGCGGCGATATCCAGCGCCTCCGCCGTGGCATGCTCACTGCGTCGCGCGTCAGGGCGGTGGTAAATATTGCGGCAGGCAAAGCTGCCGAGGTGGTCGATACGCGCCAGGTCGCTGCCCGTATAGCGTTTTGTCAACGGCCGGGCCTGCTGGCTGATAAACAGCGCAGAGCTGAGCGCCAGCGGACAGCTGGCAAGAAAACTGCTGTTCAGGCCGACCGGGCCGAAGTCACGCACGCGCACGACGTTGTTGAGCGGACACGCGCCGCCGCTGTCGGCCACCGGCTGGGTGCGGATGAGAGCTCTTTGGTTAGCCTGCGAAAGCAGGCTTGCGCACGCCTGGGGTGTTAGGCGCCGAAGCTTATACTGGGTGATACGGCCCGGCGGGTCGTCAAGCGTCAGCGGCATAAAAGGGTTGTAGTAAGGCGGCAACCAGCGGTAACCCACCGTTGCAACGGCCACAATGATGAAAACGGTCAGCAGCGTTTTTCCTTTCACTCTCCCCCCTCAACATTCCCCAAAACATTATGGCAGAAGGCCGCGAAACCCGCCGGGCATCGTGGTATGTTATTGGCTTTTCGTCAGACTGGAAGAGAGTGAGATGGCTAAGCAGCGCGTAGGTATTGTCTTTGGGGGAAAATCAGCGGAGCACGAAGTGTCATTGCAATCGGCCAAAAATATCGTTGATGCGATCGATAAAAGCCGTTTCGACGTGGTGCTGCTGGGCATTGATAAACAGGGGCAGTGGCACGTTAACGATGCCAGCCAGTATCTGCTGAATGCTCACGATCCGGCGCACATCGCCCTTAATCCTTCGGAAGTGAGCGTCGCCACCGTACCCGGCGTCGTGAAGGGGCAGCTCATCGACGCCGGCAACGCGCAGGCACTCGCCCAGATCGACGTTGTCTTCCCTATCGTTCACGGCACCCTGGGCGAAGATGGTTGCCTGCAGGGGATGCTGCGCATGGCCAACCTGCCGTTCGTCGGCTCGGACGTCCTCGGCTCTGCCGCGTGCATGGACAAAGACGTCACCAAACGCCTTCTGCGCGATGCCGGGCTGAATATTGCGCCATTCGTGACCCTCACCCGCGCCAACCGCGACAAGCACAGCTTCGCGCAAATTAGCGGAGAGCTGGGTCTGCCGCTGTTTGTGAAGCCGGCAAACCAGGGCTCCTCCGTGGGCGTCAGCAAAGTCACCAGTGAAGCAGAGTTCACGCAGGCTGTCCGTCTGGCGTTTGAGTTCGACCATAAAGTGGTGGTTGAGCAGGGCATCAAAGGCCGTGAAATTGAGTGCGCCGTGCTGGGCAATGATTTTCCACAGGCGAGCACCTGCGGCGAAGTGGTCTTAAACAGCGACTTCTACTCGTACGACACCAAATACATTGATGACAAAGGCGCGCAGGTTGTCGTTCCTGCGGATATCGATCCGGCGATTAACGATAAGATCCGGGCGATCGCCATTCGCGCTTATCAGACGCTCGGCTGCTGCGGCATGGCGCGCGTGGATGTGTTCCTGACGCCGGAAAACGAAGTGGTGATCAATGAAATCAACACGCTGCCGGGGTTCACAAACATCAGCATGTATCCGAAACTGTGGCAGGCCAGCGGCCTGAGCTACCCGGAACTGATCACCCGCCTGATCGAACTGGCGCTGGAGCGTCACGCCGCCGACAGCGCGCTTAAAAGTTCCGTAAACGGTTAATCGGCGCGCTTCGCCTCATCCGCTGTCGTCTCTTCAGGACGACGGCGGATAATCAGCCCCGCCAGCCAGAAACTTATCACCCAGGTCACCAGCCCGACGGCATAGGTTTGCCATCCTTTAGCTTCAAAACCCAACAGGCCCACGACACCGTTAAGAATAAAGATCAGCCCGATGGCAAAGGCGTAGTAGTGCCAGTCACGGCGTAGTTTGGACGTGAGCTTCATAACAACTCCGGCAGGAAAAAAAGACATCCTCTCACAGTTTTACGGCCAGGTCTGTGGCAGATACGGAAATTCTGAAACGCGACGCAATTTCACTTAAGTGATGAAATTGTGATGTGCTGCAGAAATCGACAATCCAGGAGGATTCCGGCGCGTAAATTACCACGATTCTGATATTGACAAATGCGATGACCTGTCAAACTCACCCCGTAAGACGCGTATTAAAACAGAGTGATACCACGGGAGGTCAACATGGCTGACTTTACATTGTCGAAACCGATTTTTGGCGGCAAACCAAAAACCTCCACGGCGGGTAATATCGCTTATGCCCTGTTTGTCCTGTTCTGCTTCTGGGCCGGCTCACAGCTGCTCAATATGCTGGTCCATGCGCCGGGCGTTTATGAACACCTGATGCAGGTGCAGGATAACGGACGCCCGCGAGTTGAGATTGGCTTTGGCGTCAGCACCCTGTTCGGCCTGATCCCCTTCCTCGCGGGATGTATGATTCTGGGCGTTGTGGCGTTAGTGTTGCGCTTTCGCCGTCGCCGTTAAAGCCCCATACAGCGCGCCCGACGATCGTCCACGCGTTTTGCGAACCATGCGGTGGTCAGGTTACGCGTGATCTTCGGGCTTTCCAGCTGGATCCCCGGCAGGATCGCCCTCGGTAACGCTTTCCCACTCTTCTTCTCTGCAAGCGCAAACACCTTGTTGTACAGATCCGTTTTCTCAAAGGCCAGGCTGTCGCCTTTCTCAAGCTGACGGCGAATGTCGCTGTTGCTGAAGCCAAGCGTGGTGGATAATTTCCGTACTGCCAGCTCGGTGCTTCCCGCCTCGCTGCTGCCGTAAGCGATGAGATCGCCGTCCAGCGCGAGCTTAACGCCGCTTGCGCGGCTGACTGCACTCTGGAATGCCGCGTTACGGCTGGCGTACCAGCCCGCGTTAAAGTCGGCAAAGCGGTACAGCGGCTCATCATAGTTCGCCGGATAGTTCAGCAGATGATACGTGCCGAACCACAGCCCACCGCGCAGGGAGAAGACCTCCTGACGCACCGTACCGTCGATTTTCCACGGGTAGCCGTCGGTATGCTTCTCCGCGAACGCAATGCTCACCTGCATCGGGCCACCGGTATGTACCGGGTTCAGCGAGCCAAACAGCTTCTGCCCCATCGGGACCATACTGATGAAATCATCAAAGATGGCGCTAAGCTGTTTTTCGGTTTTCACCGCATCCAGCCGTTCGCTGTAGCTTTTTCCGTTCGGCGAGGTGATTTTAAGCGCGGTATGCACGAGGAAAACCGGGATATGCATGGATTCCGCGCGGCGGTCGATCTCTTTCCAGGCAATTTTGTTCAGGCCCGGCACCACCGGGTCTGACTGGTACATCGACTCCTGCTGCGCCACCGCCAGCACCGAGCAGATATTCTCCTCGGTCGGCGCGATCTTTTGGCTTTCAAAGGTTTTTGCCAGCGCATCTGCCCACGCGTTGCGATCCTTCACGCTGGCGGGCATTTTCTGCCGCACAACGCTCGCCACATCGACGGGCTTCTCCCCCTTTTTGAGCGGAGCGGCCCCTTTTTCGGCACAGCCTGCCAGCACAAGAGCGGCCAGCAAGGACAACGGTAACGCGCGCGGTACGGCAAAAGACATAGCAACTTCCTGTATTAGCTAAATGTGTTAGTGACTTCCTGCAGGTCACGATCGTCCAGCTCACGTTCAAAACTGCGCAGACGTTTGTAGATGGACATCAGTTCTACCAGGGTGGTCCAGGAGCTGATCAGGTACTGGAACGACCCGCGAACCTGACCGAAAACGTTGGTGATCTGCGTCATCAGACCGAGCGTAATCGTACCCGCAACAATCGACGGGAACAGCAGGAACAAACCGAAAACGTTATCGACCTGCAGATACAAAATACGGGCAATGTTGAAATACATATAGTGGAAGTAGAGTCGGAAGTAGTTACGACGCACGGCGCCAAACAGCTCGCGGACGGTTGGCGGCGAGGCGCGGTTGGCGTCATCTTCGCCGTAAACCAGTTCTTTACGGTAAGCGGCTTCCACGCGTTGATTTTTAAACTCCAGGCCCGGCAGTTTGATCCCCACCACCGCCAGCAGGCCCGTGCCCATCAGCGACCAGACGATCGCGGCAATCACCAGACCATAAGGAATATGGCCGACAATCGGCAGATCCGGCACGTGCGCCGAGAGCGTTACCAGCACGGGCAGGAAGGCGATCAGCGTCATGATGGCGTTGATAAAGCTGACGCCCATGTCTTCAAGGGTGGAGGCAAAACGCATGGTGTCTTCCTGCACGCGCTGCGCGGCGCCTTCGATATGGCGCAGGTGCTGCCAGTGCGCCATGTAATGTTCATTCATCGCGGTACGCCAGCGGAAAACGTAGTGGCTGACGAAGAAGTTGTTCATCACGCCGATGATCACCGCAATAAGGGCGATACCGAGGAAGATCCCGACTTCATGGTAGAACTGGTTGATGGTCACCTTATGCGGCGAGCTCAGCGCGGTCTGGATCAGATCGTAGAACGGCGCATACCAGGCGTTCACCGCCACGCCCACCTCCACGAGGAACCAGGTGACAAAGATAATTAGCGATGTGCCGAGGATAGACCAGTACTGCCAGCGGTGCGGAGAATACATAAACCAGAACAGCGCAAACAGCCCCACGCATACCGTGTAATAGGCGTAAAACAGCAGATAGCTCAGCGACCAGAAGCGCGCCGCGCTAATCGGCACCTCGCCCGTTGCTCCCGTGATGCGCGTCAGCCATGCGCCGCCGCCCGCCTGCCAGAAAATGACAGCGATGAGTGCCCAAATAAATGCCGACAGGAAAAAAGGCCCCGGCTTTGGGAAAAAAGACTTAAACATAATGCTTCCTTCTTGTTGTTATGGCTGTTGCTGTGCACAACACGTTACCACACGAAAAACCTGCCCGAGCCAGCCTCCCGACTCAGGCAAAAAGGTCAGACCCGAGGGTTGATTATTAGTTCGCTTTCCAGTTTTCGAGAATTGTTTCGGTGCGTTTCACCGCGAGAGGATTCGCCGGCGCGATGAAGTTACGCCAGACGTCGTTGTGGTGGTTAATCAGGATCCGCGCATCTGCCGCCGGGCGATTGGCGGTAGTATGGGCATCTTCCGCCACGGTGATGTGATAACCCCGGCTAACGCCGTTCTTGATCGTCGCATCGACGCAGTAATCGGTGGCGCAGCCGCAGATGACAAACTCGCGAATGCCCTGCTCACGCAGCAGCGCCTCAAGCACGGTGTTATAGAAGGCATCACAGGCGGTTTTGGTCACATATAGCGCGTCAGCTGGCTGATGGAGTTCAGGCAGTAGCGCAAACCCTTCACTTCCCTCTTCCAGGCCCCCTGCCTCGGTATGCTGAATAAAAATGACCTTGTCGGCTGCCTGCGTAAGCTGGTTGATCAGAGAGACACATTTTTCGCGCTGATGACGAGGGGTTTCAAATACCCCGTTCTGCATATCGACAACCATAACCACACGCTTCTCAGACATACCGTTCTCCGTAAGATTGAGTGACACTGGTGCCTATCATAAGCCCGATGTCACAAAATGGGAGATGGCTCGTAAGTAAATTGTTCATATTTACCCATGGTTACGTTTTTCTCGCTATCGTTATGCAATTCGGGGCATTGCGCGGTACCGATTAGTAGTATAAATACCCATTACTTTCTTCATTCACTTCATGGATGCTTTTCGTTGAAACGTTGTCTGCTCTCTTTTGCCGCGCTGTGTGCGGTGAGCTTTTCTACCGCCCAGGCAGCCCAACCGCTGACGGCGCCCGTTTTAGCTTCAGATATTGCCGATCGCTACGCGAACCTTATCTATTACGGCAGCGGCGCGACCGGGATGGCGATGGTCGTCATCGACGGCAACCAGCGTGTATTCCGCAGCTTTGGCGAGACGCGCCCAGGAAATAACGTTCACCCGCAGCTGGATTCCGTTATCCGCATCGCGTCCTTAACCAAGCTGATGACCAGCGAAATGCTGGTGAAATTGCTCGATCAGGGCGTGGTAAAACTCGACGACCCGCTCAGCAAATACGCGCCTCCAGGCGCCCGGGTTCCAACCTATCAGGGTACGCCGATTCGGCTTGTGAACCTTGCCACCCACACCAGCGCCCTGCCGCGTGAGCAGCCAGGCGGGGCGGCGCACCGTGACGTATTTGTCTGGCCAACGCGCGACCAGCGCTGGAGCTACCTGAGTACCGCCACGCTGAAGGCGGCGCCGGGTTCACAGGCCTCTTATTCAAACCTGGCCTTTGACCTGCTGGCGGACGCCCTTTCAACGGCGGCTGGCAAACCCTACACGCAGCTTTTTGAAGAGCAGATAACCCGTCCGCTGGGTATGAAAGACACCACCTTTACCCCATCTCCGGATCAGTGTCGTCGCCTGATGGTGGCGGAGAAAGGCGCTAGCCCCTGTAATAATACGCTCGCGGCCGTGGGCAGCGGCGGGGTCTATTCCACGCCTGGCGACATGATGCGCTGGATGCAACAGTTCCTTTCCTCAGATTTCTACGCACGCAGCAGCCAGGCCGATCGCATGCAGACCCTGATTTATCAGCGCACTCAGCTGCAACGCGTCATCGGGATGGACGTGCCGGGTAAAGCCGACGCGCTCGGTATGGGCTGGGTCTATATGGCTCCGAAAAATGGCCGTCCGGGTATTATTCAGAAAACCGGCGGCGGCGGCGGATTCATCACCTATATGGCCATGATCCCGCAGTCAAACGTGGGCGCATTTGTGGTGGTCACCCGCTCCCCGCATACGCGTTTCGTCAATATGAGTGACGGGATTAATAACTTAGTGGCTGAACTGAGCGCCAATAAAGCCCAGGTTCTCACCGCGTCTAACTAATTTTAATATTCCGTGGGCAAGCGGTTGATGCTGACCAGCTTGCCCCGGCTCATGTTGATATAATTTCCCTGCCTCAGGGCGGCAAGCACCTCGGCAACAACGGAACGTGAAATTCGTGTGCTCTGTTGAATATGATTCATCACACCGATTTTTGAACGCAGCGTTTCATCCCATTCCGCCATATTCAGCAGCATCGAGCGGATCTGATGATAGGAATTATTTCCCACCAGCTGCTTATCGCGTTTCTCGAGAATGTAAGTTATCCAGGATAACCAGCAGAAGGCCTCTTTCCAGAGTGAATACTGCTGGATGAGTTGACGGGTGGTTTCCGTGGGCAAATAAAAACCGGTACAGGCCGTTTTAGCAATCACCCTGTATTCGTGAGAGTGATTAATCACCACCGTAGACAGCCCGAATATAAAAGGGGCAGTCGCAATCCCCACCAGCAATTCATCAGAAGTTCGATAAACCTCAATAACGCCGGTTTGTAATACGATCGTACAAGGCTCATTCCATTCGCCTGACGTAATTAATTGCTGGGGCGCACATGTAAAAGGGGTACTGGCCGCTGTTAAATACTGTTCGAGCCGGCGTAATTCAGAAAGCGGTTTAGCATTAACGTTAATGCAGACCTCAAGTCATCCGTATTTGTCGGTCCAATATTATTTTTATTGCTTCTATAAAAAGCGGGGGAGATAACCACTCCCCCGCTTTTATTCATTACCAGGTATATTTCACGCCCAGATTTGCGCCCCAGTTCTGATCAACGTCGCCGCCGCCCAGATAAGTGGCATCGGTGTACGCACTGAAGTTCTCCGTGAAGCTAAACTGGGTGCCCAGCCCTACCCGCACAGCGGAGCCTTTCACGCCGTTATCAATGCTGTCACCGTTAATATCGGCATTGTTATCGGCATCGTCATAGACGTAGGCCAGTTTGAAGTAAGGCGTCAGAGCCTGTTCGCCGCCGTAGTTGAAGGTGTAACCCGTATCAACACCGAGTTCATAACGCAGGCTATCGTATGATTGTCCATCTACGCGCATGTCATTGCTCAGACGATAATCATCGCCAGACTGGAACAGGCCAGATACGGCTGCATATGGCGTAACGTAGCCAGAGAGGTTTGGTTTCCAGTCATAGCCCAGCTTCAGCCCAAAACCAACAGCATCATTCGTGGTATTGCCGTCAACATACTTACCGTTGCTCATGTTGGCAGAGAGATCGCTGTTGAAGCGGGTGTAGCTCAGGGAGCTGTCGAGGAACAGATCGTTCATGAACTTCGCTGACGCATAGATCATCGCAGTCTGGCTATCCTGATCGACCTGACCGGTACGATCGCTGATATCACCCTTCGCGAAACCTGCCGCACCACCGACGATCCACTTCGCGTTATTACCGTCAATCTGGGTGTCCAGACCCACCATAATGCCGCTCACGTCCTGATCGTAGCTGATAACGCCATTGTCACCGTCGAAGTTGCCACCGAAGTAGCTCACCCACGCCCCGCCGTTATCCGCCAGGCCGTGACGGCTGTTGGTCAGACGCGTGCCGACGGTATCCTGCTGCAGATTCCAGATATTGGTATTGGCAGATGGGATGCTCAGCGCCATATTGGCAGAGTCGGTCAGCTCTTTCTGCTGAAGGACAACGGCGTCACCCTGCTGCTGCGCCTGATAGGTGTAAGCACCTAAATCGGCTTTGTTTGCGGCAGTAAAGCTGGCTGTGGTATCCGCGTTATTGTCATAGACGCGAATAATCTCTTTGTTTTTGTAATCGGCAACGGAACCGGCACCGGTCGCATCGTCGATGCGCACCTGGTAGTTACCTGCAACGTCACCGTTTACTGACAGATGGCCATTAGAGTTAATCGCCACAACACCGTAGTCGTAATCGGCATTGTACTTATCGTTAGTGATATAGCGTGCGTTGTTCAGATCGCTGTTCAGGACGTAATCACGACTGGCAACGTTCAGCACCCCGCCATCGGTCAGTTCCATATTATGCGTATCAACCTGACCCAGCCCCAGCGCCAGCTCAGCACCGTTATCCACGGTGATGGTGTTGGCATACAGTTGGGCCGTTTCTTCCGTCAGTGCCGCACGGCTATAGCTGTCCAGATACAGATGGTCGGTCGCCACAGCACCGCTGTCTCCAATATTCATTGATGAAGCATTGGTCAGGGTGATGGAGTCCGCCAGCAGATCAGAGTCTTCAACGTTAACCTGAGACTGGTTGTTTACCGTCAGCGTGTCGATGTTTGAAAGCTTGCGGGTATCCCACTCAGAGCCATTATCCAGCGCGATGTTAAACAGCCCGCTCTGATATACCGCTTCACCCGTAACGTGTCCGTTGCTGTCATAAATGGAATCCGGCCAAATGCTGTTAGGGGATAAGCTACTCCAGTCTACGTTGCTGTAGCCCAGGCCATACATCTGCGCTGGGCCGATAGCCTCGACGCTGGACTGTGCTGCACCGACCCATTTGCTGCCGTTGGTCAGGGTGACATCCAGCTTATCGGTGCCATCCCAGCCGTTGGTGGTTGGGTTATAGACACCGTCTGCACTCGTATCCGTTGCCGGATCGCCGTTCGGATAGAAGTTGTTGTCGAAGGTGCTGGAGAACAGAATATCGCCAGTAACGGTGGAATGATCGAACGTGGCAGTGGTCTGCATCGCGTTATCAGACGCGCTAGCGGCAACGATCAGCGCCGCATCATCTGCTGGCGTGGCATTCGTTTCACCGTAGTCGCTCGGTTTCGCGGTTTGACCGTAGAACCCGCTGGTTCCCAGATCGCTGTACGCGCCTGAGGTCAGAACGGAGTCTTTCACCACCAGCGTGTCGGTAAATACTTTGCTGCTGTTGGCTACGCCTTCAACACCGTCGTAAGGAGTGTTATCCGACTCCTGATAACCCTGCGTCAGGGTAATACCGGCAATGTGGGAATTATTCTGGATAACAATATCGGACTCTACATCCAGGGTAATCGCATTACCCAGATTATACGTGTCCAGATAGTGTCTTTCCGTATTTTCCCCATTCACGACATCATACGCATAATGCTCATAGGTATCGTTAATGGTGGAATTATCTACGGTCAGGCTAAAACGATCGTATTGAGAATGGTTGGTGCCATCGGTATCCAGGCCGTCAGCACACGAGGGGGTCATACACTTAGAGGTAATCATGCCATTAATGGTACTGTTGGAAATGCTTAACGCATTCGCCCGCCCATTGATGCCATCATCCAGATAGTATGTTGAAATAACACCATTCACGGTGCTTTTATTAATCACCGGATAAATATCACCGTCATGGGTAGCGCCTGAGTAATCCCAGTCGGCATAGCCATAATACCAGGGGGTGGAAGCGGTATTATCGTATCCGAATGTATTATATGTCGTACCGGAAATATCCTTCGCATTTGCCTGAGAAGCGATAGCCAGGGTGCAGGCTAATGCAAGTTGAGATACAACGAGTTTCTTTTTCCATGTTTGCATTGGGTCATCCCTCCTCAGGGACGTAAGCAAGTTTGTCCATCAATGATTTTGCAATGTTTAATTGCGGAGGGAATTATGCATTTTCATTTCGAAAAGGTTCAATGAATGTTTCCATTAAGTCCGTATCCAGACTAATAACACATCAAAACCGAGAAAGCATCTGTCACTACAGATAAATATTATAAAAACAAAGCATTAAAATACAGACACAACAATAAGACACATATAAAAATATATAATGAATCATTTTCAATGATGTTTTCTATTTAATATAAAAACAATATGAATAACTCATCTCCATTTCGGCGTTATACTGCCCTGCATTATATATTGATGCCAGAAAGCCAGACCCATCACATTTTACAAAAATAAAATGCCCACTTTTACCAAAACACCTGTCTTCACTTTGAGGTACACTAGCCTTCTTTGTTCCACAAACATCAGGCATACCATGACCGATTTAATTGCACGTCCCCGCCGCCTGCGCAAGTCACCTGCACTGCGCGCTATGTTTGAAGAGACAACCCTGACCTTAAACGATCTGGTGTTGCCGATTTTTGTCGAAGAAGAGATCGATGACTACAAAGCCATCGAAGCCATGCCGGGCGTAATGCGCATTCCGGAGAAATATCTGGCGCGTGAGATTGAACGCATCGCCAACGCGGGGATCCGCTCGGTGATGACCTTCGGCATCTCTCACCATACCGATGCCACCGGCAGCGACGCGTGGAAAGAAGATGGCCTCGTTGCCCGCATGTCGCGCATCTGCAAAGAGACCGTGCCGGAAATGGTGGTAATGTCAGACACCTGCTTCTGCGAATATACCTCTCACGGCCACTGCGGCGTGCTGTGCGATCACGGTGTCGATAACGATGCCACCCTGCTGAACCTCGGCAAACAGGCGGTCGTGGCTGCCGCTGCGGGTGCGGACTTCATCGCGCCCTCTGCCGCAATGGACGGACAGGTTCAGGCGATCCGTCAGGCGCTGGACGCGGCGGGCTTTACCGACACCGCAATCATGTCTTACTCCACCAAATTTGCCTCCTCATTCTACGGCCCGTTCCGCGAAGCGGCCGGTACGGCGCTGAAGGGCGATCGTAAAACCTATCAGATGAACCCGCTGAACCGTCGGGAAGCGATTCGCGAATCCCTGCTCGACGAAGCCCAGGGCGCAGACTGCCTGATGGTGAAACCAGCGGGCGCGTATCTCGATATCCTGCGCGACATCCGCGAGCGCACCGAGCTGCCATTGGGCGCTTACCAGGTCAGCGGCGAGTACGCGATGATCAAATTCGCCGCGCTGGCCGGTGCGATTGACGAAGAGAAAGTGGTCCTCGAAAGCCTCGGCGCCATCAAACGCGCAGGCGCGGATCTGATCTTCAGCTACTTCGCGCTGGATCTGGCCGAGAAGAAAATTCTGCGTTAATCCGCTTTAGCGCCGGGTAGCGGCTTCGCCTTACCCGGCCTGCTCTAATCTTCACCAAACTGCAATACAACCGACATCTGCTCCTTCTACTGTCTTCGCAAGACGGCAGGAGGAGTAACCATGTTTAGCCTCGATAGCGTTCTCGACGATCTTTGGCCTCAGGCGAGGCCTGCACCCTGGCAAAAAAGTCTGTTAAAAAGACTGTTTTACGAAGACGAATTTCAGCAATTTGCCGCAGCACACCGCCACCTGAAAGGACTGGATATGGTGGAGCAAGTTCTGGAACACCTTGATATTCTCTGCACCGTTTCCGCCCGCGATCTTGAACAAATCCCCGAACATGGCCCGCTGGTCATTATTGCTAACCACCCGACGGGCACGCTGGACGGCCTGGCGCTGATGTACGCCGTCTCCCGCGTGCGACGCGACGTTAAAGTCGTGACCAACCGGATGCTGACCCACCTTGAGCCCCTCAGCTCGCTGTTTATTCCGGTGGATAATATGGGCGGCAGGACGGCGAAATCGTCCCTGGTGCAGATGGAACAGCATCTGCAAAACGCAGGCGTGCTGATCTTCTTCCCGGCCGGAGAAGTTTCCCGCCCCACGCGCAAGGGCATTCGCGATAAAAAATGGCACTCTGGCTTTATCAAACTCGCCAGCAAGCTGCGCGCCCCGCTGCTGCCGGTGCATATTCAGGCGCATAACAGCCTGCTCTTCTATGCCAGCACGCTGGTCTCCCCGACGCTGTCGATGCTGTTGCTGATGCAGCAGATGTTCCGCCGCCGCCACAGCCAGCTGCCGATTAAAATCGGCCAGCAGATTGCCTGGCATCACTGGCACAGCGCCACCCTTTCGTCGCGTGAGATGGCCGAACAGTGCCGTCAGCACGTGATGCGTCTTGGCAAGGGATTGCCTGGCGTCTTTAAAACCCAGTGCGCCATTGCCCGTCCGGAAGACCGGGCCACCCTGAAACGCGCGCTGGCGCAGGCCGAATGTCTGGGCAATACCAGCGACGGTAAAACCATCTATCTTTGGCAGCGCAACGGTCAGGAAGACGCTCCGCTGCTGCGCGAGCTTGGCCGCCTGCGCGAGATTGCCTTTCGCGCGGTCGAGGAGGGGAGCGGCAAACGCCGTGACACCGACTGCTACGATGATGATTATATGCATCTGATCCTGTGGGATGATGAGGATCTGGAGATCGTCGGCGCGTATCGCTTTATGCCGACCGCCAGACAGGTTGAACGTCGCGGTCTGGAAGGGTTGTATAGCTATAGCCTGTTCCACTACGACGACAAAATGCAGGACGTACTGGAGCACGGCATTGAGCTGGGGCGCAGCTTTATTCAGCCGCGCTACTGGGGACGCCGTGGCCTGGACTATTTATGGTCCGGCATTGGGGCCTACCTGGCGCGTTATCCGAACTACCGCTACCTGTTTGGCCCGGTCTCCATTTCCGGCGGCTTACCGCCTGCCGCGCGGGATCTGCTGGTGGCCTTTTACCGCCTGTGGTTCCCGGCAACGCATCCGCTCGCCGCGTCACGTCAGCCGTATCCCGCATCACTGCCGGACGTGCTCGCGCAGTTTGGCGGCGTGGATTACGTGGACGACCTGACAAAGCTGAAATCCCTGCTCGGCAATCTGGGCTGCGGCATTCCGCCGCTCTACAAGCAGTATTCCGAGCTGTGTGAACCCGGCGGCGTGCAGTTTATTGATTTTGGCAGCGACCCGGCGTTTAACGACTGCGTCGACGGACTGGTGCTGGTGGATTTGTGTTACCTGAAGGCGAACCGCTATCAGCGGTATATAGAGGCGCATTTAATACCCTCACCCCAGCCCTCTCCCTAACAGGGAGAGGGTGAAAACCGCACCGGGCAGTCCCCTCGCCCCTTTGGGGAGAGGGTTAGGGTGAGGGGATCAAGGCGCACGGTAGAACGGCTTATCCCCCAGGATCGTCGCCCGCTGCATAATCCGGCGCTGCGGAAGATAGTCCGCATTGGCGTAGTGCTGCGTCACGCGGTTATCCCAGATCGCCAGGTCATTCTCCTGCCAGCGCCAGCGCACCTGAAACTCGGGCCTGGTGATATGCGCGAAGAGGAAGCTTAACAGCGCCTCGCTCTCTTTCTCCGTCACATCCACAATGCGCGTCGTGAACCCTTCGTTCACGAACAGCGCCTGCTTGCCGGTGACCGGATGGGTCCGCACGACCGGGTGCAGCAATGGAGGATGTTTCGCAACCGCCTCCTGCCAGCGCTGATGCTCCTCTTCCGTTTTGCGGTACTTGTACTCCTGGAACGATTTTTTGAAGTCGTGCTCCGCCCGCAGCCCGCTCAGCAGCGTCCGGAACGGCGCGGAGAGCGCCTCATACGCCGCAATCCCGCTGGTCCACAGCGTATCCCCCCCGGTTTCCGGCAGCAGCTTCGCCGCCAGAATCGCCCCGGCGGGCGGCGTCTCGATAAAGGTCACGTCGGTATGCCAGTTGTCGTTGTCCGGCGGGTTATCGTTGTGGGTGTCCAGAACGATAATCTCCTCCACCCCCTCCGCATGCGGATAGACAGGGTGGATATGCAGATCGCCAAAGCGCAGGGCCAGAGCGCGCTGCTGCTGCGGGGTGATCGCCTGTTCGCGCAGGAAAACAACCTGATGGCGCAGCACCGCGTGGTACAGCTGCTCGAACTGGTTATCGCTCAGCGGACGGGTCACATCCAGGCCCGATACCTGCGCGCCAATGTACGGCCCCAGCGGGGTAATGGTCAGACGTTCACTCATTGTATTTCTCCATGCCAGGGCGTAAGGCGACGCTGTAACGCGCGCAGCCCCAGTTCTAATCCGAAGGCGATCGCGGCGATCACCGCGATCCCTGCCAGCACCACGTCAGTCGCCAGGAACTCTCCCGCCGACTGCACCATAAAGCCAAGGCCGCGCGTGGCCGCAATCAGCTCTGCCGCCACCAGCGTGGACCAGCCCACGCCGAGGCCGATGCGCAGCCCGGTTAAAATCTCCGGCAGCGCGCCCGGTAAAATCACGAACAGCAGCACCTGCGTGCGGCTGGCACCCAGCGACTGCGCCGCGCGGATCCGCACCTGCTGGGCGCTCTTCACGCCCGCCAGCGCCGACATGGCAACCGGGGCGAAAATGGCCAGATAAATCAGCAGGATTTTTGACGTTTCACCGATGCCGAACCAGATCACCATCAGCGGCAGATAGGCCAGCGGCGGCACCGGACGGTAAAGCTCAATCAGCGGATCGAGAATACCGCGCACCGTCGGGCTTAAGCCCATCGCGATCCCGACCGGTATCCCGATAATTACCGCTGCCAGCAGCGCCACCAGAATACGCGCCAGACTGGCTCCAAGGTGCTGCCAGAGCGTGGCATCCATAAAGCCCTGCGGCCCGGCGATGGTAATGAGTTTGGCCAGCACCTGGCCCGGCGGCGGCAGAAACAGCGGGCTGACCCACTGCTGGGCAGCAACCGCCCACCACACCGCCAGAAGCACCAGCAGCGTACCGACGCTCAGCGTGATTTGGCGCGAGAAAGGCCAGCGCAGCGCCAGACGCGTGCGGCGCGTTTTTTCACTGAAGACGATGCTCATGAGAAAGCCTCCCGTTGTTCAAACACGCGGCTTAAAACGTATTCACGCTGTTCGATAAACAGCGGATCGGATTTGATGCTGCGCACGGGCTCTCCCGCGACGTAGCGGCGGGCGAAATCCAGCGGCAAGCGCTCCAGCACGCGGCCCGGCCCCGGCGAGAGCAGCACCAGCTCCGTCGCCATAAACACCGCCTCTTCGATATCGTGGGTAATCAACAGCACCTGCTTGCCCGTCTCGTGCCACAGGCGCAGCAGCAGGGTTTGCATCTGCTCGCGGGTGAAGGCATCCAGCGCCCCGAACGGCTCGTCCAGCAGCAACAGCTGCGGATTCGCGGCCAGCGCGCGGGCAATACCGACGCGCTGACGCTGGCCGCCGGAAAGCTGCCAGATAAAGCGTTTTTCCGCCCCTTCCAGCCCCACTTTTTTCAGCATCGCCCGCGCCATTTCCAGCCGCTGTTCGCGGTTGATGCCCGCAAGCTGTAGCCCAAACGCCACGTTTTCCTGCACGTTGCGCCAGGGAAGCAACCCTTCGTTCTGGAAGACCACGCCGCGCTCGGCGCCCGGGCCTTCCACCTTTTTGCCTTCCAGTTGAATGGTGCCATGCTGATAAGGGACAAACCCGGCGATCAGATTCAGCAGCGTGGTTTTTCCGCACCCGGACGGGCCCAGCACCACCAGCAGTTCACCGCTGTCCAGCGTCAGGTTGATGTCCTCCAGCGCGGGCTTACCACCGTAATCGGCGTACAGGTTCGTAATATTCAGCATGGCGTACTCCTTATTTCACAAAACGATCGGTCACGTACTGGCTGTAATCCGCCGCTACCGCAGGCACTTTGCCCTGCTCTTTCAGGAAGGTGGCGGTATCCACAATCGCTTTGTTCACCGGCCCGGTCAGCTGCTGCACCTGCTGCGCGGGGGTCAGATAGGTATTGCCTTTCACCAGCCCCGGCACGTCCGCTTCCGGCACGCCGCTCAGGCGGGAGAGTTTTTCCAGGTTGGCGGGCTGCTTCAGCCATTCATCCGGGTTAGAGATGTACGGCTGCTGGGCGTCAATCGCGCTTTTGGCGAAGGATTTCACCACTTCGGGATGTTTCTCGGCGAAGTCCTTGCGCACGACCCACACGTCGAGGGTTGGCGCGCCCCACTGGCCCACTTTTTCAGAGTCGGTCAGCACGGTGCCGTCTTTTTCCAGTTCGTTCACTGCCGGAGCCCAGACGTAAGCCCCGTCAATATCGCCGCGCTGCCAGGCGGCGATAATCGCCGGCGGCTGCAGGTTGATGATTTGTACCTGACCCGGCTTGATGCCCCAGTGTTTGAGGGCCGCCAGCAGGCTGTAGTGGGTGGTGGAGATGAACGGCACGGCAATGCGTTTGCCGATCAGATCTTCCGGTTTGGTGATGTTTTTCTTCACCACCAGCGCTTCAGAGTTACCGAGCTGCGAGGCGAGCAGGAAAACCTCGATCGGCACCTGCTGGCTGGCCGCAACCGCCAGCGGGCTGGAGCCGATATTGCCGATCTGCACGTCGCCGGAGGCTAACGCACGCACAACGGACGCCCCGCTGTCGAACTTGCGCCAGTCGACTTTCGCGCCGCTCTCTTTCGCAAAGGTGTTGTCCGCCTGCGCGACTTTCGCCGGTTCCGCAGAGGTTTGATACGCGACGGTGACGTCCACCGCCTGCGCCTGAAATGCCCACAGCGCCAGGGCGCCGAGAAGTGTGATTCGCGATGAAATTGCCATAATGTCTGCTCCCCTTGTTGTTATGAGGGCAGTATTTCCGGCGCGGGAATTTTGATAAAGGAATAAAAATGAATCGCTCATAACGATTCGTTTTTAGATAAAAAGCGGGAAAGGATAGTTGGTTTTGTGCGGTTCGTTTTTTCCCCTCTCCCTGTGGGAGAGGGTCAGGGTGAGGGCATCAGCGCTGCGCGTTCAGCTCAGCAATATCCTTCGGCGTGGTGCGACAGCATCCACCAATCAGCTTCGCGCCGGCTTCCAGCCACTGCGGCAGATACCCCGCCAGCGTCTCGCACGCTTCACCGTGGTGGTGCCAGGTTTTGGTTACCGCGTCATAATGCTCGCCTGAATTCGGATAGACCACCAGCGGCAGCGACGTCAGGCTTTGCAGATGCTTCAGCGCCGCCGTAGTGTTTTCCAGGGCGATGCAGTTAATGCCCAGCGCGACAATCTGCGGAGAGTTTGCCAGCGCGCTGACCACCTCACGCAGCGGCGTGCCGTCGCTCAGGTGTTCGCTGTCGCGCAGGGTAAAGGAGAACCACGCCCGGGCGCGGGGGTACCCGGCCAGAAGCGCCGCCAGCGCCTTGATCTCCACAAACGAAGGCAGCGTTTCGCAGGCCAGCAGGTCAGCGCCCGCATCCAGCAGCGCTTCCACGCGCGGGCGGTGGAAGGCAGTAAACTCCCCGGCGCTGCGCACGTAGTCGCCGCGATATTCTGAGCCATCCGCCAGATACGCGCCGTACGGCCCCACGGAGCCCGCCACCAGCAGCGTGCCCGCGTGCGGGTTTTCGGCCAGGTACGCTTCGCGCGCCTTACGCGCCAGCTCCACGCTTTTACCGATCAGCGCGCGGGACTGCGCTTCGTCCAGACCGCGCGCCGCAAACCCCGCAGGCGTGGCCTGATAGCTGGCGGTGATCGCCACCTGTGCCCCAGCCCGGTAGTAATCGAGATGCACTTCACGGATGAGTTCCGGGTTTTCCACCAGCACTTTGGCTGACCAGAGGCTGTCTGCCAGGTTACAGCCGCGCGCTTCCAGCTCCGTCGCCATCGCGCCATCCAGCACCACAAACGGCTGTTTTTCAAGGATGGCGGTAAGCGGGTTATTCTGCGACATGTTCAGGCTCCTGCGATGTCATATTTCGGGTCAGGTAGTACGCACCATAACACAGGGCGACAAACGGAAGCCCGCAATAAAGGGCAATGCGCTGGCTTGGGTCAAACCACAGGCCGACACAGGCCACCACGCAGAGGATAAAACCGAGCACCGGCACCAGCGGATACCACGGCGCGCGGTACTGCAGCGCAGAGAGCGGCTGGCCGGACTGCAGATGACGGCGACGGAAAACGAAGTGCGACGCGCAGATGCTGATCCACACCGCCACCACCGCAAAGCCAGAAATCGCCGAGAGCGCGACAAACACCGTGTCCGGGGCCACGACGCTGGAGAACAGCGCCAGCACGCCGCCGAGCATAGAGACCGAGAGCGCCGTCAGCGGCACGCCGTTTTTGTTCACGCGGGCAAAGCAGCGCGGCAGCGTTTTCTCATTCGACAGCGACCACAGCATGCGCCCGGAAGCGTACAGGCCCGAGTTCGCCGCCGAGAGGATCGCCGTCAGGATCACGAAGTTAACGATGTCTGCCGCGTAAGGAATACCAACCTTTTCAAACACCAGCACGAACGGGCTCTTTTCCACGCCCGCCTGCTGCATCGGGATCAGCGCCGCCAGCACAAACACGGTGCCGATAAAGAAGATAATCAGGCGCGCAATGGTGGTGCGGATCGCAACCGGAATCACCTTGTGCGGATTTTCCGTTTCGCCCGCCGCGATGCCGATGAGCTCCGTCCCGGAGAAGGCAAAGTTCACCGCCACCATGGTCATCAGGATCGGCAGGCCGCCGTGCGGGAACCAGCCTTCGGCGGTGATGTTGCTTAAGCCCGGCGCGGGGGAACCGTCCTGCATCGGGATAAAGCCAAAGACCGCCGCCCCGCCAAGGATAATAAAGGCGATAATGGTGATGACTTTGACCAGAGAGAACCAGAATTCGCCTTCCGCAAAAAAGCGCGTAGAGATGACGTTCAGGCCAAAAATCACCACGCAGAAGACCACGCACCATGCCCAGACGGGCACCTGGGGGAACCAGTACTGCATGCAAAAGCCCGCGGCGGTGAAGCTGGAGCCGAGCGCCACCGTCCAGGTGAGCCAGTAGAGCCACGCCACGGTGTAGCCCGTCGCCGGGCCAAGATAGCGGGCGGCATAGACGTGGAACGCGCCGGTTTCCGGCATCGCCACGGAGAGCTCGCCCAGACACTGCATCACCAGCCAGACCACCAGCGCGCCTATCAGGTACGCCAGCAGCGTGCCCGCCGCCCCGGTCGTTGAAATGATGTATCCGGTATTGAAGAATAACCCTGTCCCAATCACGCCACCCAGCGAGAGCATAATCAGGTGGCGTGTTTTCATGGTGCGCTTAAGCTGCCCATTTTCTTGTTGTGTTTGCATATTACCTTCTATACGTATGGACATCTAAACATCCAAAGAGGGTGTGTTATACCGCGATTGTTAATAAAAAGCTAGATGACCAGACGCAAACGGGCACGCCTCGCGCTGAGTCTGGGGTGGGTCGTGAGGATCACATAGAGAATCGGACGCCAGGCCATAAGCACCTCCGCAAGCAGATACTTACAGCATGGTGCGGGAAGCGGCGATCTTCGGTCAGTCGAAAGTGGTAACGATGAACCCTCGGATCATACTTTTACGCTTCCCTCATGGTATGTCGCCACCAGGCAGGCATCATGTCGTCGAAGGAGTGATTTTCCGGGGCAAACTCCGGCTGGTCCGGATCGTCAAACACGCCAGTAAATAAGGCAACGGTGGGTGAATCATCAATCGCGCCAATTGAACTGCCGCAGGTGGGGCAAAACGCCCGGCTGGAGTAGTACGACGATCGCCATGTCGCCGGACGTCCGCCCGGACCGATCCACTGCACGTTTTCCGCCGGAAACTCAATCCATACGACGGTTTGTGCGCCGGTGTGTTTCTGACAGATATCGCACGAGCAGGTGTGCACATTGCCCCCATTCGCAGCGGTAAAGCGAACCGAGCCGCATAAGCACCCACCTGAAAAGACCTTTTCCATGCTGTCGTCCTGAGCTGTTTAAAATCTCATCAAAACATAACACATTATTGAGGTCTGTATGCCGGGTCAGACGCGAAGCCATCGCCCGGCACGCCAGCGGCAGAATTATTGGTAAATCCTCAAATCAGTTCTATAGTCGACTCTGCTTATTCGTTACCAGGAATCACTATGCGCTTTAATGGACTGACCAAAGGTTTCTTCATTTTTATTCTCGCCCTCGTCACCTGGGCCTTCTTCGACATACTGTCGCCCTACTTCTCCGCGATACTGTGGGCCGCCATTCTGACCGTCATCTTCAATCCGGTAAAAAACAGGCTGCGCGCCGCGCTGGGGGATCGCAACGGGCTCGCCTCGCTGTTGACCATTGGCATTATCTGCCTGATCGTTTTTATTCCGTTGATGGTGATCCTCTCCTCGCTCGCCATTGAGCTGAACGTGGTTTACACGAAGCTTCAGGAGAACAACACCCAGTTCCCGGAAGTGGTGGCGAGCATCTTTAACCATCTGCCTGACTGGGCCAGCGGCTTCCTGGCGGATCACAACCTGACCAACTCGGCGCAGATCCAGAAAAAACTCTCTGATGTCGCCCTGCAGGGCGGGCAATATCTCGCCGGCAGCGCGTTCCTGATTGGCAAGGGCACGTTTGGCTTTGCGATTAGCTTCGGCATCATGCTTTATCTGCTGTTCTTCCTGCTGAAAGACGGCCCGTATCTGGTGCGCCAGATCCTCGACTCCCTGCCGCTGTCTGATTTCGCCAAGCAACACCTGTTCGCCAAATTCGTCGGCGTGTCGCGTGCCACGGTAAAAGGAACGGCGGCGGTGGCGGTGGTTCAGGGCATCCTCGGCGGGATTGCGTTTGCTATTGCCGGTATTGACGGCAGCGTGCTCTGGGGCGCGCTGATGGCCTTCCTCTCGCTGGTGCCCGCCATCGGCTCGGCGATTGTCTGGGTGCCCGCCGCCATCTTCCTGTTCGCCACCCATCAGCTTTGGCAAGGGCTGTTTATTGTCGGCTTCTTCGTGATTATCGTCGGGCTGGTGGACAATATCCTGCGCCCGCTGCTGGTCGGGAAAGACACCAAAATGCCGGACTACCTGATTCTGATCTCCACCCTCGGCGGCATGGAGCTGTATGGCATTAACGGCTTTGTGATTGGGCCGCTCATTGCCGCGCTGTTTATCGCCTGCTGGAATCTCTTCTCAGGGCGCGATCACGAAGGTAACGCCGAAGAGCTGGACCCCGACTTCATCGAAGAAGGAAAAAATCCTCCAGAATTGTGAGGATGTGACGATATAGACCACACCAGGCGGCGCTGTGCCGCCTTTTTTTTCGCCTTAAATCAAACGTTTTCTATAATTTGAAAGAACGCCATCCTACTCATGTCGTAAAAGGATCATCAGGTGCGAATCGCAACGATAACAAACTGGGCCTACGGTGCCACGGTCTGCCTGACCATCGCCTCCGGCATCATCATGCTGATGGCGTCCAGTGCTGATACCCTCGAGCGTCAGGCCGTTGAACAACGGCAGAAATTTGATCAGCTAACGGAAGATATCGAAACCGATATCTGGGCCCAGTCTGATTTAGCACGGCTGTACGTCATTAAAAAAGATCCTCAGGTTCTCAAGGAATATGACCAGGCGGAAAACAGCCTGAAGAGCATCGAGCTTCGGCTGGAAAAGTTGCAGGATAACGGCGCATCGGATGAAGAACTGGCCCTGCTGCATGAAGGAATAAAGATCGTCGATGAGCTGCAGGACGAACAGCAAACCGCCCTTTCCAGCCTTGAGCGAGGAGAAGACGCGCAGGCCGTTGCGCTACTCTACGGTGCGCCCTATGAGCAGGAGCTGGAGCGCGCGCAGAACCAGCTCGATCACTTCCGCCAGATACTCGACAAACGCGTCATCGCCTCCGTTCAGGACGCGACAAAAAAATCGAAAGCGCTGCGTACGGCCTCTGAGCTGATGGTCGGCCTGACCGCCCTGCTGTTCCTGTTTGTTCTCGGCTTTATATTGAAGCGCCGCGTGCTGCGCCCCGTGGTGCGCCTGAGCGACGTGGTGCACCGCCTGGCATCCCAGGATTACGCGGTTGAAACGCCCAATTTCAACCAGATTGATGAGATTGGCGATATGGCCCAGGCCATCCGCATCTTCCGCGAAAACGGCCTGGCGCGACAGCGTCTGGAAAAAGAGCGCGATGCCGACTGGGCCATCCGCGAGCTGCTGGCGCGCATGACCCAGCGGCTGCAGGGGTGTGAGAACTTTAACGATGTGATTAACGTGGCGGAGCTGTTTGCGCCTAATATCGCGCCGGGGATCGCGGGGCGACTTTACGTCCTTGACCGGGAGCCATGGCAGATGCGCTGCGTCGCACACTGGCTTTCACCGGTTGGGGAAGAGACGAGCTTCCACCCGGACGAGTGCTGGGCCGTGCGCCGCGGGCAGAGCCACCCGCCGGTAAACGGTGAGCCGGATATCGCCTGCTACCATCTGCCGTCCTCCCAGGCGGAAAGCTCGCTGTGCGTGCCGCTTATCGCCCAGGGCGAGGCCATTGGCCTGCTCTCCTTCCAGAATATTACGGCGGACAACGCCCCTTCCCGCGCCTATCTGGAGCTGATGGCCGAAGCGCTCGGGCTGGCGCTGGCCAACCAGCGTCTGCGCGACGCGTTGCTGGAAAAAGCCTTGTTCGACCCGCTCACCGGCCTGCGTAATCGTCATCATCTGGAAGATACCCTGCAAACCCAAACGGCACAGGCGTTGCGCACCGGCGAACCGTTAAGCTGCATGATGATCGACATCGATCACTTCAAGAGCATCAATGACCGCTTCGGCCATGAAGCGGGCGATCAGGTGATTAAAAGCGTGGCGTCAATTGTTCAGCGGGCCGCACATGACAACGGACTCGCATTCCGCTACGGGGGCGAGGAGTTTCTGGTCCTGCTTCCCGGTGCCGATGAACCAGAGGCGCACGCCTGCGCGCAGAAGATTTACAATAGCGTGCATGAGCTGTCGCTTCGCTACGGGCTGACCGAGATTGGGCCGGTGGATGTGTCGATTGGCATTGCCAGCTACCCGCAACATGCCCAGACTGACAACCTGCTGCGCGCCGCGGATGTGGCCTTGTACCGGGCGAAAGAGCTGGGCCGCGCGCGGATTGTGAGCTTTGGGATGCTGGAGGCGGGTTAGCGGATTATCGCTTTATTCGCGCGTTACCTCAGTAATCAACATCGACAATCCATTCATGTAGTGACTTTTTTTAGCCTGCTCGCGGTATTTGGTTGGGGAGAGCCCATATTGATTCGAGAAGGCTCTGCTGAACGTTGACGGCTCCTCGTACCCTAACATCGTGAATATATCTGAAACAGAGAGCTGCGTATGTCTGAGCATATGCGCGGCTTTTTCAAGTTTCCGGCTTCGGATATAGAGACCTATACTTATGCCACACTCCTGGCGAAAGTTCCGTTGAATGTAAGCCAATGAATAACCGGATTTCCGCGCCACATCTAAAACGGTAATGGGTCTGTATAAATTCGAGTCAATCCAGTGAGTAAGAGACTTAATTACAGCTTCACGATCTTTTAAGAGAGTAAACTTTATACACATAAGTATCCACGAAATTTTATTTACAAGAAGGCCGTTGGCAAAGTCATCCAATGACAATTGAAAATAAATATTCCTAAAAGAAAAATCACCCTAATAATAGGGTGAAAGAACGCTTACTGTATTTTATAAAGATGTCTTTGCTACATCCTCAATTTTTTCAGGACCATACAGTTTCATAAACGCATTAACGGAGGCCTGCGCTTTCATGACGATTTCACTTTCGTCAGGCTGATCCTTTCTTGCTTTTAAAAGCAAGGGCTCCAGTATGTCGGCCTGGAGAAGAGAACGAAAATACTCGGCCGCCAGCACAGGATCATCTTTTCTTAAAATATTTTGATTCATTAAATCGGTAAAAAGCGCCGAAACATTTGAACGCAGTTTTTGCATTCGCGCATAATATAATTCTCCGATACCCGATCTTCCGGCCTCGGAAATCATTAATCTTTGCAAATCCACAATATCCGGAGAGCAAATATAGCGTAAAAAGGCAACGGCAAATTGCTCGATGACCAGCTGTGGTGATTTTCTGAAAAGGCGCACCTGCCCCGCAGTTTCAATAGTCATGCTCTTTATATACTGTTCAGTTTCTGAAGACATGCATTCTACAAATAGCTCTTCTTTCGAAGAAAAGTGACTGTAAATTGTCGATTTTGAGCCACCAACAATCGCGTTAATCTCCGAGATAGACGTGGCATCAAATCCCTTTTGTCGAAACAGTCCGGATGCGACTTCCAGAATCTGTTGCCGTTTAAGCGCTCTTTTATCCATATGTTTCCTCGTTAGTTTAGGTGTCTGGCCGGGGCCAACACTTTTTGTTCTCTGATTTCGGAATCACGTCAGATAGTAGGGTTCGTAATCGTACTGACGAGTACATTTTCATTTGACGGCGCTCAGAAGTCAAGATATAAAGTGTACCGTACTGTACAGTACTGCATTTGGACTTCCCTATGACCAGCATGACGAGCGTACTGATGAAAGGTTTTCAGGAGACACTTCCGAGGTGTCGTATTTCCGGTTTAACCCGGTCCAGGATAGTGATGAGCTGTGTTGTCATTTCCGCCATCAGTATGAGCGGATGCGCCATGATCCCCGATCCTGGCACCCCACCGCCTATGAAGACGGTCACACAACTTAAAAGCGATCAAAGTTTCCCGCACCAGAACGGCCAGTGGCCGAAAGATTACTGGTGGAAGAAATACGGTGACGAGCAGCTCAACGGGCTGATTGATGACGCGCTTAAAAATTCCCCCACGCTTAACATCGCCGAAGCTCGCGTGAAACAGGCGCAGGCGATGACGCAAAGTGCGAGCGGTTCGCTTTTCCCTGAGGTCACCGCAAACGCCAGCTTTATGCGGGACAAAATGAGTTACAACTATGTGACGCCTGAAAGCGCAACGCCTCAAAACTGGAACAGCTATGGGCGCACCACGCTTGATATGAGCTGGGAAATTGATTTTTGGGGTAAAAACCGCGCAGCGCTCGCGGCTGCGACGTCTGGTGAAATGGCGGCGGTAGCGGAAGAAGCACAAACAAGGCTGGTGCTCTCTTCTTCTATTGTTACCGTTTACGCGGAGCTGGCGCATTTATACACCGTTCGCGAAACGCTTAACGACACCCTCACTATACGAACCAGTACGCTCGCGTTGTTCCAGCAACGGCATGACGCGGGGCTTGAAGATTTATCCAGCCTGCAACAGGTTGAGACGCGTCAACTCAACGCAAAAGCAAACCTGGTGGCAATAGATGAAGCTATTGCGATCAAAAAACATGAGCTCGCTGCCCTGATCGGCGATGGGCCTGATAGATCGCTGGCAATAACCGCGCCTAAGGCAACGCTTTTAGCGCATGAGGAACTTCCTCCCAATATTGCGCTGGATCTGATTGGTCGCCGTCCTGATATTGTCGCGGCACGTTTACGCGCCGAGGCGGCAGCAGAGCAAATCAAACAGAAAAAAGCCGGTTTTTACCCCAGCGTTAATCTGGTTGCCTTTGCCGGGTTCCAGTCATTGGGTATTAACAACCTTACCCGGAGTGGCTCAGCAATTGGCAGCTTTGGCCCGGCCATATCGTTGCCAATATTTAATACGCAGAAGCTCCAGGGTGATTTGAAATACGCCAGCGGTGAATATGACATTGCCGTGCAGGTTTATAACGACACGTTAACGAATGCACTTCGGGAAGTGAGCGATGCGCTCACCAGCAGAGCCTCTCTTAAAGACGAGATGCTTTATTCTCAGGGCGCAGTCACGTCGGCAGAAAAGGCGTATTCCCTCACCAGACAAAGGTATGAAGGAAAGGTTGCTGATTATCTGGACGTGTTGTCCTCGGAAGATGAGCTGGTCGCGGCCCGCCGAAAATTAGCCGACGTAAATTCTCGCGCTTTTACGATTGACGTCGCATTAGCGCGTGCATTGGGCGGCGGATATACCTCGAGCAAACAGTGATTTTTTAACACCAGGTTAATTACTAAATAGTGGAAAGAAAGGAAATAAAATGAGTCATTCTGCAGCTATTGAAAATCAAAATATTGAATCATCCGATATCAAAAAGAAAAAAAGAAAACGTTTATTCTCTTATCTCGCATTAAGCATCGCGCTGGCAGGCGCAGGCTCGTTCGCCTATTGGGAATTAGTGGGTTCCCGATATGTTGAAACCGATAACGCCTATACCGATGTCGAGTCCGCGCAGCTCTCTTCTGCGATCACCGGTACGGTCAGTGCCATCCTGGTCACGGATTCTCAGGTGGTAAAAAAAGGCGATGTTCTGATCCAGCTGGATCCCACTGACGCAGAGTTAGCGCTTAATCAGGCGGAAGCAAACCTGAACCTGGCCATACGGCGGGTAAATGGATACAAGGCCACCGACACAAAACTCGGCGCAGAAGTTGTGGCGAATGAAAAAGAGCAAAAACGCCTGCTGGCCCAGGTTGATGCTGCAAACGCTGACTTCCAGCGCGCGACGGTTGACCTCAAGCGACGCGAAGCGTTAATGCAGACGGGTGCGATTTCAGGCGACGAACTGACGCGAATTCAAAACGTTTACGCTTCCGCACTGGCAAACCTGAATGCAGCTAAAGCGGCCGTGGCGCAAGCAGATGCAGCAAGACAGGCGGCTGTGGGCGCAAGACAGGCGAATGCCGTGATGATTGATGATGCAAATACCGAAACCAACCCGGAAGTTGCTCTCGCCAGAGCCAAGCGCGATCAGGCCAGACTGGATCTGGAAAGAACCGTGATCCGTTCGCCTGTCGATGGCGTGGTTGCTCGTCGCCAGGTCGAGCTTGGACAACGCGTCCAGCCTTCCACACCGTTATTGTCCGTGGTGCCGGTGCAGCAAATTCACGTCAATGCCAACTTCAAGGAAGTTCAGCTCCAGCATGTGAAAGTGGGACAGAAGGTAGAACTGGTAAGCGATCTGTATGGCGATAGCGTGCCTTTCCATGGAACGGTCGAAGGCTTTGATGGCGGCACCGGCGCAGCGTTTTCAATTATTCCTGCGCAAAACGCAACGGGTAACTGGATCAAGGTTGTTCAGCGTTTGCCGGTGCGCATCAAACTCAATGCTGATGAGCTTGCTGCACATCCGCTGCGGGTTGGTCTGTCCATGAAAGCGACAGTTAACTTAAAAAGTGAATAACGGAAACCAGGCCATGTCTACATTAGTTATCGATAATGAGCCGCCATCGCTGAAAGGCGGTATGTTATGGATTGGTGCCCTGGTACTTGCAATGGCTAACTTTTTAGCCGTGCTCAACATGACCATTGCAAACGTCACTCAACCCAACATGGCTGGTGCCCTGGGCGCAGGAACCAGCCAGGGCACGTGGATCATCACGGCCTATGCCGTGGCTGAAGCCATTACGGTACCACTATCAGGATGGTTAACCACACGGTTCGGCGGCGTACGCGTTTTCTCCGTTTCCGTGTTCATGTTCGGTATTTTCTCTTTGCTTTGCGGCCTTTCCACTTCGCTGGGAATGCTGCTGCTGATGAGGGTTTTTCAGGGCATGGCGGGAGGCCCCCTGATGGCCTTATCACAAACGTTACTGCTGCGTATTTTCCCGAAAGAAAAATCCATGCAGGCGACGGGATTATGGGCGATGACAACATTGCTGGCGCCCGTAATAGGCCCGGTACTGGGTGGCTGGATTTGCGATCATTACAGCTGGTCGTGGGTGTTTATCATCAACGTTCCGATGGCAATCGCTTTTTCAGTCGTGGCGTGGTCAGTACTGAAAATCTTCGAAGATACGCTGGTTAATAACTCTATTGATATCGTTGGGTTTATTTTATTGGTGATCTGGGTTGGTGCCCTGCAGATCATGCTCGATGAAGGGAAAGACCTTGACTGGTTTGCCTCAGAAGAAATTTGCGTTCTGGCGATTATTGCCTGTATCGGCTTTTTAAGTTTCTGTATCTGGGAGCTGACCGCTGAGCATCCGATCGTCGATATCAGAGTGTTTCGCCATCGCGGTTTTTCGGCCAGCATGTTTGTGCTCGCACTTGCGTTTGGATGTTTTTTTGGTCTGAATGTCCTCACGCCTTTGTGGCTACAATATAACTTAGGGTATACAACAACATGGGCAGGGATTGTGGTGGCCTGGGGCGGACTTTTGCAGGTGGTATTTTCTCCGGTTGCCGCTAACCTCTCCAACAAAATCGATCCGCGCATTCTTATCTTCTTTGGCTGCGCCTGGCTGGGTCTCGACACCTTCTGGCGATCCTATGCGACGACCGATATGGACTACTGGTCCATCTGCGTACCTTTGTTATTCATGGGCGTTGGAATGCCGCTGTACTATGTCCCGATTACGGGGCTTGCAATGGGCTCTGTAGATGAAACGGAAATGGCTTCAGCCGCGGGGCTAATGAACTTTGTTCGAACGTTATCGGGTGCATTTGCCACATCGCTCGTAACGACGTCATGGCAAGACCAGCGCTATATTGCGCATGACAAACTGGCGTCCGTCGTCGACCCTACTGGCGATGTTTCGCACTACATTAGTTCGGCCCCTCAGCAAGGTGGACAATTTGTGCGTGAGCTTTTTGACAAGATGGTAAACAGCCAGAGCATGATGCTGTCGACCAATAATCTGATGATGTCGATCGGCGTGATATTTTTTATCGCTGCATTTGCAATTGCATTAGCGCCTAAACCTTCGCGCGTGGTGGATGCCGCGTCTGTAGGACACTGATATTTATTCAGCACAAGGACGTGAGTATCAAAAAAACAGAGAAAATCTGATGGACAGTAAATCATATACGCCGGGCAGTCGGGATATTTTGTACAAGAAAATATTCCTTTCAATTTCCGAAATGAAATATCTTGAAAGGGAAATAAAAAAGTTCAACTGGCTAGAACGTACTTTTTTAAGGAAAAAAGAGTTCTATAAAATGCAATATCACAAAAGCAAATGTGACAGCAATTTCTTTAGATTTATCAACAGCGGGCAAGACAACCAGAATACGTTAATTCATATCCTTGAACAATTACCTGAGAACCATCCTGACCGAACATGGCTGACGGGCTTTCTGCTTTGAAACCATCGGGCAAGTAACGTAATAAGCCGTTTCCCGGCTGATTAACATTCCGGATGTGACATATATAAAAACGCTAAATTCAGGTTAACATCATGAAAATGAGTGACTTTCAATGTCTTATTGAAAAGAATAGCGATTATAAGGATGTTTGTCTCACCATTCTTCTAATACTGCAGGTTTTAACTATTTTTATCATTTCCCCTGTGACGGAGAGCGAACATAAAAACTATCACTGGCTAAACAATGCATTGTTCTCAGCGATGGCCTTGATTTCGGTATTCATTGTTTCGAAGGATATAAAAAGGTATCTGGCTATCCTCAGTTTTTCTTTTTGTCTGGTCGGGTTGGCCGTCGGGTCAACAACGACCACGCACAAAACCACAGGGATACTGGTTCTCCTGTCAGGGATTTTTTTCTGTCTCAACGTTAGCTGGATTGTGGCAAAACAGGTTTTCGATGAGGGTGTTGTGACGCTTCATCGCATTCGCGGCGCCATGGTTATCTATCTGAATATCTCACTTTTGTTTGCGCTGCTGGACTGTTTACTGGTGGGATTCATTCCAGATGCATATACAGGAATATCGGACGATAACTCAATTGAAACGATGCTTTACTTCAGCCTGACCATGCTAACCACCCTTGGCTATGGAGATATTCTGGCAATACATCCTTTTGCACGTAATCTGGCGATGCTTGAAGCGGTGATGGGTCAATTCTATATGGGTACGATGATCGCTATTTTAGTCGGTTTACATATAGCACAGAGGGCTCCTGCGTCAAAAAAATGAATAAACGCTATTTTTAACATGCCGGATATATATCTTTTTGCTGGCAGAAAAAAGTGGACGCTTCCCAGTGGAAGAAGCGTCCAAAAATCAGGCAATTATTCAGACACAGATTGAAACCGTAAACTGACGATCTCATCGATAATATCTCACACCCTCTTCTCTTCATTATTTACATTTTCTGCCATGGCATAAGAAAAAACTCATTCTGCAGGCGTTAGCGTTTTTAGCGGGCGTGTTACCCGCGCAAACCGGCAGGATAGTATTCATCCCGTCGGAGCTACGTAACCAGTGGCTTTTCACGTGAGGTGGACGAATTGTGCACAGCGCAGGCCGCACCACTTTCAGGAGGGCGATACCCGCGAAGGACAGATGCTGAGCGGTTGCACGCTCGCTGTTTCAACACAGGTAAAATCAATGGTGTAAGATGATTACAATCAATTAAAGCGATCATTTTTTAAACACAAGAGAGCTTATGCAAGCAACTTTAGCTTTTTTCAAAAAGTTAAGCGTCATCACACTGTCTTACACCCTCTCAACGCAAATCAATAACTTATTGATTTTATTGAAATAAAACCAATAAAAATTCTAAAAACCATTAGTACTCAACAAAATATATAAACTCGTGTGATATCTAAATTATAATTCTTATACTTATGTTCAAAAGGTGGAGGTCAAAATGCGATTAACCCTACTGCTGTTATGCTGTCTCGTACAAAGTGTAACCTGGGCTGGCGACCTGCCAAAACCAGTTGGTAAACCCATTTTAACGATTTACGGTAATATAGAAAATACCAATGAAAATGGAAAAGCAGTGTTTGATCTCGCCAGCCTTGAAAAACTCGGAGTAGTGAGTTTCGAGACGACATCTCCCTGGTATAATGGTCGTACGAAGTTTGAGGGTGTTCCAATGAACAAACTCATGGAGTATGTGGGTGCGAAGGGAACTAACGTTAATGTTATTGCGCTCAATGATTACTCAACCGTGATCCCTCTCAGCGACTTTAAAAAATACAACGCCATACTTGCCTTAAAGGTCAATGGCGAATATATGCGCATCCGCGATAAAGGCCCATCGTTCATTGTATACCCCTATGACAGTCTTCCTGAGTTGAATAATCAGATTTATTACTCACGATCAGCATGGCAGGTTAGCAAAATGAAGATTGAGTAGTCGTTCAGGAGAACATAATGAACAGGATACTGGTTGGTATCATTTTTTCTCTTTTTATCACGACAGGATATATTGCATTCCTTGTTTACGATCGCCAGCAGGAATTGCAAAAACTGACTCAATACACTGAGTCCTGGTCCGTGGCACAACTGGTATCAGAGTATTACCGTTTTGAATCATGGCTTGGTCTATACGCAACCGATACCGATGACGTTACGATAGACCAGGTCCGCATGCGTCTTGAAATTATGCTCAGCCAGAGCGATTTAATGAAAGGGGGTGATTTAGGTCGCTATATTGACAGTGATAAAGCGCATCAGGAGCTCGCTTTGCGCTTAGAGAAAATACTGGCCTATCTGGATAGCCATCTTGAAAAAATGAGCCACCCAGAACTACAGGCATACCTGACAAATATGCATGACCTTGATGCGCCGCTGAGCCAGCTTTCTGCAACGGCATTGACGAAAGATATTAACACGGTTAATGAATCCAACCATAAAATACAAATCCTGTATTATATTTATTCGGTACTTTCATTATTACTGGTGATATTAAGCTTTATTCTGGGTTTCTTAATGATCTACCAGAATAAAAACATTCTCAAAGCGCACATGCAGGTTAAAAGCCTTGCTGACGAGCTTCAGATATCAAAAGAAACGCTGCAAATTCAGAACTCGAAGCTGGAATATGATGTTTATCATGACTCCCTCACCGGCATGAAAAACCGCCTTTTCTTCTGGGACGATCTCAACAAAATTAATCTTCAGGCAGATAAAAACCACATCCCCGTCACGGTGATGTTATTTGATTTAGACCGCTTCAAAGAGGTCAACGATACCTATGGCCATGATGCCGGAGATTTGCTGTTGAATCAGGTATCCAGACGCCTCACCTCAATGAGCAGCGCCACTGATACCTTTTACCGTTTGGGCGGAGACGAGTTTGCCCTGCTTTCCAGTGGACTCACTGAAGCAGCCGCCGTTTCGCGTGCCAAAGAAATCAGCGAACATATCAGCCAGCCCTATACGATTAATAACCAGCTGATAAAAATCGCCACCTGTGTGGGTATCGTTTTATCTGATAATGAACGGCGCTCTGACTACCTTTATAAATTTGCCGATCTGGCGCTCTACGAAGCCAAAAAAGAGGGTTCACAGCAGATAAAAGTTTTCCGTCAGTGGATGCTGCAAAAGTTGCAGGAAAGCAGAACCCTTGAACATGATATGGCACTGGCGATCGATAACCATGAATTCGTTGTTTATTACCAGCCTATTGTCGATTCATTCAGCAATGAAATTTACGGCTATGAAGCGCTTATTCGCTGGATACACCCGGTGAAGGGGATACTGTCACCCGATTACTTTATTTCCGTCGCTGAAAAAACGGGGATGATCAACCAGATCGGCAAAACCGTGCTGGAGCTTGCCTGCCGGGAAGCGGTTTCCTGGGCGGTTCCGGCAAGGATCTCTGTGAACGTCTCACCCGTTCAGCTGGGCACGAAATCCTTTACGGCGATGGTACAGTCCATCCTGAAGGAGACAGGACTTCCGGCAAACCGTCTTGAATTAGAAGTTACGGAGTCATCGCTCTTCAGCGACAGCAACACGCCGCTCACTATTCTCAAAAAGCTGAGAACGCTGGGTGTAAGAATTTCAATCGATGATTTCGGAACGGGTTATTCGTCGCTCTCACGTCTGAGTGAACTGAATTTTGATAAAATTAAAATCGATAAATCCTTCGTGAACCCGATATCCACGCAGGATGATGCCCTTAATATCGTTAAATTGATAACCGGCATGGCGAAGAGCCTCAATATGAGGGTCATTGCAGAAGGTGTTGAAACCGAAGCGCAGCTTGAACGTCTTCAGGCGCTTGGCTGCGATCTCGTCCAGGGATACCTGTTCGGAAAACCACAGGCTGAGATTGACAGGAAGATTAGATACGGTTGAAATGGTTGCGCGGCTTTTTCTGGCCTAAAACCCTTTAGTCGATTGATAATCAAAGGTTAAACAATGAAAAAAACAGCCCCGGCCTATACACCTGTTGATTTATCTCGCTGGGCCAGGAAGGAGCATTTTGAAGTATTCCAGTCATTTGCTGAGTGTACCATTAACCAAACGGTTCTGATCGACATCACCGCGCTGCGAAAACATATCAAAGAGGTCGGCTGGAAGTTTTACCCGACGATTATTTTCCTCCTCTCTAAAATCATGAACCGGCATCCGGAATTCCGTATGGCCATGAAGGATAATGAGCTTGTCATATGGAATGAAATTCATCCCAGCTATACCATTTTCCACCCTGAAACAGAGACCTTTTCATCATTGTGGAGCCACTTCGACGGCAATATTCAGCACTTCCAGAATACGTATGCGGAAGACGTTGCCCGCTATGGCAATAACCTTTCTTACTGGCCGAAGGAAGAGTCCCGGGAAAATGTCTTTTTCGTATCGTCTATTCCCTGGGTAACGTTTACGAACTTTACGATGAACATTGCGCACATGAAGAACTTCTTTTCCCCGATGTTCACGTTTGGAAAATACTACGAACAGGATGGGAAAGTGCTGTTGCCGCTCGCGGTGCAGGTTCATCATTCCGTGTGCGATGGTTTCCATGTGGCAAGGATGTTTAATGAGTTGCAGGAGATGTGTGATGGTTTGCCGGAGCTGTCGGAGGGGCTAAATAGCTGATACGCCGAAGGCAATTTTAAAAGAAGGGATAATAGGAACAAAACATAGTTGGCTATTTAATTGATTAAAAAGGATTTTCCATAATCACAGTTTTTAAGATACCCCCAAAAGTACCCCCATATTAATTTAACGCCTAAGTGTAACATCTTGCATATTTGCTTATTTGCATAAAGTACAGCCCACGCTGAAGTCAATTGAACATCATATTAACCAAGATAATAATAACCTTACATTATTATTGCGCAACCCTTGTATAAAATGAAGAAGCCATCAAATGATGGCTTCTTTTAGACTTTACCGCCCTTCGTATGTTAACCAAGAACTTATTATATCGGCTCTTCTTGTCAACGCGGGCTCATTTGTTCTGTAGATATTTTTTAGTGTGAACTGACATTTTGATAATTTTTTCCGGCTATATTCATCCTTAAACTCATCCGGAAGGTTATCAAATTCAGCCTTCATCTCTTCAAGTTTGTCTAGGGCGCTAGGAATTTCTCCGCGCTGTGCGTATTCGTCAGCCTTACGATACAAAAGCTGAATTTTCGTGTCGAAATATGTCCTCTTGTTATCATCGGAGGATTCGTCGATGTAATCCTCTATTTCTACAAGCACTCGTTTGGAATTTACATAGTCATGCTGGAACATGTATCCACGCGAAAGTGATAATGCAACTTCAACCGAACCTTTATCAAGTTTGTAAGCTTCTTCGAATTCCATAACGGCATCATCGACGTTTTGCTCATGATGAAGTAAAAACTTACCATACCAATAATGTAATTGCGGAAGTTCTGGAGCCAATACAATTGCCAGTTCATACTGATCTCTTGTATCGTTATAATTCCCGTTCTGCTGATGGAAATAAGCTAATACCCTAGCAACCTCAAAATAATCAGGTGCTAATTTATGTGCCTCCTCCAAAAGTTCATAAGCTTTGTCATGTTGCCCAGATCTAACAAATACCTGAGCATCTTGTAGCATTTTAACGATGACTCTATCATTTTTATCTCTAAACTGTATGTTAAGAGTGTTATATTTGTCACCAGTTCTTTGTGCTAACTGTTTTTCATATAATGCATTAAGCTGGTTTCTTTTATCTTGAATGCTCTTTTGGTATGTTCTTGATGGTTTATGATGTTTACTTAAGTATGAACGAGCGAGTTCTGACAACTGATAAGTTGTTTTAACACTTGCCCCTTTAGTTTTGGAAGATTGTGAAAGCATATTCGTTGACATGAGCTCTTGTAATGCTTTATGAACAGTCAAAGAATCAAACCCGGTAAGATAAGAAAGCTCTGGGATATCTTTCAATCCGGGTGCACACTGCATTGCAGAAGTTACCAATTGAGCCGACTCACTCAAGTATTCGTAAACGTTTGACATGCAAAACTCGAGGAACATATCGGAATTTTGCAAAACAAGCTCTGGCGATATACCTGTTTGTACCGAACTAACAAACCATTTGATGTAGCTAGGATTGCGATACATACGATTAACGTAGTTACGCATGGTTTTTTCGTCGAGTTTTTTTAATGCTTCTACACCACGAATCTTTGATAAGATACGCAGTAGTTGTGAACCGTAAGATTCATCTATACCTTGCAACTTAACTGGATATTCAAAAGCACCAATACCAATACGTGATGTAATTATAATTTTACTACCTGTAGGAAGTGAACCTACGAAGGTCTTGATATTATCATCTAAAACAGTTTCTAAGTTATCGATGAACAGGGCTATTTTGAATGTTGACAAATACTCAGTGATTTCTCTAAAACCCTCTGTGGAAGCCGTGGTTCCAGTCAATTGCTTAGAGATCTCATGTATTACCCCAATCGAGTCAGTTATAGCTTCTTTAATCTCTTTTATTTCATTTACAGTAATCTGAGTTGTTTTAGATGAAACCCATACAATAGCATCAAAAGGTTTTTTAGGATCTTCCAATAATTCATATGCAACTTTCAGTGCTAAAGCTGTTTTTCCAACTCCGCCTTCGCCTACAATTGAAATAACAGGAAATGGTCCATAACACAGCTGTTTTACTTGATTAACATCGTCATTTCTTCCAATCAATCCTGTCTCATCAAAATCTGGAAGTGGTAAATTATGATTTGAATAACCATCATCAAGATTCTTTATATCAAGAGAAAGAACATAGCTTGGGTTTTTTTCTATATGTTCTAAAGTTGCGTGTAAGTTATTCCAAATAGTTGGATCATCATTAACTAAAGAATAGCAATATGCAGACGTGCTAGGATAATCTTCAACATCAAGAGGTCTGATGTGCATGACTCTATTCCTAACTGGAATTATTTTCTCAAGAGTACGAGAATTTTTTTTAATAAAAGTTGCTATATGAGATGGTAAATGAGTTGGATTGGCATTAATAATCTGGAAGGTATCACCTAGATCCAAATAATCGACCAGATCATAGAGACTTACATTGTCATATGTAAATCCTAAGTCCTTTTCAAGTCTTGATTTAGCTCTTTCCTTCAACTCCTCTGAAAAATTTATATTATCAACATCCTGTTGTACGAGGACTTTCACAATTGCCCTTAAATCTTCTTCAAGAGCACTTATAAGGGCGTAGACAGTCATTCTCGTAAGATTAAACGCCATATTCCACCTGCATATTCCATATTGATTTCAGAATGTTACATCATACTTCGATATGCTCCTCTTGCAACATTTTTTATACATAATGATGCTTTCCTCACATCCAATAGCCATCCATGTTCCGATTGCTCTAAATTGCTCTAAGATGCTTAAAAAAATTTAGGTTTGGTTAAGCAACTGACGAAGCAAACTGTAACTTAGACATATATATCTTATATCCTCGTAGTATCACTTATGGGCATTCATAATTGACAGTCCTTCCATAGCTCCTTACCTAAAGTTTTCTAAAGCAACGGCCGTTGTCACTTTCCCCTGCTAAGGCATAACAAACCATAACAGGCTGACACATACTCTGCTTCGCAATATGACCATCAAAAGCTAACCGCCGGGCTCAACAAATCTCAACGCTAGCCATTTACGCGTTGGCTGCATCTGTTGTGCGTGAGCGTTAGGATCCGTTAGGTCGGGTTGACACTTTTCCCTGTTTTTCACGAAAAAGTGTCAAGTTAGAGGAGTTAGGTTTGGCCGAGGGTTTACAGTTTTTCACCTGCCAGCAGACAGAGTGCCTTTAATCCTGTTTCGCTCCAGTCATCCTGTGTGTCGGGATGCATTGCGGCCACATAGGCCAGCTCGGAACGCAGGAAACGAAGACCACTAGCCATGTGCTCTTTGCCATAAAAGCTGTGGGTTTCTTCATCCAGCCGGAAGAGAATCAGCAGTTGTTCATCGGGCTCGTGCTGAACATCAAAACCCAGCTCAGCGGCTGCGGCCTCTATTCGCTGGCTAGCATCAATATCAGCCGGCAGCTCTTTCCCGTTGTCATACCCCCATACCCATGCGGCGGCCTGCGCCCACGTCATTTCAGTCTGGTGTTCGCCAGCACCAGCAGAATTTTGTTTAGCCTGCGATGCGTCGACATCTACTTTATCGCCTGAAATTACTATTTCACCGCGGGCTATCCAGCCGTAAACAGTTTGCCGGCTGACGCCCATATGCCTAGCGTAGGCTGATTTACTTAATAGCATCGTGGTTTCCCTCCAGGCAGAAAAAAGCCGCCCTCAGGCGGCCTGCTTCTCTTCTGAATGTTTCTGCCGCTGGCTTCCTTTGAGCATCGCGCTGACATGTTCGCTTAACTGATCAATGCCGGTCATGCGTGGCTGTACTTCAGATGGATCGTCGCTCTTCCCGTAAACGAGATTGTTATACCAAGTTCTCACAGCAGTAATTTGTGTGACATCCTTCCTGATGGCCTCTACAAGTTCGTAAACCGAGCTGATTACATCACTGTTCTCTGCTGTGATACGGGAAAATGCCAAGTTTTTTAATTGATTAGTCTCTAGACCTGAACATATAGGATGTGCCCGAAGGATAGCTTTAGCCATCTCCTGATTCTTTCCATTATGCATAGACAACAACATTCTTTCACGACTCTGGCGATCCATATTGGCAAATGCCCGTCGCATTTCACTGTCACGCATAAATCCAAGGATATCATTTTCGTCAAGTGGCCTAACTGGTGCTAATCTATTTTGGAGATAAGATAAAATATTAACCGCCTGTGCACTTATAGCCGCAACGCCACGTGTGAATGCTTTTAAAGTATCAGGATTTTTTATTTCATTAGCTCTACGATTTTTAGCCTGCTCGTTTAGATCTGGATCATTTCGAATAGCTTCTAACAAATCTGCTTCTGCTTCTGCTTGCTGAGCAGTAACTCGTAAATTTGTTAGTTCATTTGCCATAGCGCGATAAAGACCTTCCAACTGGATGTTTGGGGCAATGACCTGACTTGTAAAACTCGATAGCTTGATAGCTTGTTTCCCAATTTTAATTTCGTAACTCATTTATTGCCCTCCATTCTTCTTAAACCTGCATCAAATACCTTGCGCGCAACAGCATGGATTGACGGCGCGATCCCCATGCCTGACTTCTGGCGCTCCCTCTCCTGGATGGTTTTCAGAGCCTGAATCTGCTCCCCGTTCAGCAGAACGGGCTTAACGTTAACCTTGCTCATAATGCCCCCTGTTATAGCGAACGTTAAAGTTCCATTAATCGCAACAATCAATTCATCAGTTGCGATTTATGAAACGATATTAATGAAATAGCAGGGGTCCACAACGTGAAAAGAGTGGATGCGTTTTAAAGAATTTGCCCTCAAGGTGTTCATGGTGTTCATAAAGGCGATAAATTACATACAAAACAATAAATTAACCTATGAACACCGGTCTACATACAGGGGTTACAAGTGTTCATGGTGTTCATATTTCTGTTTATTTTATGAGCACAGAGTTAAAGTGACCTATGAACACTATGAATACCCTATGAATACCTTACACAAAGGTGTTCATAGTCAATCTTATTGATTTAATTGAACTTTACCCAATCAATGAACACTATGAACACCTTTCGCCATATTTAGCTAAACATTCATCTTTTTTCCTCAGCTAACGGGTGCGCCTGCGGCAGCCAGTCCTCCGCACTCTCTGAAAGTTCGACGTTCGTCACCACGCCGCGGGTCTTTCTCTCTTTGCGGTACTCGTGATTAAACTCCCGCATGGCGCTTTCCATTCCCTCAGAGAATTTATTCAGCGTCAGCGGCTTCTCGAAACCGTTAGCCTCAAGAAACGTCAGATAAGCGTGATAGAGGTAAATGCGGGGGCGATGAGGCGGGTTACGGTTGCCCACCAGCATTCCCACGCAATCAGCCAGGCGCTCCAGATGCGCACAGAAGGCGTACAAGGGATCCGTTTTCTGCTTCACCTCTAGTGCTTCTTCGCTGTTCCGTTGCTCCAGCAGCAGCGCCCGCGCTTTTTCCGGGTCCGAAAAGGTTGCCAGCAGCCGACGAACAACCACCGGAATTTCAGCGGATATCTTTTCTGCCAGTTCGGGATCCTTATCCTCTTCGCTGACGCGCCGGTTAAACTGGAAAATTACGCGGCGCCGGGAAACGCCGCCGGCACGTTCGGTGAAAATCATCGGCGTGTTGTTCGTGGCCACAACCACCGCCCGCAGAACGGCGGTGTACTGGTGTTCGTGCTTCGGGTCTATCTCCACGGCATCCCCGCCGGTTATCGCTTTTATCCCGGTGCCCTCTCCTGAATATTTGGGCTGATCAGGAAGCGTTATCATGCTTTTCCCGACGAACTGCGCCCGCCCACGCGCGCTGTCGAGCGCCGCCATGTTCCCGCTGGCGGTGTTATGCGCGCCGGCCAGCATCGTGGCGATATGGGTAAAGACACTTTTCCCGCTGCCGCCCTCACCGGTTATCTCGAGGAACAGCTGCCAGTCGTACCGGTTCGCCAGCACCATAAAGAGCGCTGCAGCGATGCGCTGCATCTTAATTGCGTCTCTATCTGATGCGTAACTTAGCCATTTATGGAAGTTCGGCGCGTGGTCGCGGAGGTTTTCTCCCGGCACCGCCGGCGTGTAGGTCACGCCGTTATGGTTGGTCAGCCAGTTATCCTGGCTGTGTTCGGAGAAAACGCCGGTTTCCATATCGTAGACGCCGTTTGCAAAGGGGATCAGGCTGCGCCGCGGCTCCCCCATTACCGGGATAACGATTTTCAGGGCGTCGATAACGTTGTTGATCGCGCGCTTGCTGAAGTTAGTTTTGTTCTCGTTGTAGATAGCCACCATTTCGCGGCTCAGCTCGAGCAAAGACGTTTTCTCCCAGATGCCGGCACGGTAGACGTACACGCCTTCGCTGTTTTCATGGATCGCAATGCCGGTGTAACGCGCGGCCAGTATGAGCGCCTTTTCGTTATCAGCCAGGTCGCGAAGGTTTACATCCGTCAGCGGTTTGCCGATCACCATGCTTTTGCCGGCTTCCGCATCGGCTTTGAGGCGCGGCAGCTGTGGCGTCCAGTCCTCCAGAAGCTGATAACCTTCAGAGTAGAATTGCGCGCGCTCCACGCCGGCCACCGCCAGCTTTGTAGCGAGAATGGTTATCTGCCGTTCGGTCAGATGCCCGCCGCGGCAAACCCGGGCATAGAGCCGGCCATCATCCACAATGCGGATATTCTCCAGCTCCGCCAGCTGCTTTTTATCCAGCACAACCGGCGGCACCGTGTCGCCAATCGGGTTCATTTCCTGCCATGCTTTAGCGAACGTCCAGGCATCGGCGCCGGCAAAGATAATTGACTCCTCCATGAGATCCGCCGGCTGCTTTTTAAGGTTTGGTGCATTCTTCATTTTCTGTTCCCTCGCTCCCTGATGATTTCCCGCATAACCCGAATTCGTTCGATGCCCTGCACCTGCATAATCCGATCGATATCTCTTCCACCGGTGCCCGGCGCGGAAGAAACAAATTCAAATTCCCGCACCAGTCTTTCTGGCGTGCAAAAACACGGTGAGCTGTACCCCTCGCGGCAATATGTCACTCTGTCGAATCGGTAACTTTCGATAATTACGATGTTGCCCCGACTGTCATTCCATTTATCGCCCGGCCTGATTTCAGGGTGAGCGCGGCCACCAGCAGCTAAGCCGGAATTTTTAATCGTCATATTTTTTACCTCACGCCGCTGGCGGGATTACCTGATAACCAATTTTCCTCAGAAAGCGCGCAGCACTCTCCACCGTAAAAATGATCTCGTCGTCCAGAAGGGGGCGCATCGACTGCAACCCGTTCGACGTGTCCACCAGATAGCGACCACCGGCCGGGAAACTGAATACGTTTTTGCCGTCGGCCCGGCGAACCAGATCGTAAACAGGAGTCATAATTTCCCCTCCCCGTCCTTTAATAACTGGCTGGTAAAACAAAGTCGCACGCTATTTAATTGCGCAGAGATGTGATCGGCGAAAGCACCGAGACAGCAAATTGGGATAACCGTTGTCATACAGATACCTCCATGGCCAGACGGGATTGAATGGCGGAGGCCTTACTGCCTAACTGGAGGTAAGTTCGGGTGATTGCCGGGTTACTGTGCCCGAGCATTTCAGAGGCGACCAGTAAGCCCTGTTCGCCGCCGGCGGACATGAGATTAAAGGCGGCAATTTTGCGGCTGGAGTAGGCACTCAGGCGCAGACGCGTGTTTACTACGCGGGTAAACCACACCATTACGTTGTGCAGTTTCTTCCAGATTGTCTGGCGGCTCACGCTACCTTCCAGAGACTGGCAACGATTACTTTCAATCTGGCTGCGGGAAAATACCAGGTCGTCACCGATAAGATTGCGCTCCATGCGTTCGCGCAGTCGTTTGATGATGCCCGGCGGCAGCTGTTTGGTGTCGTGCTTCACTTCAGCCTTTGCCACCAGCTCAAACACGATCGCCTGTTCTTCTTCCGTCATGCCGGCGGCCAGTTCGTCGCAGCTCACGCTATCCCAGTGCATGTACCCAATGTGATCGCCAGCAAGCCGGGCAGCGTCCTTGCGCTGCTGGCGAACAATCTCGATCCCCTTACGGGTCGCTCTGGCTTCCGCTGCTTTGGTCTGCTTCGCTACAATGATTGTGGCAATGCCGGTTTCCCAGTTGATGCAGGAGTAACGGAAGTTGCACACGTCGCTGGTACGCCAGCCGGTAACGGTCGCAATATCCCACCAGAGTAAAACCCAGTCCGGCTGAGTCTGCTGGATGCGTTCACGTAGTTTGCGCTGCTCTTCCCGTTCGTAAACAGGGGTCATGGTGCGGGTGCCCTTCGTGGTAGTGGCTTTTACCACGTTACCGCGCAGCTCGCGTGCTTTTGCTGTCAGGGTCTGGAGGTTAAACATGCTGTACCTCCTTAAGACGAAAACGACACGCCAGAATACAGACACATCCTGCAGGCGTTTTTTCGCGTGCTTCGTGTTCGGTGGAAGCAGTAACGTTAACGATCTGATTTGTGAATTCACCCAGGGTGAGAAAACGCCATGTAAATTCAGGGCGTGTTTGGGTAGACTTAGTGCAAGCCATAATGTTAGTACCTCTAACGTTGTGGTCAGACGCCCTGAAAGTGTTCCCGCACTTCGGGGCGTTGTTTTTTTTAACTTCTGTGTGTAATGTGTCATCACACATAAACACATTACATCGGGTGTAATTAACGTGTCAACACACAAAAACGAGAGACGTGGTAATCCTCCATTCCAATTTCGGCTGGATCCAGAACTGCGAGAAATGATGGAACGGGCACAACAGCAAGATGGTGATGAGTCACTAGCTGCGTGGCTGAAGAGGATCGTTCGCAAAGAACTCCAACAGCGTGGAATTGCACCTAAAGAGTAAATAATGAAAAAAATCCTGCTTGGTCTTATCGTCTTATTAATAGCAGTATTCACACTCAAATCATGCCTCAGCAGTGAGAGCGCTTGCGGAAGTAACGAAAAAGACGTACTGAAGCAAAGTTGCGAAAAATTACTTAACAAAAATTGATTATCGCAGGGGGCGACGGAGAGAGCCTCGCCCTTGCTACGGGGAATAATTAATTGGCTGCTTTCGGTGCGAGCGAAGCCCTGCCCCAGATGGGCATAAATGTTCTTCATGGCATTAACCTTTTTGAATTGTTTAGTGAGCTGTCGCGACAAACTTATTCTGCGAGATCCGAAGTGCAAACTCTCGCAAATTATCTCTGCTCACGGAATCTCAGTTCGTTTGGCTGCGTGACGATTCAATGCGCTCACTAATCCATTCATCAATTTCGCTTTCAATGAAAGCGATTGCTCGAGAACCAATCTTTATGGATGAGGGGAAACGTTGCTCAGCCATGAGTCGATAGATCCAAGCCTTGCTATAGCCGGTTCTGCGCTGAACTTCAGGTAAGCGGATAAGGGATTGGGACATATATACCTCTCGAAGTCTAATGTGGTCTACGAGGTATATTTCAGCAAAAACATGCAGGTAGTTGTGGAAGTCACGGTAAATCAGTTGGAAGCAGCGCCTCCACTGAAATAGAAGTACGGCCAGAAGTTTTAGAACCTGAGGATCGTCTTTTTGGAAATCCTTACGAGCTATTTGGAAGCGTATGTGTTCAGAGCTTCATTAATTAGCATAGTCAATGCCTTATCTGTCACATCGATGCCATCGCCATGCTCCAATATGCTTCTTGAAGCACTTCTAGCAACTTCGGATTTGTTCAAATTTTTACCGCGAACATATTTGCCACCTGATTTTTCAAGCGCAATAGCCATTCCAGCGATCAGTTTTAACGCTGTATCTTTACCAGCAAACTCGCCCCACACGCTTCGTAAAGGCTGGTACTTTTCGCTAGAGCTATCTGGATCACATCCAAACCAACTATCTGTAGCTGATATTTCTTTTACAGCCCAAGGCCAAATATCATTGGAATAAAAATCAGCTCCAGTGATATCTCCGCCAGGTGAGTTAGACCATGTTCTCTTGGGATGTAGTTCTTCTGCGTTTACAGCACTCAAAATTATCCTCAAGTAACTGGAAGCAATGTTGTAGATCTCAGGAGGGAATTTAGCTTTCAACTCATCTAAGCGTGAACAACTGTACACGCCAGCCATAGCCATTGCAGCCTGCTCAGCAGTGACCACACGTTGTCGGCGAAGATGATGGGGCATGTTGAGGATGTTTTCTCGCATAAAAGCTTCCTGCTAACGATAGTCTACAGAAGTCTACTACTGTCAATTAGTACTGTCTATACATACAGTTAAGCGCTTTTCCCAAACCTTCCATGCACTACATTTTCGCCGTTTTCCAACGCTTCCATATAGTCGGCATACCACTGAAGCATTTCACGCCGGCCTTCTATGTACTGAGCGTGGTTGTACGTTCCTCGAATAGAGTTTTTGTCGACGTGTGCTAGCTGCGTTTCTATCCACGCGGTGTTGTAGCCCTGTTCGTGCAGGATGGTACTCATGGTGTGCCGGAAACCGTGCCCGGTGACTTTTCCGTCATAGCCAATCCGCTTAAAGACCTGGTTTATGCTGGCTTCACTCATTGTTTTTCGCGGATCGTTGCGGCCAGGGAACATAAGCGGGTAATTGCCTGTTAGCTCCTGGAGCTGGCCAATAAGCGTAAGAGCTTGCCTGGACAATGGCACCACATGAGGGCGACGCATTTTCATGCGTGAGGCTGGTATTTCCCAGACCGCCTTACTGATATTGATTTCATCCCAAAATGCCCCGCGGAGTTCGCCGGTACGCAAGCCGGTGATAATCAGCAGACGAGCGGCCAAAACTACTAACGCGCTTCCTGGATATCCTGACAACGCCTTGAAGAAATCAGGCAATTCTTTGGGTGTGAGGAAAGGATAATGATTGGACTCATGCCCTTGCATGGCGCTGGTGAGATCCGGAGCGGGGTTATACTCAGCACGGCCGGTGACTATTGCGTAACGGAAAACTTCCCCGCAGCGCTGCCTAACTTTTTTGGCCTTTTCTGTAGCGCCGCGCCCCTCAATGCGCCGCAGCACATTCAACAGTTCAAGCGGTTTGATATCGGCTATTGGTTTTTTGCCAATGTAAGGGAACACATCTTTGTTGAAAGCCTCCAGGATGTCTGAAGCATAACCAGCAGACCATTTTTTTAGTTTGCTACTGTGCCACTCAAGGGCAATATCTTTGAAGGTGTTGTTTAACTGCGTTTCACGGGCGATCTTCTCTTCCCGTTTCGCTTCCATAGGATCGATACCCCCAGCGATACCCCTTTTGGCTTCTTCACGTTTTGCCCGAGCATCGGCCAACGTGACTTCAGGATACACACCCAGCGCTAACAGCTTCTCTTTGCCGGCTACACGATACTTGAGCCGCCAGTATTTGCCGCCATTAGCTTTAATCAGAAGATACAAACCACCACCATCAGCCAGCTTGTAAGGCTTATCTTTAGGTTTGGCGGTGTCCACCTGCCGGGCGTTTAGTTTCACTTGGGGGTACCTCCTCTAGACCGAACAGCAAATACCCCCATAAGTACCCCCAAACGACCGTAGATTTCAGGGAACTTTAGTAGACGTAGAAATACTAAAAGGGGCTGCAAGTCGCAGATTATAAGGGGTTTCAGTGAACTTTAGTAGACTTGGGGAGACGTTAGAATGGTGCCGATAATAGGAGTCGAACCTACGACCTTCGCATTACGAATGCGCTGCTCTACCAACTGAGCTATATCGGCCCTGAGAGGCCGGTTACGAGCGTAACCACGGGGCAAAAGGTTAGATCTATCCGGGTGATGCGTCAATGCCCTTTTGAATCAAACGGCTATTTTTGCATCACCCGTGATTATTTACGCACGAATCGTATCGTCACCGAAGCCGATCCACTTGTACGTGGTCAGCGCTTCCAGCCCCATCGGGCCGCGCGCGTGCAGCTTCTGCGTGCTGACCGCCACCTCAGCCCCGAGGCCGAACTGGCCGCCGTCGGTGAAGCGGGTGGAGGCATTCACATATACTGCTGAAGAATCCACTTCGTTCACGAAGCGATCGGCATTGCGCAGGGTACGCGTCAGGATCGCGTCAGAATGCTGCGTGCCGTGTTCACGAATGTGCGCAATGGCGTCGTCGAGATCGGCAACGATTTTCACGTTTAGATCCAGTGACAGGAACTCGTCGTCGTACTGCTCCGCTTTTACGGGAACAACGTTAGCCGGGCCATCCTGAAGCAGTGCGAGCGCGCTGGCGTCAGCATGCAGCGTCACGCCGCTCTCTGCCATCTGTTTGCTCAGGGCCGGCAGGAAGCTGTTCGCTATATCCTGATGCACCAGCAGCGTTTCTACGGTGTTACAGGTGCTTGGACGCTGGGTTTTCGCGTTAACGATAATCTTCAGCGCCGGTTCAATCTCCGCGCTGTCATCCACCACGATATGGCACACGCCGATACCGCCGGTGATCACCGGAATCGTTGACTGCTCGCGGCACAGCTTGTGCAGGCCCGCGCCACCGCGTGGGATCAGCATGTCGATGTATTTGTCCATGCGCAGCATTTCGTTGACCAGCGCGCGGTCTGGGCTCTCGATCGCCTGTACGGCCCCCGCCGGTAAGCCACACTCTTCCAGCGCCTGCTGAATGACTTTCACCGTCGCGGCGTTGGTACGCCAGGTCTCTTTCCCACCGCGCAGAATAGCGGCGTTACCGGTTTTCAGGCACAGGGAGGCGACATCCACCGTCACGTTTGGACGGGCTTCATAAATAACGCCGATGACGCCGAGCGGCACGCGGCGGCGCTCCAGGCGTAAACCACTGTCGAGCAGCCCGCCGTCGATCACCTGCCCTACCGGGTCGGCCAGATTGCAGACCTGACGCACATCGTCGGCGATGCCTTTCAGGCGTGCCGGGTTCAGCGCCAGACGGTCGAGCATCGCTTCGCTCAAGCCGTTGCGATGCGCTTCCAGCAGATCCTGCTCGTTGGCGAGCAAAATTTCCTGAGACTGGGATTCCAGATAATCAGCGATTTTTTCCAGCACGCGGTTTTTCTCGCGGCTGGAAAGGAGCGCCAGTTTGTAAGAGGCAGCCTTCGCGGCAGCGCCCATTTGTTCCAGCATGTTCTGGCTCCTTAACGAATAATCATGTCATCGCGATGCACGGCAACCGGGCCATATTCATAGCCCAGAATGGCGTCGATCTGCTGCGAGTGGTGACCCGCGATGCGGCGCAGCGCGTCGCTGTTGTAACGGCTTACGCCGTGGGCGATGTCGCGGCCTTCGAGGTTACGGATACGGATCACTTCACCACGGGAGAAGTTACCTGTCACGCTTTTAATTCCTTTAGGAAGTAATGAACTTCCTCGTTCCAGAATCGCGGCGGTTGCCCCTTCATCGACGACGAGTTCGCCAGCAGGAGGCGCGCCAAATATCCAGCGCTTGCGGTTTTCCAGCGGGGATTCCTGGGCGTGGAAGCGGGTGCCGACGGAGATGCCTTCCATTACGTCGCCAATCACGCCGGGGCGGCTGCCCGCCGCAATGATGGTGTCGATACCGGCGCGGCATGCGACGTCAGCTGCCTGCAGCTTGGTCCCCATTCCGCCCGTTCCGAGGCCTGAAACGCTGTCGCCGGCGATAGCGCGCAGCGCATCGTCGATGCCGTGAACGTCGGTAATCAGCTCGGCTTGCGGATTCGAGCGCGGGTCGGCGGTGAACAGCCCCTGCTGATCGGTCAGAAGCAGTAATTTATCGGCACCGGCCAGAATCGCAGCCAGCGCCGAGAGGTTATCGTTATCACCCACTTTGATTTCAGCGGTGGCAACGGCATCGTTCTCGTTAATGACCGGAACAATGTTGTTGTCCAGCAGCGCGCGCAGAGTATCGCGGGCGTTCAGGAAGCGCTCTCTGTCTTCCATATCCGCACGCGTCAGCAGCATCTGCCCGACGTGAATGCCATAGATGGAGAACAACTGTTCCCAGAGTTGAATGAGTCGGCTTTGCCCCACGGCGGCCAGCAGCTGTTTGGAAGCGATCGTCGCGGGGAGTTCGGGGTAACCCAGGTGTTCACGCCCGGCGGCAATCGCCCCGGAGGTCACAATCACAATACGATGCCCTGCGGCATGTAGCTGAGCGCACTGACGTACAAGCTCAACAATGTGGGCGCGATTTAGGCGGCGCGATCCGCCTGTTAAAACACTGGTACCGAGTTTTACCACCAGCGTCTGGCTGTCACTCATGATTCTCTGCCGTTCAACGATAAGGGAAAGTAATGTCGAACGAACGTTTTAACAGGAGTCAGCCCCGTTGCCAACTGCCTTAGCACATCGCGAAACACTTTGTTGCGCGGGATCAGGAAGCCTAGCGGGAAATTTTGACACTTTTATTACCGAAATAATAAATCACAGTTTTTTAAAATTATTCTTAGTTTGTCATAAAAGTTTCATTCCAGAACGATAAAACCCTTCCTGTTTTTTCACGGGACTTAAGCATGAGCTTATCGTCCAGCGAATTTTTTAGCGCGTTTATAAGACAGGATCGAAAATGAAAAAGAGCACTCTGGCATTAATGGTTATGGGCGTAGTGGCTTCTGCATCCGTTCACGCAGCTGAAGTTTATAATAAAGATGGTAATAAACTGGACGTGTACGGCAAAGTGAAAGCCATGCACTACATCAGTGATGATGCCACCAAAGATGGCGATCAGACTTACGTTCGTTTCGGTTTTAAAGGCGAAACGCAGATTAACGATCAGCTGACGGGCTATGGCCGTTGGGAATCTGAATTTGCAGGTAACAAAGCCGAGAGCGACTCTACTCAGAAAACGCGTCTGGCGTTTGCGGGCCTGAAGCTGAAAAACTTTGGTTCACTGGATTACGGTCGTAACCTGGGTGCCCTGTATGACGTCGAAGCATGGACCGATATGTTCCCTGAGTTCGGCGGCGACTCTTCCGCGCAGACCGATAACTTCATGACCAAGCGCGCTACCGGCCTGGCCACCTACCGCAACACCGATTTCTTCGGCGTGGTTGACGGTCTGGACATGACGCTGCAGTACCAGGGCAAAAACGAAAACCGTGACGCCAAAAAACAGAACGGTGACGGTTTTGGTACCTCTCTGACCTATGACTTCGGCGGCAGCGACTTCGCCGTCAGCGGCGCCTACACCAACTCTGACCGCACCAATGCTCAAAACCTGCTGGCGCGTGGCCAGGGTCAGAAAGCAGAAGCCTGGGCAACCGGTCTGAAATATGATGCGAACGATATTTATCTGGCTGCAATGTATTCTGAAACCCGCAATATGACGCCAATTTCCGGCGGCTTTGCAAATAAAGCGCAGAACTTTGAAGTTGTCGCACAATATCAGTTCGACTTTGGTCTGCGCCCGTCCCTGGGCTATGTCCAGTCTAAAGGCAAAGATATCGAAGGTATTGGTGACGAAGATCTGGTGAAATATATTGACGTTGGCGCGACCTATTACTTCAACAAAAATATGTCCACCTTTGTTGATTATAAAATCAACCAGATTGACGACAAAAATAAACTGGGCGTGAGCAGCGATGACATCGTTGCTGTAGGTATGACCTACCAGTTCTGATGACGTGAAATAAAAAAACCGGCTTGATGCCGGTTTTTTTATTGTCGGGATTAATGCGGTCTGGTGCCCTCACCCCGCCCCTCTCCCACAGGGAGAGGGGGAATTTGTAGGCCGGGTAAGGCGAAGCCGCCACCCGGCGCTGTGACACCATCAGGCAGTCAGCTTCACCGCTTCGCTGGAAAAGTCATCCGCCGGTTCGAACTTGAGATCCAGGGTAGCCAGCAGTGCACGTGCCTTATCGTGAAACTCTTTTAGCGTATATTCCAGGCGGTCAATCACTTCCTGATCTTTAATTGTGGTCGCCTGCCAGTTGCCGTCTTTATTAAACAGGCCAAACTGGTAGCTATACGTAAAGCGTTTTTCCTCTGCTTCCATTTCCATCCACCAGCCCCAGAATTCACGTTTTTCGGGTGCAGGCTTCACGTTGACGCATACAGCCAGGCAGTCGAAAAAAAAGCGATTCTCTTCACACTGCTCTTCTCGAATATACGGGCCGAGAGCCATAAACTTCTTAATCAGTCTACTTTTCGGGTGTCCACTCGGTAACGTCATTGCGATCTCCTTTTGTGAAGCCACTGTTTTACCAAACCAGCGAAATTTAGCAATCTATTAACACAATCTCTGAGCGATCCAGCGCGTAATCTCTTTCAGTGATTTGTCGAAATTCTGATAGACCGGGCTGAACGGCACCTCAAGCAATTTGCCATCCGCAGATGACGAAGTGATTAATCGCGACTCTTCTTCCGGGCTGAACGGATCGTTTTTCCAGAACCCTGACAGCATCGGCGTTGGGCAGCGACGTCCCAGCAACCCCTGCGTTTTTAACGAGTAGCGATTGAGCTCAACGCGCAGCGCTTCGTCTGATGCATCATGCATGCCAAGACGGCTGGCCAGCACATCAAGGTACATTTCAGGTACGCTCCCCTGGCGTGCAGGATCGCTGAGCAGAGCGTGTACGACCGGGCCGAGGCAGGCGACGGCTTTCAGACGAGAAGATTCAAGATAAGCCAGACGCACCGCGACGTTCGCGCCGAAACGGAAGCCGAATGCCGCCACGCGGGTGTGGTCAACCCACGGAATATTTTCCAGCGCTTTTAGCGCATGCTGGTGCAGCAGGCTGGAATCCTGAGTCAGTTTCCATTTGGATGAGAAACCAATTGAAGGCATATCAAGCGTCAGCATCGCGATCCCTTTTGGTGCGAAGTAACGCTCATACAGGCTGTAATAATCAATTTGCAGCGAATCCAGCCCGCCGCACATGAGGACGGTCGGGAACGGGCCGTCGCCTTCCGGCATATGCAGGAACCCGGTGACGGGTGCGCCACCTGGAATGCTGAACTCAAGCTCGCGCATTTGGCCCGGCAAACGCTGCGCCGCCTCTTCATAAGCACGGTTCGCCAGCGCCTGGGCCTGCTCCGCCAGTTCATCCCCTTTTAAATGGGGGTAAGCGGCAATGCCGTAAAGATTAGCAGCGTGCAGCCAGTGCTTGCCGCTGCGCGTGGCATCCTCTTCCTGGCTGGCTTTTTGCTGCCAGAGCATCGCCTGCTTAGACCACTCGTAGATCCAGTTTCCGCCACGGTAGCCCACCACCGTATCGTAAAGCTCGCTGTCGGTGCGTTCAGATTCACTCATCACGATACGTGCCTGCACATCAAGGATTTCACGGGGATCAATACCGCGCCAGATCCACATCAGACGGTTAATCATGCGATACCAGTGAGGCACGTTTTTACCGTCTAACGCGGACTGGACGGCAGGCTGGGTACCCGGATTAAAGCGACGCACCAGCGTCGACGTTTCAGGGTGTTTGAAACGGGGTTTGAAGAGAGTCTCGGTGAGATTCGCCTGCGTCATTGCGTTGCCTCCATGAATACGTCGTATAGAGACTATTGTAACGCGTGGCAGGCCAAAAAGAACAACGCCCGACATAGTCGGGCGTGTAAAGTTACGTACTGGTATTAACGGCCTGAAATAGGCGGTACGAAGACCACGCCCATATCCCATGGCTGTTCAATCCAGGTGTCCTGCGGGATATCAATCACGTAATCGTCAACCAGCGGGCGGCCAGCAGGCTTCGCGAAGATAGTGACGAAATGTGCTTTCGGATACATTTCGCGGATAGCGACCGCAGTACCGCCGGTATCCACCAGGTCATCAATAACGATGAAACCTTCGCCGTCGCCTTCCGCACGTTTCAGCACGGTCAGCTCGCGCTGGTTGTCATGGTCATAGCTGGAGATGCAAACGGTATCGACATGACGAATACCCAGCTCACGTGCCAGCAGCGCCCCCGGTACCAGACCGCCACGGCTGACGGCAATAATGCCTTTCCACTGTTCGGAAGGCATCAGACGCGCAGCCAGTTTGCGTGCGTGAATCTGCAACATGTCCCAGGTGACGACGTATTTTTCGCTCATGTGAAGTGTCCCAGCCTGTTTTTATACGGCTTAAAAAGTGTTCGAGGGGGAAATAGGTTGCGCGAGATTATAGAGATCTGACGCACTAAAAACCAGTGTTTAGCGCCCTCTGCCTGAGTTTTTACATGCTTTATGCTACCAGCCAGCAGAGAAAGTGGTATTCTCAGTTTCATCTCGCAAGCCTGACTTGTGGTAACTATTAACCTGCTAACCCTGTGACCTGCAACCCTGTTTGCAGCGCCTCGACAAGGAGACTTATCGTGTCTGAACTGTCTCAATTATCTCCGCAGCCGCTGTGGGATATTTTTGCGAAAATCTGCTCCATTCCACACCCTTCCTACCACGAAGAACAGCTTGCCGAACATATTATGGGCTGGGCGAAGGAAAAAGGTCTGCATGCTGAACGTGACCAGGTTGGCAACATTCTGATCCGCAAACCGGCTACCGCAGGCATGGAAAACCGCAAACCGGTTGTGCTGCAGGCGCACCTGGACATGGTGCCACAGAAGAACAACGACACCGTTCACGACTTCACCAAAGACCCGATTCAACCGTACATCGACGGCGACTGGGTGAAAGCACGCGGCACCACGCTGGGCGCGGATAACGGCATCGGTATGGCATCTGCGCTGGCCGTGCTGGCCGACGACAGCGTTGAGCACGGTCCGCTGGAAGTGCTGCTGACCATGACCGAAGAAGCGGGCATGGACGGCGCGTTCGGTCTGCAGGCGAACTGGCTGCAGGCGGACATCCTGATCAACACCGACTCTGAAGAAGAAGGCGAGATCTACATGGGCTGCGCGGGCGGGATTGATTTCATCTCTACCCTGCCGCTGAAGCGCGAAGCGATTCCTGCTGGCTTCCAGACCTTCAAGCTGACGCTGAAAGGGCTGAAAGGCGGCCACTCCGGCGGTGATATTCACCTGGGTCTGGGTAACGCCAACAAGCTGCTGGCGCGCTTCCTGGCAGGCCATGCGGCCGAGCTGGATCTGCGTCTGGTAGACTTCAACGGAGGTACACTGCGTAACGCGATTCCGCGCGAAGCCTTCGCCACCGTAGCGGTTCCAGCGGCAAAAGCGGACGAGCTGAAAAAACTCTCCACCGTGTACCTGGATATCCTGAAGAACGAACTGTCGGCGAAAGAGAAAAACCTGACCGTGGTGCTGGAATCTGTTTCTACAGATAAAGCCGCTCTGACCGCGCAGTCTCGTGACACCTTCGTTCAGCTGCTGAACGCGACGCCAAACGGCGTGATCCGCAACTCTGACGTGGCGAAAGGCGTGGTGGAAACCTCACTGAACGTGGGAGTGGTGACCATGAGCGACGACAGCGCGGAAATCATCTGCCTGATCCGCTCCCTTATCGACAGCGGTAAAGAGTACGTGGTGAGCATGCTTGAATCACTGGGCACGCTGGCGGGCGCAAAAACGTCTGCAAAAGGCAGCTACCCGGGCTGGCAGCCGGATGCAAGTTCTCCGGTGATGGCGCTGGTGCGTGAAACCTATCAGCGTCTGTTCAACAGCACGCCGAACATTCAGGTGATCCACGCCGGTCTGGAATGTGGTCTGTTCAAGAAACCGTATCCGGATATGGATATGGTGTCCATCGGGCCAACCATTACCGGTCCGCACTCGCCGGATGAGCAGGTTCATATCGAAAGCGTCGGTCACTACTGGACGCTGCTGACTGAGCTGCTGAAAGCGATCCCAGTTAAGTAATACCCTCGCCCCAGCCCTCTCCCACAGGAAGAGGGTGAAAAACGTAGGCCCGGTAAGCGTAGCGCCACCGGGCTTTTTTACAATCCCAGAACCAGCTGGCGCTCTAGCTGCGGATCCAGCAGCGTAACGTGTAATCCCACCAGCCTCACCCCTCGCCCGCCCCGGCGCTCTTCCCATGCCTTTTTCGCCGTCGCGATAAGATCGTCTTTATTCAGACGCGGCCAGACGTGTTCCTGCGTTGTCTGCTGGAAGTCGTTGAATTTAAGCTTGATGCCCTGACGGGCGATGAGCAGATCCGGCTTCACCTTGCTTAAGCGTCGTTCCAGCTCCGGGTAAAGCTGTTCCGTGATAATGGTTTCGCATTCGGACCAGTCATGAATATCTTCAATGAGGGTGCGCTCAACGCCGACGGATTTCCGTAGCCGTTCGCTGTTCACATCGCGATCGTCAATTCCCTGGCTGCGCTCCCACAGCACGCGGCCAAACTTTCCAAAGCGCTTGAGCAGCATAGCGAGATCGCTTCGCTGCACGTCTTCGCAGGTCCGTAGCCCCATGCTTTCCAGCTTTGCGGCGGAGACTTTTCCCACGCCGGGGATTTTGCCGAGCGGCAGCGTTTTCAAAAACGCCGGCACCTCGTCAGGCGTGATGACGTATTGACCGTTGGGCTTATTTAAATCGGAGGCGATTTTGGCGAGGAATTTAACGGGCGCGACGCCCGCCGATGCCGTCAGATTCAGCTCGTGGAAAATCCTCTGGCGGATCTCCTGCGCCATCAGCGTGGCGGAGCCGTGGCAGTGCACGCTGTCGGTCACATCCAGATAGGCTTCGTCCAGCGACAGCGGCTCTATCAGAGAGGTATAGCGGGAGAAGATTTCCCGAATATGGAGGGAAGCCTCTTTATAGGCTTCAAACCGGCCGGGCAGAAGCGTGAGATGAGGGCAAAGCTTTAAGGCCATCGCCGTCGGCATCGCGCTGCGCACGCCAAATTTGCGCGCAGGATAGTTGGCGGTGCTGATGACACCACGCTGAACGCGGCTGCCGCCAATGGCGATGGGAATATCCCGCAGCGCCGGGTTGTCACGCATCTCCACTGCGGCAAAAAAGCAGTCCATATCGACATGGATTATTTTGCGCATAGTAAGCCCTCACTCATCACTGGATAAGTATACAGTAAACAAATGAGGATTGAGAAGCAGATGTGAGAACGCCGGGTGGCGGCTTTGCCTTACCCGGCCTGCAAAAAATTAAATAATGCGCTGCTGCTCGCGGGCCATCCTTTTCTTCCGCGCATCGCACGGTTCCGGACAGTCGCAAACCTTTTCCATCCCAATAGAGGAAATACCGCCGCAGCTGCCCTGAATGCTTTTCCGCTTAACGATCCAGCCTAACGACATGCCGAAGATGACAAGCACAAACACCACAAAAGTTGCCAGAAACGTCAGCATCATCAGCCTCCAAAGTCATCGAGCATGATGTTCTCATCTTCGACACCGAGATCTTTCAGCATCTTAATCACGGCGGCGTTCATCATCGGCGGACCACACATATAGAACTCGCAGTCCTCAGGCGCCGGGTGCTGTTTGAGGTAGTTTTCATACAGCACGTTGTGGATGAACCCCGTATAGCCCGTCCAGTTATCTTCCGGCTGCGGATCGGAAAGCGCCACATGGAAGGTAAAGTTCGGGTTTTCACGCGCCAGCTGTTCAAACTCATCTTCATAGAACATCTCGCGCAGCGAGCGCGCCCCGTACCAGAAGCTGATCTTACGCTGGCTACCCAGCCGCTTGAGCTGGTCAAAGATGTGCGAGCGCATCGGGGCCATACCGGCACCGCCGCCGATAAAGACCATTTCCGCATCGGTATCTTTCGCGAAGAACTCCCCGAACGGGCCGGAGATCGTCACCTTATCGCCAGGCTTCAGCGACCAGATGTATGACGACATGACGCCCGGCGGTGCATCCGGCACATTCGGTGGCGGCGTGGCGATACGCACGTTGAGCATGATGATGCCCTTCTCTTCCGGATAGTTGGCCATCGAGTAGGCGCGCAGCGTCGGCTCTTTCACCTCAGATACAAAGCGGAAGAGATTGAATTTGTCCCAGTCGGCGCGGTACTCATGCGGCACGTCAAAGTCCGCATAGGCCACAGCGTGCTCCGGGCACTCGATCTGAATGTAGCCTCCGGCGCGGAACGGGACATGCTCGCCTTCCGGCACCCGCAGCTTCAGCTCTTTTATAAAGGTGGCTTTGTTATCATTAGAGATAACCTCGCACTCCCATTTTTTGACGCCGAAGATCTCTTCCGGCAGCTCAATCTTCATGTTCTGGCGCACCGCGACCTGGCAGGCCAGACGACAGCCCTCTTTTGCCTCACGCTTTGTGATATGCGCCAGTTCGGTTGGCAGAATATCGCCACCGCCCTCTTTTACCGTCACGCGGCACTGTCCGCAGGAACCGCCGCCGCCGCAGGCTGAGGAGACAAAAATGCCGTTACCGGAGAGCGTGTTGAGCAGCTTGTCTCCCGCCGGCGTGCGGATCTGATTCTGCGGCTCGTCGTTAATATCAATGACCACGTCGCCGGAATTTACCAGCTTCGCGCGCGCCGCCAGAATAAGCCCTGACAGCACCAGTACAATCAGCGTGAACATCACCACGCCAAGGATAATTTCCATCTGTTTGCCCTTATAGCTGCACACCGGAGAAGGACATAAAGCCCAGCGCCATCAGCCCGGTGGTGATAAAGGTGATCCCCAGGCCACGCAGACCCGCAGGCACGTTGGCATATTTCATTTTCTCGCGGATCCCCGCCATGGTGACAATCGCCAGCATCCAGCCGATGCCGGAACCAAAACCGTACACCACGGATTCGCTGAAGTTGTAATCACGCTGCACCATAAACGAGACGCCACCGAAGATGGCGCAGTTCACCGCGATCAGCGGCAGGAAGATCCCCAGCGCGTTGTAGAGCGACGGGAAATACTTATCGAGGATCATCTCGAGGATTTGCACCAGCGCCGCGATCACCCCGATAAAGGTGATGAAGTTCAGGAAGCTGAGATCAACCCCTTCCACCAGCGCGCCGTCCCGCAGCACAAAGTTGTACACCAGATTGTTGATCGGTACAGATAAGCCGAGCACCACGGTGACCGCGATACCGAGACCAAATGCCGTCGACACTTTTTTGGAAACCGCAAGGAACGTACACATGCCGAGGAAAAACGCGAGCGCCATGTTTTCAACAAACACCGCCCGCACAAACAAACTCAGGTAATGAGCCATCGTCGGTTACTCCTTTTCCTGCTGTTCTGGCTTCAGCGTACGAATCAGCCAGATCAACAAACCGATAATGAAAAATGCGCTAGGGGCCAGCAGGAACAGGCCGTTTGGCAGATACCAGCCGCCGTTCTGCACCGTGTCCAGCACCGTGATGCCAAACAGCTTGCCGCTGCCAATCAGCTCGCGCAGGAACCCCACGGTCAGCAGGATCACGCCGTAGCCCAGGCCGTTGCCGATGCCGTCCATAAAGCTCGCCAGCGGCGGCATTTTCATGGCGTAGGCTTCCGCACGCCCCATGACGATACAGTTGGTTATAATCAGCCCGACAAACACCGAGAGCTGTTTGGAGGTTTCATAGGCAAAGGCGCGCAGCAGCTGATCGACCACGATCACCAGCGAGGCGATGATCGCCATCTGCACGATGATCCTCACGCTGTTGGGGATGTGGTGGCGGATCATCGAGATAAACATGCTGGAGAACGCCGTGACCAGCGTGACCGCCAGCGTCATCACGACTGCCGTTTCCAGCTTGGTCGTCACCGCCAGAGCAGAACAGACACCCAGCACCTGGAGCGTGATCGGGTTATTGGCTAACAGTGGGCCAACGAGCACCTTTTTAACTTCTTTCAGTTCACCGGTATCAGCCATTGTTCAGCGCTCCTTCACGTACGTTTTTCAGGAAAGGACCAAAGCCCAGCTCGCCCATCCAGAAATCAAAACTGTGCTGCACGCCTTTTGAGGTGAGCGTGGCGCCGGAAAGCCCGTCAACGGCGTAGTCGTCACCGGGACGTGCCGCCCCTTTCATCACCTTCAGCGCAGGCAGGCCGTTATCGTCGAGCACTTTCTTGCCGACAAACTGTGCCCGCCAGTTAGGGTTTTCAACTTCGCCACCCAGCCCCGGCGTTTCGCCCTGGTCGTAATACGTAATGCCTTTGACCGTGCGCCCATCGGTATCAAGGGCCACAAAGGCATACATCATTGACCACAGACCGTTACCGTAAATAGGCAGTACCACTTCCTGAATACGTTTTTGGGGGTCGCGAACCAGATAGATTTCGGCCAGGTTGCTGCGACGCTTAATCCCGGCGGGATCTTGCGATGCCTCCAGCGTCAGGCTCATCTGCGGATCTTTCAGCGCCAGCGCCTGGTTGAATTTTGCCGGGTCTTTATCCAGCAGTTCACCCGTTTTTAAATCCACCAGACGCGCCGAAATACGTTCAGCAAAGACGGCCGAAACCTCGTCCGCGCTCATTCCTTCCTGCATCAGCCCGGCGACGGCCAGGATGTTGCGCTGTTTATCCAGCGCACGTTGCTCCTGCTGCAGGGGTTTTAACCCCACGGCAGAGCCGGCCACGACAATAGAACAGACCAGACAGAGCACCAGCACCACCAGCAGCGTTTTGCTGATGCTGTCGTTATTTTTAACCTCAGCCACGCGCCTTCCTCCGCTTGATATTGGCCCGCACCACCAGGTAATCGAAGAGCGGCGCAAACAGGTTGGCAAACAGAATGGCCAACATCATCCCTTCCGGGTACGCCGGGTTGACCACGCGGATCAGGACACACATCGCGCCAATGAGCACGCCATAGCTCCATTTACCTTTGTCTGTAAACGAGGCAGATACGGGGTCCGTCGCCATGAACATCATGCCGAACGCGAAGCCACCCAGCACCAGATGCCAGTACCAGGGCATGGAGAACATCGGATTGGTGGTCGAACCGATAACGTTGAACAGGGTGGCGGTCAGCACCATGCCGATCATCACGCCCGCAACGATCCGCCAGGAGGCCACGCGACCAAAAAGAATGATCGCGCCGCCAAGCAAAATCATCAGCGTGGAGACTTCACCGATGGAACCGGGAATGTTGCCAATAAAGGCATCAAACCAGGTGACTGGCTGACCCGTCGCGTTGTTAACCAGCGTTTCGCCGCCGTGTGCCGCCCACTGTGAAAGCGGCGTCGCGCCGGAAAAACCGTCTGCCGCAGTCCACACGAGGTCGCCCGAGATTTGCGCCGGATAAGCAAAGAACAGAAACGCGCGTCCCGCCAGCGCCGGGTTGAGGAAGTTCCGCCCGGTGCCGCCGAAGATCTCTTTGGCAATCACCACGCCGAAGCTGATGCCAAGCGCCGCCTGCCAGAGCGGTAGCGTCGGGGGAACAATCAGGGCAAACAGAATAGAGGTCACGAAGAAGCCTTCGTTGATCTCATGTTTACGGATGATGGCAAACAGCACTTCCCAGAAGCCGCCCACGACAAATACCGTGATGTAAATCGGCAGGAAGAACACGGCACCCAGCGTCATCATGCTCAGCCAGCCCGCGTCTGCAGCGAAGCTTACCCCTAACGACTGGGCCAGACGGTAGTGCCAGTCGGACTGGATCACCTGCGCCAGCTGCTGTGCATCGTACATGTGGTGCAGCGCCGGAATGGTCTGCAGGCCGACGTTGTACATTCCCCAGAACATCGCCGGGAAGACCGCAAACCACACCAGGATCATCATGCGTTTCAGGTCGATGGCATCGCGAACGTGCGCCGCCCCTTTCGTCACCAGCCCCGGCGTGTAGAAAATGGTCGTCGTTGCTTCATACAGCGGGTAGTACTTTTTGAGCTTTCCTTCGGTAAAGTGCGGCTCAATTTTTTCAAAGAGGTGTTTTAAGCCCATCGGTTATCCTTCCTGCTCAATGCGGGTTAACACCTCGCGCAATACCGGTCCATATTCATATTTGCCCGGACAGACATAGGTACAGAGCGCCAGATCTTCTTCGTCAAGCTCCAGACAGCCCAGCGCCTGCGCGCCGTCGGTATCGCCAGCAAGCAGATCGCGCAGCAGCACGGTGGGCAGAATATCCAGCGGCATGACGCGCTCGTAGTTGCCAATCGGGACCATGGCGCGCTCGCCGCCGTGCGTACTGGTTGAGAAGCTAAACAGCTTATTACGCAGGAAGTGTCCCAGCGTGGTTCGGGTGACGGAGTATTTTTCCGCGCCTGGCAGAACCCAGCCAAACAGCTCTTTCTCACGCCCTTCCTGCACAATGCTGACCTGCAAATGGAAGCGTCCCAGGTACGCGTGCGCATTGGCCGCATGGCGGCCGCTGAGGACCGAGCCGGAAATCAGGCGGTTTTCGCCCTCTTTCGTTTCCCCCACCAGCAGTTCGTTGATGTCAGCACCCAGCAGCGTCTTCACCAGGCGCGGATTTGCAGCCTGCGGTCCGCCGATGGCGATTATCCGTTCAGCGCAGAGCTCACCCGTAGTAAAGAGCTTACCGATGGCGATGACGTCCTGATAGTTAAGGTGCCAGACCTGTTTCGTCAGGCTGACTGGCTCAAGGAAATGGATGTGCGTCCCGACCAGCCCCGCCGGATGCGGGCCAGAAAATTCATTAAACGTGACCTGCCCCTGCGGATGCCCGCCAGGCTTGCCGCCGCCGGCCTGGCAAACGTGCACTTTTCCGGGCGTGAGGCGGGTTAGAATAGTGAGTCCTGCATCAAAAGCTTTTCGCTGCGCCAGGATAACCGGTTCCGGGTCCACGCTGAGCGGGTTGGTGTCGATGGCCGTGACGAAAATCGCGGCCGGTTCCGTACCCGGAACAGGGGATTTGCTGAAGGGGCGCGTACGAAGCGCGGTCCATAAACCGGATGCCAGGAGCTGATCCTGAACGGCGTCGCGGTTCAGCGACGCGAGTTCTGCTATATCGTAATGGGCAAATTCACGCTTTTCATCGCCCTCAATGCGGATAACCACCGACTGCAGAACGCGCCGTTCGCCACGGTTGATGGCCACAACGGTGCCGCTCGCGGGGGCCGTGAACATCACGCCGGGATTTTTTTTGTCCTCAAAGAGCGCCTGTCCTTTGATAACGCGATCGCCCTCCTGTACCAGCATTGAAGGACGCATACCCAGGTAGTCTTCGCCCAAAATGGCGACATGACGGACACTTGCGCCTGTCGAAACGTGCTGCGCTGGCACGCCTGCAATCGGCAGATCAAGTCCTTTTTTAATTTTAAACATGTGGTTAGCAGGTTTCCATGAACAACAATCCAGTGGGCGCAAAGTGTAACATTTTCCCCTTCACGCGGGCAGGGAATCCGCCGTCACGCGCGCCAAATTGCGAGCTAATGCGCAAAGTTCCTGGAGCCATCGCAATTTTGATGGTTTATAAAGTAAAACTAATTTGTAAACTCACCGCCCGGCTCTTGCGAAAATCTATAGCGGTGCTAATGTGAGCGCTCCTAACAGAATAATCTGATTTCGGGTCTCTTTTGCCGTCCTGGCAAGTTGGTCATGGTTTTATCAAGGAACTAGTAGTATGCGTAAAATCGCATTGTTCATTGCGATGCTTCTGATGCCGTGCATGTCGTTTGCCGGACTGCTCAGCAGTAATAGCTCAACGACGCCGGTCAGCAAGGAATATAAACAGCAGTTAATGGGATCGCCGGTTTATATTCAGATCTTCAAGGAAGAGCGCACTCTCGATCTGTTTGTCAAAATGGGCGAGACATATCAGCTGCTTGATAGTTACAAAATTTGTAACTACTCCGGCGGACTGGGGCCAAAACAGCGTCAGGGCGACTTCAAAAGTCCGGAAGGGTTCTACAACGTTCAGCGCAGCCAGCTCAAGCCTGACAGCCGCTTCTATAAAGCCATTAACATCGGCTTCCCGAATGCCTATGACCGTGCACACGGTTATGAAGGTAAATATCTGATGATCCACGGCGCCTGCGTGTCTATCGGCTGTTATGCGATGACCGACTCCGGCATTGATGAGATTTTCCAGTTCGTGACGGGCGCGCTGGTCTTTGGGCAGCCTAACGTACAGGTCAGCATCTATCCGTTCCGCATGACGGACGCCAACATGACGCGTCACAAGTACTCATACTACGCGGATTTCTGGAAACAGCTGAAGCCGGGTTACGACTACTTTGAGCAGACCCACAAGCCACCAGTGGTCTCTATCGTCGATGGCCGTTACGTGGTCAGCAAACCGCTGAGCCACGAAGTCGTCCATCCACAGCTGGCGTCAAATTACACGGTCCCCGAGACAAAATAGCACCCACTCGCCTGGCATAATCTTTTGCCAGGTTTCGTTGCCCGTCAGCGGCTGCGTTGCGATAACAGTGACCACATCGTTCGGTGTGGTCTCCTTCTGAAAGTCTATCTCCACATCCTGATCGAGCAGCGTCGCAACGCCAAACGGCGCACGGCGGGTGATCCAGAACAGATTCGTCGAGCAGAACGCCATCACATAGCGGCCATCAGAGAGCAGCATGTTGAACACGCCTTTTTCACGCAGTTCAGACGCCAGCGTCGCGATGTATTTGAACACGGCAGTCATGTTGCCGGGCGTGCGGGGATAGCGCTCCGTCAGCTTGTGCAGCAGCCAGCAGAAGGCTTTTTCGCTGTCCGTCTCGCCGACCGGGCGGAAATTGCCCGTCTCCAGCGACTTATAGCCCGTGAGCTGCCCGTTGTGCGCATAGGTCCAGTTACGGCCCCACAGTTCACGGGTAAACGGATGGGTATTTTCCAGCGCCACTTCGCCACGGTTGGCCTGACGGATGTGGGCGATTACCGAGCGGGACTTGATCGGGTAGTCCTGAACCAGTTTGGCAATCGGTGAGTTAAAGCTGGGCTGTGGATCTTTGAACGTGCGACATCCTTTGCCTTCGTAGAAGGTGATGCCCCAGCCGTCTTTATGCGGCCCGGTTCCTCCACCGCGCTGAACCAGCCCGGTGAAGCTAAAGCAGATATCGGTTGGCACATTGGCGCTCATCCCGAGCAGTTCGCACATACAACACCTCCACAACAGCGGGGGGCACCGGAGCCCCCCAGCGAAGTCTTACTTAACCATCTCTTTTTCGATCAGCTGGATCAGGATGTGGATCACTTTGATGTGAATTTCCTGAATACGGTCAGCATAACCGAAGTGCGGAACGCGAATTTCGACATCCGCCGTACCGTCCATCTTACCGCCATCTTTACCGGTCAGGGTGATGACTTTCATCCCTTTTTCACGCGCGGCGGCGATCGCTTTGATCACGTTACCGGAGTTACCAGAGGTAGAGATCCCCAGCAGCACGTCGCCTTCACGGCCTACCGCTTCAACGTAGCGGGAGAAGATGTGGTCGTAACCGAAGTCGTTGCCTACGCAGGAGATGTGGCTCACGTCTGAAATCGCAATCGCCGGGTAGCCCGGGCGGTTTTCGCGATAGCGTCCGGTCAGCTCTTCTGCGAAGTGCATAGCGTCACAGTGGGAGCCGCCGTTACCGCAGGAAAGCACTTTGCCACCGGCTTTGAAGCTGTCGGCCAGCAGGACCGCTGCGCGCTGAATAGCGTGAATATTGGCATCATCTTTCAGAAAGTTCGCCAGCGTTTCCGCCGCTTCGTTCAGTTCGTTACGAATAAGATCCTGGTACATGAGGATAATCCTTCAGTATTGATGAAATAACACAGTGGAGTGTACCGGATAGCGGGAAAAGCGAGAAGCTAAAGCCATGCGAAACGTCCGGCGTTTTGATTTTTTGTGCCGGCTAAAACGCGAACAATGTGAACCAGGTTGTAATTATTTTGTAAACACATTGCTAAAGGAAATAACATCAACTACAACCATATCATCACAAGTGGTCAGACCTCCTACAAGCAAGGGAGCTTTTCTTTATGATGATTTTGAGCATTCTCGCAACCGTTGTTCTGCTCGGTGTGTTGTTCTATCACCGCGTAAGTTTATTCCTGAGCAGCCTGATTCTTCTGGCCTGGACGGCTGCGCTTGGCGTCGCAGGTCTCTGGAATATCTGGCTTTTAGTCCCTCTTGCCATCATCCTTCTGCCGTTTAACCTGGCCCCGATGCGTAAATCAATGATCTCTGCGCCGGTGTTCAAGGGCTTTCGCAAAGTGATGCCGCCCATGTCGCGTACTGAAAAAGAAGCGATTGACGCGGGCACCACCTGGTGGGAAGGCGATCTGTTCCAGGGCAACCCGGACTGGAAAAAGCTGCATAACTATCCGCAGCCGCGTCTGACCGCTGAAGAGCAGGCCTTTATTGACGGCCCGGTGGAAGAAGCGTGCCGCATGGCAAACGACTTTGCCATCACCCATGAAATGGCCGACCTGCCGCCGGAGCTGTGGGCGTATCTGAAAGAGCATCGCTTCTTCGCGATGATCATCAAGAAAGAGTACGGCGGACTGGAATTCTCCGCTTACGCTCAGGCTCGCGTCCTGCAAAAGCTGGCAGGCGTCTCCGGGATCCTGGCGATTACCGTTGGCGTGCCTAACTCCTTAGGCCCGGGCGAACTGCTGCAGCATTACGGTACCGAAGAACAGAAAGATCACTACTTGCCGCGTCTGGCACGCGGTCAGGAAATCCCTTGCTTCGCGCTGACCAGCCCGGAAGCGGGCTCCGATGCGGGTGCGATCCCGGATACCGGCGTAGTCTGCATGGGCGAGTGGCAGGGCGAGCAGGTGCTGGGTATGCGCCTGACCTGGAACAAGCGTTATATCACCCTGGCGCCAATCGCCACCGTGCTGGGTCTGGCCTTTAAGCTCTCTGACCCGGAAAAACTGCTGGGCGGCGAAGAAGATCTTGGCATTACCTGTGCGCTGATCCCAACCTCTACCCCAGGCGTTGAAATTGGTCGCCGTCACTTCCCGCTGAACGTGCCGTTCCAGAACGGTCCGACCCGCGGTCAGGACATCTTTGTGCCGATTGACTACATCATCGGCGGTCCGAAAATGGCCGGTCAGGGCTGGCGCATGCTGGTGGAATGTCTGTCAGTGGGCCGCGGCATTACCCTGCCGTCGAACTCAACCGGCGGTCTGAAGTCGGTCGCGATGGGGATTGGCGCTTACGCCCACATCCGCCGTCAGTTCAAAATCTCCATCGGCAAGATGGAAGGTATCGAAGAGCCGCTGGCGCGTATCGCGGGCAACGCCTACGTGATGGATGCCGCGGCTTCTCTGATTACCTACGGCATTATGCTGGGCGAAAAACCGGCCGTGCTGTCCGCGATTGTGAAGTACCACTGTACCCACCGCGCGCAGCAGTCGATCATTGACGCGATGGATATCGCGGGCGGTAAAGGCATTATGCTCGGCGAAGGCAACTTCCTGGCGCGCGGCTATCAGGGCGCACCGATTGCCATCACCGTGGAAGGGGCAAACATCCTGACCCGCAGCATGATGATCTTTGGTCAGGGCGCAATTCGCTGCCATCCGTACGTGCTGGAAGAGATGGCTGCCGCGCAGAACAACGACGTGGATGCCTTCGATAAGCTGCTGTTCAAACATATCGGTCACGTGGGCAGCAACAAGGTGCGCAGCTTCTGGCTGGGCCTGACGCGCGGTCTTACCAGCGCGACGCCGACCGGCGATGCGACCAAACGTTACTACCAGCATCTGAACCGTCTGAGCGCCAACCTGGCTCTGCTGTCTGACGTCTCCATGGCGGTGTTGGGCGGTAGCCTGAAGCGTCGCGAGCGTATCTCTGCCCGTCTGGGGGATGTGCTGAGCCAGATCTTCCTGGCCTCTGCGGTCCTGAAGCGCTACGACGACGAAGGCCGTCAGGAAGCGGATCTGCCGCTGGTGCACTGGGGCGTTCAGGATGCGATGTATCAGGCTGAACAGGCGATTGACGACCTGCTGGCGAACTTCCCGAACCGCTTCGTGGCGGGAGCCCTGCGCGCGGTGATCTTCCCGACCGGACGTCACCACCTTGCGCCGTCCGACAAGCTGGACCACAAGGTGGCGAAGATCCTGCAGGTACCGAGCGCAACCCGCTCCCGTATCGGTCGTGGTCAGTATCTGACGCCGACACCGCATAACCCGGTGGGTCTGCTGGAAGAGGCGCTGCTGGACGTGATGGCTGCCGATCCGATTCACCAGAAGATCTGTAAACAGCTGGGCAAAAACCTGCCGTTTACCCGTCTGGACGAACTGGCAAAACAGGCGCTGGCCGGCGGCATTATCAATAAAGATGAAGCCGCTCTGCTGGTGAAAGCCGAAGAGAGCCGTCTGCGCAGTATTAACGTGGATGATTTCGAGCCGGACGAACTGGCGACGCAGCCGGTAAAGCTGCCGGAGAAGCACCGCAAGCCTGAAGCGGCGTAACGCGTTTCGCTTATACAAACCCCGCCCCGCGCGGGGTTTTTTATTGCCACATTTTCTCGTAATGACGTGCTACAGTGTCAAAAAGCGGTCTTTTGAGGAGTCTGTATCGTGCCTGGTTTGAAGATTTCTATTTTGCAGCAACCTTTAGTGTGGATGGATGGCCCCGCCAACCTGCGCCACTTTGATCGTCAACTGGAAGAGATTACCGGGCGTGATGTGATTGTCCTGCCGGAGATGTTCACCACCGGCTTCGCCATGGAAGCGGCACAACAGTCAATGCCGCAGGATGAGGTGGTCGCCTGGATGCATGCCAAAGCACAGCAGACCAACGCGCTGATCGCGGGTAGTGCTGCGCTGCAAACGGATCGCGGGCCGGTGAACCGCTTCCTGCTGGTGGAGCCGGAAGGGAAAGTGCATTTTTACGATAAACGCCACCTGTTCCGCATGGCGGATGAGCATCATCACTATGAAGCGGGTCACGAGCGCGTGGTGTTCGAGTGGCGCGGCTGGCGTATTTTGCCGCTGGTCTGCTACGACCTGCGCTTCCCGGTGTGGTCGCGCAACCGCAACGATTACGACCTGGCGCTGTATGTTGCCAACTGGCCTGCACCGCGCTCCCTCCACTGGCAGTCGCTGCTGGTAGCGCGCGCGATTGAGAACCAGGCGTACGTGGTGGGCTGTAACCGCGTGGGAACCGACGGCAACGGGCATCACTACCGCGGCGACAGCCGGGTGGTGAATCCGCAGGGCGAGATCATTGCCACCGCCGAGCCGCATCAGGCGACGCGCATTGATGCCGAGCTGTCGTTGACGGCGCTGCAGGAGTATCGCGAGAAGTTTCCGGCCTGGCAGGATGCGGATCCGTTTAGCGTTGGGTGAAATTTTCCCCTCACCCCGCCCCTCTCCCAACGGGAGAGGGAGGATAAAACATTAACTCACCAGCGCCTGCCCGTCTTTACGGCTTTCCGTCGCAGCCACGTAGTGCCCTTCCGGCAGGCGATAAATCACCTGCGCCCCGCCGAAGTTGTAATCCTGAAGCGGATCTTCCACCACGATCTGATGACCGCGTTCGCGCAGCGCGGCGATGGTATTGCGATCGAAGGTCGATTCAACGATCACCTCCCTGCCCTGCACCACGCGCCAGCGCGGGGCATCGATTGCCGCCTGCGGGTTTTGCCCGTGCAGCATAATGCGCAGCGCCATCTGCATGTGCCCCTGCGCCTGCATCGGCCCGCCCATCACGCCGAAAGACATCAGCGGCTGGCCGCTGCCGTCCATCGCAAAGCCCGGAATGATGGTGTGGAACGGTCGCTTGCTGCCCGCCAGCGCGTTCGGGTGATTGGGATCCAGCACAAACCCGCAACCCCGGTTTTGCAGGCTGATCCCCGTATCCGGCACCACAATGCCTGAACCGAAGCCCATGTAGTTGGACTGAATAAACGAAACCATCATCCCGCTGGCGTCGGCGGTGCTGATGTAGACCGTGCCGCTCTGCGTCGGGGAACCGTAAACGAAATCAGAGGCGTGCTCGTGATTGATAAGCGCCGCGCGCGACTTCAGATAATGGTCGCTCAGCAGCTCTTGCGCCGCGAACGCCATATGGTCTTCATCCGCCACGTAGCGGTCGAGATCCGCCAGCGCCAGCTTCATCGCCTCAATGGACAGGTGCAGGGACTGCACGGAATCCGGGTGATGCTTCTCAATGCCGCACTGCTCCAGAATGCCGAGCGCAATCAGCGTGGCGATCCCCTGGCCGTTTGGCGGCAATTCCTGCACCGAACCGCCCGCAAAGTCGCGCGACAGCAGCTCTACCCAGTCCACGCGGTGGTTTGCCAGATCTTCAGCCGTCAGGTGCGCGCCGTGTTCTTTGGCAAAAGCGGCAATTTTCTGCGCCAGCTCGCCGCGGTAAAAGGCTTCACCGTTGGTGCGGGCAATCAGCTCCAGCGAGTTCGCCTGCGCCGGGTTACGGAAGATTTCCCCCACGCGCGGGGCGCGGCCTTCCGGCGCGAAGCAGGCGCTGAAGCCCGGCTGATCTTTCAGCTTGCTATAGCCGCGCTGCCAGAGATGGCCAATCAGCGGAGAAACCGGAAAACCGTTGCGCGCGTAGTCAATGGCAGGCTGCGCCAGCGTGGTCAGCGGCAGCGTGCCGAAGCGTTCCGCCAGCGCGACCCAGCCGGATACCGCGCCCGGCACGGTCACCGCGTCCCAGCCAATTTCCGGCACCGCGGTTTTACCGGCAAACAGATCCGCATGCCAGCTCGCAGGCGAACGACCGGACGCGTTCAGGCCGTGCAGCTTTTCACCGTCCCAGACGATGGCAAAGGCGTCGCTGCCGATCCCGTTGCCGGTCGGCTCAACCACCGTCAGCGCCATCGCGGTGGCAATGGCCGCATCCACGGCGTTGCCGCCCAGCTGCAGCATTTTCATTCCCGCCTGCGCCGCCAGCGGTTGCGACGTGGCGACGGCGTTACGGCCCATCATTGGCGGGCGGCGTGAAGCGTAACCGGATGTAAAATCAAGCGCTTTGGTCATCATGACTCCTTAGTCGTGGCGCGGATCGAGCGCATCGCGCAGCCCGTCACCGAGTAAATTAAAGCCCTGCACGGCAAGGAAAATCGCCACGCCGGGGAAAACGGACATCCACGGCGCCTGCTCCAGAAACCCTTTCGCGGTGTTGAGCATAGAGCCCCAGGAAGGATTGGGCGGCTGCTGCCCCAGCCCCAAAAACGACAGGCTGGCTTCGGCGATAATTGCCGAGGCGATGGCCAGCGTGGCCTGCACCAGGATCGGCGACATCACGTTTGGCAGGACGTATTTGATGATGATCCAGCGGTCCGGCAGGCCAATCGCCCGCGCGCCGTCGATGTACTCTTCGTTGCGAATGGCGATCACCTGCCCGCGCGTCAGGCGGGCGAAGATCGGCATCGCCGAAAGACCGATGGCAATCATGGCGTTGGTCAGGCTCGGACCCAAAAATGCCCCCAGCGCGATCGCCATGATCAGGAACGGACAGGCCAGCAGCGCCTCGATAAACCGCGAGATCACGCCGTCCCACATCTTCTGGAAGTAACCCGCCACCAGCCCCAGCGGCACGCCGATGACCACGGCAATCACCACAGACATACAACCTGCCATCAGCGAGGTGCGAGCCCCCCAGATAATGCGGGATAAAATGTCGCGCCCCAGCTCGTCGGTGCCGAACCAGTACATCGCCGACGGCGCTTTGCGCACCGCCAGGAAGTTGGCTTTGACCGGGTCGAACGGGGCAATCCACGGCGCCAGCAGCGCCACCAGCACAAAGAATCCCACCACCACCGCGCCAATCACCGCACTTTTGTTGGCAAGGAATTTCTTCAGCACCCGGTTCTGCGCGCGCGGCAGCGCGGGCGTAACGGTTTGCGTCGTCAGTTCCGCCATGGTTAACCTCGCATTTTCGGGTTGATAAGGACGTAGAGCACGTCGGCCAGCAGGTTGAGCATCAGGAAGCCGATCGCCACGATCAGCACCACGCCCTGCACCACCGCGTAGTCACGGTTAAATACCGAGTCGACGATCATCTTGCCGAAGCCCGGAATGGTGAAGACCTGCTCGGTCAGCACCGCGCCGCCCAGCAGCTCGCCGAACAGCAGCGTGGTGAGGGTGATGACCGGCACCAGCGCGTTGCGAAACGCGTGCTTCAGGATCACCGCCTTCGGCAGCAGCCCCTTAGCGCGCGCGGTGCGGATGTAATCCGCCTTCAGGACCGCAATCATCGAGGCGCGGGTATGGCGCATCAGCGTCGCCGCAAGGCCCGTTCCGAGCACGGACGCAGGCAGCAGCAGCGTGCGCAGGTTCTGGAGCGGCTCTTCACTGAACGGCACGTAGCCGGACGCGGGCAGCCACTGCAGGTTCACCGAAAAGACCAGAATCAGCAGGATCCCCAGCCAGAAGTGCGGGATCGAGATCCCCGAGATCGCCACGAAATTCGCCCCGTGATCGACCCAGCTATTTTTGTTCACCGCCGCGAGGATCCCCATGCTGATGCCAAACACCAGCGCGATAATCATCGCCAGCAGGGACAGCTCCAGCGTGACCGGCAGCTTGCTGGCGATCAGCTGCGTCACCGGTTCGTGCGTGCGTAAGGAGACGCCCAGATCGCCCTGCAGCGCGCGCGTCAGCCAGTGGAAATACTGCACGGGGATTGGCGCATCGAGGTTCAGTTCCGCGCGCAGCTGGGCGATGACCGCCGGGTCGCGCTCCTCCCCGGCCATGGCGATCAGCGGGTCGCCGGGCAGCAGCTTTTGCAGCCCGAAGACCATCATGCTCACCAGTAGCAGGGTTGGTATAGCCAGCAGCAGACGTTTGCAAATCAGTTCCAGCATGGGTTCTCCTCGGGACCTTTATTTCGCCAGCGTCAAACCCGCCAGACGCACGATGCCGTCCGGGTACGGCTTAAAGCCCTGCACGCTTTTGTTCAGCCCGAAAATGCGCGGCTCGAAGTAGAGGTAGGCAATCGGCATGTCGGTTTGCAGCTGCTTCACCACCTTGTCGTACAGCGGCTGGCGTGCGGCCTGGTCGGTGCTCTGGCGCGCCTGGGTCAGCCACTCATCGACCTGCGCGTTGCTGTAGCGGCCGTCGTTGAGCGTGCCTTTGCTGTTGATAAAGCCGTAGATGCTGCCGTCCGGATCCGGGCGTCCCGACCAGCCGGAGAAGCTCAGCTGATAGTCGCCGCTCTGCTGGCGGTCGAGCAGCGTGGCGAATTCGGTCATCTGCAGGTTCAGGTTAAATCCGGCCTCGGCGACCATCGCCTGCAGCACCTGGCCCACCTGCTGCGAGGTTGGGTTGTTCGGCACCAGCAGGTTGACGGTCAGCGGCGCGGTGACGCCTGCCGCCTTCAGCAGCGCTTTGGCTTTGTCAACGTCACGCGGCGGGACCGGCAGGTTAACGTGATACGGGCTGACCGGGGAAAACGCCTGGTTTGCCGGGGTGTAAAGCCCTTCGAAGACCACCTGGTTTAACGCATCGCGGTCGATGGCCTGAGAAAACGCCTCGCGCACGCGGGCGTCCTTGAACGGATCGTTGGCCGGCACCTTGCCGTTGTTGATGTTGAAGGTAATGCCCTGATAGCCGAGACCGGTTACCTTCGCCAGCGCCAGCTTGCTGTCGGCTTCGACCGTTTTAACGTCGCTGGCGGCGATGCCTTCGGTCAGGTCAAGATCGCCCGCGCGCAGGTTCGCGAGGCGCACGGAGGCGTCCGGGATCGGCAGATAGATAATTTTGTCGAAGTGGTAGGCGTCTTTGTTCCAGTAGTTGTCGAAGCGGGTCAGCACGATGCGATCCTGGGACACGCGGCTGTCGAACTTGTACGGGCCGGAGCAGACCGGGTGGGCGGCAAAGTCAGGCTTTTTCGCCGCCTCGGGGGCCATCATCGCGCCCGCGCGGTCGGTGAGCTGCATCAGCAGCGCGGCATCGGGGGTCTTCAGGTGCAGCGCAATCTGCATCGGGCCGGTGACCTCGACCGATTCAACGGAGGAGATCTCGCTCTTACGCAGGGAGCCTTTCAGGGTCAGGGCGCGGTCGAGGTTGTATTTTGCCGCGGCGGCATCGAATTTCTCACCGTCGTGGAAGGTGACGCCTTCGCGCAGATTGAGCGTCAGGGTTTTACCGTCGTCACTCCACGCCCAGTCTTTAGCCAGGCCGGGGACGACCTTCAGGTTTTCATCCACGTCCACCAGCCTGTCGCACAGGGAGGCAAACACGAAGCGGCCATAGTAGGTGCGCGCCAGATGCGGGTCGAGCATGTCCGGGTCAGCGCCCAGGCCGATTCGCAGCACGCTTTCAGAATGGGCGGGCAGCGCCGCGCCAAGCAACATAACACTTCCCAGTACGGTCAAAAGAGAATTACGCATTGTCATTATCATGAGTTCCTTGAAGGAAGGGACGAGTGAGTGGCCGCGTGTTCAAACAGCGCGCGGCGGCGCAGAAAGGCGGCGGATGGCGGTGCGATCTGAATAACGCTGCGATCGCGGTTGATCTCCTGCCAGCGATGACAGGCAACCTGACGCCCGCCGTCGAGCACCTGATTGATCGGCTCAACCTGGCGGCATTCATCGGTGACGTACGGGCAGCGGGTGTGGAAACGGCAGCCGGACGGCGGGCTGGCCGGGTTGGGCAGATCCCCCTGCAGCAGCAGTGCGTCGCGCTCAACGCCCGGCTGCATCTGCGGTGCCGAGGCGATCAGCGCCTGAGTATAGGGATGCAGCGGCGCGTCAAAAATCTCGTCGACGTTGGCAAGCTCGACGATTTGCCCGAGATACATGACCGCCACGCGGTCGCTCATATGGCGGATCACCGCCAGGCCGTGGGCGACAATCACCATCGTCAGCCCCAGCTGGTGCTTCAGGCTCTCCAGCAGGTTAACCACCTGCGCCTGAACGGAGACGTCCAGCGCGGATACCGGCTCGTCCCCCAGCAGCAGCTTCGGTCCCGAGGCCAGCGCGCGCGCAATGCCGATACGCTGGCGCTGCCCGCCGGAAAACTCGTGCGGATAGCGCCCGGCCCAGGCGGCAGGCAGGCCCACGGTTTTAAGCAGTTCGGCGACGCGGTACTGACGGTCCGCTTTTTTCATGTTCTGATGCAGCCACAGCGGCTCACCGACGATCTGCTCCACCGTCATGCGCGGGTTGAGCGAGGCGAAGGGATCCTGAAAGATGATTTGCAGCTCGCGCCGGAGCTGGTTCAGGCGGGCACCGGAGGCGTCGGTGATCTCCTCCCCCTGATAAAACACGCGCCCTTCGCTGGCGGCCAGCAGGCGCAGCAGCAGACGACCGAGCGTAGATTTCCCGGAGCCGGACTCGCCGACAATCGCCAGCGTTTCGCCCGGCATCACGGCAAGCGAAACGCGATCGACCGCCGTGACAAAGCGTGCCGGAGTAAAGAGTTTTTTGGGGCCGGGGAAAAGCTTGCTGAGGTCACGGGCTTCAAGAATGGGCGTGGTCATGCGGTCTCTCCCAGGGCAATGTGGTGTTCGAGCGGCACGCGGAAGCAGGCTACCTGATGGCCCGCGCCGAGCGCGGTGAGTTGCGGTTTTTCATCATGGCAGCGCGACTGCGCAAACGGGCAGCGGGTGGCAAAACGGCAGCCTTTCGGCATGGATTCCGGGAGCGGGACCGCGCCGGGAATTGTGGAGAGCTGGCCCTTGCGTGCGCCCAGCGAGGGGATCGACCCCATCAGGCCGATGGTGTACGGGTGCTGCGGGTCGGCGAATATTGCCTCCACGCTCCCCTGCTCCACCACCTGTCCGGCATACATCACGGCGACCTGCTGGGCGACTTCTGCCACCACGCCTAAATCGTGGGTGATCATCAGCACCGCCGTGCCGGTTTCCTCTTTTAAGGCGTTGAGCAAGGCGAGGATTTGCGCCTGGATGGTGACGTCGAGCGCGGTGGTTGGCTCGTCGGCAATCAGCAGTTTAGGGTGGTTAATCAGCGCCATGGCAATCATCACGCGCTGGCGCATGCCGCCGGAAAGCTGGTGGGGATATGCTTTCAGGCGCATCTCTGCCGCCGGGATCTGCACCTTCTCGAGGATCTGCAGCGCGACCTTCATCGCCTCTGCGCGCGAGACGTTCTGGTGTCGCATAACCGCTTCGCTCAGCTGATCCCCCAGCGTGAACGCCGGATTGAGCGAGGTCATCGGCTCCTGGAAAATCATCGCCAGCTCGCTGCCGCGCAGATCGGCATACTCGCGCGGTGAGAGCTTTCGAAGGTCGTGGCGGCGAAACTGCATCTCGCCGCTGACAATCTGCGCGCTGGCGGGCAGTAACCCCATCAGCGCCAGTGAGGTGATACTCTTCCCGCAGCCGGACTCCCCCACCAGCGCCAGCGTTTCGCCCGCCCTGACGGCCAGCGAGATACCATCAAGCACGCTAACCGGCGAGCCAGCAAACGTAACGTTGAGGTTTTGCACCCGCAATACGGGCGCGGCGTCCTTAAAGGGTATTGTCGTCATGGCGTGAAGTCGTCCTCAAGGTGGATCGCCTGAATCAGGGCGGTTTGCAGGCTGAGCAGGTGTTCGCGCATGGCGGCCGCGGCTTCATTAGGCTGGCGATGGATAATCGCAGACATGATCTTATGGTGGTGGTCGTTATAGCTGTCGACACGTTCGGGCGTGCGGGCTAATTCGCGCAGATGCTGCCAGCCCGGTTCGCGCCGAACGGCATCAATGGCATCAAACAGGCCGAGCATCAGACGGTTGCCCGCCGCCTCGGCAATCGCCCGGTGAAAGGCGCTGTCCCAGAGTTCGTTGAGATCGCGGTCGTCCGGGCTGACCTTGTCGATGCGTTCCAGCATGCGCTGCATAAGCGCGAGGTTTTCCCTGGTGGCACGCAGTGCCGCAAGCCGGGCTAAGCCGGGTTCGAGCTGTAGACGAGCTTCCATCACTTCCAGAAGGTTGGTCTGCTGAACCAATCCCTGAAGGGCCAGCGGTTCAACAGGTGCCGCCGGGCCAATAAAGGTCCCTTTGCCCTGCTTACGCCAGATGCGCCCCTCTTCTTCCAGCACGTCCAGCGCACGACGTACTTCGCGTCGTCCTACGCCGAGAGTGTCCGACAGCTCACGTTCCGTGGGCAGCGGTATGCCTGGTGTTGACTCATGCTGGTTGATAAGCCCGCGCAACTGCTCAAGCGCGGTGCTGGAATTGGCCAGAAACCGTGACGGTTTTTCCATATTGGTTCGCTCGCTTTCATCATGACTTTATTTTTATTAACGATAAGTTATTGATATGGAATGAAGCTTATCGTGCTAATGATTAAGCAATAACCAAACCAATACGCAATTGGTTCGGTATATTTTTGGAAAGCAGGAGATAACCAGATGATTCTGCGTGAATTATTTTTACAGAAAGAAACATTCTGAATGAGGTGCGAAGAGAGGAGTGATGGAGAAATGCACAATTACAGTGCAAATAATGCACTATATCCGTGCAATTGTTAATAAATTGCACTATGAGCATTAAATTTTTGTTAACGAAAAGGGAGAGAATGAGATTACTGAAGGCTGAAACGACGAAAGCCTGAATCATTTCTGATTCAGGCTTTCTGAATAGTGGCGGAACGGACGGGACTCGAACCCGCGACCCCCTGCGTGACAGGCAGGTATTCTAACCGACTGAACTACCGCTCCACTGTTCCCGCTTGGGGAACGAGGCGCATATTACGGTGCGCCTCCGATCTCGTCAACGCTTTTTCTCACGTTTTGAATCGTTTGCTGCAAAAATCGCCCAAACGATGATTTTACAGGCATTAAGGCGTTTTTTCAGGCGCGCCACAAACAGCTGCCGCCCTTCTTCTGGACCAGATCAAGCCGGGATTCGTGGTTAAGAAGCTCTTCGTCACTGGCTAAAATAACCCGCAACCGACTGGCCTGACGGACAACGCGCTGAATGCCCGCTTCGCCTTGCGTCTGCTGGGATTCACTTTCCATACTGAACTTCATTGACGTCTGCCCGCCAGTCATCGTCAGATAGACATCGGCCAGGATCTGGGCATCGAGCAACGCCCCGTGGAGCGTTCGCTTGGTATTGTCTATCTCGTAGCGCGAGCAGAGTGCATCCAGGCTGTTACGCTTGCCGGGGAACATCTTCCTTGCCAGCGCCAGGCTGTCCGTCACCTTACAGAAGGTGTTCGTCTTCGGAATATCACGATTAAGCTTGCTGAATTCATAATCCATAAAGCCGATATCGAACGATGCGTTATGGATGACAAGCTCGGCACCCTTGATGTATTCCAGGAACTCGTCAGCGACATCCGCAAAAGTCGGCTTATCCAGCAAGAACTCATCGGCAATACCGTGAACGCCGAACGCTTCCGGATCAACCAGCCGATCGGGTTTGAGGTAGACGTGGAAGTTGTTCCCCGTAAGACGACGGTTCACCACTTCAACGGCGCCGATCTCGATGATCTTATGCCCTTCGTAGTGCGCGCCGATCTGGTTCATACCGGTGGTTTCGGTATCGAGGACAATCTGGCGAGTAATTGCAGTGCTCATAGCGGTCATTTATGTCAGACTTATCGTTTAACTGAACGTTTCGAATACAGGAAGTCTACCAGAGATGCGTAAACAGGTAGAAATTTTCACCGATGGATCTTGTCTCGGTAACCCAGGACCCGGCGGCTACGGCGCGATTATGCGCTATCGCCAGCACGAAAAAACCTTTAGCGAAGGCTATTTTCTGACCACCAACAACCGGATGGAGTTGATGGCGGCCATCGTGGCGCTGGAGGCGTTAAAAGAACATTGTGACGTGGTGCTAAGCACCGACAGTCAGTACGTGCGTCAGGGGATCACCCAGTGGATCCATAACTGGAAAAAACGCGGCTGGAAAACCGCCGATAAGAAGCCGGTCAAGAACGTCGATCTCTGGAAACGTCTTGATGCTGCGCTGGGCCAGCACCAGATTAAGTGGGAGTGGGTTAAAGGCCACGCAGGCCACCCGGAAAACGAACGCTGCGACGAACTGGCGCGTGCTGCGGCATCCAATCCCGCACATGAAGATGCGGGCTATCAGCCCGACGTCTAATCGGTTTTTTTGTACTGCCGCGTGGCGCCCACGGTCTGGCGGATGGGCGTTTTCGACTTGCTCTGCTTCATGGGGTTAAGCGTAAGGGGAATGGTTCGCTTACGCGCAACGATAAACTGCAAACAGCCCAACGCGGGGAGATGGGTGCTCAGTACCACGCCCCCCTGCCGCGCCCAGGGCAGCACCTGAAAACCACCGTAGCAGAGCACTTCAAAATTCAGCAGTGAAAGCCAGTCGAGCTGACGCATCATGGTGAACATCCGGCTGTTGTAAGGTGGAGTCCGGCGTAGCACCGGTACCAGCTTACGCAGGCCCATCAGGCTTAGCGGATTGAATCCGCTAAGTACCAGCCAGCCGTCATCAATCAGCACGCGATCGGCTTCGCGAAGCAGACGATGCGGATCGCTGCACCAGGGTAGCGTATGTGCGAGCAAACACGCATCGACGGATTTTTCCGCAAACGGCAGATGCAGCGGGTCTGCTTTCACCTGAACCGGCGATCCGCCGAGAGAGACGTTAACCTGATGCGAGATAGCGCAGCTTTCGGTATTGATTTCCGCGCTGAGATTGCCAATCTTAAGCAGGTGAAAGCCATACATTTTCGCGAGCCAGGGCTTCAGCTGCTGTTCTAACGCTTCGCGATAGTATTCACCCCAGGGCAATTCCGCCCAACGTTCCGGTGCTGCGACAGTCTGAGGTATCCTTGCCGGTTTCATCAAAACACCCGCCACGCTCTAAGAGGTAATGTATGAATCTTATCAGTATTCCAGCGTTTCAGGACAATTACATCTGGGTTTTGGTTGACGACGATCGCCGCTGCGTCATTGTCGATCCCGGAGAATCCGCCCCTGTACTGCACGCCATAAAAGAGAACGGCTGGCAGCCAGAAGCCATTCTGTTGACGCATCATCATAGCGATCACACTGGCGGCGTGCCTGAACTGCGCGCTCATTTTCCGCATCTTGTGGTTTACGGACCGGCAGAGGCACAAGATAAGGGAATCACGCATGTAGTCGAAGAAGGCGAAAATATCCTCATACGCGAGTGGGAGTTTTCCGTATTTGCTACACCGGGTCACACTTTGGGACATCTGTGTTTCTACAGTAAGCCTTATCTTTTTTGCGGCGATACGCTCTTCTCTGGAGGCTGCGGAAGACTATTTGAAGGCACGCCAGCTCAAATGTATCAGTCTTTACAGAAGATTAACGCGCTACCCGATGAGACGCTCATTTGTTGCGCCCATGAGTATACATTAGAAAATATGAAGTTTGCCGTGAGCCTCTTACCCGAGGATCGAGCGATTCAGGATTATTATCACAAAGTGAAGGAGTTACGTGCAAAAAACCAAAAAACACTCCCCGTAATTCTGAAAAATGAGCGCCAAATTAATTTATTTTTACGCACAGATGATATTGATTTAATTAATAAAATTAACCAAGAAACAAATTTGCAACAACCAGAACAGCGATTTGCATGGTTAAGGTCAAAGAAAGATAACTTCAGATAATTGCGGGTTGCCTTTTCAAAATTTCGCCGTTATCATCGCTCGTCTTTTAAGCAACTATTGACACACACATGAAGGCAAAAGCGATATTACTCGCCTCTGTCCTGCTTGTAGGTTGCCAGTCGCAAAACGGCAGCAACGTACAACAGCACGCACAGAGCCTTTCTGCAGCTGGTCAAAGGGAAGCAGGGAAGTTTGCAAGTTCGGCGCGTTGGATGGACGATGGAACATCTTACGCGCAGGATCAAGACTTGTGGACCTCTATTGGCGACGAGCTAAAGATGGGAATTCCGGAAAATCCCCGGATTCGCGAACAGAAACAGAAGTATTTAAGTAATAAGAGCTATCTCCACGATGTAACGTTACGGGCAGAGCCGTATATGTACTGGATAGCCGGGCAAGTTAAGAAACGTAACATGCCTATGGAGCTGGTACTCCTACCCATAGTGGAGAGCGCTTTTGACCCACACGCGACGTCTGGCGCCAATGCCGCAGGCATTTGGCAGATCATTCCGAGCACCGGGCGAAACTATGGTCTGAAACAGACCCGCAACTATGATGCGCGTCGCGATGTTGTCGCTTCAACGACAGCCGCTCTCGACATGATGCAACGTCTGAACAAGATGTTTGACGGCGACTGGCTGTTAACGGTCGCAGCGTATAATAGTGGCGAAGGTCGTGTACTGAAGGCAATGAAAGCGAATAAAGCACGGGGTAAATCCACCGATTTTTGGTCGCTCTCACTGCCACAGGAAACAAAGATTTACGTACCGAAAATGCTGGCATTGAGCGATATTCTCAAGAACAGCAAGCGTTACGGTGTACAACTGCCAACACCAGACGAAAGTCGTGCACTGGCGCGTGTTCGCCTCAGCAATCCAGTTGATATTCAACAGGTTGCTGATATGACGGGTATGTCGGTAAGTAAATTGAAAACCTTTAATGCTGGCGTTAAAGGCTCAACCCTGGGGGCAAGTGGCCCGCAGTATGTAATGGTTCCGCAGAAACATGCCGAGCAGTTACGCGAGTCTTTAGCTTCTGGTGAAATCGCCGCCGTTCAGTCAACGCTGATCGCGGATGCATCATCAGTTAACAGCCGCAGCTATAAGGTTCGTTCAGGTGATACGCTTTCGGGCATTGCGTCACGTCTTGGCGTGAATGCGAAAGATCTGCAGCAGTGGAATAATCTGCGCAGTTCCGGCCTGAAAGTGGGTCAGACTCTGACGGTAGGTGCAGGTAGCAGCGCACAGCGTCTTGCCAGCAACAGCGATAGCATTACCTATCGCGTACGCAAGGGCGATTCACTGTCCAGTATCGCAAAACGGCACGGCGTGAACATCAAGGATGTGATGCGCTGGAACAATGATACTGACAATCTGAAACCTGGCGACCAGCTGACGCTGTTTGTGAAGAACAGCGCGACGCCAGACTCCTGATAGCACGATCGAAAGATAAAAAGGCACCGATTCCCCTCGGTGCCTTTTTTGTTTATTCCGCTTTTTGCGCTTCAGCCATGATGGTATCGCTGGTAAACGAGCCATCGTCCTGCAGTTCAAAGTACGCCTTTACCTCCGCGGACGCACTCTCCTGATACAGTCTGATCGCCTGGCTCAATGCTTCCGGGGTGCGCATACGCGCGATCCAGGAGCTGAACTCCAGCGGTAAGCGATCGGTAATCAACGCGCGCGCGATCAGCCCCGCTTCAGTGATAAGCGACAACCACTCTCCGCTGGCGTAATTTTGCACGTGCGAGGTATCGCGCAGCGCTTCTACCGTCTGCAGCCAGATATTGCGCACCGGGTGTCCGGGAGACATCACATCCATAATGATGAAGGTGCCGCCCGGCTTCAGAACACGTTTGACCTCGCGCAATGCCTGGCCGACATCGTGCCAGTGGTGCGCGGAATAACGGCTGATCACCACCTCAAACGATGCATCATCGAACGGTAAGGATTCGGCATAGCCCTGGCGCGTATTGATGTTGTTCAGCCCTTTCGCTTTTGCCGCCCCGGCAACGACGTCCAGCATCTGGCTGGATAAGTCATACGCGGTAACGTGCGCGACCCGCTGCGCAGCGGTAAAGCTGGCATGCCCTGCCCCGCAGCCTAAATCCAGCACGTGTGCCTGCGGGAACGCCGCCAGACGTTCACCGAGACGCACCAGATCGCGGCCAGAAGCATGCACGGCGCTGCTCAAATAGGCACTTGCCTGAGAACCAAACTGTTTTTCTACGTTGTCATGATGGGAGCGTGTTGTTGTCATCGTACTGTCCTTTGTGAGTGAAAAATAAAGGGCAGCACCCGCACAGGCCTGCCCCACGGCAGACCTGACACACCATTATTTATCAGGTTTGCCGGGACTGAATTCGACTAGTAGAGGGTTATGATCCGAGGCGCGCGTCACCAGAACCGAGGCATCATGCACGCTCAAACCACGATAGAAGACAAAATCGAGAGGACGACCAAAGGCTTTTTTGCGCTGGTCATCGCTAAAACGAACTTCACGCAGCGACATTTCGCGCGCAAAGCGATACAGCGCATTCATGCGCGGACGACTCCAGGCATTGAAATCGCCGGCCATAATGATGGGCCCGCTGTGATGGGCAATCTGATCGCCGATCGGAAGTAACTGCTTACTGTAGACATCCACGCCCAGACTGAAATTTACCGCATGGATATTCACGACCATCAGCATTCGGGTATCCGGCAGCGGATAGACCGTCACCAGCGCCGATTTTGCCAGACGCAGGATAGGTTCACGTTCGCGCAGTGGACAACAATAGACCGGATGTGCTGCTGAAAGCGTCATCACACCTGAGGGGTGTTGTGGCAGGACAAACGCAGGCACCTGGTCGGCGGCAAGATAGTTCGTGGTGGCAAAGCGTACCAGTTCAGGGGTGGTTTGTGCCTCCTGGAGCAGAACCAGGTGGGCATCTTTTCCAAAATTCTTGAGTACCGATAACCATTCGGCACGCTGCTGCTTAAAGATATTCCACACCAGTACACGGATTTTCTCATCGCTGCTTAACGGTGTGCCGGCGGGTAATGCCTGGCTTATGCTCGCAAATGACCCCGGAGGCAAGATCCTCTCCGCGGGCATTCCGGCAACATAACGCATGGCATAGGTATTTTTTCGCACTTTTGGAAACAGCCTCTGTAACATGAACCAGCCCGGAAAACGGACTGGTTCTAATGTTATAGGGACTTTAGGTCATACTTTCAACGCAATTTCTGAGAAACCGCTTTCCAGTTTTGTAAGCAAGCACTTACTGATGTTAACCCAGCGCGTCCCTGGCTGGCTTATCGAGACGTCCACTCAGTCCAATCAGCAGGAAGGCGACCAGGACAATCACCGCGCCAATCCACGGGGTCTGGGCTAATCCAACATGCGCTACGGTTTTCCCGCCAATGATGGAGCCCAGCGCAATGCCGATATTAAATGCGGCAATGTTCAGACCGGACGCCACATCCACGGCATTTGGCGTATAGAGCTCGGCTTTCTGGACAACGTAAACCTGAAGCCCGGGGACATTACCAAAGGCAAAGATCCCCATGACCAGCACAGTGACCAGCGCGGCGTAGTGTACCGAAGCCGTGAACTGGAAAATCATCAGCAGAACCACCAGGGCGGCGAAGATGAATTTCAGCGCCGGTACCGCACCATGCTTATCTGCAAGCTTGCCGCCCCAGATATTGCCAATGGCAACGGAAATACCGTATCCCAGCAAAATCCAGCTCACGGCATTGGGTGAAAAGCCTGCCAGATCCTGCATCATCGGCGCCAGGAAGGTGAAAGCCGTGAATACGCCGCCATAGCCCAATGCAGTTACCGCGTAGATAATCAGCAAACGGGGATGCGTGAGCACCTTCAGCTGATCGCGCAGGCTGGCGCTCGCCCGGCCAGGGATGTTCGACGGTACCAGCAGCAGGCTGGTCACCAGGGCGATGACGCCCAGTAAGGAGACGGCAAGGAACGTTTCACGCCAGCCGAAGTGTTGTCCGATAAACGTTCCCAGCGGTACGCCCGTAACGAGTGCGACGGTCAGCCCACCAAACATGATCGCAATAGCTGAAGCCGCTTTCTCTTTGGGCACCAGGCTGGTTGCAATGGTGGAACCAATCGAGAAGAACACACCGTGTGCAAGGCCGGTTAACAGACGCGCAATCACCAGCGTGGTGTAGTCCGGCGCCTGCCAGGCCAGAACGTTGCCGGCGGTGAACAGCACCATCAGCGCGACTAACAGCTGCTTACGCGGAAAACGTCCGGTCAGGGCCGTCAGCACTGGCGCACCGACGGCGACGCCCAGGGCGTAGATTGATACCAGCAACCCCGCAGAGGGCAACGAGATCGCAAGCTGGTTAGCAATAGTGGGAACCAGACCCACGATAACAAATTCGGTCGTGCCAATTGCGAAGGCACTGATCGTCAGGGCAAGTAGCGCCAGTGGCATAAAATACTCCGTATCATCAGGATTAAGATGACAGGCAGTATGCGCCAGTGCTTAAATAACAAAAATGGTCAAAATCTCAATAGAATTTTGCAGGTGGTGCAAAAATGAAAGCAACATCGGAAGAGCTGACAATCTTTGTCGCCGTCGTTGAAAGCGGCAGCTTTAGCCGCGCGGCCGAACAGCTGGGTCAGGCTAACTCAGCCATCAGCCGTTCGGTAAAAAAACTGGAGATGAAGCTTGGAGTGAGTCTGCTTAACCGAACGACGCGGCAGCTGAGCCTGACGGAAGAGGGAGAGCGTTACTTCCGCCGCGTGCAGTCGGTATTGCAGGAGATGGCTGCAGCGGAGACGGAGATTATGGAGACCCGCAGCACGCCGCGTGGTTTGCTGCGCATTGATGCGGCCACGCCGGTTGTGCTCCATTTTCTGATGCCGCTGATCAAACCTTTCCGCGAGCGCTATCCGGAGATGACGCTATCGCTGGTCTCCTCAGAGACGTTTATCAACCTCATCGAACGGAAAGTGGATGTGGCTATCCGGGCGGGAACCCTTACAGATTCAAGCTTGCGTGCCCGCCCTCTGTTTGCCAGCTACCGCAAAATTATCGCATCGCCAGAGTATATTGCCGAACATGGTAAACCGGAGACGGTTGAAGAACTGAAGCAGCATCTGTGCCTTGGCTTTACGGAGCCGGTGTCGCTGAACACCTGGCCTGTTGCCTGCCATGATGGTCAACTTTATGAAATTACCTGCGGATTATCGTCTAACAGCGGAGAGACGCTGAAACAGCTGTGTCTCGAAGGAAATGGTATCGCCTGCTTGTCAGACTATATGATTAATAAGGAGATAGCCCGGGGTGAACTGGTGGAGCTAATGGCCGATAAACGTCTGCCGGTCGAAATGCCTTTTAGCGCGGTGTATTACAGTGACAGAGCGGTGAGTACGCGCATTCGTGCCTTTATTGACTTCCTGAGTGAACATATAAAAACAGCTCCCGGAGGAGCTGTGTGAGGGTTCAGGTTACAGAGGGTGGGTCAAACTTAATCCCAGTCAGGAGCTAAACCTTCCGGGCTGACCAGGCGATCGTTGCACTCCAGCGCTGCGATCGCTTTTTTATCGTCTGCATCCAGATGAAGATCCGTTGCTAACAGGTTGCTGGCCAGGTTTTCACGCTTAGTTGATGATGGGATCACGGCATAACCTTCACCCATTGCCCATGCCAGAATCACCTGCGCAGCAGTCGCGTTATGCTTCTCTGCGATACGCGTAATCACTTCATTTTTCAGCGCCTTACCGTAGGCCAGCGTCATGTATGAGGTGATGTGGATCCCGTGCTGTTTTGCCCATTCCACGACTTTGCGGTTTTGCAGGTATGGCGACAGCTCAATCTGGTTGGTTGCAATATTTTCTGCACCAACAGCAGCAATGGCTTTTTCCATCAGCGGAATGGTGAAGTTGGAGATCCCAATTTCGCGGGTTAAGCCCTGCTTTTTCGCTTCCAGCAGCGCCTGCATGAATTCCTCTACTGAGACGGCATCATTCGGTGATGGCCAGTGGATCAGCGTCAGATCTACGTAGTCAGTACGCAGTTTTTTCAGGCTCTCTTTCAGGCTAGGGATCAGCTTATCTTTGCTGAGATTCTCAATCCAGATTTTCGTGGTGATAAACAGTTCGTTACGCGGCACACCACTCTCTTCGAGAGCTTGTCCAACGGCAGCTTCGTTTTCATAGATCTGTGCCGTATCAACTCCACGATAGCCCAGTTCGAGTGCGGTTTTAACCGATGCGATAACAACGTCGTCTTTCAGGCGGAAAGTGCCAAGACCAAATGCAGGGAGAGTCATACTATTCCTCAATCATTATGTTCGTAAACTGAGGAAGATTATCGCTGGCGTTGTTATAGAGAAAAAGATCGCAAAACGCAGAGGATTTTTGCTAATTTCGCAATAATTAAACGTCAGATAAGAAAAAAGCCCTGAGCGTGAGCTCAGGGCTTTTAATAAGTGGCGGAACGGACGGGACTCGAACCCGCGACCCCC
>Ga0207674_10000068_pt1 | contig 106470 bp, 83 predicted proteins | sample KBSCornC72_FD_184303 | JGI IMG/M metagenome (GOLD analysis project Ga0207674, IMG submission 184303) | Corn rhizosphere microbial communities from Kellogg Biological Station, Michigan, USA - KBS Corn C7-2 (SPAdes) (version 2) | ecosystem: Host-associated > Plants > Roots > Rhizosphere > Soil ...
CGGTTTCGCCGAAGGCGGGCGTCGACTTCGGTGCGATGAGCGAGATAATAGGTAATCGCGCCGTAAACCTGCTCAAGCGTCAGCGTGTCATAGTTATCGGCGATACTCTCCGGAGAAAGAAAGTCTTTCGTAGGTCGAAAGTTATAACATGCGTTATAATTCTCAGCGGCGCAATGATCCTAGTAATTGCGGTTCGGGCCGGGTGGAGGTGAAAAAAATGAGCGTCTTGAAGGTTACAACAGTTGGAAATTCCGTTGGCGTGATTCTGCCCAAGGAGATATTAGAACGCCTGCGGGTGGGTAAAGGAGACAGCCTCTACGTTGTTGAAACGAAGAACGGGATCCAGCTCACGGCGTATGATCCTGCGTTTGCTCAACAGGTGGAGATTGCCGAGCGTGTGATGCGCGAAGATCGAGATGCCTTGAAGAAGCTGGCGGAATAGCTCGTGATGGCTCAAATCGTTTGGCTTCTGGACGAGACGGTCATAGCGATCCATCAACGCCAAATATCAGAGCATGGCGGAAGTGAAGGCTTGAGAGATGAAGGACTGCTTGCTTCTGCGTTGGCCCGTCCCCAAAACATCTTGGCCTATGCTCAACCTCCACCAGACTTGGCAGTCTTAGCTGCGGCCTACGCTTATGGAATTGCCCGCATCCATCCCTTTGTGGATGGCAACAAGCGAACGGCGCTGGTGGCGGCCCGCACTTTTCTACTACTGAATGGCGTCAACCTAGAAGCTAATCAGGATGAGAAATACTTAACCTTCCTACAACTGGCCCAGGGGACTCTTACGGAAGAGCAGCTAGCCGACTGGATTAGAAAGCGAATCTGATCGCTTTAGACTTTATGGTTGCTCCAGCGTGATGTAAGAAGAAAAACGATGAAGAGACCGGTCAAAAGGGGAGTACCCTGACAAACGTATCGCCGGGATCAGGGTCGTTGCAAGGCCACTATTCGTGGATAGAATTTAATGTCCATTTAGTGACCAATAGCGAAGCAGGGATTAACTCAATGGGTCGAGGAGAAACAAGGGAAAAGCTGGAAGCCTCAGCGTTTCGATGTTTGCTCAGTAAAGGGAGAGAAGGGACTTAACCTCTCCAAGCTCCCTTCGGCAATAGATCATAAATTTAAGCGTTGCGAATAAAGAGGCTAGCGTTCTCGATCTCCCGCCGAGTCAAAAAACCGTCAATTCAAAGTCACATTTCCTAACACTCTTGGGGTGCGGAGCATGCCGAGAGGACTTGCTGAGTGGCTTTTCGGTATTGTCCAATTTAGCATCAGCCCGCCTCCAGGATGGTCCTTTGCATTGCTAATCAGTTCTCGCATATGTGGCGTTTGGTGAGGCCGTGCTCTATTGGCTGATCATTCGGGTCGGACAGATCAACTGTGTAAGGCTTGCCCGATGCGGTTGAGATGACCTCTTTTTCAGCGTCGAACATAAAGCCGCATTGTGGACATTCAATGTCATGTGAGATGTGTGGTGGGTTTCGCCTTAGCGTTTGTTGACTCAGCCTTCATGCAAGCCGCTAAAACCAATCATGAAAGAACGGTGTAGGTGTCGGTATTGGAGTGGGTGTCGGTATTGATGTTGCTTCCGGGGTCATACTTTCAAATGGTGGTAACGTTCCCTTAGGTACAGGTGTTGGCGATGGCGACGTACGTCCCGTTGGTGGTAATTGCAAACTTTGTGGCTCAGGCTTTACGGCTTTTGCAGTGACGTTCGTTCCCACTGCAACTGAAAAGATAATCAGGGTGTTAAGGATCAGAATGACCAGCCTCGCGAGTACTGTGTCAACTTGATCAGCAAAGAAAATCAAGAGGGCGACGAGCAGACTGGCAGCGAGCGCTATCCATTTGGCCGGCAAACCAAACTGGCTGGAGAGAGTGGCTGCTATAAGCGTCACTACGCCACCTGCCAGCCCGGGCGTAATCATCGACTTGGAGTTGAGAAACTGATCCATTCTGATTCTCCCTGGAATCGACTGCTTGTTGAACCGTCACTCACAGAGCGGGAAGACCCAGCGCCTGCCGCGCCAGTGCGTCGCGTAAATTGGTTCTCAGAAAGTCCAGAATCTGCTGAATCTGCACCGCGCGATTTACTGGTTCGTCGGTCGGTAAGTAACCCAGGTGATGAAGACCAAGAACTCGTCCTGTTTGAATGTCGATAGCAGGTGAACCCGAGCTGCCGTTAAGCGTATCGCAGCCATGACCGAAATCGGTTAACGCCGATGTCACTCCAGCGACCCGTGCGCCCATAACCTTACAGTTAACAATGGAAACTTGTTTGGGACGGCCTGCGGGATGTTGAATCATCACCATGTTTCTTGGTTCACTGACCGAAGTATCGAAAGTAAATGATGGTCTATCTGTGGGAGTCGCCAGCCGAAGCAACGTGAAGTCCAGATCGGGATTTGTTTCGACTATGTCTTTAAAACGTAGCGTCACAGGGATTTGGTTCGCGCGATCAAAATCGAATTCAGCTAACCCGGAACTCATTTCAGTTGGCGTTCTGATGCAGTGGTTATTTGTCATGAAGAGATCGGATGCGATGAGAAATCCAGTGCAAAGTTCCTGACCTGCGCCATCCCTGACAAACACGAGACGAGCAACGGATCTGCCCCACGCCTTAATTGCCGGACTAGCCTTATCGATAGACTGTAGCTTATCGACTGTTAGTCCTCTGCCTTCGGTAGGTTTTTTAGAGACGATTATGCGATCGATCGAGAGCCTCAGACTTGGTATCTCAGCGACTGCAAAGACCCGCACCTTCGCCAAATCACCGGGTATTTCGTCTGACCAGATATCAGTGCTCTGGTCGGTCGCCGCGGAGTAGGACCATATTTTTCTGTCTTTCTTGTCCAGGACTTCCAGACCCCAGCTCGGAGTGTCGGCGGCCGCGGAGACGACGAAATGCAGGCGCAACGCAGACGCACTTCGTTTGATATCGGCTTTAGAAACCACTCCTACCCCCGGTTGGATGGGCAATGACAGTTGCACACTTTCAGGGTCGCCATACCGGGATAGTACTCTGTTGCGATCGACGGAGATCGGGATGTTGTCTTGTGCTATTGCGACTGAGAACAGGCATAACACCACGATCGGCGCAATGAGGTGCTTTTTCAATGCTTCTCTCCTGGGCTCCTAAGAATTAAAAACTGATGTCCGAAGGAATACGCGCGACATAATCCAAAAGCTGTGAAGCATCCAGACGTGCGCCGTACTTTGAGCATGCCGAGTTCGAAAAAACTGAACCATTCCATTGTTCGACAGTCTCGCAGGGAACAGTGCCGGAGATTGCTGCATTCAAAACAATGTGTACTTGCATGTTGTTATCGATATAAATCACGCGATAGGCAAGGTTGTGGCGCCTTGTTATGCGAAGCACGTTTTCGAAAGGTACTTTGATCTCGCTCATTAGCTTATCGGGTGCCGCAGGCTCGTAACTAGTACCCCCTTTGATCGTTAAATCTGTCATGTTGTTTGGATCCAGTTTGATGGCGTCAATGACGGTTGACGCAGATTCAGTGGTGAGCAGGTTGCGCTTCGGCTCCCAGACCGCTCTCGTCACATTTAAAAATCCTCCCCAGACTTTGCCTCGAAGCTGCTCAAACCAGTCAGAGGTGTAAATCAATCTTGCTTTGATTTGTGCGGGGTCCGTGATATCCGCGCCGCCAAACAGCAAGGCCGCGGTAGCCGTTACCTGAGGAGCAGCAAAGGAGGTACCAGTTGCTGGTCCATACGCGTTGCCGGGAATCGTGCTGTAGATGGAATGGCCGGGCGCGATCAGCTGAACATAGGTTTTCCCATAACTGGATCCAGGCTCGAGACTACCATCAGGGCCCTCCCAATCGCCGAGCATGTATTGGGATCCTTTTGCCCCAATGGAAGAACCGACCCCAATCATGTTGTTCTTTAGAGTGTCGAGCCACGAAACGGGTGGTTTCTTTGTCTTCGCGAGATCGGTCCCATCGTTATCCACCGCTATGACAAACAGCCTTTTTGCCCATTTGCTTTGAATCGCTGTTTGGAGGTTCTCGTCGTTATCGAGATTTCCAAAACTGAAGTTGAATATAAAGACGCCGCGGGCCACTGCGTTATCGACTGATGAAAAGATTGTGGTTGCGTCAGTCGCATCAACAAGGAATAGTTGTGCCGTGGGTACAAGCCCGGGCGCAGTCGTCTTGGCCCGCGCCCCGATTAAGCCGGCCACATGAGTTCCGTGCTCGCTCTCATCCACCTGCATCTTTACTGTCTTAACGTCTTCTGAAGGGGTAGGGCACGCGACAGCCGGGGCCGCGGGGTCTTTCATCCAGGCATTTGTACCGTCCTGATTCTTGAAATCAGGATGGTTCTTATCAACGGTGCATGGCTTTTCCCCTATGCCAATCCTGACGTCGATAGGTTTGTCGTCGGTGATAAAGTGTATCTCGGTTTTCAACCCTGCTCGTAACATCGTTACCGTCGCCAGCGGTGGTGGATCGTCAAAGACAGAATTAAACACTCCATGCAGCGCGGTGGCAGCGCGACTAGTTTCTTCGGCACGCAGGGCCGTAAATTTTAGCGAACTTTTTAGTTTATTGAACTCCGAACCGTCGTCGGTCAATTCCTTTTCACTCAGAAGAAACGTGAACTGCCATTGCTTCACATATGGCAGGAGCAGAGAAGTGTTCGTTAATCTTAAAATGGCCTGATTGCCTCGTTGCTTGATTGAGCTCACGCTCGTGATGGGCTTTGTTGGACCCTGAAATATTGTTTCGCCTGTCCAGGGAGACACACGGTAAGCCACGTAAAAGGGAGTTTTCACGACAAAGGAATAATTACGGGTTTTATCGAGTTCTCCGAGCAGTCCAAGTCGCTGCAGCTCTTCAGACTTGTTAAAACGGATCAGCGCGCCGTCTTTAAGGATTTTGTAGCGGCCAACATTTACCTTAACGGCGTCGACAATGAAATAGTTGGAAGGACCAAATAGGTTGGTGAGGCAAGTTTTTGTTTGCGGTGAGGGCGAAGGCTGCACTGTCGGGGAAGGCGAAGCTGCCAGCTCTGCCGGCGCCGTGTCAGAGGAGGCAGTTTCTCCGCTGTTCGACATTGTCGAACTAACGGCTTTCTGATCGGCCTGCTCCACTGTCAGGTCCTCGAACTCGTATTGAACTTCTGTGATACCCAGTTGTTGTAGCCGTTTTGTAAACGCCGCCGCTATTGATGCCCGCGGTAGTTGCGAGAAAACGTCGGGACCTTTCACCGTGCCAGAGACTAGCTGCGCAAGATTTAGAGCCCGCGCACTTGATTTCACTTCGATCCCACACCTGGGTACGGTCCCCTCGATAGCATCCTGCGCCGCACCGAGATTGATAATGCTTCCGGGCTGTAAATTTTTGCGAGGTGGCATTGCCAAAAGGGCGCCGGGAACTTTTTTTTGCAATTGAAACTCGAGCGTGTCTGACTTGCTCAATTCATTTAAGGACCACAGGACGTCCTCGGTGAAGCGATCTTTTAGTTTGGGGCTAAAGAAAAACGTTTTTGTCAGGTAGTCGCTGACGCTCTCGTTTTTGAGATTTTGCGTGTCGTACCCAACCAGTTCGGTGTAACTCAGAGCCGGTAACGTCAGATTCCTGCCTTTCTTGATTGCTATGGCTTTTTTCTCTTCTGCGTCTGATGGGCAGAGATCTTTGTTGAGCGGGCAAAACAGACTGACGGCATCGTTGTCAGTAGTTGATTGAAAGACGATCTTCTCTTCGCGCAGCAGGTCTCCCGCCGATTTGTAATCGCGTGCCGCTACGTACGTGCGAGTTGGAAGAGCGTTTTGATTGAGGAGATACTCGTAAAAGGGAATTAGAGCGGCCGCAGAACCTTCATCGAAGCCTGCGGTCATGGCGACCGGCCTGTCAAACTGAAGAATGGATTGATTACGCGAGTCGAGGACAGCGACAAGCTGTTTGTTCACTCTGATGCCACTCAGCGAACGCAAAGGCAACGGCTGGTTGAAGAGTGGCAGGGTTGCGTTTTTGGTTCTTATGTGTGCGTACGCTTGACCGCCTCCGACCAGGTAATAAATTCCATTAACGAAAGCTACGTCGACTAACTGCTGATTGTCTTTGGCCGCCGCTGACAACTCCAGCGGCGTAGAAGTCGGCGATGGACCATCGTATGTCTTTCCCTGAATCAGAGAAACCTTTCCGGCGCTGTTAACGACGACCAGGTCGTCTCCGGCGAAGGCAATATCCGTATTCTCGATGCGCCGTTTGGAGCTGAAACTCTGCGTCAGACGCTGATATAAGACGATATCGCCTGCATCATTTGTCACCGCGACCCGGCCATTTTGAGAAACGGCTACTCGGACCGGTTTCGCAATGACACCCTTTTCGAATAACAAGCTGAGGATTTTAGTCGTGGTATCGATCTCGAAGACTGCATCAGCGGACTTGTCGCAGACCAGAAGTTTTCCGTTGAAGTAAGCAATGCCGGTAGGTGCTGATAGTTCCGGCGAGCTGAAAAACGGTTTCAGCTCGCCTAGCAGCGTTTCTTTCGGAGCATGCAAGTCCGCATGAGCGCCATCGATCTTGTAGATTGCGTGCGACACTTCGTCGGTGACATAGATCGTGGATTCACCTGTTGTGTCGTCAAATGCAACCGCGAAATCAGAAATACCTTGAGCACCACTCCCTGCATTCACGAGGGAAGGGAGGCTACAGATGGTTAGCAGCAGAAGAATGCGCAAAAGTTGAAATTGCATAGGCCCTCTAGTGATGTGTTTGTGGGTTGTTCTGATTCCGTCCTGCTCCGGCGAATGACGGATCTAGTCTTTGAAATCCGGTTAGTCGTCGGATTTCCTTTGAATTCGTGTAGTCGATGTAAAACTGCTCGAGCTGGCCCAGGACCAGTTGGTCCTGGTTATTGAAGAGATTCACGCCGATACTCACGCCGCCGGAGTGAGATAGCTTAGCGCTGAAGAATGCATTCTTAGTGATCTTGTTCGTTCCCTTTGCGGTCACTTGCATTTCCAGAGAATAGGTATTGGGTTGCTTTAGTAACTTAGACAAACGTTCGGCACGTAACAAGCTCACCAGGGCGGGCGTGTTTGTAGTTGAGTCGACGGCTGTCAGAAGCTTCAGCAGATCGGCGAGGCTGGTTTTGAACGATTCAACATTCGCGGCAGTTTGCTGGAGCTCTTTGATCCTTAAGTTGATAGCAGCTTTTTTCACCAGTGCCTTGCTCAACGCTGTTTTCGCTCCTTCTAAATCAAATGGTTCCTCGGCTGGTTTCTTTTTGCCTTTGCTCTTGCTTTCAGTTTTTGGCGCGGGAGTTTCGTGTTCTTTAATTGCCGTTTCTAGTTTTTCGATTTCCTTGTTGACGTCCTCTGCAGCTGTTGTCAATGTGGCAATCATCTCGTTGTTTGCCGCCACTGCCTGATCGCCCTTCGCAGCGTCGTCCAATAAATCGCGATACGCTTTCATTAACGGATCATTCGACACGTCTGGCGATAGTCCCATCGTATAGACCGACGGGTAGTAAATTTCATTGATCTCGCACACTCCACGCTTTATGAGCAGCTTATTTGTTAAGAGAGTGACCACCATACGCGCATCGACCGTGACCGTCTGATCCTTGAACTCGGTTGAGGTGCGGAACATATTGATCAAGTCGGCTACGGATTTCACCGCTTCGGTAGCGGCAGGGATTAGTAGGGCGGCTGATTCCTTCGGCGTCCTTGCGTCGTTCGCCCGATTAATGAGCCCAACATAGTGATTATGGAGAAACTGGAGCTGCGCCAGAATTGCGCTATAAGTCACAGTCATTGCTTTCTCGCCACTACCGCTCACTACCAGCACCTTGATGTGATTCGCCATGAGCGCAGCGTTCCGAGAGTCACAAACATTCTCGTACATAAGATCGCTTGCTTTGCGCGCGCTGAATTCCGCGAGGAGCTGCGCTTCGATGAACTTGTCTTTATCACCAGTGATATCGCCGCTGGGCGCCGTGGCTGAGGGGGAGGTAACACCGATTCCCAGCCGCGCTTTTTCGGCAGCCAGTCGCGCCTCAAGCGCCGCTTTGTCGGCTTCGGCTTTCGCCTTGTCAGCCTCTGCTTTTGCTTGCTGCGCTTGCGCAATCTTTGTTTCACGATCGAGCCTTTCCAACTCTGGATCCGGAGTTGGAGTCGGTGTCGACGCCGGTGCATCTTGAACTTCCCTAACGGCAATAGCAGTATTTGCAGCCCGCGCACTCGTCAGGCCGGTAACGGTGAAACTAATAGTTAAAAGAAGTAATAGTGAGAGTCGCATGATTTTGCCCTTCCTGATTTACAGACGGTGAACTTTGCGCTCAGATTGCTATCTCATTTACGTATGGCGCGGAAGAGAAAAACATTTCGTGGAGGCGAGGGACGTATCGTGAAGGCGGTGCTAAATCGCTACGAGATTTCCAGGCCGGCGGAAGGGGACCGGCAAATATCGGACGATACTTGTGAGCAAGTCTATTTCTTTCGTGCCTTTGTCCTCGTATGCCTTTGCTGGCTCACAGGCCAACTTTGCCGGCTGATCCACACTGAGTTTTGGTCCATGCTGGATAGCCAGGGAATTGCTGCTGAACTACCGGATCCTCATCAGCACAGAAGGATGCAGATCTGTTCCCATCAACAAGACCAAGAAGGTGCGGATGAGTGCGATCAATGCCGGTGTCTATGATGCCCAGGAACTTCAGGTCTACCGAAGATGCTAGACGTCGGGTGATCTGTAGGGATGCAGCGAACAAACGGATCTAACGGATGCTTCGGTGTGGATGAAACGGCAGTCACTGAACCGTTATTCAGCTATTCTTCTTGATCATTGCGGCAGTCCCACTCGCCGAAGCAGATCAGCGTAACGTAGGTCCGAGCGCAGATTGTCGTATCCTAATTCTTCCTTGAGCCGAACCATCTGGTCGTCATGTGCCGCATAAGCTTTTTCCAGCCATTCGAAAGCGGCATCCTTCTCGCCAAGGCGGGCATAAAGCTCCGCAATCTCAAGACGGTTTTGCTCCGATTGCGGTGCGTCTTTATCCTGTTCCAGGAGTTTTTGATAGAAGCCCTTCATTCCAGACTTGGCGAACGCTTTTTTCAACTCTTCAATCTTAGCGGGCTCGTATGCAAATCCTGCGAAACCTTTTAGAAATTGCGCGATCGCCTCGTCAAACATGCCTTTTTGGGAATAAGCCTCTCCAAGTTTGAAATTGTTGGCAAAGTCTATGTCGGGGTACAATTCGCGATCTTTTTTATATTGCTCTATAGCTTGATCGAACTGGCGCGCGTAGAGGTAGTGATATGCGAGATGCCCGATACTCGTCTCGGAAACTGGATCCAGCTCCAGGAGCTTCTTGCTTTCAGCGAACGATTCGTCAAACCTACCCAATAACAGTAACAGATGTGAATAGGCGTGATGGCCCTCAGCATAGCTGGGACTTAATTCGATGGCTCGACGTAACTCTCTCTCTGCCCCGGTAAAATCCCAGTCATCATATAAAAAAACATGTGCCATTGCTGCGTGTGCTTCGCCCAATTCGGGATCGAGCGATAACGCCTTTGTCGCTGCTTCCCGAGCTCTGCGGTGAGCTTCCTTTAGAGGCACATCCGGCCCAACTCCGTTTCCGAAGTTCACGTAAACAGCGGCAAGACCCGAGTAAGCTAGAGCGTAGTTCGGATCCTTCTTGATCGCTTCATCAAAAAACTCAGCCGCTTCCTTCGCATCGCTTTGCGTCCATTTCTCCCATGAATGAATACCTTTCAAGTAGAGCTGATAAGCTTCTAAGTTGTCGGTTTGGGTGCGGCTCAATCGCTCTTTTGATTCGCCGCTTAATTTCACTCGCAGCCTTTCCGAAACGTCAAACGGAATCTCTCGCTGCAATGCCAAAAGATCCGACAGCTTGCGATCGTACTGTTCTCCCCAGATATGGCTGTTATCTTTCGCGTTAACTAGCTCAAGCGTGATGCTGAGTACGTCATTCCGTTTGGTTAGCCGACCGCTAAGCACTGCTTCAACGCCAAGTTCGCTTCCGATCGCCCGCGGATCGGTCTCGCGGCCCTTGTAGTGAAAGACGGCTGTATGCGACATAACTCGCAATCCGCGAATTTGTGAGAGCCGGTCAATCAGGTTGTCTGTTAGACCGTCAGATAGAAACTCTGTGTCAGCATCCGCGTTTCCGTTAACGAACGGTAAAACAGCAATCGAGTTGATAGCAGGAAAGCCAATCGCGGGTTGTTGTTGCTGACGAGATTTATAGATTGAAATGGACGCCCCAACTATGCCGATTGCCACGATGGCTAACAACGCGATCACTGCAATCGCGACACCCTTATGACTCTTGACCTGGTTAAAAATGTATTCGGCACTCGATGTCGGATAAGCCGCCGGCACGGCAACGCGGTCGCTACCAGCTTCAGCGGATCGAATGCCGGCACTCGCGCTGTCAGTATCAGAGCTTCCATCAAGACCAGCCTTTAACTCGAGTGATTGTTTCAACCGTCTAAGATCAATGAGAAGATCTTTGCTCGTCTGATAACGCTCGTCACGATCCTTCGTCAAGACCTTATCGACGATTTCCTGCAACCGTTCGGGAATGTCATGTCTGAAGCGCGTGAGTGGCGCAGCACGTTGTCGCGAAAGAATTCCGGAAATAATTTCGTTCGATGTGTCCGCCACAAACGGCGTGCTGCCGGTGATCATCTCGTACAGTACGACTCCCAAACTCCAGATGTCGCTCCGCTCGTCGATTTTGTCACCGCGCGCCTGCTCTGGAGACATATACGCTACTGTGCCCATTACAACTCCCGGTCCGGTCTTGAAACGGGACGATGCCTCACCGTTGATGGTCGTTGCCGGCGTGCGCGTCGTGAGAATCTTTGCCAGTCCAAAGTCGAGGACTTTCACCAACCTGTCATCTTTCCGAATGATGACGTTGTCCGGTTTGATGTCGCGGTGAACTATGTTGACGCGATGCGCAGCTACCAGCGCTGAAGTGATTTGAATCGCAATTTCCAAAGCGTCGTCTAATTCGATCGAGCGTTGCAACCGCTCGCGCAGAGTTTGGCCTTCGACGAATTCCGTTGCGATGAACTGCTGGCCATCGTCTTCACCGAATTCGTATATGGTGAGAATGTTTGGATGATTCAAAGCAGAAGCCGCGCGAGCTTCCTGCTCAAACCTCAACAGCCTTTCGTGATCGCGGGTTACAGCTTTGGACAGAAACTTGAGCGAGACCTTCCGGCGCAGCTTAGTGTCTTCGGCGAGATAGACTCGGCCCATGCCTCCTTCACCGAGTAGCGAGTTGATGCGATAACGCCCGATGTTCTGCCCCGCCTGAAACGCTCCTGCCTCCGGGTGTCGCTCAACCTGTTGGTCATCAACGATGAGATTAGCGGCTGCCGCGTATGCCGGTTCATCAACGAAACCGGATTCCTCATGCGACTTGAGTAAAGCTTCGACTGACTGCCGCAAGAAGCCGTCGCCCGCGCAGGCTCGATCGAGGTATGCAGGGCGGTCCTTTGGCGGCAGCGCCAGCGCCGTGTGAAAAAATTCTTTCAGTTTTTCCCATTCAGGGTCGGGCATATTCGGAGCGACCGTTGGAACCCGATCTTATTCGTCGATTGAGCGACTGCATAAGAGACGGCGCAGCGATTCCGATGCTGGCTTATCAATGAGTAAATTGGCTGGCAAACCCCGAAGGGGTCGCTGGGAAAGTCTCTAAGAACGCGCCTTCATCTCGTCCTTTAACCAGGCACGAGCGAAAGTCCAATCACGCGCGACAGTGCCGGGCGAGACGTTCAGCACTTCAGCGGTTTCTTCAATACTCAAGCCGCCGAAGAATCTCAACTCCACGATTTCGCTTTCACGACGATCCTTCGCAGCTAGCAAGGTGAGCGCCTCATCGAGTGCGAGAAGGTTTTCGGCTTCTAGTTGAGCAAGATTCGCTGCGTCATCGAGCACGATGGGAACCATGCCACCGCCTCGTTTTGCACTTTTACGGTGGCGGGCGTCGTCAACCAGGATTTGACGCATCAGCCGCGCGGCGATTGCGAAGAAATGTGCGCGATTCTCAAAACGGACCTGACTTTGATCAATAAGACGAAGATAAGCTTCATGGACCAGCGCCGTAGTTTGCAACATATGGCCCGGCTTCTCACGCCTCATGTGCTGATGCGCCAGCCGGTGCAGTTCGTCATAAACCAGGGGCGTCAACTGCTCCAACGCACCGTTGTCGCCGTCACTCCACTTCCGCAGCAGCAAAGTCACATTGTCAGGGGCGATTGTCATTAAAGGTTTCCCGCGCGCTTTGCGCAGTAATCAATAGACCGAGGATATCAGGAGTGGAAAGGCTGCGCTAGAGAATCTCACGCCCGCCGAGACTTGAATTAGGCAGAAAGAACATGATGACAGCGATCTGGTCCACTTCCCAGGTTTCCTCAGCAACTTTAAGCATGGTTCTACAACTGGAGTATTCCTCGGGCCGAATGCCAAACACGCGCAATCTCACAAGCCTGCGAGTCATGGTGGACTTGATACACAATTCGATACGGCCGAAAGATTATCTCTACCAAAAGTGAGGAACAACTAAGATACAACTGGGGCCGAAGGTACCGAGGGTGCTCACGATGCGGAATGCAAGACTTTAAGTTTCCGGAGAAATCAAAAAACCAAGAAGTCCCCAGTAAAAACGTCATGAATAATGTATCGCTGATGATCAATCACCGGTAAACTGCCAGAGCGAAACTAACTGACCATCAGAACCGAAAACATACAGCGCGTTCCCGCCTTTGGACCAGTCGGCTGAACCGACCATTCTTTTACGCGCGGTTTTTGGTTTTCCCAGTAAATCGATTTGGACCGGAGGCTCAATGACCGTTTGTAATAGCTGGCCCGTACGAGAGTCGAAGATTCTTACAAACTCGCTGCTGCTTGCGACAAAAACACTTCGAGTCGGATGAGCCTTAATAACGGTATTGTCCAAAATCTCTCTTCGGGTAATGAATTCCGGATCGTAAACCTCCGACACTTCCCTTTCATCATATGGTAGCTGTACCTTGAACAACTCGTGCCCGTCGCTTGCAGCAAAGGCCTTCATCGTTTTAGTTTTCTCGATCCCAAAGAATCCCTTCGACTTGTAATCGAAACTAAATAGAACTTCGTTGTCGAGCCAGCCCCAAACTTGTTGTTCAATTGTTGTCAGCTTCGCTTTAAGCTTACCGTTCCCAGCGTTGTAGATTTGCACCTCCTTGCCGGCTTCAAGCGCGAACGAATTTCCATCCGGTGTGAACAATACTCGGGACGGCCGAGACCGTGGTTTCAACGGCAGTTCGTACAGCTGATTGGCTTCACCTTTTAACTGCCAGGCCGAGAGCGATGCAGTACTCGATTTATCGTTATCGATCAGGAGCACAAGGTCTTGGTTCGGACTAATTGCCAGATCGCTTGCTTTGTGACTGGATTCGGAGATGATGGTCTTCTCGATCTCGCCGGTGGAAGTTTTCCAAATACGAACAAAAGCATCGTTATTGCTTCCATTTGACGTTTTCCCTTTACCCACCGCAGCGAAAAAACGTTGGCCATCGTCACTTAGATGAATCCAGATCGCGTTCTCGATCTTGATAGTTTGGCGATATGCGAGCGTTTCGCCATCCCAAAAACTAACATTCAAGCTCGATGGATAACGTTCGCTACTGGCAGCGTTTGAGCTCATCAGTGTCTTGCCATTCTTACTCCAAGCAGCACCGTTGATTTGCGCTGGATGGTCAAGACGAGCGACACGATTTCCCGTTACCAGATCGAGAATCCACGCGACCTGTCTAGTTTCAGATCCAGTTTTTGAGGTTCCTTCTGCTAAACCCGTGAGCGCGATGAATCGTCCATCCGGACTGACATTCCAATCATTACTACCGTATTCACGCCGTCGGTCGGCAAAAGGCAACTCAAGTGATTTGGTGAAGACAATCTTAAAAGTATCCAGATCGAGGAGTTGAATATTTTTCGCTCCGATTAGCAGCAGTTTATTTTCTGATTCGAGGTAATGCGATTGTCTGATTACATCGTTGACGGAGATAAAACCAAAAGCGCCTTTTTCTTCAACAATAGTTTTGGGCTGAGAAAAACTGGTCGCAGAGAGTGTCAGGATAACTACGGCAAGGTGTGGCCATCTCATCAGGGTTCTCCAATGTTGCCGGGGAGATGGCAAAGTTTTCAATTACACAAACAGGATGGAATTGTACGAAAACCCTGCTTTGTTACGCAATAGAAGTTCAAGAAGGGAATAATTAGGTAGGACATCGGTTGTCCACGTTTCTCTGAGAGGATGGCCCGCCGCGTTCGCGCCTTGCTGGTGAACATTACGGGTCCTCACGTTTACCGAGACGCCGTTATGAGGGAATGTCAAACTTTCAGCACGATCTTTCCTCTCTTGTGTGGCGCCCCAGCAAGCATCTCGTGAGCTGTGCGAATTTCCTCCAAAGGAAGGACACTGCCGACGCTCGTTTGTAGCTCTGCACTGTCAAAAAATTTTGAGATGGTGTTCAGGCGCTCAGTTGTCACATCAACATAGAAGAATACTGGCTGTATGTCGGGATGAGTGCGCGGCGAATCGGAAGAGACTACCGAGACGAGAACTCCCCCGGACTTCAAGCCACGAACCGACCGATCGAGGGTGTCTCCTCCAACTGTATCTATCAACAAGTCAACAGACCGGTCCGCATCATCGAATACTCCGATTTGCGAAGTGACCGTAATGTTTGCACCAAGGCTTCGAACATGATCAGTTTCCTTCTCCTTTGCCACCGCGATCACTTTGAGTCCCGCTCTGGCTGCTAACTGCACTGCGTAGGCCCCTACGTTCCCTGCGGCTCCCAAAATCAATACAGTTTGACCACGCTGCGCGTGTCCATAGTCGAAGAGCATTTGCCATGCAGTGACAGCGACAACGGGGACCGACGCTGCTTCGATGTCCGCCATGCCGCGTGGTTTGAGAGCAATCATGTTCGCGAAAGCAAGTGCATACTCGGCATTTGCTCCGCAGAACTGTGGATTCGTCAGGCCATAAATCTCATCCCCACTCTTGAATTCGCTGACGCCTGGTCCAACTGCTTCGATGACTCCGGACAGGTCTGATCCCAGCGTAAGAGGTGGCAGTGGACTCATCTTGCTTTTGCCTTCGCGTATCAGAGCGTCCCACGGGCCCACTCCGGTAGCCGCAACTCGTACTAGTACTTCTCCTGGCCCAGCAACAGGAACAGGTACCTCTTCGACGGTAATTACCTCTGGTCCACCAAACTTATGTATTCGCGCGGCTTTCATGTTCTTCCCTCAAACCTGATAAAGCGTTTCCTACTACGAGTTCTTCCTATTTCATCATTGGTGCTTGCAAAGCAAGTGATGCAAAACGCTGGCTCCAAATTAACGCAAGCCCGCGTTTTGAGAGCCAGTTTCCCTCGAATTCAGCACTATAAGTGTTGCTGCATGAAAGCTTCTTTCGGTGTTTTGCTATTACCTTGAAGGCTTTGCGATCCCCCATCTAGAGCAGAAGTTATTTGCCCTGGGACTTCGTTGCTTTTTTTGGCGTGACGCGCGTGGATCGCTTTTCCGGACAGTGACAGGCGACCGACTTAAAACACACTAAGTGACACGAACAAGAAACCGACGGTAATCCGATTTAGGGTGCGGTATCAGGGAAGGCAGACGCGGCGATCAAGTCGACGGCGTTGGGGCTCTTATAACCGGGGATGAAACGCTCACAGATACCCGCGTTCACGGTGCCGTAGGTGGTGCCGGGCTTGTGGGAAAAACCGTCGAATAAAGACTTGACCATCCCTTCCTTGAAGTCTGTCCGAGGGTACGTGGCCACAATTCTTTCGCGTAACTCAGAAGGAAACTGATCGAGCCCTCTTCCGAACAGATCCAGAACGACCCCCGAATTGAGTAGTGCTATTTCGGGGCGCATGTATTGAGGCACGCCGGGAGTCGTATGCAGGGCGATGGCTTCCCAGACAGTTTGTACCTGTTCTTCGGGAACATCATGTGTAGTGAGAAACTGACGGGCGGCGTTGGCCCCATCGACCTCGAAGCGTTCGTTCTGGCTCGAGAACTTCTCGATCAGACCGAGATCGTGAAATGCGGCGGCGACATAAAGTAGTTCAGTGTCGAAGCGGAGCTTTTTCTGACGGCCCTGCTCAGCCGCGAACAGGTAGACGCGGATGGAATGATTAAAGAGCAGTGCGGTGGAATGTTCGCGCAGAATGTCGGTGGTCTCCTTCGCGAGCGGGGAATCGGGAATCGCGAGGCTGGAAGTGCGAGCTGACAATTTTGCTTCCTCCTTTCCAACCATAAGAGTACTTGGAACTTAAAACTCCAATACGCTTTCCTTCGTTCCTAGAGATTTTGCCGCGGGGCCAGACACTATTCTCCCAGTCTTTTGCTCTGGAATATCGGATTTTGCGTCAGTCTCACCCTCCAGGAAACGTTATTCTTAACGAAGGCCCAACGCTCGCCCAACATTGATGCGTCCCTTTCCGTAAAAGGGATCGACGCCGGGCTTGCCTATATCGTCTGCCGAGTTCTCGATCGCAGCGCGAACCTGGGCAGCTTGACCATGACCGAATCGACTCACAAGTAATGCAGCAAGACCCGAGACCTCGGGCGCCGAAAAACTAGTCCCGATCCCGCCCGCCGTCGTTATTCCGTTACTTGTGCAAAAACCGGGGATGAGATTTCCGGCACTGTCGAACTCTCTATCCGTCGTTGCACAAGCCGTGAAGATGTAGCTGTCTCCGATGATATTTCCGGCGTTGTCAAAAGAAAGATTTCCCCCTGGGGCTGCTACATCAATCGCGGATGCGCCGAAATTCGTGTAGAAGCTTGACGAGTCAACATTGGCGAATGGTCCAAGATAGTCGGGTCCGGAATTGGTAGGACCAGTAGCTGAGACGCAGATGACTCCGGGCACATCACACAGTTCCTGGACCAGGTTTCCGGAGTGGTCCAAATCGGCGGCTTCGTTTCCTGCTGCCACTACTATCGCAGAAACGCCGTGTTGGAGTGCGTACACCATTGCCAGGTGGTCAATATGGAGAAAATTTCTTGAGCCCGGTCGCGAAATTGGGAAGGCACCGGCGCTGACGTTGATAACGTCAGCACCGTGTTGGGCGGCGTAAATAATTCCAAGAAAGACGCTCGAAACCCTGCACGGAACGATGCCCAGCGCCTTAACCGCGATCAGAGTTGTTCGAGAAGTAACACCGGCCAACAGATTCGAATTGCTGGAAGCGACGGCAGCTGTGGCGGTCCCGTGACCGTAGAGGTCGGTCCAATCGGGATAGCCGGGAAACTCCTGCTGGACAAGCGGTGTTTCGTTGGGACACAAAGAGATTGAACTACTGGTGTCGATCAATCCCGCAAGTTCCGGGTGCGTAGGATCCATGCCGGTATCGATCATTGCCAGTCGGACATCGGGGCTACCGTGAAAGCCTGCTTCCCAGGCGCGATCAGCATTAATCGCGCGCTTGTCCCACTGAAATGGATAAAACACCGCCGATTCCGGGTCAGAGGCGGATGAAGGACGTGGCCCTATGGCGCGGGCATTGGGTATCTTCAACTGCTTATCAGAATAAGTCACGAAGTCATCTACTGTGACGCTTCTTACGTCGGTCTGACTTGCGAGTGAATCTGCTGAATCGAGCGACAAGCCAGCGACGAGTGCGACTCCGATTTCTGGAATGCTTTGAACGACTCTGCCGCCCAGCCCTGCTATGCGCACAGGCAGATCTTTGGGCAAAGTGTTTCCGCTAAATTCCACCAGGTACTGATCGTTCGATCCAGATACAAACCCGGCTAATCCGGATTGCGGTGTCGTTCGAGGGGGACTTCCCAAAATAAGGTTCGATATCAAGAGGCCTAAACCTAAGGTTTTGAGTAAATGCGGCACTATTCCAGAGGTTGTGAAGCACATGATTCTGTGTTCCTTTCGATTTTGGAGTGATTTGATTTCTGGCTCCTATCTATTACTGCGTAAAATGCGCCCAATACCTCTAAAGAAAATCGTCAGTCACAGAACTTCTTGAAAGGACCACTTGTGAGAGACCCTATGCATTGAATTCCGAGAATGAATGAATTCGAAACGCGAAAGTATTTAAGGTTCAGGAAGAAGTGAGCTTTAGGTAATCGCCAAGCGCCATCGAAAGTCTCTTTCGCAGCCAAGAGGGAGTATCAGTTTTGGCGGTAGACTTTGAAATGCTGTTGACTGTATTTGGGCGGGTAGTTCGGTGTGAGATCGATCTGCACCGTTGGGTCACGAGCTCAGAGGCCCTCCACCAGGAAAGCCTCCGGGGCCCAAGTCTAGCGAATAGTTAAACTCAACTATTCCGAAGGTGGAATCTCTGAAAGGATCAGAGAAACCCTGAAATTGAGATCGTTCCTTCTGGTAAATGTTACGCCACCATTGGTGGAGAGATACGATCTTCCTAAAATCGGTGCTTGAGTGCTAAGCCCGAGTAATGGTGGTTGATTGCTTACCCCCAGGAACGGGGAAGGTGGAATCTGAATCACCAGAAACAGGTTCTGAATCGATCCATCCGCGATACCCAGCCGAATCCTTTCGCTGAGGTCATGCGGGTTCTTGAAGTAGTACGGCGCGAAATCGGTGTCCTGTCCAAGAAATGCCACCGAAGTATCAAGTGGGGTTACGAGATCAATAGTTGCAGTGGTATCCGGGTTGATCACGCCTTTAGCGAGCCAGGCCTTGGCGAAAATTGCTGGAACCGAAGCGTCCAGGACGGTGGTGTCGAAAAGTCCAGCCTGAATGAGCGTGGGATTCCCGCCATTGATAGCACTGACCTGCGAAGCCGGAAATTGAACGGCGTAGATTAAGCCGCCGGCTGGAGGATTGACAAACCCAATGTTCGTACGCGCTCCAAAACCGCTGATATCGAACACGCTATTCGTGGTGATGTTTACCCCATCGTTAATGAACCCGGCATTTACGTGTACGTTCTTAGCATCACCCGGATCGCGTTCAATCGCTCCCTCACTGTTGTTGTTGTAAAACTCCTCGATGAAGTTCTGTTGACCGAAGAAGTTCCCAATTTGAGTCGTATAGCCAACTTGATTAGCGGCAACCGGACTACCGTCAACGGCTTCGATCCCCACGTTGTAATTTCCCTTTGGGACCGGAATCGTGTAGTTGCCATTTAGGATTGCATGTTCGACGTCAGGCACAAAGAACAATCCGCCGTTAGCAGGATTAAACGATAGGTTCGTTGTCCCGCTGTACGCACTGACCGTGTTTGCCTTGTTGTCGCGGTTGACTGCGGTAACGCTTCCACCAGCGATTGGTTCGTCTAAGACACCATGCCTTAATTGGCCTCTGATAAGGCCGAACGCGCTGGTAAACGGAACGTCCCCCGGTTGCAGAGCTGCTGGACCTGAAGCAGCGGTACCTTCCGGATAGGTGTAAGAGGCCCAAGCGATATCGTCGATGGCCGGTGATGCCTGCCTCAATTCTGAAGTTGGATCTCCAGTATCAATCAGTGGAAACATCGTTGCGCCATTTCCGTCGCTGGCACTCTTCTGGTTGCCGAGAGCGTGCGACAAACCAAGCGAATGTCCAAACTCGTGGACTGCCGTGCATTCCAAGTCTACAGAGCGTGTGACGGTATCAGCCTGAGCATCATCGATAGTGAAGCGAAGTCCGTTGCTGACCTTGGTGTTAAACTGAACGTCGTTGTCGAGGATCGTGCCAGCTTTGTAGAAGCCCGCCGGAAACTCGTTATCACCATCCGCATCGACATCGCCGATCGTTGTGATTGTGTTTGAAACATCCGAATCACCGTCACCATCAATGTCATCTCCATTCACGAGGTTCATGTCCTGAATGAGATTGACCGATGGAGAAGAAGCGATAGCGGCGAACCCTGCCGCGGTGCGGAACGTAAGCTCATTGATCATATCGAACCTTGCCAACCCAAGATTGTTCGTGGTGCCGACAATTTGGGAATTCATGTACGAGGTAGGAATCGAATTCCAGGCGTCGAATGACGACTGAAGGGCCGTCGTGACATCCGCCACAGACAAAAACGGTGCTCCCAGTGGGTTGGGAATTGGATCGAGCGTGTTATTGACGCGATAAGGTACGGGAATGGTGCGCACATCCCATTTGATCGGAATTACACGAGCAAGTAGGTGACCAGGAATTGGCGAAGGGCCGGCACCTGTAATATCAAAACTCTCGAATGGACCACCCGCACGAATTGTTACAACACTCATCAAAAGCATTGATGTGGTTAATAGAATCGACGTGAGCTTTCTCATGAGATAAGTCCTCCTCGGGGAAATAATTCTCGACGGTTTCTTGAATAGCTTCTCCAGCTAATCCAAATGTGTGTTATCGCAAAGGTTGTCCAGTTAGTTTTTCAAGTAACCCTTAACCTGTGCTTTGAAACTCGCGAGTGGTGTCGCATTTGACCCTCCGCGACGTACGCCGTTATTTCCGCGTAGCGACATTTTGGTCAGATCGCGCGACACCTGAGGATCCCCGTTTTCGTCCTTAACTATTGAGAATTTTCCCTGAGAAAAACCAGCAACCACATAGCCCAGCCGAGAATCGGTTTCCGCGTTCAGAAACAGGAATACATCTTCACCTGGAGTTAATCGCGGCGCGCCTGGATAGGACATAGCCACTGGAATCTTGCGGTTGACATCGGCGCCGCCCGGCAGCACCACAGTTAGGCTTGTCGATTCGGTTCCTTTGAGAGTCTCACTGACGGACACCGTCGCCAGCGTGACAAGACTCTGATCTATCCAAACACTTCGAGTCTCGACACACGTCCCAATCGCAATAACATCTGATTGGTTGGCCATGTCCTCCAGAGAGAGTGCAACTGCCAGCGTTGTGTCTGGCGTCGGCAGAGTATCCTGAGCTGGTGCCTCGTTCGCTGTCGTTGCCCAGCGTGAGGAGACGAGGAAGACCATCACAATAATTGAGCAGCCGGCCAAAATCATCTTCTTCATTGGCGCATTTCCTTTCTACTTGTTCTGATAGTTTTTGAAAAAGACGGAGTCTCCTAAAGAGACTCATGGCTAAAAAAGCGAAAATAAGAAAACTTCCGCACGTTTGGCTGCTACGAGGAATGGCCACAGGAACGAACAGCCGTCCGGCTCTCAAAGAGTGCCGCGCACCTTATTCTGCTATCGACGTAAAGTCAAGGTTGACCGGGCGAACTCGATTGCTGATGCTATGCCACACCGTGTAACTATAGTGACCTGTAATTTCTAACAGTTCTAATTCATTACAAGTAGTTGAGAATAGGTTGTTCGAGTAGATTCATGTGATACACCTGGATGGGCCATTACGTCGCACAAAAGGAACGAACTAAGAAATCACATTAATTAACACTAACGACGCCAACACTCGAGTTGTGACACACTCTCGTCAGCAAAGTGTGAATGAGACCTCAAGCTTAAAAATGAACGAGTACCTGGAGGACTAATCATTTACGATCGTCGAGGAGTTAGTTTTTCTGCGACCATGCGACACTTATTCATCTGCACGTTACTCGGCGTTTTAGCGATACACGCACCCGCTCAAACCACGCGTTCAGTCCCTCAGCCACGCCAGGTTAAGCGCGCGGGTCAAACCATGAAATCTGCCCAGGTGCTTGATTGGGAAAATCGCGTGACCTCGAAAGATCTGAAGATCCGGGCCACCGCTGAAGCCGCACTGGTCCAGGGAGCAGGAAGTTCGCTACCTATACTCAGACGATTCCTCAACCGTCGCAATGAAGAGCTGCACAAGCAAACTTTTGAAATCATCCGGCGGATCGGTCCACCAGCCATTCCGCTGCTAGTTGAATTGCTTCGGGATAAACGGAACGACTTTCGAGGGTTTGCCGCTGATGCCTTTATTGACCTGGCGCCTGATACAGAATCTATTCAGCCTGCGTTGAGACGGGCCCTGAGAGACGAGGATGAGGTGGTCGCGGGCGATGCCGCACGTGCACTAGGGGCTTTGCGCCATAGGGCGAGTCCTTCGGTGCTCGCTTTAGTTAAGACTCTGTCGCACGAGAACCCTTACGTACGCGTTTACGCGGCAGAGGCGTTGGCGTCCATCGGTCCAAAGGCGAGTGCCGCGACTGAAGAACTCGCCAGAGCCCTGGACGACCCGATTCCCGGAGTCCGATGGGCGGCCGGCGAGGCGCTCGCAGGGATTGGCCCAGCCGCACAGTCAGCTGTGCCTCAGTTGATCAAAGCTCTGAAGGATGAGTTCCTCTATGTGCGCATCTGCGCAGCCGGAGCGCTGGGAAGCATTGGGCCGAAGGCTCAGACAGCTCGAGAAGCGTTGATGGCGTCCGCTAACGATCCCGCATTGCGCAACCAGGCTGAATGGGCGTTGAAACGCATCGCCGGTGTCGAATCCAGAGAAGCCCTTGGCTCAGCCTACGTACCTGCGGCTACCGTCCTGCTCCAGGCCCAGGCGACTGTGGTCCAAACTGGCAATCCTCCCATCGATTGGGATACGAAGACTGGGCGGAACATCGTCTGGGGCGTCGAATTAGGAAACGAAGTTTATGGCCGTCCAGTGGTTGAGGGTGATGTGGTCTATGTGGGTGCTGACAATACCCGGAAAATCAACCCGGCCTTTCAGGAAGAATCAGGGGTGCTCAAGGCCTTTCGAGTATCTGACGGCGCGTTCCTTTGGCAGGATGTGGCCCCACGGGTGGAGCGCGGCCTAAGGGAGTTCCTGTTGCCTTCAACGACGAGTGCTCCTTACGTTGAAGGCGACCGCTTGTACTATGTCACCGCCGAGTGTCAACTCCGTTGTCTCGATACGCATGGTTTCAGTGATGGTGAGAACAATGGTCCATATCGGGAAGAGGTCTTCAGCGATAACTTCGCGGCAGACATCGTCTGGCAACTCGACATGCCTGCCCTGGGTGTCTTTCCACATGAAGCCTGTAATAGTGACGTGTTGGCCCTGGGTGATCTAATCATGGTCGGTACTTCTAACGGCCAGAATGAAGGTCATTCGGGCGTCCCAGCGCCACGCGCTCCTAGTTTGCTCGCAGTTAACAAGCACTCGGGCGAAGTAGTCTGGCGTGCGATTGGACCAGGAGATGGAGTATTGCACGGAGATTGGTCCAGCCCTGTGGCGGTGAACGTCAACGGGCGCCTCCAGGTGCTTTTCGGCGGGGGAGACGGTTGGCTGCGCGCCTACGACGCAGCGTCGGGTCAGGAGATTTGGCGATTTGACGGCAACCCAAAAGATGCCCGTTGGCTTCCGCGCGCGGGTGTGCTTTCGCGCGGTTCCATCATAGCCTCACCAGCGTTCGCCGATGGCCGTATCTTCGTAGCTATGGGGCAGAGTCCCGGGCATGGCAATGGACCATCATTTGTTTACGCCATCAGTCCCAACGGCCAGGGAGACGTCACTAAGAGCGCGATCCTGTGGACATCGCGCGAGGTCGGCCGCGTAGTGGCAACACCTATCGTGAAGGATGGTTTAGTGTACGTTGGAGACGTGGGCGGAACAGTTCATTGTCTGGACGCGACAACCGGTGCCCACCTTTGGAAGCACGAGACGAATGATGCCATTTGGGGATGCCTGACGCTGGCTGGTGATCGTCTTTACGTTGGGAATGCTGGAGGTCTCATGACCGTTCTTCGCGTCGGACGGCGAAAGGAATTGTTGTCGGAGATTCAGATGGATTCCCCGCTTTATACACGTCCAGCTGTGTTCGGCGATGTTCTCTATCTGGCTAGTGCGAGCCGGTTGTACCGCATCGCGGCCAAACCTTGATTCTAAACAACCGAAGGTGTTGGCTAAACTCGCTCAAAGGAAGATTCGTTTCCCACGGTTGCCAGAGCTCAACCCTTGGCTGCAATGGGCCAAGACCTTCGGTGTAAAGCCAGAGAGGCGATCAGAGTTTTCAACCTGACCCTTAAGCACGTCGAACAATGCGTTTGCAATCGCATCACTCAATATCGGATGGATTGTTGAAGAGCACAGTTAGGTTGATACTTCCGTGTCCGAACTGCGGGAAAGACGGAGCGTTGCGGTTTCCTCGATCAAGCGTAGAGGCAGTATCGTCCGGCGGAAAAATAACTAAAGACCTCAAGAATTCAAGCACTCTGTTCTGATCGCCAGACGATAGTGAAGCAAAGGCGTCACGAGCTCCGAGTGCCTCGCCGCCGTGGCGCAGAATTACCTCGCTTAGATTAAGGCTGCGTCCATCGTGTCCGTACGGCGCACTCGTACCGACTCCCCACAGTGGCGCAGTTAGAAACTCCTGTCTGATCGTACCGTCGTAGTTTCTTTCGTAGAAGTCAGGTCCCAGATCGTGTCGTTTGAAATCTGTGAAGATGCTTTTGACGAGGAACGGTTGGTAGGATGGGCGCTTCAGTGTCGGAAATCCGCTGTTGTCGTCCTGGGGTATATAGAGCAGGCTAGCCGTTGCGAAAAGCCGATTAAAAATACCATTCACGGGATCATAAACAGTTTCCAGATCGGCTACCCTTCTATCACGATTAAGCTGAAGGTCAGGGATGTGACAGCGAGCGCATCCAATCTCCTGAAACTTTTGTCGGCCGGCAATTACTGCAGGCGTTTGTTCATACGTCGCAGGTTTGAAGTAGTTGAGCAAATAGAACTCCATGAAATCCACAATGCTTGTGGGGATCTCGTTTGAAACACCGTCTCCGTCAGGGTCATCTAAGACGGAAGTAGCAGGCGGTGCTTCGATCCTATCCTTGGTGCCGTCGAGCACCATGCCTGATGGTGTAGTGATGGCGGCTCCATTATGTGCGCTCGCGAGTTCCGGATCGACTGCTTGAAGTCCCATTTCCGCATTCCAAGCACCAACAACGAATTCTCGTATCGAGATCGTTCCTCCGTGCGCGAAGAAAGGGCGCACGCGCAGGTCAGGATCTACACCCGTTACTGCCGAAGTATCGATACTCACGTTCGTACCTCGACGCGTCGCACTGAGCGCACCGTAGTTGATGCCTTTGCTTGTTAGTGGTTTAGTCACAGGATGGTTCGAAGGGGACTGCAGGGCCTCGTCAATTGCCTGTTGGCGAATGGCACGCAGGTCGGAAGTGATCTCGTCCGCTAACATCTCCTTTAACCCAAGGCCAAAGAGATGTGGCGCGTCGCGGCTATCAGGCCTTGTTACAACGTCACCTCCAAAGCCGGCGGCGCCTCGTGGCCGTCCATGGCAGCCCGCGCAACTATCAACCAGCCCGGCACCGATTGCCAAATTCGTTTCAATATTCCCAATACCGTCTCCAGAAAGCGGTCCCATTCCTTGCGCCTTCGTGTACTTGCGCTGAAAAATTTGACGTCCGCGCCGAATTGCTCGAAAGGGATCGCGCTTGATGACGAACACAGAGGAGTCCAAAGTCATCACGTCACCTTGACCCGCTCCTGCCTGTTCAGCAAATGATTTGTTAATTCCAACATTCGCCGAGTTGGGCGTAACTGTCTTATCGGGAAGTTGCGCGTAACTCCGAGGCGCAAAGTAACAAACCGCTGCGACACCGATTAGAGTGACAGTCGCAAGGATGGCAGTACTGATTTTTAAAGTCATGGTAGATATCCTCTTGAAATTCTCCGCGGAGTGAAGACTAGAACTGGTTGGGTCCTGTCGTGGGACGGAAAAAGTGAGTGGTGACAAACCGCGAAACCTGCCGCCCCAGGATGGCACCCTTGTGCGCTGAGTTGCGATAGTGCATACCGCCGTAAACGCGAGCGTCGCGAACCTCGTCGAGTGCCTGTGAAAAGCTGTGATACGAACGGACCGGTTCTGTGAGACCGGCAACCTGGCTGTCTATAGTGAAGCTGAAGTTATCGGTGCCAAAAAAGAATTTCAGGGTTTGCGTTGAAGATCCGCTAAAGCAGCCATGCGCCGCTGGATACTCAGGATGATTGGGCGTCACCACCTGCGCGATCCAGTTGATGTCAGGTTCGGTCTGGCTGTTGCTATCGGTGTCGCCGGCCCGAATTGCAGTGACCGGACGCCAAAAGTTGTAAGTGTACTTGGAATCCCAGCACGCGATTATGGCGTCCGCCGAAGCTGTTGCCAGCATCGCGAAGAAGCGCGCGCTTTCTTCAAGTGACAACCTCTGCGTGATTGCGATATTGCGCCAGGCACGGTTCCACTGGAGGATAGGTTGGTCCGACCAGAAGCGACCAATATCGGTTTGCTCGGGAGTACGCTTACTGCCGGTAGCCGGCCCAAGGCTCTTAACTTCATTGTAATCGCGTGCCCATGTGTCACTGGTCAATAACGGAGGTGGATCAGCGCGAAATTGCGAAGGGCTCTTCAGGGCGAATGGTTGAACATGTGCGGCTTCGGGAGCGGCGGCAGCAAGAAAGCCTGGAGGCGTTGGCACCCACATTCCCGGCCCACTACCCGGCGAATACGCCACCGTCGCGTCCCGCCCATCGTTTGCACGTAAAGCAAGTATGCCCGCAGCCGTTTGTTGACCAACTGCAATGCCATTGATCTTCGCTGGACCGTCGGAGATGCTACTCAGTGAAGTCGCGTACTTTGCGTTGAGCTCCTCTTGTTGAGCAGGGAAGAGACCCACGAGCATATCGTGTGCGGCAGTTGCGGTCGCGGCGTCAGCTGAGGCCGGTGAGATTACTGTTGGGTGGATGCCGTATGCTTGAAAGGGATAGCCATCGATTGCATTAACGGCGTCGTAGATTGCAATGTGCACCATGGCCAAACGAATTAGTCCTCGCTCAGGGCGCAGACCTGCAACGCCGACGATTGCGGCGGCCGCATTTGCATTCCATTCAAGCACCATATCGGGTTGGAGAGCCGCCCTTGGTTTTACAGAGGTACGTCGGGCTGAAGCGTGTGGTCCGACATTGATCGCAAACCCGATCAGTACAAGGACGAACATCGCGCGATTGCTGGTTCTGCTGCGGTAGGTCATTGAATCTCTCCTTTCTCGAAACCGAATAAGTAGTGACTTCTTTGCCTTGCGAGACTGCTCACGGCCGCGGATTTAGCCACGCCCGTTGATGCGAATGGCCGATTCAACTAAAGTAATTAGACCCCCGGATTCGTCCTCGACGTTTTGTAGCCTGTCTCACTTCTCCTGCGTTGCACATTGACTTAAGCCAATCGGGAAGTCCTGCGAAAGTCTGGAGAAAACTCTCATAAAATTCTCATTGAATTCTGAAAGGGTTTATGAACACGGCAGCGAAACATTTTTTTGAATTTGGTGGTTTCCGACTCGACGCGACCGAACGGCTACTACTTCATGAGGGAGAAACCGTTTCGCTGACTCCCAAAGCATTCGACATGCTGGTGACACTGGTGGAGAACAGCGGGCATCTGGTTGAGAAGAGTGAGTTGATGCGTAAGTTATGGCCCAACAGTTTTGTTGAAGAGGGCAGCCTCGCGCAGAACGTTTCGCTATTGAGAAAAGCGCTCGGTGAGAATCAAAGTCAGAAATTCATCGAGACGGTGCCCCGGCGCGGCTATCGCTTTGTAGCAACCGTTCTAAACAAGGCGGGACGAATCGCTGACTCGACCATCCACTCAATTGCGGTGCTTCCGTTCAAGTCGTTGGGAGTAGACCGAGGCGATGAGTATCTGAGTATTGGTATTGCGGAGACACTAACGACGCGGCTGAGCGGCCTGAACCACTTGATAGTGCGCCCAACGAGCGCTGTCCTAAAGTACGCAGGTTCTGAGAAGGACGCATTGGAGACTGGTCAGGAACTTCAGGTCGATACGGTGCTGGAGGGAAGCATCCGCAGAGCCGGAGGGCAACTGAGAGTGACGGCGCGGCTGGTTAGCGTCGCGAACGAGGCTGTGCTCTGGGCCGACAAGTTCGACGAACAGTTTACCGACATATTCGAAGTTGAAGATTCTATTTCCGCAAAAGTAGCACAGGCGCTGGCCCTGAAGGTTTCGGGCGAAGATCAGAAGCGTTTGACAAGGCGATACACCAACAATGCCGAAGCCTACCAGCTTTACCTTAAAGGACGTTACTTCTGGAATAAGAGAACGGAAGAAGGTTTCAACCAAGGCATTAAACAGTTTCAGCTGGCGGTCGCAAAGGATCCTACTTACGCGCTCGCATACACAGGATTAGCAGATTCGTACATAGGACTCACGTTCTACAATTTTGCCGCTCCGCATGAAACAATGCCTAAGGCGAAAGAAGCTGCAATGAATGCGCTTTCGATAGATAGCGAGCTCGCCGAAGCACATGCTTCGCTGGCGCACGTGCTGATGAATTACGATTGGAATTGGTCGGAAGCCGAGAAAGAGTTCAAGCTCAGCATGCAACTCAACCCGGACTATGCGACGGCGCACCAGTGGTACGCGATCCACTATTTAACGGCAACGGATCAATTGGAAGAGGCGCTAGAGGAAATGCAGCAAGCGTTACAGCTTGAGCCAACGTCTCTCGTAATGAATTCGTTCATGGGCGCAACTCTCTACTTTGCGGGCCACTATGACGAAGCCATCGAACAATGCCGCAGGACGATAGAAATGGATCCGAATTTTGCGGTCGCGCACTGGCACATTGGGCTGGCGTATGAGCAGAAGGAAATGTTTGACGAAGCTATCGCAGAGTTTCAAACGGCGACTAAGTTGTTGGGAGGGAGTCCATTGATGAGGGCGTCGCTTGGTCATGCCTATGCGAAAGCAATGAGACGAGATGAAGCGACAGCGATTCTGGCCGAGTTAAACGAACTCTCACAACAGCGTTATGTTTCTTCCTATGAGAAAGCTGCAATAAGTGTGGCCCTTGGCGATGAGAGACAGTCATTTCAATGGTTGGAAAGAGCATACGAGGAACATAGCTTCCACATGGTTTATCTAAAGGTGTGGCCGCAGTTCAGCGTAATTCGTAGCGATCCAAGATTTCAAGAATTAGTTCAGCGTCTTGGGCTTTCGCACATCTCAGCACAGGATACTTCGCGCGCCTATTAATTTACTGAGCAGCTGATAAACACCATCATTGAGGCTAATCATCAAGGATCGTTGCCTGTATTTAAATGATCGAGTAAAGCACGCGCCTTCACTGGCGCACCGTGCCGGCGTCGGTGTTGATCATCGGTCTAGTTGCTGCTTCCGCGTCGGTGATAGAACTTTCTGGCTCCATCAGTTTAGCTAGACCAAAATCAAGCACCTTAATATACCCATCGCGCCGCACCATAACGTTCTCGGCTTGATGTCGCGATGGATGATGCCAGCGGCGTGTGCAGCCGCAAGTGCGCTGCCACACTGAATCGCGATCTCCAAAATCTCGGCCAACTTCATACCCGTACTGATGCGGCAGCGTAGCGTGTTTCCATCGATGAACTCAGCCGCGATGAAGCGAGACTCACCTGTGCTTCCAATCTCATGAGTTGTGAGGATGTGCGGATGATTCAAAGCGGAAGCCGCCTTAGCCTCTTGAATGAAGCGTTGCAACCTTTGCTGGTTCGCGGCTAAAAGGAGCAACCCTTTGCTTATCTAGATAAGAAAATGTTGACCTCAAAACCATAATGCCTTCTAATTCGCGATGGTCCTTTGTGAAATAAACGATCAACTTCTTACCTTTTCTAGCAAGATTGTTCAGCCCGGCTTAGTAATTGGTTGCGACCCAAGCTGCTGTGATCTTTAGTCGGATCATTTTCGCGCGTTCTTAGCTCGGAACGATTTTTCCAACGGAGGGCTAATGGATCGAATTTGGAGTTCGCTTGGTTGCTTTTTTCTCACACTGCTAGCACTGCTTTTCGCGATCGGGGTTACTGAGTCGATCAAATATAGCAGTATGCCAATCAAGTTTTTGGTGCTCGGTGCGGCTGCGCTAGGGGCCGGTGTCATTGCGTACGTACGTGACCGGATAAAATTCCGTCGCCGTCCCGAGCAAGACAAATCAGCACCTAAGGAGCAGCGGCCAGTGCAACAGAAGTCGGTGGACCAGGTCCAACCATCTCAGAGTCAGCGCTCCAAAGTCGATCTCAGCGGACAACTGTCACCGGAAGCGTTGCAGCCTTTGCCCCCAGGATCGGGTTCAGCCATTCACGAAACCATCCTTGCGGCTCGCAGGCAAGCCATCCTTTTCCGGCAGATCGTGCCTCCGAACCACGATCCCGCGCACCTCAGCTTCTTCGGTGGGTTGCCGATCGCTCCTTCTGGCTTTCAGTGGCCGCGTAACGAGTCCAGACCATACAGTTTTATCATGCAGGTGGATTGTGCCGCGGTGCCGGCTGCAGGGCGCCTCGGAATGTTTCCTGATCACGGTGTCGTGTACTTGTTTCTGGATCTTGAATGGGGGGAGGGAAATCCTTTTCGTGTGGTTTACGAGCCTGGTCCATCACACGGATGGGCTGAAATCGCGCCGCCATCCGATCTTCCGCACGCATTTGACTCAAAGCTTGCCTGGCGATGGCCGCAATCGGATACCCAGTGGCCGCGCCTGCTGCCGAAATGGCCGTTCGATCCGGTACTGATTCAGGGCGGACCGCTGCCGGACAACCAAGAGGCGTTCGATGAAAGTTACGTATGGTCCGGGACAATCAACACTAAAGAAGCTATTCCGGCAATTGCAGGCGCAGTCGTCGAGTACCGGAGCTGGTACAAAGGAGGGACTCCAAATAGGGACCGGCCATTCGCCAACTTTCCGCAGGATTGGAACGCCGTCCGCATTACTACTGGTTTGGTTGCCAAAGGTATGAAACACGAAATTCCAGCGGCGCGAACCCGACACTTCCGGGAGCTCAGCGACGAGGAGTTTGCTGCCAAAGTGACGGAGGCACAAGACTCACTTAGCTTCTGGTCCAATCGTGCATCAACCGCCAGGGCATTCGATTCAGTACCGGAGACGGAATGCGATGAGTTTTGGTCTTGGATTCAGGAGCACGAGTGGCTCACTCGTCTTGTGATAACTGATGCAAGCAACTTGTCTGTCGAAGCGTCGCTCTCCGCCGGACCTGAGGCCGCGGCCCGCATTCCACTCGACGTCGTAGATTACATTCGCAGTCGCCACGCGCTCGCTACCCAAACTGAGCGCGGCGTTCACATTAGAATTCCGGACCGTATGCTCGCTGCACCGGTAGACGTTCAGGGCGATATCGAAGAGCGCGCGCGCGAGCTCCTTCTTCTACTTGAACTTTCCTCTGACGAAGGTCTCGCTCATTACTTCGGCGAGGGTGTCTATCAGTTCTGGATCCGCCCCGACGATTTGGCCGCGCGGCGTTTCGAACGCGTCGAGCTCACTACGACCGCTTACTGAGCGTGAGACCCTGGTCCCTATAAAAAGAATACGATTTCTATCTTCATGGTGTAGATCCTCAGTGTCGTCTGCCGGGATTAAAATCATCGCTGAACATGTAATTTGATCCGTGGGCTTTGTAGTCAGCCGTTGAGGCTTGTTGTTCAACAGGAACCTTGATCTGTTGAGCCGCCTCAAGGACTTAGAGTAAGCATCTTTGGCGTAGTACGCTGAATTTGCGTAATCCAGACTTTGATAGACATTGGGTGAGGCCATCGCCTGTTGATCCGCCGCGCTAAGCAGTGAGAGAACTTCTTTCGATCGCTGAACTGGCATAGACAAGGTTGTAGCAGTAAGAAAATCGCACGCCTGTAGGACTGTCGATGCCATAGGACTGCGGGCCCCGATTGATGGACCGATAAGTCTGCGGCAGTACCTATCGAAAGTCACTTTCCTGAATCTCGCGTGTACCGCTACCAGGGTGGTAACCAACAAATACGACGTTTACTTGCAGATCCTGGTCAATCTGTTGAAACTGACCGGGGTGTAGTGCAATGAAGTTTGGCTGACTAGCTGCAACCGGTGAAGCCGAGCCGAACAGACTAATCAGAATTAACAATGCAAGTGTGCGTGGCGTGAACATTTTCATAAGCTTTTCGGGGTGGTAAGCGAGTTTCGAGCGTCTCGAGTTGTTGTATGTGCGGAAATTGGTCCTTAATCACACTATTGCCTTTAAACAGGGTGAGTTTATTCTCCCCCTTAACTACTAATGCGCAAATTTGCCAGGGAACCTCTAATGTCACAGGCACAACATCAGGTCACAGAGCTTTTACAACAATGGAGTGAGGGTGATGAAAATGCGCTTGCCAAGCTGATGCCCCTGGTTCATCACGAACTCCACCGACTTGCTCACGAACACATGAGGCGTGAAAGTGCCGGTCACATTCTCCAGACATCAGCTCTGATCAACGAAGCGTACCTCCGTCTAGTGGATCAGCCGCAGATTCGTTGGGAGGGACGCGCTCACTTTTTCGGTATTGCCGCACGAATAATGAGGCGCATTTTGGTGGACGATGCCCGCAAGCGAAACGCCGCCAAACGTGGTGGGAGTTTTATTCAAGTTCCATTAGACGATGCGAGCACTGTGGTCCAACAGCAGGCGGAAAATGTGGCTGCACTGGACGATGCTTTACAACGGCTTGAGGCAATTGATGAGCGCAAGGGAAAGATTGTGGAGCTCCGTTTTTTTGGCGGACTCAGCATCGAAGAGACCGCCGCAGTGTTAGAGGTATCTCCTGGTACCGTGATGCGCGATTGGGCATTTGCACGCGCGTGGTTGCGAACTGAAATGAGCACCGCCTGACGGAATTGTCTCACTAGTCGGACCGGATAATTTTTCTTCACAGCGGTCTCTATTTAGCAAGTTTTCAAGATCTCGTTTTTCTGAGAATGTTTTGCTCCTTACTCCAGGGGAGTGACATGTTTATAGCCAGCGGTAGCTTCGAAACCTCCCGCACTCCGGCAGATGTCTACAGATTACGAACGAGCTTTTTTGCTGTTGATAACATTGCACTCCTAACGGAGTGCGGGGCTCTGTTCATCCGTGACTATAAACATTCGACCCCTCCGGGTGAAACCGTAAAACCGGCCTTCGACGTCGAAATCTCTCTCAGTTAGCAACGTGAATTGGCAGTTGTCCGATATATCCCTTCCACCGGCCCACGCTAAAATCAAAACCCATTCCGACAACTTTATTTCGATCATTATTACCGTCGACGAATGTGATCGAACGCCCGGAGTTGACCTCATGGAGATAGCCGAATAGGTAGACAAAGCCGGATTGATAAGGCTCAACACCATTGTCGAAACGTCCGACTATCATTCCATTACTGTTCAAGTCAAACGGGTAGGTGAACTGAGCACCTGGCATATTCAAGACAGTGAAGTTGTTGTTTAGACCAATAAAACCTGAATAGGGGCCGTTAAAACTATCGTCCCATGCAGAACCGATCATCCTTCCGACGTTATCGATGGCGGTAACTTCTGCCTGCTGACCAAAAGGAGTATCCACTTGATTGAACAACCCGTTTCGTAACACAAAACCATGCGTAATCGGTTGTGTCACATCATACGCGCCGACAATATCGCCGGCTGAGTTTATCCCCAGAGCGAGTGAATCTGTTGCGCCAGGGTAATCAATCCTGGTCCATTGTCCACCGCTATACAGGAATCCATGAGGGAACCCAGACTGGTCTACAAAATAACCGACCACAAGGCCCGAATCATTAATTTGCACGGGCAGCGTTGTTACTGCGCCGGGATAGTCCACTGGAGTAAAAGTTCCCTGCCTCCAGAGGAATCCATGAGTGTGCTGTTGCTGATCTTGATAGGCGCCAACCACATCTTCCTGATTATTAATCCCATTTGCAGCAGTGAGCGTGGCGCCAGGAAACTCGATGAACTTTTGATCTACTTGAACACTGCCCACGCATAGTGATGATGGCTCAGTCAGTAATCCAAAAGGTGCGCCGATCTCAAACATACTGTACTGCCCATTCACGGAACGTGATTGGGAAGACCTCGTGTAGAAGTCGATGAACATAGCTTCGGTAACATGATAGTCATAAGAAGCACCCGGCAAAGCGACTTCTGCCTCGTCGAAGAATTCGACAGGATCAGCAGCTTCCAACAGCCCACTCGCGATTGAGCCACTATCGCATCGTTCGTCGGGAATTATGAATGGAATATTCCATCCCGGCGTGTAATTGTCGACGAAGGGATCGTCCATCCATTCGGCAACCTCATGGCTAAGCGGATAAACGTCGTGAAAGCCCCAGGCCCCGTAACTGGCACCGATAAAGGTGAGCACTCCTCCGTTTCCGTTTTCAACACCATGCCAGGCAGACGCTCCAGGAAACCCTGGAGCTGAGCTGCTCTCGGGTACAACGCCACCCCAAACTGCAATCGGCAATGTTTGGGGAGAAATCGATAAGTCTGCCCGGATTGCTTTCTCTTGCGCCAAAAAGAAGCTGTATTTCACAAACGGGATAGTGATGTTAAAGAATGGGTCGTAATAATAGAAACCAGCCCCATCGGGAACTACGATTGTCTGAGTAGGCAGCACCGTTGGTTGGCCCAAACGCACATGATAGTCTTTGCTGGAAGTTGCGACTGAGTTCCAAAAGTTGGCCCTTTGAAAAGCATCGCCATATTGCGTCTTACCTACTGAAGTTCCTCCTAAAACAAAGTCATAGTTTTGAAAAATAGGTGAATTTATGATGCCCTGGATTGCCGTCTGACCGTCCACTACGTCGGAGCTGGCATCAAAGACTTGACCGTCAGGAAAGACGAATCGATAGGGAATGATCTCAGTTGGGATTACGGTTGTTCTGGATCCCTTTTTCGGATCAGTGCCAACCATCCTGTAGGTAAAATCCAGGCCCTGGTAGGTGAAATTGTCGGACCAGTATGGAATGGTGACTCCATTCAACGCAGGTTGCGCTCGTTCGCCCCGCTGTTCCTGACGAGCTTTCAGTTGGCTTGTACCGTCAACCAGCCTCCGACCCGGAGCGTCGGATCTCAATTGTCTTCCCGGCTGTTGCGTTGCTGCGGTGAGTCCCGACAAGCTGGTGGGAACGGTGACCTGTCGCTGAGCAACGGCTGGAGGCTCGACTGGAGTTGGTCGAAACTGAGGTTTACGGCTCTGCTGCGTAAAAGTTGCCTGGCCTGTAAGAATGACTAACATTAGACAGACAAGGCCCGCATGGATTTGTTTCATAAAGTCTCCAAGTTGGTTTTCGAGAACTGGTCGAGCACCGCTTAACATGGATGAGCAAACGCGCAGACCAGGCGTTTCGCCACTAGCATCCTGCTTTCTCGGCCTATCTAGTAATGCGCAATTTGTGTCCGAAACCTCTAATGACGAATCGTTCGGGCCCAACTCTCGTGCATGAGGTGAAGTCGACCGGGTTGTGCAAAGGTGGTGCGAGATTAGGTAAGAGGGACCTGACTAATAGCCTGGGACTGAGTTCGTGTTACTTGGTGTATGCGCGTGGATCATATTTCCGCATAGTTCGACCGGCGAGCCACAAATCACAAGACAACACCATTATGGCTTCCACGGCTCCATGATGTAGATCTTCTGGCCTGCGGGCTTATCGCCTTTCGCGGGCCATTCTAGAACTGCGCGCCAAGTGTTGTTGGGTTGGCGCTCGAAACGAAAACTGTTCGACTTACCGGGAACTGCCGGGACAAACTGAATATGGTCGGCCGTGATTTCGCTTGCGCCCGAGTGCCGGTCGCCCTCGCCTTTCCCAAATTCGCCGTCCTTAAGTTCGAAACGGTCCGGATCGCCGTTAACGGAACCATCCGCATTTAGAGTCTCGACGACCATCGCCGTTTCTTCGATCTTATAACGCTCGTAGAAAGGCTTGTCGCCATCCATACCTCGCCATGTGCCTTCGATCCATTTGAGTTTTGCGACGTCAGCAGTTGTGAATTTGTTTGACGGCGTCGACTGCGCCCCAGGCGGTTGAGTGTCAGGTTTGGCAACCTGAGCACGCGAACAGCCCATAACAACAAATGAGATGCCGATAACGGAAAGAACAAACTTATAGTTTCGCATGGTAGGCATCAGTATCTACGCCGACAGCGATACATTCAAGTAACAAGCAGCAAGAGAATCCGCTATTTCACAGTTTCCGAGCACTTCTCGAAAGACAAATTGTTTATCATGAGTTCATCAATGGAAATCAAAATTTGCAAGCGGGGTTCACGGGAACATAACAGCGAGCGGTGAAGTGTCCGAACTTAAACTTACCGACACCACCTTCGCCCCAGGTTTTAGACTCCCTCCCTAAACATTCTCACCAAAACTCACATTTTTGCCTGTGCAGGAATGGTCCACCGGTGAATTGAGTCTGCGATTGGGAAAAGACCGCGCGAGCTTCGCCGGATTTCACGTCGGTCACCCACAGCGTGTCAGGAGTATCTGGAAAACGTTCTTCAGAACCCGCGTCTCATTGTTCCCACCTTTAGCCTGGGGTCACAGTTGAAATGCGAAGCCGTTTTAACGGTTTTCCAATTCGCAGAACAAGCTATTTGCTAAAACTTTGGCAAACCGTTGAAACGGTTTCAGCAATGCGTGCGGGCAATATAACCCCAAGCTAAAGCCAGTGGAGAATGAGAGATTGAATCCAATATCCACGGGCACCATGCTTGCAGGATGAATTGATGATTCCCGATAAATACTGAACTGGCGAAATGCCTTGAACTACTAACAGAGAGGTGTACGTAAAATCATGGCACAAACATCACAAGCAAAAGCGCAAACAATGCGGGCAGTAGCACTCGATAAGTTTGGCGGTCCCGAAGCATTGAAGATACAAAACTTACCCATCCCAGAAATCGAAGCGGGAGAGGTTTTGATTCGCGTCGAAGCTGCCGGGGTCGGAGCGTGGGATCCCTATGAGCGAGAAGGCAGATTTGTCGAGATCATGGGAGTCAAACCGAAATTTCCGTACGTGCTTGGTACTGATGGGGCAGGCACGATCGAGTCTGTAGGTAAAGACGTAACTCGCTTTAAGAAGGGTGACCGTGTTTACGCCGCAGAGTTAGCGAATCCAAAAGGTGGCTTCTACGCTCAATACACTGCGGTGAAGGCCGATAATGTTTCATTGATCCCGGGCAGCTTGTCCATTGAACAAGCAGCAGTGTTGCTGAGCGATGGGTTGACCGCGTTAATTGGTCTTGAAAAGGTACTCGGTTTGAAAGCGGGCGAGTCATTGATGGTATTCGGCGCGAGTGGCGGCATTGGACATTTGGCTATACAACTCGCCAAACGCATCGGGGCCACTGTGTTCGCGATTGCTTCCGGTAACGACGGAGTGCAGCTTGCCAAAAAACTGGGAGCTGACAGTGCAGTCGACGGACATGGACCTAATGTTTTGGACGCGGCCAGGGAATTCGCGCCCGGTGGACTCGATGCCGCTCTTGTCACATCGGGAGGCGAGGAAACCGATGAGGCTGTGTTAGCGATTCGCAAAGGAGGAAGGATAGCTTATCCGCACGGCGTGATGCCTGAGCCGACTGCTCCTGAAGATGTCGCAATTGAGGCTTACGATGGAGAAACAAGCCCGCAACTCATCGACAGACTCAACAAGTTGATTGAATCTGGTCCATTTCAAGTTCAAGTAGACAGAACTTTTCGCCTGGAAGAAGTAGCCAAGGCACACGAGGCGCTTACTAAACATCATCTGGGGAAGATTGCATTGCGAATTGAATAAGGCCGCTTAGTCAACTAGCGTTTAGGAATAGTTATCCGCCATTGTTATAAATAACCGCGATACACGGCCTGCGTGTAGCGGTAAGACCGTCTTACTCCGTGTAGTTCCAGAGGAGTGGCATGTTTATCGTTCGGGAGTTCCTGACTGTGGCGCTCCGTTGGTACTATAAACATCGCGCTCCTCCGGAGCGGTTAATTTGACACAGTTCAAAAGCTAGCAACGATCTAATCTGAAGACTCCACTTTTTGTGGCGATCCTGTGCGTTGATCTGATTGCTTCCGTCGGCTCGACACTCTAGCATGTCGCCACTCGATATCACTCCGAGAGGCATCACACGTTGCAAATCCAACTCTGTTGTTTCGAACAGTTTGTTGTCGTCGTACCGGCGCTGGCTGTCGCGCCTTTTGGCATTCCGCCGGTAGCGTTCTGGATCTATGTTTCCGCGTTGCTGGTTTTCCTCATCGGCATCATCAAAATTTTTGCAGGGCTGCCGCAGGAGCATGGGCCGGACAAGATCTTGCCGTTTGGCCGTCTGTTTTTTGCGATTCCGCTGGCGGTTTTCGGTTCGGAGCATTTCACTCTCACGGCGAATGTTGCGAGCCTGGTTCCACGCTGGATTCCCGCGCATACGTTGTGGGTCTATCTGGTGGGCCTTGCTTTTATTTGCGCTGCATTGAGTATTGCTGCTCTGGTCCAGGCCCGACTGGCTGCCGCGCTAGTCGGGATGACGATGCTAGTCTTCGTCTTAGTCATGGATGTGCCAGGTGTCGTAGCGCAACCTGGCAACAGATTCTTTTGGGCCCTGGCGCTGAGACAACTCGCCTTCAGCGGCGGCGCTTTCGCTTTCGCGATGTCGCCATTAAGTACTCGAACAAAACAACCGTTGGGCGCAAAGCGGACTGCAGTACTAACTGCAATTCCGCGATTCTTCATTGGTCTTCCTTCGCTATTCTATGGCGTGCAGCATTTGCTTCATCCGGAGTTCGTACCGGGAGTTCCGCTGCAAAAGTTGACGCCTGACTGGATTCCCGGACGACTCCTCTTGAGTTATTTTGTTGGCGTGATACTGATCCTCGCAGGCCTATGCTTGATCGTGAATAAGAAAACGCGTCTGGCAGCAACGGTTCTAGGGCTCACGATCTTGCTGACAGTGTTGTGGATTTATCTGCCAATGCTCATCACCGCGCCAACAGACGTGGTTGCGCTGAACTTCTTCTTCGACACACTGCTTTTCTCAGGGGCCATCCTGCTCTTGGCAAACGCCATAGACAAAGAACCCCTTCCCCCAATTCACCACTCAACCTCTTCTGTCGGACCGCGCGCGTCCTCGCTCGCCCTCGTTTGTTAGAGACTCCTTTCGACGTCACAGTCACGCTCCGACAAGTACCGTCTGGACCACGGCGAGCGAGGACGCGCGCTGTCCGACAGAAGAGGTTGAGTGGTAAATGGTGGTTAGCTCTGGCGTTTATTCAGGCAAACTCGTCAGTTGCAGATCGGGCGCTCAGCTTAGGACCACTCAGTTCAGAGACTTGATGGCGTAGATATAACCGTCATGACTCGCAACATACACAGCACCGTCAGCAACCAGGGGAGAAGACACCATAGCGTTACCCATTTTGAAACTCCAAAGCTCGTGTCCGCTCTTGGCATCGAGAGCATAAAGACCGCCGTCGATGCTTCCAACGTAAACCACACCGCTACTTACTATTGGAGACGAGTACACCTCTCTGTCTGTCTTAAATTCCCATTTCGGCTGACCCGTCTTCGAATCGACTGCCTGGAGTTTCTGCCCTGGGACCACCAGATAGACCAGGCCGTTAACCAGGTCAGTCGAATAAAATCCCTGAACAGATTTGATCTTCCAGAGCTTTCTTCCTTTACGGGCGTCCAAGGCATACAGAAATCCGTCCGTTCCGGCGTAGTAAACTATTCCTCCATCGGCCGTAAGGGAACTACCCGCTACGCCAAATTTCCACCTAACCGATCCAGTTCGAGCATCTAGTGCATAGAGACGCCCTTTCTCTGGCACTAGTGAACCACCGGTGCTTCCAACATAAATGAGGCCATCATCTGTGACTGGAGCAGAAACCATTCCCCCACTGATTGAGAATTTCCACTTCTGCTCCCGCGTCTTTAAATCGACCGCGTGAAGCGTTCCGCCAAAGAATCCTGCCGGTATCAACGCCTGTACTTCCCAAAAGAAGATCATTCCTTTGGCGATGACTGGAGAATGCATCACCGTACCATTGGCACCAGGTTTAAGCTTCCACTCCACTTGTCCCGTCTGAGCGTTGATAGCAAAAAGCGACGCGCCTCCTGATTGATAGACTCGACCGTCGGCGATGACAGGTGCGGAATCGCCGCCGACATTCTCAATCATCCACTTTTGTTTTCCGCTCTTTTCATCCAAAGCGAACAGTCTTGCGGGCGGTCCGCACGGGACATAATCGGTGCATCCAGTCGGACTCGCCGCGTAGATCACGCTATCGGCGGCAGCGAGGTAGGTGGTGTGACTAGCGTTGAATTTCCACAAGAGTCGATCGACTGTGAGTTTTTGCGCCTTGGTGTGGTGAGGCACTGACAGGTATTCCGTACAAGAAAGAAGCAAAATGATGGCAGCAATGATTCTTTTCATTTCAATGGCTGTGCGTAGAAAGTGGTTCCCTGGTTTGTAGAACGGGTCTTGAGGCTCAGTCTTGCAGGTTAAGGACCAGTTTCTTGTCCATGCAGCATTAGCTCCGGCTTGAATGGGAAAGCTTGAAAAAGTTTTCGAGACAACGGCGTGCTCGCTAGAACTGCCACTTGATCCCCAGACGCAGTGACGAAGGATATTGAAAGATCGTACCCTGTCCGTAAAAAGGATTGGGAAACTGGATGAATTGTGCATTGGGAATGCCGCTGTTCGTTCGTAACGTTTCATCCTGCCTGATCGCCCGCTGGGCATTGGTGACATTAAACCAATCAGCCTGAAACCGTAACTGACTATTTTCACCAAAGTGGATGGGATACGAGACGCCAAGGTCGAGGTTGTAAGTAAAGGGAGTGCGATTGCTTCCTGTAAGTGGATTGATGGCAATGCCGCGCGGAACCTCGAAACCCTCGTTGTCGCCATAGGTCGGATGCGGAATCAACGCGTTAAACGGAATTCCTGACTGCGCCCGAAATGTTCCGCTCACCTGCAGTTTCCACCGCGTTCTATAGGTGCCATCAAACTTTAGCTGATGCGGGCGATCGCTTGGCAGTCGGCCATATCTATTCGCCAGCAAACTTTGAATGTCGAACAGAGTAGAGAGGTTTGCCAAACCTTGGTTATTCTCGCTGCGGTAGAAGCCTTCGTAGTTACCAGTCAGACTTGAGTACACATACGAGGCGATGAATTGGTAATTAGTAGTGAATCGTTTGGTGGCCGTAAACTCAAGCGCGCGATAGTAACGACGCGCATGACCAAAGCAGCCGAATTGAGTCGCACAGGCTTTGAGCTCAGTCGTGCTCTCACCTGGATTGAATAGGAAGAACGTCTCGCCTTCGTCGAATGAGCCATCTTCAATAACTGAACCCTGCGCACGATAGACACCACGGAGGCCGAGCGTTAGGTTATTCAGTATTTCATACTCAACTCCTGCCGCAGTCTCATTCACGGTTTGCGGCTTAAGATCTGAATCTGGAGGTGTTGCCCCACAGCAACCACCGTTGTTACTGGTGATGGTCGAACCTGCCTGTGCATTCAGTCGATCGACAAGCGCGGAAAAACTTGATGCGATCCCGCCAGCAGTAAATAAGAACATTACTGGAATTGGCGCTTCGAGAAAGCGCGCATAGTTCAGAAACGCCTTGCCTTTACCTTTCCCGGTGAAATCCCAGATTAGACCAAGGCGCGGTTGTAGATTCTCCTTGAAGCTGTTTAACTTCAGATAGGTTGAGTTTCCATCTTTTAGCTGCTGATAGTCCCACCGGAGTCCGACGTTGAACTGTAAATTCCTTTTCAGTCGCAGATTATCCTGAACGTAAAAACTTTCCACGTCAGTGCTTATGAATTTTCCGCCGGTCGTGTCTGCGGCGCTGCTGATCAGGGTGGTTGATCGAATGAGGAAAGGGTTGGTACTAAGCTGAGCCGCTGTCAACGCTGTGTTCGTTGTGGCGCTGGAGATCCCGGCGGGAGCCTGACCAGCCGTGATCAAAGCATTGACTCGGCTTGTAAGTGAGCTGACAGGACATACAATTGTGCTGACCTGGACCGTGCAAACCCCGAACCGATTACTGACATTGAACCCGTTGTAGACGACTCCCGATCCGAAATCTCGCGTCGGGCCAGTTAATTTCGAATCGAGCTTTATCCTGTTTTGATTAAACTCGAACCCATATTTCAGCTCATGCCGTTTAAAAATATTCTGGAACCTTGCCTGGACTTCAAATCGCTCGCGATTCTGATCGGTGACACGAAGGCTAAACCCCTGGCGAGCAAACCCACGCTCGAGTGAACCACCCCGACCATCAACAAAGGCGAGAAAACCAGTCGGTCCACCAAAGTTAACATTCGTGTCGATAACCGGCAGAACAGCGCCATTGCGTACAACCGCAAAGTTGTCTGTCACAGCGTTGTCCTGCAAGAGAGCCGGCGGTGGGTGCAGGTTGTTGCGTTGGCGATGAACACCGAAAGCAAGTTCGCTGATCCAGTTTGAGGTAATGCTCGAGTTAAGACGAACAGTATAGTTATCACCTCCCAATTCACCTTCAGCCTGGAATGAGTCGGGGTCGGCACCGAAACCGGAAATAACCCCACCCAGCGCCATCACATTTCCAGATATAAACACAGGGAAGCCTTCAATTCTTGTAAAGTCACCAAACGTGGAGAAGGTCACGGTATTGCTTTCGTTAGGCGCATAAGTCAGTTTGGCGGCGTAAAAGGGCGTCGTCACTTTATTGCTGGCCGCCTGGTGAAATGTCTGGGTCAAGTAAGAGTTGACGCGTCGTTGCGGATTGAAGGCGCCAAAAAACCAAATCTGATCCTTTTTTAGGGGGCCGCCCAAATCGAAACCAGCATCGACTTCAGAGAAGCCATTCGGCGCAGATCCGGTGAACGGAAAGTGCTTGGTTCCTTTCACCAGGTCTTTGGTAGTGAAGTAACCAAACAGATCTCCATGTAGATCATTTCCTCCGCTCTTCGTGAGCACATTGAAGATGCCGCCGGTACTTAAACCGTACTCAGCTCCATATGCTCCAGTCTTGATTTCAACCTCCTGCACAAACTCGAAGGGAAGGTTAGACCCTGAACCTCCAAACGATGGGTCTGTGGTGTTCACACCATCCATGATGTAGGTGTTCTCGAGACCTGAAGAGCCAGCTACGGAAGGATCGCGGTCCCTCCCTGAGGCGTCACGCAAACCGGAACGCGTGACACCTGGCGCGATCGTGTAAATGGCCTGCACCGTTCGTTGTGTAATGAAATTCGAAAACTGTTCGGTCGAAATGTTTGTACCATTGGTGTTGCTGGTTGTATCTATTGCTGTACCCGAAGTGCTGCTGACAGTGACGTTAGCTGTTGCGGCTGCTGGCTCAAGGCGAACTATCACCGTCGATGTTTTTGAAAGGCCGATGTCAACATCGGTCTGCACAAACTTGGCAAAGCCCGCGGTGGACTCTACTGTTACTTGATACCTACCAGGTGGAAGATTTGGGATACGAAAGCGTCCTTCACTATCTGAGGTTGAGGACTGTGTCCTTATCAAGTTAGGGCTGCTAGCTGTGACAAGAGCCGCCGGTACAACCGCACCGTTAGCATCAGTGATGAGACCTTCGATTGTTCCAGTCGTGGTTGTCTGTGGGGAAGCACTAGCTACCAGAGGCAATAGACACGCAATGAAGATAAAAGCGATAAGGCAATGCGCTGGGTGTCGCATAGAGTCTCCTAAATGGGGAGGAGGAGAGGGCCCAGGAGAAGAGGGCCATCTCTCGCTTAGTGGTCATTCATCCAACTCATCAATTGTCATGACGGTTGTCTTCAAGTTTGTTAAGGCATTGCCACTCCGACGCGACGCACGAGATCTTGAAAGCGGGGGTCTGAACGCAAAGGTGCAAGCTCTGGTCCACCCAGCCATATCAGCTGTTGGTCATGCGCCGAATATGCCTTTTCGAGCAAAACAAAAGCCTGATCCTTTTCACCAAGCGCGGCGTAGATTGAGGCCAACCCCAGAGGTGAGAGGTATTCTTTATCTGTCTCTAGACGTTTTAGTATCCCTCGCGCCTTGTCATGCTCGCCATTGTTTGCATAAGCGAGCGCTAGATAAATCTGTCCGTCGGGACTCGTATCCCCTAACTTTATCCCTTCCTGAATTGCAGCGATGGCTTCGGGGAACCTCCTCGTCTTCGAGTAGATATCGGCGAGAATCATGCGCAAGGCGGGGTTGTTCTGATCCAGTTCCACCATCTTCTTCGCGGCTTCAATCGCCTCATCGTTCTTGCCCGCCGCTGACAGCTCAAAAATAACCGTCCCCTTAACGCCGGGTGCCAGGGGATCAAGCTCTCTGGCTCGTTTGCGCTCGACGGCGTTTTCCTCATCTCGCCCCTGTATACGGAGAAAATAGCCGTAAGCGATATGTGCTCCAACGAGGTTCGGATTCAACTCGATGGCGCGCTTGAACTCCCGCTCAGCAACAGTCCACTCCCACTGAGCCATTTTTACTCCGGCGAGTGCTAGATGCGCTTCAGCAAGGTTGTCCTCGAGTTCCAGCGCTTTTTCTGCCGCAGCTTCTGCCCTCGGCACAAATTCTCTTTGGTCGACGATGTTGTTATTAACAAGACCAATGTAGCTCTTCGAAAGCTCCGCATAGGCGAGTGCGTAAGCAGGATCAACAGCTATCGCCTGTTGGAAGAACTCGATGGCTTTCTTTCGATCTTGTGTCCTGCCTTTGCTCTGGGAAAATCGGCCCTTGAGCAGTAGTTCGTAAGCTTCTGGTTTGGCTGTATTTAGTTTGCTGAGTTGCTGTTGCTCCCCGAGGGTCAGTCGGAAACGCAACTTGTCAATAATTTCTCGAGAGATCTCCGACTGGACCTGAAGCACGTCAGTTGCTCGGCGGTTGTACGTTTCTCCCCAAACTTGCACCTTGGTGCGCGCGTCCATCAGCTCGACGCTGATTACCAGGTTGTCACCGCGTTGCAAGACACGGCCCGTCAAAATGCCTTCGACGTTAAGTGCCTTTGCGATCTCTTCACTCTCTGATTCCTTGCCTCGGAATTTGAAACTCGAGTTTCTTGCGATAACGCTCATGCCGGGAAGTTGAGAAAGACTGTTGATGAGACTCTCGCTAACACCGTCGGAAAGGTAATCCGTATCAGGATTATGACTTACGTTCGTTAAGGGCAAGACGGCGATCGAACGGATCATGCTCGTGTTGCTCGACCCGACAACTGCAGCCTTATCTCCTCGCGTGAAATTGCGCGAGGCGAAAAAGTAAGCAGCGATGGTCGTCGCTGCGACGACCCCCACTAGAATCAGCAGGCCAGCCCGTTTGTGCTGCCGAATCTCCTTGAACAAGTATTCGGCACTCGATGTCGGTCGAGCCGCGGCGAGACTCTCAGGCGAAGAGGTCGCAATATTAGGGTTCGTTGAAAGAAACCCGTCCAATCTTCCCTCCAGCGACAGGTTTTCGCGCAAGTCCCTCAGGTCTGTCATCAGATCTTTCATCGTCTGGTAGCGCTGGTCCTGGTTCTTGCGCAGTGCTTTGGTGACGATTCTCTGCAATTCATCTGGTACGTTTGCAGCAACGCGCGAAAGCGGCTGTGGCTCTGTATTGATCAGATTGGCAAAAGTCTCCGGCATCGAATCGCCCGCAAATGGCGCTTTGCCAGCGAGCATTTCATACATCACTGCCCCGAGGCTAAAAATATCTGTGCGCTCGTCAACGTCCTGACCTTTCGCTTGTTCCGGCGACATGTAATGAACTGTTCCCAGAATCATTCCCTTAGCTGTTTGGCCCAGCTGGACGGTTGGTTCTTCGAAACCGAGAAATGACAGCTTTTTCTCGACGAGCTTTGCCAGACCAAAATCGAGAACTTTGAGATAACCGTCAGGACGGACCATAACGTTTTCGGGTTTGATATCTCGATGGACCAGATGGACACCATGGGCGGCCGTGAGTGCGCCGGCAATCTGAATCGCTGCGTCTATTACTTCCGTCACACTCATCTGTGCTTGAGTGAGAACCTCGCGCAGAGTTTTTCCTTCAATGAACTCGCTGACGAGGTAATGAACTCCCTCGCTTTCGCCAATTTCGTGAATGACGATGATGTTGGGGTGGTTCAAAGCAGAGGCCGCTTTGGCTTCGCGCACAAACCGTTTGAGGTTCGCTTCGTCGCGGCTGAGTTCGTCGTTGAGGATCTTAATGGCGACCTGGCGATCAAGCTTTAAGTCCTGGGCCAGATAAACCTGGCCCATTCCTCCCGCACCAATTCTTCGCGTTAGTTCGTAATGACCAAAGCGCTTTCCTGTTTCAAATGCGCCGTTTGCGATTAAGTCCGCGACCTGGACGATCGCGGGCGTTTCCATAAATGAGTCAGAATGGTCTAAGGAGGAAAATAGCGATTCGACTTCTCTTAATAGTTGCTTATCTTCACCACAGACTCTGTTGACATAGTCCTGACGATCAGCCGGCTGCTTGCGGAGAGCGGAGTCAAAAATCTCTCTTACCCTTTGCCAGTCGCTATGAACCATAAGAGGTTTGCCTGTTCATGCTCAGGTTTTGTCTTCCTTATTTCCCTATCTAGTCAATTCGCGATGAAGCCAGGCTTTTGCCATCTGCCAGTCTCGCTTCACTGTGGAGTCGGAGATGCCTAACACGCTTGCTGTCTCTGCCACATCCAAACCGCTGAAAAATCTGAGTTCGACAAGATGGGCCAAATGCTCCTCTTTGGTGGCAAGGCGAGTTAAGGCTTCATCCAGTTCCAGTAAATCGAAACTCCCATCGCTAATCTGCAGCGTCAACGCGCTTTCGAGCGGTACCTTATCGATCACGCCGCCGCGTTTGGCACGGTGTTTGGTCCTGGCGTAGTCGATCAAAATCTGCCGCATTAACTTGGCAGCAATGCCAAAGAAATGCGAACGACTTTCCCAGGCGATGTGTTTTTGCTTAACGAGTTTCAAATAGACCTCGTGGACCAGGGCGGTGGTCTGCAGCGTGTGGCCCTGGCGTTCGCGCCGGAGACAGCGCCGCGCCTGCCGTCGCAATTCGTCATATACGACATTCAACAGCGCGTCTGACGCCGACGGCTCGGTTCCATCACTCCACTCTCTTAACTGCTCGGTTATCTGGGAGTCTGAGGGCCTCCTGGCTGTCATCTTTTTCAAGCCCTTTCGAGGTAATAGGCTCGCTAAAAACGAAAATAATTCGATCGAAGAATAGTTGGCCCGCATTTGCGGCGACTGTCGCACTAATAAATAGAGAGCACAGTTGCCTCCAAGGTGGCACTGCAAGGCCGAGAAGCTTAACGAGAGAATACCACTAGTGAATGACTAATTGAACCTAAAGAAAGGCGGTTAGAAAACCGCGAAGCAATCTAGTTTGTACAAGTGTTGCGCTCTCGTCCTCGTCGTGCGAACGCAACGCCGGCACATTCCGCCCAGACGAAAGAGGACAGCCCCAAAATAACCCTACGAATCAACTCACCGATTAAGGAGATCAACAATGAAAGTAGCAAAGCTCGTACTCCTCTTTACAGTTTTCGCAACCCTCACGGCTCACACGGCCCGCGCAGACGAAGTCGCCGACTGGAATCGAAACCTTTTTGAGGCCGCCCGCTTAAACAACCCACCCACCAGTCCGTTGCTGATAACTCGGAATGCGGCGCTTGTTCAAGCGGCGGTGTTCGACGCCATAAACGGCATCGAACGTCGTTATACGCCTATTCATGTCGCGCCGGCGGCGGAGCCTGGATCCTCACGCCGAGCTGCTGTCGTACAAGCAGCCTACGCTGTTCTTGTCAGACTCTATCCTTCGCAGGCAGCAACACTTCTTGCAAAACGCGACGCCTCAATCGCTGCCCTGACTGATGATGATGACGACCCTGGTAAATCCATTGAACGCGGAATTGCGTGGGGTCAAACAGTCGCCGATGCCATCTGGGCGTGGCGCCTAACGGATGGCATCACTCCCGCACCCGCACCTTTCTTAGGTGGAGCGAATCTGGGCCAGTGGCGACCCACCCCGCCGGGCTTTCTCTCCGGTGCAGGTGTTCAGTTCTCCTACATGACTCCCTGGGTGCTCGAGTCTCCTTCGCAGTTCCGGCCTGGTGGTCCACCGGCGTTGAACAGTCAGCGTTATGCGGCCGACTTCAATGAAGTTAAACTCAAAGGCGACATCTCGGGACTAAACCGCACCGAGGATGAATCGCTTTACAGCCGTTTCTGGAATTTCAGCACGTCTCCAGCTTATTGGAATCAGATCGCGCTAACGTTGGCGGAAAGACAACACCTCACATTATCAGCCAAGTCCCGGTTGCTGGCTCTCGTGGGTCTCTCTGTTGCGGATGCGGCCATAGGATGCTGGGAAGCAAAGTACAGCTATAATTTCTGGCGGCCAGTGACCGCGATTTCTTTGGCAGACACCGACGGAAATCCTGATACAGTTGCGGCCCCGTTTACGTCTTACCTCATTACCCCTAACCATCCTGATTACCCTTCAGGTCATTCCTGTGTTAGCGCGGCGGCAGCAGCAGTGCTCGCCAGCACTTTTGGTGAGAACACGAGTTTTAGTGTGAGTTCTGATGCGCCGGAAATGGCGGGAGTCGTTCGATCCTATGGAAGCTTCTCGGAGATACTCGAGGAGATCAAGAATGCACGTGTGTATGCAGGCATACACTTCCGTTCTGCGTGCGAAGACGGAACACAACTAGGTGCTCGAGTTGCGGGCTACGTGCAGTCCCACGCACTGCGACGGGTGAATGGCAACAGCGATCAGTAATGAAGTGCTCAGTAGACCGGATCAAAGGCAAAAGCCCTGGCTCAAGCCGAGCATCCAACGCCGAAGGTGTTAGCACATTCCAGCTCAGGGTTGAGCTTTGGTAACCCTTGGACAAAGAGGCCTCAACCAAATGATCAAGTTGCGAGCCCGGGTCAGTACCGAAACGCGGTAGCGTCGGGTGAGTCTCAAAATGCTGACAACTGCTTGATCCTCGAGACTCACCCGACGCTAACGCGAATCGGTACTGACCGGGCGATGAGGCCAACTGCTCTCGGAAGATGCCATCGCGTAAAACATAGTCAGAAAAACAAGAAAGTTGTTGGTTTGTTACGCAGAGAGAATTCAATCTCAATCGTACTGTCCAGTGAATCTGAACTAGTGTTGGCCGGGGAGGCAGAGGTGAAGAGCGAGGATGCGCCAGGAACCGTGTTGCCGCGTATACACGCGGAGGAAGCGATAGTTGCCAGAGAGATCTCGTTTGCCGTAATGCCAGTTTGCGGTTTCGCTGCCAAAGACCAACCCCGTATCACCTGACACTCTGATCGTGGCGCTGTGTGCGCTCAAAGACTCGATCCTGAGGTCGCCTGAAAGGACCGCTGAAATAAATTGTTCTTTATCATCACCTTCAAACGGGTAAGCCAGCTCAAACTCATCGGCAATGATGAGATCAAGAGCCGCAGCATCCTTGTTTGCCAGCGCCCTGGTCCACTCCTCGTTAGTTGCTTCGAGTTGTTGCTCGGCTTCTGACAACATATGCGAATCCTGCTTCGCTTCCACTTGGCCGTATTACCTTAATGGTGCTTCGAGAGAGAGTTATTTACAGAAAAACACGCAATAACATTTGTGCGGGCCCCTACTTTGACACACTTGGACCTCGCCTGCCAACTATTTCATTCTTGTTTGTGTTATTTCGTCTGATTTCGTGGGCCGCCTGTTAGTCCTCCGAGCAATGAGATTCCCGTGCGTCACACGAAACAACCCCAACAACTTTTATTGCACTACAAAGAGATCATTCCAAACAAGAATCTTAATAGCCCGGAGCCCATGATCACCCAGAAAGGATTGGGCCTGAAACGCACGAGCACAAAACCAGCAGCTAACGCCAGGGCAAGTCCAATGAACGTGTGAATCCCCGCTCGACCCATACTTACCGCAGCGGCAACGAGCAGACCAGATACCGCCGGCGTGACGCCTTGCAAGAATGACTGAACTATTTGGTTGTCGCGAAAGCGCCGCAAGCTTGAACCCGCGGCGATGGTCATCAGGAAAGATGGTAAGAAAATACTAACTGTGGCAACCAGCGCTCCGAGTGTACCCGCCACCCGGTAACCGATAAACGTCGCTGTGATTAAGACCGGTCCCGGAGTGATCTGGCCCAGGGCTGTTGCGTCCGCGAACTCCTGGTGCGTCAACCAATGATGCGTATCAACCGCTTCCGCTTCAATCAATGGGATCATTACGAAGCCGCCGCCAAAGGTAATTGACCCAATGCGCAGAAAAACGGAGCCGATGGCGAAAAGCAATCCGAGCTTCAGCATCAACGGCATCGCAATTCCTAAAGGAGCGATCGAATGCATTACCTTTTTGGGGGTTGGAGGGGGTGCATTTTCGTCTCCATCTGTTGGATCTGACTCGTTGTTCTCAACGTCATGTCTTGTTGCATCAAGAGCGGGAGTACGAAGGATGTATTCGCGCACGAAGCTGGGCTTCTTGCGAGTGCCAACGCGCTTCCGCCGACCCTCGGTTAAGCGCGAGACAATCCGTTTTCGCCGACGCGACGACGCGGTCCGTACCCGCTTCCATACCTGGAAGCGTTTCTCTGCAAATGAATCGATGAGGACACCAATGAGACCAGCAGTGAGTACGACCTCGATGACGGTTGCGCCAATGGCCACAACTGACAAACAGGCCAGGATACCAACAATCCACTGCCATCGATGCTGCAAGGTGTTCTTACCCATTCGCCAGGCGGTAACGACGATTAGGGCGACAACTGCAGCATTGAAGCCGTGAAATAGTAGGTCCGTATTCGGCAGATAACGCAGGTGCCGGTAGAGAATTGCCAGGACGATCATCATCAGCATCGACGGCAGAATGAAACCGACGATGGCAACGGTCGCACCGCGCCAGCCTCTGAGCTTTAGACCGACAAAGGTCGCAACATTGCCTGCGGCTGTCCCCGGCAGACTCTGGGCCAACGCAAACCCTTCGGCAAATTCATACTCATTAAGCCAATGACGCTTATGTACTGACAACGTCCTGATGTGCGCAATAACGGCTAGGCCCCCGCCAAAGCCAACCAAGCCTATTTTTAGAAATGACAAAAGAATTCCGCCGAGGGTGGCGGTGCGTGAGATGCGCTGGATCTGCCGGTGACCATAACGGACGCGCACTCGTACTTTGCGGGCGCGTTGACTGATCCTGTCTACTCTTTTTTCAGACGGCGGAGGCACTTCCTCCACGGAGTCTATCACAGGCGTTTGTAGTTTGATCGGACGTGATTGTCCAGTCTGGCTTACTCTGTGCAACCTCAGTGTTCTCTGTGTCTCGGTGGTAGTCCCCTCTGGCCGTCACTATCTCAGCACCGGGACACAGAGAGCACTAAGGTTGCTCAGCGAGGCTTAGGCCGCAACCAAACGATCAAGTGTCTCGCCTTGCCGATCTGACTACTGCCCTCTGAAATGTCCTCGCATAAAAACATCGTCAGAAAAACAAGAAGTTGTCGATTTGTTTCACAGAGGAGGTTAAACCATGCACGAGTTTTTAACTTAAGTCCTTATTTAGCTAGGTTTTTGATCAGAACCACATCGCGATTACGCGAACCACGGGCGATAGCCAGACGGTTCCCCTGCGGGTTCAGAGCGAATGCGGCGATTTCAAATTCCTTGAATGCCGTTAGCGGTGTCGGTTTCGCACCGTCAATTGGTTGAGTCCAGATGTTTGAGGTCGTGCCGAGTGTGTTCACGAAGAGGATTCCGTTTCCGCTCTTATTCCACGCAAGCCCTGCGCTGCTATTTGTGGTAGCGGGCAATTGAATTGTTTTTAACGGAGTGCCGCCGTTGATCGAAATAATGCCGAGCTGCAGCGGTTTGCCTTTTTCGCGGATAAAGTAAGCGACTAATTTGCCGTCGCTGGAAATTACTGGAGAGATCGAGTCGACGTCAGTAAGCGTAACCGCATTTCCACCTTGGATCGGAACTCTTAAGATCCGAAATTTACCATCGGCTCTGCTTGTATAAACGACCCAATCCTTATTCGCTGAAGCTGCTGCGAAAGCGCAATTAGGATCCTCCACGACGCGACGCACATTTTGGCCGTCGGAATCCATTTGATAAAAATTGGAGCCGGGTAATAACTTTTTTGATTCCTTGTCGAATGCCCGATCTAAAAAACTTATCGAGTCGCCGTCTATGGCGAGTGCCGGCAACACTTTCCCTACCTGGTAGTCGGTGGTTAAAGGTGTTGGATTGCTACCGTCCGCATCCATGCGCCAGATATTCTGGGCACCACCTTCGCTCGAAACAAAAACAATTTTTCCGTCCCTGGTCCAGGTAATACCACGTTCCCCGTCGTCGGCCGCTGTCTTTGAGTTGATGCCAACCGAACTTGAAAAATCATCTGCAACCGTGAGCCAAATGCCCATCGAGTATTGGCGCTGAATTGCAACCATTGTTTGGGAGTCAGCCGTCAAACTAAAATCTTCATAGCTCGAGAGATCATTCGTCACATTTTGAACGTCGCCACTCGGATAGGCTGCGTATCGTATTTGGTAGCGTTGTCCCATGTCGGCGGCATAGGGTGTGTAAATCAGACCTTTCCCATCACTCATCCATGCGATTTGACTGATGCGAAGTAATTTTTCCTCTTTCAAGGGAATAGGAGTTTCGGCGCCGGTGGCAACATCCACCACCGCCATTCCCCCTGCGTATGTCGCTCCTCGAGTCAAAGTCGGAACAGCGATCAATGTCCCATCCGGCGACCATGAAACTTCATCCCCGTAAACTTTGGGGTATTTCCGAGTTACTAAGACTTGTTCGTTTCCACCCTCTTGACCGGCGACGATAATTGAATTGTCAGCTTCCGAAATTCTGATGAACGCGATCTTCGTTCCGTCGGGCGAGAATGATATCTGGCTGTCAACACCAGTGATCAATTTGCGTTGATTCCGTCCGAGCGTGGTGATCTGATAAAGAGAAGAGAGCTGACCTACACCTTCAGTTCCTACAAAGAAGAGAAAATTCCCGTCACGCGAAAATCTAAGATAGTCATATTTTGTTTGACCAGGCGGAACGATTTGAGTATCGCCTGCACTCGCGGTTTGTCGCAGCCACAGACTGTATTTTCCGTCCTCATCTTTGGAATACGCGATGTATTTTCCGTCCGGCGAAATGGCGACAGATCTTGCCAGTCCACTAGCCGTCAGAACATCCAACTTGATTGATTGAAAATGCCGGACCGCGGACCTCTGATTAGAAAAATATCGCCAGTAGCCACCGACCGCCAGTCCCAGGAGCAATAGCGACGCGATCAACCAAACGGTAGACCGGTGTGATTTTACGACACCCAGATCTGTGGTTTTGATCGGCCGTATATTGATCTTCGTAGCAGCATTGTCAAATGAACCTGTCTGAGACTCGCGTAAAATACTTTTTAAGTCGGCGCGCAATTCTGAAAAGGATTGGTAGCGCAACGCCCGATCTTTTTCCATCGCGCATTTAACGATTTCGTCCAACGCAGGCGGAATTGCATCGTTTGACTCGCGAAGCGGAGGGAGTACCTTGTTGATGGTCGCGTTATAGATGGCGGCATCACTTGCGCCCGCAAACGGCATCTCGCCTGAGAGCATTTCGTAAAGCACTACGCCAAAACTGAAAATGTCGGTTCGCTCATCAACAGGCTCGCCGAGAACCTGCTCGGGTGACATGTAATTGATTGTCCCCATCAGGCGGTTCGGCGCGGTGTGTTCGCGAGGTTCGAAATCATCCGCCTCTGGTCCAGTGAGCTTTGCCAGTCCGAAGTCCAGAACTTTTACGATCCCGTCGCGACGGATCATGATATTTGCCGGTTTAATGTCACGGTGCACGATGCCGACCGAGTGTGCTGTCTTTAATGCACCAGTAATTTGAATGGCAATCTTGACGGAGTCCTGCCATGACATAGGTCTCTCAGCGATTCGTTCACGCAGGGTTTGTCCTTCAATGAACTCGGTTGCAATGAAACTGCCGGCTTCAGTTTCTTCTATGGCGTAAATGGTAATGATGTTTGGGTGATTAAGTGCGGAAACGGCCCTCGCTTCCTTCTTGAAACGTTTGATCCGCTCAGCATCGCTCTCGAACTGCGACGTCAAAACTTTGAGGGCGATCTGGCGGTGGAGTTTTAGATCTTCGGCCAGGTAGACCTCACCCATTCCACCTGCTCCGAGGAGTCTTATGATCTTGTAGTGACTGATTTCTTTGCCGGCAAGATTGGTCTGCTTTTCTCTTTCGGAAAACATCTCAGCAGCTAGCGACAAGGGAGGCTGCTCGAAGAAATTATTTGAGGATATTTGGACCGCGAGCAGGCTTTCAGTTTCATGGCGCAAGTCGTCATCGTTACCGCAACACTTTTTGATAAAGGCTTCACGCTCAGCGGGCGGAAGTGCCAATGCCGCGTGATAGAGATCTTCTATTTTTCTTAGTCGTGAAGTATCCATCTGAAGGATCGGTCGTAGTGCTATCCACAGATTACCCAGATTGCACCGACTGTTTTCTACTCCTTAGGTCCGTAACTCTGTGGCCAAAGTAGTCTCTGAAATCGGTCGATGACTTTCCGATTTACTTTTTTAGTTCACGTAGGAGCCAGGTTTGAGCAAAGCTCCAATCGCGTTTGACGGTCTCTGGTGAGACCTTTAGAACGCCCGCGATCTCTGCGACGGTTAGTCCGGCAAAGAATTTCATTTCGACAACCTGGACTTTGCGGTCATCCAAAATTGCCAACCGGTTTAAAGCATCATCAAGTGCGACGATCTCTTCGGACGACTGGTTCGTTACCCGCATATTCTCTTGCAGAGTCACTCGTTCCTGCCAACCACCGCGTTTTTGATTGTTCTTGGACCGCGCGTAATCAACCAGGATGTGCCGCATCGCTTTCGCCGCCACACCAAAAAAGTGGTTACGGCTTTGCCACTTTTGTGCTTCGCCCCCCGCAATCTTCAGATAGGTTTCGTGAATCAGGTCGGTAGTCTGAAACGTGTGTCCAGAAGGCTGACGGCGCATATGTCTCCGGGCCATCAACCGCAATTCGTGATAGACCAAGGGCATCAACTGCTCAAGCGCATATTCGTCGCCCTTACTCCAATCAATCAACAGAAGTGAAATCTGATGCGAGTTGTTATCTGGCGTCATCTGGGTCGAGAAGTTATGGGGATTATACACTAGAGGAGCAGAAAACTTCTGTGCTGACGATGACACTTTCTTCCTTCGAATCTCGTCTAGGGGGATAGAAGAGTAGTTGAAAGAAAACCGTACTGTTCGCTGAGAAAACTAAGCATAAAAGGGAGATACCCAAAAGGAAATAGCAAGAATTCTTGCATTTAGCGATGGTTATCGGTCTTCGGCGTTCAAGTCACCCAAACAAGATCTCAACCCAGAGGAGAAAATATGAAACGCAATCGGATGTTAATTAGCACGCTTATAGCCTTGCTCTTAACCGCAACCGTCGTCGTAATGGCTCAGGTCAACCGTCCGTTCCGCAATGGTTCGGTATGGAACATCAGCTTCATCAGGATGAAACCTGGCATGGACACCGCATACCTAAATTACGTCGCCAGTGAGTGGAAGCGGGAGCAAGAGGCATTGAAAAAAGACGGGCAGAGCCTTTCTTACAAGGTCATCACTACCGAAGCGCATGGCTCGAATGATTGGAACATCATGCTCATGACCGAATACAAGGATTTGGCGACTCTGGAAGCCAACGAAGATAAGGCCGACAATCTGGCCCAGACGGTCGTCGGGAATGATGAAAAGCAAATGCAGGGTTATCGTGACCGTCTGCAAATTCGCGAAGTATTGGACGTCCGGACAGCTCGCGAAATCGTTTTAGAACCCCGTCGATAACACCGAAGGAAACACGAACGAAGTAAGCAGTGCGACAAAGGCGTTGCCCAAAAAGTGAAATGTAGCCGCGGGATCGCTTGCAATTCACTTGTAGTCCTTTTCTGTGAAACAAACCAGCAACTTCTTGTTTTTCTGACGATGTTTTTATGCGAGGACATTTCAGAGGACAGTGGGCAGATCGGCAATGCGAGACCAGAACGGTCAGTACCGACACGCGGTAGCGTCGGGTGAGTCTCGAGGATCAAGCAGTTGTCAGCATTTTGAGACTCACCCGACGCTACCGCGTGTCGGTACTGACCGCTCTGGTCTCGCAACTTGATCGTTTGGTTGCGGCCTAAGCCGCGCTGAGCCGCGAGCGAAGGCGACCGGATGGGTCCTCAACGAAATGATCATAAGAGTCCAGTCGAAAGTTGAGTGTCCCCTCCGGTCGCTTCGCTCGCGTTACCGTTCTGATGACCTTTACTTATTAACCAACAGACCAATTAACCCTGGAAAGCCTCTATGGAAATTGCTGAGAACCTAATCGAACCAGAGTATGCGCGAAGCGGACATTTGCTGAGAATCCTCGGTGTCGGTTTCGGCCTCGCCGTCGGGATCGGCGGGACCATCGGAGTAGGAATTCTTAGAAACCCCGGCGGTGTTGCCGCACAACTTGGATCGTTTTGGATGATCATGCTCGTGTGGTCGCTCGGCGGAGTTTATTGCTTACTCGGCGCAAACTATCTGACCGAACTTGCGACGATGATGCCAAAGGCGGGCGGGTTTTATGTTTATGCCGAACGTGCCTTCGGACGCTACGGCGGGTTCGTTGTCGGTTGGAGCGATTTTCTTAACAACACCCTGGGCCTCTCATTTATCAGCGTCGTTTTCGGCGAATATGCCGCCAACCTTTTTGCGCCGAACTTGAAGGGAGGCAGAATAATTTTCAGTGTGTCGATAATAGTTGCAGTCGCAACTTTGAATTTGATCGGAGTACGCGCGGGAAGTGAAACACAAAAGATATCCAGCTTTTTGAAAGCAGTAGCATTGCTCAGTTTCGTCGTTGCCTGTTTCGTTTTCGGAAGCCCACATGCTCAAGCGAGTACGGCGCAGGCTGGAGTCGTCGTCCCAACATCCATTTCATCAGGTGTTGTGGCTTTTGTATTAGCGTTTCAACTCGTACTCGGCACTTACGACGGTTGGTACTCGGCAATCTATTTTTCCGAAGAAGACACAAATCCGGAAAGTAACCTGCCGCGCTCGATGTTCGGTGGAATTGCAGCGATCATCGGCATCTATTTACTGGTCAATCTCGCCTTGTTGAATGTCTTGCCCATGTCACAGCTCGCGGCTTCAAGATTTGCAGGTGGTGATGCTATGAGCCTTATTTTCGGATCGCGAAGTGGTCAACTCGTCACGATTCTAGCGCTGCTCTCGTTAATAGGAATCATAAACGCAATATTGATGATGGCCCCGCGCATCATGTTCGCATTGGGACGCGATGGACTATTTAACGAGAAAGCCGCAACAGTTAATAAAGGCGGCACACCCGTTCTTGCCTTAATGATAACGACGGGATGCGCAATCATCTTATCGTCGGTGGGTACATTCGAGCTGCTCCTGGCAATCGGACAATTCTTCATGGTCGTCATCACTATTTTGTTGATCGTGTCGTTGTTCATTCTGCGCCGTCGCGAGCCGGATAGGTCGCGGCCGTTTCGCGCCTTGGCCTACCCGTTCGCGCCACTGTTAATGCTCGTTTGCGCCATACTTCTATTTTTCGGCTTCATTGTCAGCAATCCCTATCCAAGTCTTTACGCACTGGGTTTATTGGCGCTGAGTTATCCACTGTTTCGTTTAAGGAAAGGTAGTTCAGCTCGCTTACTCGATGTAGAAGGCGGAGCGTTGTGAGGCCGTTTTTGGCGCGCGCGGTCATCGACGGTGACGCTTAAGATGTAGCGTCCCGATAATAGAGCAGTCATTAAGCTCGAGCGTTATAGCGAATACCTGACTTCGTACATGTAATTGCGAAGTTGTCAGATTGTTAGAAAGCGCAGACCCATTTTGGGGTCTGCGCTTATTTCTAATCGACTCTCGACACTTTATTGTGAAACAGCCTTTAAGGCGTTGACCTGTCCGGCTCCGTACCAGGAATTTCGGGAAGGTCCACCCTGACAAGCCTGGCTATCACCACTGGGTCGTTTAAAGGTGTCGTAGCCTGCAGGAAGAGTTGTGGGACATGGCTGAGGATCTGCTGACCCACTGAGGAGAGCCCCGACTCGTGCGGGTTGCATCTTTGGTTGTGAGTCCAGGTTGCCGAGTTGGCTAATAATAAGGGCGGCAACTCCGGCAACGTGCGGTACTGCAAAACTCGTCCCTTGTTGATAACAGTATGTGGCGCCGCTTGGGTCGACGACACGACGAGCGGGAAGGCAGGTTACAGCCAGTAGACTTGCGGGCCAAGTGGAGAGGACTCTTCCGTTTGGTGCTGCCGAAGTGAGTCCAAAATTTGAATCGCCTCCGGGTGCCACTAGATCAGTCACGCCGAGCCCATAGTTTGAGTAAAACGATTTAAGAAAACCGGTCGGGTTTTGTGCAGCATTGCCATCAGCGGAGACTCCAATTACTCCTGGGATTTCAACCGGTATCTGTACGCACCCGTTATTTACATCACGTGGCTGGGCGACACCAGGTGGAAAATCGGGACTTATGAGATCAACCTGCGGACGAGCCAGGTCGTCACTCTGGTTACCGGTTGGTGCCACCACCGTGACGCCTTGGTTCATGGCATACCTGACGGCTCTTTGCACTGCTTTCCAGATTGCTCGTTGTTCTGGATCATCTTTGCAATTGAAGAGCCACGGATCAACGAAGTAACTATTGTTAGTGACATCGATGTGTTGCGATCCCGCCCACATAAAGGCGCACACGATGGCTTCAGGAAACGCAAAACCATCATCGTTCAAGGCCTTGATTGAAGCAATTTTTACGTTAGGTGCAACTCCAACGATACCGATGCCATTCGAAGCGGCAGCGATAAGACCGGCGGTGTGAGTGCCAAATCCATTCAAATCCTGATAAGCCGTTGGGTTGGTGTTAGGTACTCCACCCAGGCATGAGCAGCTATCAGCGAAGTCAAAATTGGCGGCGAGGTCCGGGTGAGTGTAATCGATACCCGTACTGACATTCGCAACCACGACAGCGGAACTGCCGCCAGTAATAGCATGGGCTTGAGGTGTCTTAATTTGGACCATGTCCCATTGCAGTCCCGATAATGAATCGTTGTCCGTAGCAGGAGAATTCGTCAACCCAACTGGCGCCGTATCGATAGCTTCACCTGAAGAAGGATTAAGGCGAACAGCGAAACGAGTGGTCGAACTCGCACCCTCAATTCGACTGTCGCTCAAGACGCTGTCACGGAAGGATCTACCTGGAGCTGTCGCGATTGCCACACCGATTGCCTCGTAACTTTTCACAAGGGTACCGCCCGCGTTTGCAATTACAGCAGCAGCATCGGCCGGCACCGAAGTGTCTTTGTAGAGAACAATAAATGTCTCTTGTGTTGGGGCGCTTTGGCTATGGGTTGATATGGGAGGCAGGAAAATAAAAACGGCAATCACAGCTACCAGAGCAGTAATGCCGAAGCAGTATTTGACCCGAGTCATTTAAAGGCTCCTTTGGAAGAATGCTGTCTCTGGGAACAGCATTGGTGAAGAGTGAAACCCCTAGATCGCTAGGGGCTAGCGATAAAACGCTGAACTAGGTTATTGCTTCAGGGTCCGGACATCTTACCTTTTCTGTGCGGAATCGCGCAAAAGTTTTTCCTTGGGTTGGGCCGAAGAAGATGAGCAGTCGAAGCGTTCGCAATGTCTGAATGATCACGCTCGCCCTCGCTAGAGAACAATGAGAGACTAAGGCAATGCCGAAAAAGAGTGAGAACCGAGATAACAACGAGCCCACTAAGAAGAACGGATTGAGTGGCGGCCTGGAGAATGCGGTTGACGGGTTGTTCCAACTTCCTCTGTCAGACTTCATTGCTGCACGCAAAGCACTCGCAGCCCGGCTCAAACAGCTTGGTCACCCAACCGAGGCAGAGCGAGTTAAGGTCCTCGCCAAGCCATCGACCTCGGCTTGGGCCGTAAACCAACTGTATTGGCAGCACCGTGAAACATTCGACGAACTAATCGTGGCAGGCGAACGCTTTCGCAAGGCGCAGACGTCTCGTGGCGCGGGACGAGTTACAGACATGCGCGAAGCACTCGACGTGCGACGCAAGGTACTCTCGGATCTTGAGGAATTGGCCGCGGACTTACTGCGCAGTGAAGGCCACAATCCCACTCTGGACATGCTGCGTCGGATCACAACTACACTCGAAGCGGTGTCAGCCTATGACTCGAGTCCTGACGCTCCGAAATTTGGCCGCATGTCGCACGATGTGGATCCTCCGGGTTTCGAGTCGCTCGGTGCGTTTGGTGCGGGCTCGGGAATTACCGAACGGATCCCGGAACCCCGCCGCGTAGCCAAGTCTCAGAAGTCAGAAGCCACAGGTGCGAAGACGCGGGAAAAAGAAGATCTCAACGAGCTTAAAGAGAAGCGTCAGGCAAAAATAGCCGCCGCAAAAGTTTCCTTACAAAATGCGAAGCGGGAGTTGACTGAGTCGCGAGCGAATTTACAAAGTGCGCAGGCCGCCATGAAAAGAGCAAACGCTGAAGTAAAGGGCGCCGAGAAACTCAAGCGCGACGCAGAGCTGCGCTTAGAACAGGCGGAAGTCGTTCTCGCGAAGGCTGGTAAACGCGCTCAAGGTGCTGTAGCTGACACGGAAGAAGCAATGAAGGCAGTCGAAGAGGCCGAGCGCGCAGTCAGAGAAGCATCCAAAGAGCTCGAATCAGTCTTTCGACAAGTGCCCGGCTGAGAGCCGCCTATTGTAATTCCCTGAGTTAGTAAGGGATTTACTGTCTGTAACTCTAAAGAGTTGGCGAGGTTCAACAAGTTGTCGCCAACACCTGCGGCGTTTATCGTTTAAGAGATCTGGGCAACTCTACAGATTCTCCCGCGACGAAATACGGATTTCACCCGATTGTCTGATTTTTCCAGTCAATTACCCTTTCCTCGTTAAATCTATAAGTAGCTGAAAGACATTTTTACCCGTCGGCGTTGCGAGCCTTCGTCGAGCGCATACCAATGTCGAAGTTTTCGCAACCGTTGGGACTCTTCAGAAATGGATTACATATTGACGTTCCAGCTTTGGCGAAGACAAGTACTTCGCAGCCAAACACTGGGGCTCGGGCTTTTATTATTAACAAGTTGCAGTTTTGCGAACGCGCAATCTGATCCACTACCTTCGTGGAACGAGGGGCCAAACAAGCTCGTGATCATTTCTTTTGTAAGCGAAGTTACTAAAGAGGGTGGTCCAAATTTTGTTCCGGCATCGCAACGCATAGCCACGTTCGATAACGACGGAACACTCTGGTCAGAGCAACCAATCTACTTTCAATTCGCTTTTGCGTTAGATCGAGTTAAGGCGCTCGGCCCTCAACATCCCAAGTGGAAAACCCAACAACCATTCCAGGGTGCGCTGGAAGGTGATCTCAAAGCGGTGACCGCTTCCGGCGAGAAGGGGCTCGCGGAACTCATCATGGCCACGCACACCAGGATCGATTTTATTGACGATGGACCAGGCAAGCCGGTTGGTATTCAGAAGTTCATTGGTCGTCGTCCAATTCTGGCTTTTGGGAATTCTGACGGCGATCAACAAATGCTCGAATGGGCCGCTGCAGGTAATGGGATGAAGCTGATGGGGCTGGTCCATCACACCGATGCGACCCGTGAGTGGGCATACGACCGCGAATCCAAGATTGGCAAATTGAGTTCCGCGCTCGATGAGGCAACGCCGCGAAAATGGGTCGTAGTCGATATGAAACGAGATTGGAAAGTGGTCTATCCCTTTGAAAAAGACCTGGGCCTCAACTTTCACCTTAACCCATGGCTCAGATTGACAGCAGATCTGCAGTGCATTCGGCCAGTAAGCGGCGGCGTTGATACCGCCGTTCTTCCTGGATGCCGGCTGCAGCTTATTTTTTTGATTGAGAACTGTTGGACGAAAGAGCCACGTCCCGCGCCGTTGCGCCGTGGTTGATATAACGCAACTTGAATGGGCCTGTGCAAGGTCCGTCTAAGATTTCAATTGCAATGAAAGGAACAACGAGATCATGCCAGACAAAAAGCCAAACATTCTGATCATTTGGGGCGACGATATCGGCTGGTTCAACGTGAGCGCCTACAACCTTGGCATCATGGGATATCGCACTCCAAACATCGATCGCGTGGCCAAAGAAGGCGCGCTTTTCACCGACTGGTACGGACAACAGAGCTGTACGGCCGGTCGTGCGGCATTCATTACCGGACAGTCACCGATTCGCACCGGACTCACCAAGGTTGGCCTGCCTGGTGCCGATCTAGGACTGCGACCTGAAGACCCAACTATTGCAGACGCGTTGAAACCACTTGGCTACGTGTGCGGACAATTCGGAAAGAATCACCTGGGCGATCGCGACGAGTTTCTCCCGACTGTGCACGGCTTCGACGAGTTTTTCGGCAATCTCTATCACTTAAACGCCGAACAGGAACCGGAATGCCCGGACTATCCCAAGGAACCCGAATTCAAGAAGAAGTTTGGACCTCGCGGCGTTTTGAAATCAAAAGCTGATGGCAACGGTGGCCAGACAATTGAAAATACTGGTCCATTGACTATCGAACGAATGCGCACCGTCGATGAGGAGTTCTTAGATGGTGCAATCGATTTCATTGAGAGACAGGCCAAGGCCGATCAACCATTCTTCTGCTGGTTCAACTCGACCCGCATGCATATCTTCACGCATTTGAAAAAAGAGTCAGAAGGAGTGACTGGTCTCGGAGTTTATCCGGATGGCATGGTTGAACACGACGGTCACGTGGGAAAGCTGCTAGATAAACTAGACGAGCTGGGAATTACTGACAACACCATCGTCATGTACTCAACCGACAATGGTGCTGAGGTCATGAGTTGGCCCGATGGTGGAACCACCCCGTTTCGTGGAGAAAAAGACACCAATTACGAAGGTGGATGGCGCGTACCGTGCGCGATTCGCTGGCCCGGTGTTATCAAGCCCGGTACCGTTTCCAACGAAATGTTCTCTCACCAGGACATGTTACCGACCCTGGCAGCTGCTGCAGGTGATCCCGACATCGTTGAAAAAATGAAAAAAGGCTTCAAGAGCGGCAATAAGACGTTTAAGGTGCACCTCGACGGCTACAATCTGCTGCCGCACCTCAAAGGTGAAGCGGACAACCCGCGCGAGGCATTTCTGTACTGGAGCGATGATGGCGATTTGATGGCACTCCGCGTCAGGAACTGGAAGTGCGAATTCATGCAGCAGCGGGCCCATGGTCTCGGTGTGTGGGAAGAACCGCTCGTGGCCACTCGTGTTCCCAATCTATATAACCTGAGGAGTGATCCTTTTGAACGCGCCAGCGAAGATGCGAGTCTCTTCTATGGTAAGTGGAAGGCAGACCGAGCATTTTTGCTCGTTCCAGCGCAGGCAATCGTTGGTAAATTCCTCGAGACGTTCAAGGAATTCCCGCCACGACAAAAACCCGCGAGCTTTAGTATCGATCAGGCTCTTGAAAAAGCTCGCGCAAATGCACAAGCAATGTCCAAGGCAGCCGGAAGTGGAGGCGGTTGATCGTTATTCGCGCGGAGGCAGTCATTATTTGATGACTGCCTCTGTTCGCCTTAGCCCGTCTGAGTTCGTGGATCGCTTTTCTCGGAGCGAATAGCGATCCACGAATTAGCATTAATAAGAACTGTCAGTAATCAGATCTTTAACAGAGTGACTATTCCGTTGGGGGTTAATGATGACTCCTGGCCACCAAGTCCTTAGAGCTGAAGAGACGAAGTAAATTAACTATGCCGGTAGGTTACCTTGATTGATCCGGTCAAAGACACTGGAAGCACTAGTTCAACCGACAGCAATGCCGATCCGGTGTGCGAGTTTTACACGAGGCATCCTTATCCGCCCCCAATTGAGAATCTGGACCGCGCACGTGATCAGTGGCAAGACCTAAATCGTCACCGCTCTGAGTTTCACTTGTTCTGGCCCGATCAAGCGTTCCGCACAGATCTTGAAATTCTCGTTGCCGGTTGTGGAACGTGGCAAGCCGCGAAGTACGCCCTCACTCATCCGGCAGCACGCGTCGTTGGAATCGATCTCAGTACGACGAGCCTCGAACACACCAATAAGCTTAAACAGCAATACGACCTGACGAATCTGGAAACGCGGCAGTTGCCAATCGAAGATGTCGGTTCGCTGGACCGCAGCTTTGATCTGATCGTCTCTACTGGCGTACTCCACCACTTAGCCGATCCCGATATAGGTTTGCGCGCACTGCGATCTGTCCTGAGATCCGATGGCGCGATCTATCTGATGTTGTACGCGCCGTATGGTCGCACCGGTGTCTACATGCTTCAGGAGTACTGCCGGAGACTGGGCCTCGGCACGTCTCAGCAGGAGATCAACGATCTCATCTCAATGTTGAAGGTGTTGTCGGAACATCACCCGTTTGTACCGACGCTGCGAGGATCACGGGAATCCTTCGACGCCGATGCTTTGGCAGATGCGCTACTGAACCCACGCGAGCGCTCTTATTCGGTGCCGCAACTGTTTGACTTCATCGAACGCAATGAGCTCAGCTTTGGACGATGGTACTGGCAGGCGCCTTACTTACCACAGTGCGGCGCGATTGCAGCGACACCTCACGCGAATCGATTGGCCGCGCTTCCCGAACGCGAGCAATCCTCGCTGATGGAGCTGTGGCGCGGCACGATGACAGTCCATAGCGTCATCGTTCATCGAGACGAGAATCAGCAAAGCGCGAGAGTTTGCTTCGACGGAGAGCTCTGGAAGAGCTACATACCTATTCGGGTTCCATGGACAATATGTGTGCAGGAAAGACTTCCTAAAGGTGCGGCAGGTGTGCTTTTGAATCGAAGCCATCAGTTTCACGATCTCATCCTGCCCATCGATAAGCATGAGAAGGAAATGTTCGAGCGTATCGATGGACGTCGGAGTATCGCTGAGATTAACTTGGACCAATCGTTGCCGCTTGCACGTTCCTTCTTCGAAAGACTCTGGTGGTATGACCAGGTGGTCTTTGATACGAGCGCAGTAAACTGACTATTCGATACGAGTCACCTGAACGCTAACAATCATGTGGCAGAGTGGCCATATCGCAGCAAGAAAGGGCATTACGAAATCATGAGCAACAAGAATAACAAACTAATCGCCCTCGTCTTTGACGATCCGTACAAGGCCGATGAAGCGCGGGCAGCGTTAAATCGCATGGCCGGCGAAGGCCTGCTGGATATCGATGAAACGGCGTTGATCGTAAAGAAGGGAGACGGCAAAGTACGGGTCTCTCAAGACATCAACGTCGTCGAAAAAGGGCAACACCTGGGCCACATCGCAGGCCTGGTAACAGCAGCTGTAACTGGTACGATGCCGTTCATCCTCGGTGGAACCATCGCCGGAAAGTTGATTGGCAAACTTCGCGACGATGGCATCACCAACAAGTTCTTAAAGTCACTCCAGGATGAACTTCAGCCGGATACATCTGTGTTGGTGGTCTATGCGCGTTCGGATGCTGAGCGACGTCTCGCAGTGATGAAGCGTCTGGCGATTTTTGATCCCAAGCTACTGGAATCCGATCTGTCACCCGAGTTGGAGGAAACAATTCAACAAGAGATGCGAGCTGTAGCACAAAAGGCGGCCGCCGCGAAGTGATTAATCCAGTAGATCCAGAGATTGCGCCGATTACACCGATTTTTGTTCAACGAATTTCCGACGTCTAACACTCGTCTGCGTCTTCGCGCCTCTCTGGTGCGGAATCCTCGTGAAGAATCGGGGCCGGGAATGCAAAAAGTGTGGTTAAGCAGGGCCCGGTTTTGATAGATTGGAAGGGATTTCAGCGGGGGGCGAAGTTAGCTTCTATTTGGTTAAGGACCATTAAGCTGCATCGTCCCTTCCCAACTGCATCATTCTGGTATCCCTGCACATGCCAATAAAACGTCCTGCACTGCTGTCACTTCTAATCAGCCTTACGATCATCACTCAAATTTCATGTGCTCGTCTCAAGGCACCGGCGGGCTCAAGCCCGACAGCCTCTGCCACGCCGCATCATGATCCTGTTGATGAAATACTCGATCGTTATGAGAAAGCTGTTGGTGGTCGCGAAGCAATCGAGCGGATCACTAGTTACAAGATGAAAGGATCGTTCGAACTTTCCAATCTGCGAGAACCAGGGACGTTTGAGGCATGGGGTAAGGAACCAAAAAAGACACTAATCATTCTTGAATTTCCGCGGCTCGGAACCCTGAAGAAAGGTTTCGACGGTGAAACGCGTTGGGTGCAAACTCCCGCCGGAACCGTTACCGATTCGAGCCCTCAAGAAATTGCGGAGATGGACCGAGACTCGGTGGTCTACAGCGCAGGAAACATCAGAAGCCAGTTCGAGAGTCTGAAGTTGGAAAGTAAGGCTCGGCTCGGTGGTCGTGACATGAATGTAATTGAGGGCAAACCTCCCAAGGGTCCCGCTGAAAAACTGTTCTTCGATGTCGAGAATGGTTTGCTGGTGCGTTGGGACATGGCGCGACAACAGCCAAAGCGCGGCACTGTCTTCGTCAAAGTTCACCTCAACGATTACAAGGATGTTGACGGGGTGATGGTTCCGTTCAATGTCAGGTTCTCGTTCGAATCGTTCAGCTTCACTGTAAAAATCGACGAGCTGCAGCACAACATCCCTCTAGACGACGCTCTCTTCAAAAAGCCTTAATCATCCACAGATTACGCCGATTCACACAGATTCATTTACAGAGATGGTGGGACTTTTGTTACTGTAGAACAGGTGCCACACTTCAAAAGTTTAATAATCTGTGCATTCGGTGAAATTTGTGGATAAGTCTTCTCCGCACTACAGGAACTGCAATCTTTGCGAGGCGATCTGCGGCATCGAGATCTCGGTTAAAGCGGACCAAAGCCTGGAAATTCGAGGCGATAAGGACGATCCCTTTAGCCGAGGCTACATTTGTCCCAAGGCTGTCGCGCTTCAAGATATCCACTACGATAAGGATCGGCTGCGGCATCCGGTTCGTCGCACTCAGCGAGGTTGGCAGAGAATCGGATGGGACGAAGCTTTCGACGAGGTCGCTCAAAATCTCAAAAGCATCAATGCGAAGTATGGACGTAACTCATTAGCAACTTATCTCGGCAACCCCACAGTGCATAATTCGGGGGCGCTCCTGTTTGCGCCAGGCTTCATCCGCAGTCTCCATACGCGAAATCGATTTTCTGCAACCTCTGTTGATCAGTTGGCCCATCACGTAGCTGCTTACCTGATGTTTGGCCATCAATTGTTGCTTCCCATTCCGGATCTCGAGCGCACAAATTTCTTTCTCATCCTCGGTGCTAATCCTGCGATCTCAAACGGGAGCATGATGACTGCGCCCGGTATGAGCCGCCGCTTGAAAGAGATTCGTAAGCGTGGCGGTAAAGTCATCCTCGTTGATCCACGTTACAACGAAACGGCAAAACGAGTGGACCAGCACCTCTTTATTCGCCCGGGAACCGATGTGCTGCTTTTACTGGCCTTACTTCAAGTGATCTTTGAAGAGGAGCGCACCAACCTCCCTTCATATATCGACGGCATTCAGGTTATCGGGAAACTTGTGTCCGAATACACTCCTGAAAGAGTCGCCATCACCACTGGGATAGATGCGCTCAATATACGCACACTTGCGCGCCAGTTCGCTTCCGCTGACGGAGCGGTTTGTTACGGCCGAATTGGAGTAAGTACCCAGGAATTTGGCGCCGCCTGTCAATGGTTGATCAATGTTCTTAATATCGTAACGGGAAACCTGGATCGACCAGGTGGGGCGATGTTCACCCTTCCGGCATTCGATCCAATTACTGCGCCTGAAGGGTTAGCACCTCGAGGCAGTTATGCGCGTTGGACCAGTCGCGTGCGGAAGCTACCTGAGTTTGGAGGCGAATTGCCCGTTGTCGCACTGGCAGAAGAGATATTGACTGAGGGACCGGGGCAAGTTAAAGGCCTGGTGACTCTTGCTGGAAATCCAGTGCTGTCCACCCCAAACGGCCAGAAGCTGGACCGGGCTCTTGAAAGTCTCGAGTTCATGGCAGCTATTGACTTCTATATAAATGAGACGACGAGGCATGCGCACATCATCCTGCCTCCAACCTCTCCGCTCGAGCGTGGCCATTACGATCTCGCGTTTCATCTCCTGGGCGTTCGTAATATTGCCAAATTCTCGCCCGCGTTGTTTCAGCCTGTATCTGACGCACGTCACGATTGGGAGATCTTGTTGGCGTTGCAGATGAGAATGGAAGGGGACGGTTTGTTCCGGCGGCTGAAAGGGAAGTTGATAGGCCGCTTTTTTGGTCCTAACCGTCTTATCGACCTGGGACTCAGATTTGGACCATACGGAGCAAAGCTCAACCCTTTTTCGCGTGGTCTATCGTTGAGAAAGTTGATGAAAGCAGAGCACGGCATCGATCTTGGTCCATTAAAGCCATGCTTACCTGGCCGGCTTCGGACAGCTGACAAGCAAATTAAGTTGGCTCCGGATGTTTTGGTGAAGGATGTCGATCGCGTAAAGGCAAAGTTCATCGATAGCGCCCTCAACGCTAATGGTCATCTTTTGTTAATTGGTAGACGGGATTTGCGAAGTAACAACTCCTGGTTGCACAACAGCGAAAGGTTGGTAAAGGGAAAACCCCAGTGCACGCTGTTGATAAATCGGATCGACGCCGCGCAAAGAGGCTTATTGTCAGGTCAGGAGGTTGTCGTGCACTCGAAGATCGGTACCGTGGTGCTTCCGATTGAATTATGCGACGACATCATGCCGGGAGTGGTGAGCATTCCTCATGGTTGGGGGCATGATCGGTCGGGAGTTCAACAAGCTGTGGCCCAACAACACTCGGGTGCGAGTATTAATGATTTAACTGATAGTCAATTGATCGACGCACTTTGTGGAACGGCCGCCTTCAATGGCACCCCGGTCACCGTCGACGCCAAATGAAAAGAAGTTGTCTGTAGTCCGTTTGTTCGTAGTCAGTTGTCCGTAGTCCGTAGTCAGTAGTCTGTTGTCTGACCACGGACAACTGACAATCCAGTAATCATGATTCCAATTTCAATACTCGATCTTGTTCCCGTCATCGTCGGTGAGACGCCACGAGAGGCGCTCCACAAGAGTCTCGAACTGGCCCAGCGCGCCGAACAGTTGGGATATAGGCGCTACTGGGTGGCGGAACATCACAACATGACCGGGATCGCCAGCGCCGCGACCTCGGTTGTCATTGGATATCTTGCCAATGGCACTTCAACTATACGCGTTGGATCAGGCGGCATCATGTTGCCTAATCACTCTCCACTTGTGATCGCCGAACAATTCGGAACCCTCGAATCACTTTATCCGGGTCGGATCGATCTGGGGTTAGGTCGCGCGCCGGGTACCGATCAACGAACGGTGGTGGCCTTGCGGCGTGCCGGAGTCAGGCCTGACAGCTTCCCCGAAGATGTAATGGAGTTGATGTTATTACTCGCGGAAGCGAAGCCGGGCCAACCTGTTAGAGCCGTACCAGGTGCAGGTACTGAAGTTCCGATCTGGATTCTTGGGTCAAGCACTTTTGGCGCTGAGCTGGCCGCAGCACTTGGTCTACCTTACGCGTTCGCTTCCCACTTTGCACCAGACTCTTTGTTTGACGCCCTCGAGATCTACCGCCGTCAGTTTCGACCATCAAAACAATTGGACCATGCTCATGCGATGGTTGGCGTGAATGTTGTTGCCGCGGACACTGATGAAGCAGCGCGGCGTCTGTTTACTACGGTCCAACAGTCGTTCGCCAATTTGGTGCGTGGTGCGCCCGGAAAATTACAGGCGCCAATCGACGATATCGAGGAGTATTGGACCCCGGCGGAGAAGCATCAGGCTTCGAGGATGCTGAGGTATTCGATAGTCGGTTCCGCAGAGACGGTGCGGCGGGAGTTGGAAGCTTTTGTTGAGATGACTAAAGCAGACGAGCTAATGATTGTCTCTCATTTGTATGACCACGCTGCCCGCATTCGTTCATACGAGATTATTGCCGATAATTATCCACAGATTCAGTAGATGAGTCAGATTTAAGGAAGGGAACAAACGCAATCGCCTTTGCTGCTTTATCTGGGAAATCTGTGTGCTACCACTAGATCTCTACTGGGACTGGTTTAACATTCCAGATCTTGTCGCAGTATTCCTGAATCGACCTGTCCGATGAGAAGTAGCCCATGCGAGCTACATTCAAGATCGCCATTTTAGTCCACGACTCAACATCACCAAACGCGTGCCCGGCGCGGATCTGTGCATCCACATAAGATTGGTAATCCACAAACAACAGATATTCGTCCCGCTCCAGCAGCGAATTAATTAGCGGTGCAAAGAGCTCCTGGTCGCCGTTTGAGAAATCGCCGTGTCGAAGTACGTCGATCACTTCGCGCAATTGTTCGTTGCCGTAATAGTAATCGCGCGGACGATAGCCTTGCGTCCAGAGGTTCATAACCTCTGGACTTGTCAGTCCGAACAGAAAGAAATTATCCGGTCCAACTGCCTCGCGCATCTCGACGTTAGCTCCGTCCAAAGTACCAATTGTCACGGCGCCATTGAGTGCGAATTTCATGTTTCCGGTTCCTGATGCTTCTTTACCGGCTGTTGAAATTTGCTCAGACAAATCTGCAGCGGGATAGATGAACTGCGCGTTCTTCACATTAAAGTCGGGAAGAAATACAACTTTCAGTTTGTCGTTAACGGACTGGTCGTTGTTCACGACGTCAGCAATCGAGTTGATCAACTTTATGATCAACTTGGCCATTGCGTAACCAGGCGCCGCCTTGCCCGCAAAGACGAATGTTCGGGCCTCAGTGATGAAATTTCGATCGGTTTTAAGTTTGCGATACAGGCTGATGATGTGTAGTGCATTCAGATGTTGTCGCTTGTACTCATGAATCCGCTTAACCTGCACATCAAAGAGGGAATCCGGATTTACCACGATACCCGTTCGGTCCTTAATTAACTTTGCGAGTGCGCCTTTGTTGGCCCGTTTAACTTTACGCCACGCTTCATTGAAGGATGGATCCGTGATGTGCTCCTCAAGACGATTAAGTTGATCAGTGTGGCGAATCCAATCTTCGCCAATAGATTGTGTAATCAACCGGGCCAGTTGTGGGTTACTGAGTGCCATCCATCGCCGCGGCGTGACGCCGTTCGTGATGTTGAGAAACTTCTCCGGATAAAGCTCGTAGAAATCACGCAGCACACTTGTTTTCAGAAGCTCGGTGTGGAGAGCGGCGACACCATTGACGGCATGGCTACCCACGGTGGCGAGATGGGCCATGCGCACGTATTTCTGATCGTTTTCATCAATTAGCGAGAGGTGTTGTACCTTTTGCTCGTCGCCCGGGAAGCGAAGACGAACTTCTTCGATAAAGCGCCGGTTAATTTCGTAGATGATTTCGAGATGACGAGGCAAGAGTTCGCGGAACAGTGGCAATGGCCAGGTCTCTAATGCTTCAGGCAAGAGAGTGTGGTTTGTATAGCCGAAGGTCTGTTGGGTGACATGCCAGGCGCGGTCCCAATCCATTGAACGCACGTCAACCAGAAGTCGCATCAGCTCGGCAACAGCGATCGACGGATGAGTGTCGTTAAGCTGCACCGCAAAAAACTTATGAAAGTCATCGGGTTTGTTGCCGGATACATCGTTAATCCTGAGCATGTCCTGCAGGGAACACGATACAAAGAAGTATTGCTGTTCGAGGCGGAGTTGCTTTCCCTTATTCATCGTGTCGTTTGGATATAAGACTTTCGTGATTGTTTCTGACTTAACCTTCTCTTCGACTGCCCGGTAATAGTCGCCCACGTTGAAAGCTTTGAAGTCAAAAGATTCTGTCGCCTCGGCCTTCCATAGTCGCATTAGGTTATTGTTACCGACTCTGTAACCAACCACTGGCGTATCGTAGGCCAACCCTTTGATCACTCGGTGGGGAACCCAGTTGACGCGATACTGGCCATCAGCATCGACAGAGGGTTCTGTGTATCCGCCGAGATTTACGTCGAAACTGATCTCAGGACGTTGAATCTCCCAGGGATTCCCGGGAGATAACCATTTGTCGGTGACCTCCACCTGCCACCCGTCGCGTATCTCCTGATCGAAAATTCCGAACTCGTATCGAATCCCGTAGCCAATCGCTGGCACTTCCAGCGTTGATAGTGATTCGAGATAGCAGGCAGCAAGGCGACCAAGACCACCATTTCCGAGTCCCGGTTCCTCTTCCTGGGAAAGAAGTTCATCAAGATCAAGCCCGAGGTCAGCGGTCGCCTCCTTCGCTTGATCGTAGATTCCGAGATTGATCAGGTTATTTCCCATCTGCGGTCCAATAAGAAATTCTGCAGACAGATACGACACCACCCGGACATCACTCCTCATGAAAGTGCGAACAGTTTTTATCCAGCGGTCCAGGAGCCGATCTCGTACCGTCAGCGCCAGCGCCATGTACCAATCATTGGGCGTCGCGATTTCTGGCAGCCGGGCCCGGCTGTAAAAAAGATGGTCAAGGATGTCGCTCTTGATCGATTCAGTGTGTGAGGGAGGTTCCAGGCCGGATGTTTGCGGGTCGTTCTTCATTGTCTAAGCCTCAGCGTCGTCAGGGAACAATCGATTTTAATAAACACTTGTTTGGTCTAACCAAGACTGGCAAGATAGCGCGAAGAAGAAAAGCTGACAATGGGGATGTCGCACTTTGATCAGACGAAACTCCACGGAACTCAAATGATCACTCTGAAGGTCTGGGCCAAACAGAGGTTGACGTCTCTGTTTATTACAGTCATTGCTAGCACGATTAGCTCCGTTCAAATTCACGCGCAACAGAATCGACAGCCTTACCTGAGGAAACAAGGCACCGCAACGCAGCTTATAGTTGATGACAAGCCATTTTTAGTACTGGGAGGGGAACTGGGAAATTCGTCGTCATCTAGTTTGGAGTATATGGCACCAATATGGCCCCGGTTGGCTGCGCTCAAACTAAATACAGTTCTCGCTCCAGTTTACTGGGAGCTAGTCGAACCGGCCGAGGGTAAATACGACTTTACGTTGGTGGATGGTCTGATCCGGGACGCTCGAAAGCACAATCTTAAGCTCGTTCCTTTGTGGTTTGGCTCGTGGAAGAACAGCATGTCGTCGTATGCGCCCGCCTGGGTGAAAAGGGATCAGCGTCGCTTCCCACGCTCGCAGGACAGCAAGGGTAACGGCATGGAGATTCTCTCGCCCTTCAGCAAAGAGAATGTCGAGACGGATGCGCGTGCATTTTCAGCGTTTATGCGCCACGTCCGGGAAGTCGATGCCGATCATGACACCGTGATTATGGTCCAGGTCGAAAATGAAATTGGAATGATTCCGGAGTCGCGCGATCGCAGCCAGATCGCGAACGAACTGTTTAACCAGCGCGTGCCAGTCGCGTTGATGGACTATCTGCAACAGCATAAGGACCAACTAATTCCTGAGTTTCGAACTGTTTGGGCCACGAATAATTTCAAGATGAATGGCACCTGGGAAGAGATATTTGGAACTGGTCCGGAGACTGATGAGATCTTTATGGCCTGGTATTTTGCGCGGTATACAAATCGAGTCGCCGAAACAGGTAAAACTGAATACGCGCTGCCAATGTTTGTAAACGCTGCGTTGATTCGTCCCGGTCATAGACCCGGTCAGTATCCTAGCGCTGGTCCGCTCCCGCACTTAATGGACGTCTGGAGGGCGGGTGCTCCGAAGATCGACTTTCTGAGCCCCGACATCTATTTCCAAAATTTTGCTGAGTGGGTCAGACGATATGACCGTTCAGGAAATCCGGTGTTTATTCCCGAAGCAATGCCTGGCCCGGTCGACTCGGTAAATGCGCTTTATGCGATCGGGCAGCACAACGCGATTGGCTTTAGTCCATTCAGTATTGATTCGTTGGATGCGGAGACCACCGCAGCAGTGACAGAGAGTTATGAGTTGTTGACTCAGTTAACAGCGCTTGTCCTGGCCAATCAAGGAAAGGGAACTATGGCGGGACTGCTGCCGGAAGGACCAGAGCAACGTCAACCACAACAATTGCGACTGGGTAACCAAGTGCTTTACGTAGGTTTTGATAAACCAACAAATGAGAATGAGAGGGTACTTTCGGGGGGACTGGTCATCGCGCTTGGCCCCGATGAATATCTTTTTGCTGGAACTGGTTTGACGATCACTTTTGAAACGGCTGGTAATGGTGATCCGTTGGTGGGCTTGCTGGCTGTCGATGAAGGGAAGTATGTGGAGGGCCAGTGGGTAGCTGGACGGCGTTTAAATGGTGACCAGACTCACCAGGGGCGGCATGTCAGGTTGGGCGCTGGAAAGTTTGGAATTCAGAGGGTGAAGGTTTATCGGTATAGGTAGAATAGGACCTATAGGACCTATGAGAGATAGGACCTATAGGACGAATAGGACCGATAAGAATAGGACCAATAGAATCCATATGAGATCTTGCTTTTCAATTCTCGTTTTAGTAATTGCATCATCATTTCAGATGAATAAAGAAGCTGCTGACAAACCGTGGCCACGAAGTGACCAAAACTCCATAATTGCGCACCAAGAGCTATTACATAAAGCAGAAACCGGCCGCATCGATATCTACTTCGAAGGCGACTCGATCACGAGACGTTGGGGCGCCAGCGATGAACAATACAAGCATTTTCTAGCTAACTGGCGCCAGAATTTCTTCGGCTGGAATGCCGGCAACTTTGGCTGGGGTGGCGACAAGACACAAAATATTCTGTGGCGACTCGAGCAGGGAGAACTTGATAACGTTAAGCCTAAAGTTATCGTCCTCCTCGCCGGCACGAATAATGTCGGCAGCACTGCTCCGCAACCAAATGATTCAAGGGTTGACGACATCACACGCGGAATCAAAACGATACTAGACGTTCTTCGTCATAAGGCTCCAAACGCTACCATTGTGCTGATGGGGATTTTTCCTCGTAACGACAACATGGCGGTGATGCCTATCATCAATCAGGTCAACGAGAGGATCGCGAAATTTGCTGACGGCAAAAAGATCAGATTTCTGAATATCAACGATAAGCTTGCGGATAAGAACGATAAGCTGTTCGAAGGAATGACAGTCCCGGACGGTTTACATTTGGATGTGAAAGCCTATCAAGTTTGGGCCGACGCATTAAAGCCGATCTTCACTGAATTACTTGGACCACCTGCCAAAGAGGACCACTCGCCACCTCCAACCGGCGATCCCAGCTCAAAAAAGCCCTGATTACATAAACGCGAACGAAGCGGGTGATATCAACTGGTCGTTCAGAACCGCGTTTTGAATGAGATGGACCCGGTGCGATCTATCCTGAATCTGCGACGTTTGTGAAATCTGCAGGTGTTTTAAGGTAGACCAATGCGTTTCTGCAAATCCGCCAAACGTGGATCCCCTCGCAAGGAATCCAAAAACGGATCTGTCTTTATTCTTGGTAAGAACCAATCGCGCGCCTGATAAGCTTTTTCGAGTTCAGCGAATGCCGCATCCTTGTCGCCGAGTGCGCCATAAATGATTGCTGCCCAGTAGTTAATTAGATACCGAGTCTTTTCGACGTCTTTTATCTGGCTTATTACATCAAGTGCTTCCTGGCGCCGGCCGAGCTTTGCATAAGTGTAGCCTCTCAGGTTGTTGGACTTGGGCAACGAGAGAGACTCAGACAAGTTCAACGATTCCTCGTACATTCCCTTTGCGCTTAATGCATTGCAGAGCCAGGTCCTTACCGTAACCTGGGTTGGATCAAGGTCGTAAGTCTTCCTGGCCTGTTCAAGTCCGAGATCAAACTGGCGTGCGTAGATATAGACGGCCGCGAAGTTTGCTCCCTGGTTCAACGATAACGGTTCGAGTTCCATAGCGCGTTTCATTTCCGCGATCGCTTCTTCATGTCGGCCCATCGGGCTTAAGTAAACCCAGGCGTAGCGATAGTGTGTGATCGCGAGATTCGGGTCGAGCTCGAGCGCACGTTTGAACTCGCGTTCACCTTCGGTCCAGTTCCAGTCATAGGTGCAAGCAATGAGACCCGCTACCGTGTGAGCTTCCGGTAGATCGGGATCGAGCGCTAATGCTTTAGCAACGGCTGCCTTCGCTTGCGGCATTGCCTCTCTTGGTGACATGTACGGATAAGAAGGCATTACCGCATACGATTCAGCGACGCCCACATACGCGAGTGCAAAATTTGAATCCAGTGTTACTGCCTGTTGGAAGAGTTGGATACTTCGTTCCAGGTCCTCTTTGGTTCGTCTGGCAAAATAGAAGCGTCCTTTCATATACAGTTGATAGGCTTCGTTGTTCTCGGTGTAGTGCTTCGTGATGCCTTTTGTGGCGGTGCCCTCCAGTTTCACCTGCAGCTTTTCAGTAATAGCTCCGGCGATCTCACGTTGCGTCGCCAGTAGGTCCGCCATTTTGCGTTCGTATTGTTCACCCCAAAGAGATTTATTGTTCTTGATGTCAACAAGTTCAACGGTCAGGTTTAAGTTGTCGCCTCGTTTCATAAGGCGACCAGTCATGACGGTATCGACTCCAAGGTCGGCGGCTATCTTTGCAAGGTCGGTATCTTTGCCCTTGTAGCGCATGACCGAGCTTGTGGGACTAACTTTTAGTCCACGTAGTTGTGACAATCGAAAGATGAGGGATTCAGTTAAGCCGTCTGAAAGGTAGTCAGTGTCAGCATCGTCGCTCTTGTTTTGAAACGGAAGTACCGCAATCGAGTTTATCGAGGTCGCGTCAGCTTGAGACGAACCGCGAAACCTCGTAAACCAATAGACAACGCCTACACCCAGCAGTAAAAGTATCGCCGCTGCTACACCGACAATGCGCTTGTGTTTGCCAACTTGAGTCGCTAGATATTCTGCGCTCGAAATCGTAGAAGCACCCGAATGAGAGCGAGTGGCAAGCGACGGGGCTACTGAACGGGCTTCTGTGCTAAGCGCTGCCGCGCTACCAGACGAAGGCGCGATCGTTGCGTCTGAACCCGGCGAGGTTTCCAACTCACGACGCAACTCCTTCAGTTCGATCGCTACGTCCTTGATCGTCTGATACCGTTCTTCTTTGTCCTTGGCCAGACAGCGGCGAATGATGCGCTGCAACTCCACCGGCGCTGACGGGTTTAAGTCTGTAATTTTTGGCGCAGGTTCGTAGATCAGACGGTGCAGGGATTTAACGATCGAATCGCCTGAAAATGGTTTTTGCCTCGTCGCCGCTTCGAACAGAATGCAACCGAAAGAAAAAATGTCCGAACGTTGATCGATCTCGTTTGTTTTGCCCTGGGCTTGCTCTGGCGACATGTAGCCGATGGTCCCCATAATTACCCCTGGGGTTGACTGCTGTTGCATGATGGCAGTTGCGACATCTTCCTCGGCCTGAGCGGCAGATAGTTTTGGCTCGAGCAATTTTGCGAGGCCGAAATCCAGGATCTTTGCATGACCGTCGCTCGTGATCATGAGGTTATCCGGCTTAAGGTCGCGGTGGACGATTCCGGCGGCGTGAGCTTTGGCAAGACCTTCGGCAGAGTGTTGTAGATAACGAAGCAGCTTTCTTAGCTCAGTATGGTCACGATGAATCTTGTCACGCAGAGTAACGCCATCAATGAATTCCATCGCGATGAAGTGAGTGCCATCGCTTTCACCAATTTCGTACATGTGAGCGATATTTGGGTGATTGAGGGCTGCGGCGGCCTTGGCCTCGCGAACAAAGCGATCCATGCGATCACGATGCGACGCGACTTCGGGCGGAAGAATCTTCAGGGCGACTTTGCGATCGAGTTTTGTATCCTCTGCTAAGTACACTTCACCCATTCCACCTGCGCCGAGTTTGGACACAATGCGGTAGTGCGAAAGATTTGTCGGGGGACGCAATTCTTCCATTCGAGTATTCAGTTAGCCATCAAATGTTCTTCAAATTTGCGGATGTGTGGTCAGCCTTGGTTACCCAATTCGGCAGGTAAGTCGTCTGCGGACTGCGAGGGTAAGTTTTTCAAAAAAGAACTGACAGTACAGGACGGGTATTCTAGCTTTATTGAGGAGAGCACGCTAGGGGACGGCTTCGCCCAAAACCGCACGGCGGACGGCCGCTCGGGCAAGTAAACGTGTTGAATCCAGAGTTGGCAAGGGCGAGTCTTCTGGTCGAACGATCAACGGTATCTCAGTGCAACCCAGCACTACCGCATCACAACCGCGCGTCTTAAGTTTCTCAGTTACCTCATTAAAGTAGAGTCGAGATCTTTCTGGGAAGAGGCCATTGACCAACTCCTTGAAAATTATGTCGTTGATTCGTTCCCGATCCTCTTTATCGGGAATTTCGGTGGCTATACTAAATTCGTGCAATGCATCCGGGTAGACTTCGCCTTCCATCAGGTATTTGGTTCCTAAAATGCCAAGACGCTTGTAGTTAGAACTATTGGCTTCCTGGGCGACTGCGGTGGCGATATGTATCCACGGAATCGGCGACTTCGGGAGCAAATACTTGAACGCCCGGTGATATGTGTTGTCAGGACAAATTGCAAATGTCGCTCCAGCCTGCGCGACCTTGTGAGCCGATTCCGTAAGGATGTCGGCCAGTGCCACCCAGTCGTCCGCTCGGATATAGCGCATGTGCTCGGCTAGTGGAACTGAGTTCATGGTTATCTCGGGATGATTGTGCTCACCCATGAGCGCTGGCGCCTCGAGGCAAATAGTGCGGTAACATAGTGCTGCGCCTTCCGCACTGCCGGCTACGATTCCGATGTGTTTTGTCATGATCTGTTCACGTCCATTCGGTGACTACATTATGAATCAACCTCCCGCGTATCGACCAGATCACGTACACGACCGGCTTCAACCGCGTGGTCCTTCTATTCACACCCAGCCCAGACGAACTGAACACTGCGAGACACCACCGGCTGAAGCGACTGTGTGAAAACTCAACTTTCTCATTCTCCCCAAGCTTCAGCTTGGGGTTATCGGCCTCCCGTACGAATCTCCGCAACCGTTTTAACGGTTTGCGAAATTGAGTGAATACTTAGGAGTTTAGTGAGGTTAAGATAAAGTTGACTGCTTCAGACAGGTGTCTCGAAACCCCAAGGGTGAAGCTTGGGGAGAATGAGAAGTTGGGTTTTCACAACAGTCGCTGAAGCCGGTGGTTGTCTCGGACTGTTCAGCTCATCCAGGCCCAGGTAGAACTTGAATCGACCATCTGGCTGAAAAGCCTCGTCAACTCTAGGCTGGGTAGCGTCGTTTGAAGAGGTTGAGCACAAATACAACTAGTGCCCCCAAGAGTAGAATATGAATCCACCCGGCAGTAACAAACCCTCCATAGAATGCGATTAACCAAATCAACACCAAGGCCACAAGTATTGTCCACAACATAAGGGCTTACCTTTACTCGCTCTACTCGGTTTTCATTTCGAATACTCGAGACTATTTGGGGAGGACTCACATGTCTGTGCGGTACACCACATATGTGATATCGTCACCTTGCAATAAAGGTCGCTGGAGCATGGACGACCCCTTTACCACCATGTACGTAGCTGAAGTAAACAATAAGACCTGTGAAAACCGCTTACTGGCGGCGCTTCCGTCTCTTGAGTTCGACCGGCTTCGACCCGCGCTTCAAGAAGTATCATTTGATCTAGGTCAGGTGGTGTACGAATTCGGTGGCCACCTCAACTACGTCTATTTCCCCACAACGGCAATTGTTTCCTTGCTTTACACGATGGAAAACGGAGCAACTGCCGAGATGGGATTGACTGGTAATGATGGCGTGGTTGGCATTGCACTCTTCATGGGTGGTGGAACCATGCCCAATCGTGCCGTAATCCAGAGCTCCGGTGGCGCCCTCAGAATGAATGCAAAGACACTGCAAGATGAATTTGCAAGAGGCGGTAACTTTCAGCAGTTGTTATTGCGTTATACACAGGCACTCATCACTCAGATCTCTCAAACCGCCGTCTGTAATCGTCTCCACTCGGTCGAACAACAACTCTGTCGCTGGTTGCTATTGAGCCATGACCGAGTGCCCGCAGACGAGTTGATCATGACTCAGGAGTTAATTGGTGACATGCTGGGTGTTCGCCGCGAAGGTGTCACGGTTGCAGCCGGCAGGCTACAGGCTGAAGGTGCGATTCGTTATGTGCGCGGCCACATCACCATACTGGACCGCGCAAAGTTAGAAGGATATGTTTGCGAATGTTATCAAGTCGTCAGAGACGAGTTTGATCGATTGCTAGGATAGTTCCCGGTCCTCTCTGATCTGTGTGTTGTCGCACAGACAGTCTCGCCAGTTTCCCTCATAATCACACATCAAACTAAGGCGAAGTCCTCGCTCCGATAGTCATTATCGTATCGGGAAAGCCTTACGAATAGGAGTAAATGATTCAAACTACAGATCTGACCAACGAGAATAGGTTACTGGCAACCCTCCCAAAGAGTGAGTACAAACGGTTGGGGCCCAGCATGAAACGGGTCCAGTTGACCTTTGGCGAAGTTCTCTACGAACCTGGCGACATTATTAAGTTCGTCTACTTCCCAGAAGACTCGATAGTTTCCCTGCTCTCGTCCATGTCCGCACGGTCCACCCTTGAAGTCGGAATGGTGGGAAGTGAGGGGATGGCCGGGCTCTCCGTTTTCATGGGAGTCAACAGTTCGTCAACACGAGCGATCGTACAAGGTTCTGGTTCAGCGATGCGCTTGGCGTCATCTGCGGTACGCTACGAGTCCAATCGTCTTAGTTCTTTGCATCGCCTCATGCATCGCTACAGCCACTCGTTCCTAGCACAAGTTTCGCAGTCATCTGCTTGTAACCGCTTTCATTCTGTTAACACGCGACTGGCCAGGTGGTTAATGATGACCAGCGATAGGCTGGGCTCTGATGAGTTCCGGTTGACCCAGGAATTTATGTCCAACATGTTGGGTGTCCGGCGTGAAGGGGTTAATAAAGCGGCGGGGATGCTCCAAACCGATAAGATGATTCGTTACAGCCGCGGGATGATCACCATTCTGGATCGCGATCTCCTCGAGGACAGTGCTTGCCAGTGTTATGCGATCATCAAGGCTGAGAGCGACGCTTACCTTAATTGAGAAACGTCAAAATACCCCAAAAGCTTGGAGAGACTTTGACGGATTTGTTATATGTGTGGTTCCGCACATAACAAAGTGCTTAGTCTCTGATTAAATCTGCAAATAGTTTTCAGTCGCAAGCAGCGCTGACCCTTTTAAGGAGAACAGGGAAGTGGAACTACGGCCGACCAATGCTGATCTCGGACCGCGACGGTCAACAGTTCAGCCGGCGAGAAATGTCATTAGCGCCATGCAGAACGGCGACGAAGCCGCATTCCACGCATTCTACACAGCTACTAATGGGCTGCTTTTTGCGATTCTTCTCCACGTCCTGAGTCATACGCAGATAGCGGAAGAGGTCTTGTCGGAGCTTTATGAAGAGGTAAAGCGCAAAGCCACCTGGTTCAACAGACACAGTGAACAACGGCTGACGTTACTTCTGCTCATTGCACACCGGCGCGCAGTCGAGCGCCTTTGCCAGGAACGACCGAGCCAGTACGCGTTACAAAGTCAGAGCCAGCCGAAATCGATCCGGGGGAGTGCCTACATAAACATCTCCGAACACCGTCGCATTATTCGATCGATGCTCGAGGCAATTCCTAATTTGCAGAGGCGAATGATTGAGCTGGCTTTCTTTTCAGGAATGAATAACTTTGAAATTGCAAAGGAACTGCAAGTGCCTTGTGAGGTCGTTGACGAAGGCATCCGATCTGGCACATTGCGTTTCTTTTGTGCTTTCAGGTCGCTGGGCTTTTCAGCAGAACCTTCCAGGAAACATTCCGACGACAGTTCACACCGCAATTATTAATCGAGCGCTACCCAGGTCCAAGCTATATGCAATTTTCAAAAATTCTTGTCTCGGCCTCTATTTTTTTCGCCTGCTCAGTCGTCGTGCCTGCGCAGACAAAGCCACATTCCAGTCAGGGCGCAACGGAGGCGAACATTAATGTCATACTCGACCGGCTCGAACTAAGTACGGGCAAATTCCGGCTCAACGTGAATAGAGCTCTAGTCCAATCACGTGTCGACCAAACGACTTCTCCAAACGACATCAACACATTCGTACCGCGTCTTCAAGCCGCCATTTATCAGCTGCGAATCAAGAATGATAATCCCGGCGAGACAAGGACTAGCGTCGAGAGCCTTCTACGACAAGCCTCGCTCGTCGACGCGTTCATGATCCAGCATCGGCTTAATAAGCAGGTCCAAGGTGACTGGGCTGCGGTAAGAACAGATTTGAACTTACTCGCGCGCAATTATGGAGTGACCTGGTCGTGGAATCGGCAGAGTGTTTCCCCACCTTACGCAAATGGATCGGCCCACCTCTCCGATGAAGAACTCAATCAACTCATTCAACGCCTTGAAACTGGCGGGGATACGTTCCGTTCGAGTTTGACAGATGCTTTTGACCTGACTGGCTACGACAAGACACCGGGTGAGGGAAGAATGAACAATGACCTTCGAGGCCTCAAGAAGGAAACAGATCAGCTGCGAAGTCAGTTCGACGCGAGACAGCCATTAACGGGTATCGTGACAAACTTACTGGTCCGGACCAGGCCAATCGATACTTATATGCGAGAGAATCTGCTGACGAATCGCGTGCAAAATGATTGGCGAACTCTATACTCAGATATAAATACTCTGGCAGTTGCTTACAATCTTTCTGAGATGCGTCGACGGTAGTTAAGTCCGCAGCACCGCTGTCGAAAAGATCTTTCCTTATGTGTGTTAGCACACAGACTCACCGCGCGTGAGCAACTAATATTGCAATCCATAAAACCTTCGTCAGGAGAAAGAAATGTCTCTCCATGGTCGTCATCGTCTTTTGTGCGTGGATTCGGACGCCGACAGTTTCGAGATGTTGAGCACTTTGCTGAAGTATTCAATGATTGATTCTGAGTCGGCTTCAAATGCGGCTCAAGCATTATCGATGTCTCAAGTAGAGCCTTTTGATGTCTACCTATTGGAAGCATGGTTACCGGACGTCGATGGCTTTGAGTTGTGCCGCCAATTGCGGACCTCGGACCCAGACACTCCGATTGTTTTCTTTTCCGCTGCTGCCTATGACGCTGATAAGAGAAAAGCTTTTCAAGCGGGCGCCAGCGAATACGTTAGCAAACCTGATATCGATGCTCTTCTGCAGAGCCTTTCGAAGCACATTCCTAATGTGGAAATGATGGTCTAACTTTACCCGCGGTTTTCCAAAGAACACATCCGATTTCAAGGCCCCATCCGATTGTCTCTATGTGTGTTACGGCACAGACACCTACTGATGAATAAGCTCTAATAGTCTTATTCCGGTTATGTACGCCTGAAGCGAATGGCCTTATTCGATTGAGAGTTATTCGATCAATTGAGGTCGATGCGAAATAGCGCTTTTGGCTTGCAACAAGCAGAAGTGCCGGCTTCGGCGAGATCAAAGACCCGCTCTTCGCAACGCTATCAATATACGGGCCTCATTCAAGGAGGAGTTGGTATGAAGTCAGATGATTTACAAAACAGAGTCGGTGGCGCCTTCCTGGTGTTTTCGATTTTGATAGGAATTGGATTAGCCATGAGTCAACAGGTTCAGGCACAAAGTCAGGATGACCGTTATGCGGGAGAGCGACGCAATAATGACGGTCACCAAAATCAACGAGGGCGCAATTGGGAACTGTATGGCAGTTATGGGGGCTCAACCGAACTCCGCCAGACGGCGTTGAACGCCGGCTATAACGAAGGCATTAGTGAGGCTCGGCGGGACCGAGAAGCTGGTCGTGCTGCTGATTTACGAGGTCAGAGTACTTATCAGCGAGCGACGAAAGGGTACAGTTCGAATATTGGCGACCGTGACCTCTACCGTCGGTACTTTCGTGAAGCGTTTGAGGATGCTTACGACATGGAACGCTATACTCAAAGTAGAGATGGCGGTGCCTACAATAATAACGTCAAGCAAAACCGCCGGGGCCGCAACAACGATGGCTACGGTAATTTCGGTGGTTCGTTTCAGTTGCGACAAACAGCTCTGAACGCTGGATTTAATGAAGGTGTCAAGCAAGGCCGCACGGACCGCAGCAAGCGCAGCGGCAGTGGCTATCAGGACCGCAAGGCCTATCAGAGTGCAACCAAGGACTACAGTTCTGGCCTTGGCGATCGCGATGTTTACCAGCGCTACTTCCGTGAAGCGTACGAACACGGCTATGACGATGGTTATGGCGGAAATTAGAACTCCCCCACCTGCAGCCCTTTGATGAGAAGCCGGAAAGCAAGTTTCCGCCTCATCAATGACTGGCTGCGGTTGAGCTCAAATCGAACGTCACCCTCTCGTTCCAAACACAAGCAAATTGATCAAGCTGAAATGTAGCCAGGACTGAAACATGGCAGGTCATCGGAAACCAGTAAGACTAGTAAAGAAAAGTCATAGCACCGGGGAAGAGCCCGTGGCAAAAAGTGTAGTTACCGAGCCACGACACGCGATCCAATCATGGATCAAGGAATTCCGTCGAAAGCATCGGCCTACAGCATTCCCCGCGTTCAGTACTTTGTTCAAAGAGGAATTGAAGAGCGAACCGGAACTGCCAGTTGATAGGACACTCGTAGCAGAAGCTGAATAGAGTTACTTTTTGTGAAACCCTGTCTCGGGAAGGCTTTAATTCAGGCTAACTTTCGTCGCTTATGGCGTTGCCGGTGACGTAATCTTCTCGGCGCAGTAGGCTGGCCAGCTGAACCGCTTCCTGAGTTGTCATTAAATCCCCGGCGTCGGCTCCGTGAAACTTCACGCCACTGGCACGAAGCTCCCAATCATCATGACCCTGGTACTTTCGCTCGTTAAAAATCTCCACTGCCTCATAACCGCTGACCGTTGTAAACGAGAGCAACAGAACCTGGGTCGTATTTCTCTCACGAGTTGTAGTCTCTATCGCCTCTCTAATTGCTTTTCTATCCGGCGCCTCATCGAGCGTTGTACTCGAATTCTTCGACTGTCTTACACCGGGCACTGATTGCAGGTCGTAAAGCTGGACGCGGTACTCGCCGAGCAGCGCCAGGTAGTGTTTGCACTGATCGACGATGTTTTCTTTATTAGCTCTTTGAAGTGCCTTCTTGGAGGTTGCGAGTTCCAGCTCTAATTTTGGGTATAACATTAATACATCCTTACTAAGAACCGACCGGGATCCTCTGAAATTGGGTCTTCCCATCCACATCTTCCCAGGAGATATCAAGTACGTAGGGTTTGACGGAACCAGATACAACTCGAAGACGGCCGAGTTGATCTTGCTCGTCCGTTGCGGGCTTGCCGTCAATCCAGGTCTTATGAGAGATAACGGCTTTCTCGTTTGGTTGGACGGACTTAATTTGATCGAACCGAATGTGTGCATTTGAAGGAGCTCCGGCCGTAGTGTCGTCCTTCAAAAACACAGTCAGGATCTCGATAGACTTGAGGGTAACTCCCGAGTTATTCGTGAGCTCCAGGAGAACCCGAGGATATGTATCGAGAATCTTGATCGAGAAGGGCTTTACGTTCCTCTCCGTCATTAGTGTTTCAATACGCATTTGTCGCTCAACTCTGATTCCTCCGATTTAATCGAGAATAGGACAAACCACTGTCCTGCTCCGTGTGCCAGCGCACATATGGGCGGAGAAATCCCGAGGGGCGTGCCTGCGGCTTTGTTAAACGGCGAGACCAACCTTGGCAACTAAAAAAACCTTCCGCTAATATTCCTGGAAAGCCATGAAAGTTACATTCACGAGAACAGCTGAGCGACGATATCGCGTGTCCGTCGAAGGACCCGGAGTTGTCTCTTCGTGGATGGAGCCAGCGCCAGGTTATGACTGTCGTCTTCCGCACGACATGGCCCATTTTGTTGTGGAAAACGAATTAGGGATCACGGGAGGTGTGTTCGGCCAACTTGCCGTTGGTGGGCACTCAAGCACTTTTCATCCAACCGACAATAGGGTGAGGCGAAAGCTTGCGAAACGAGGTCATCGCATAGCCGCAACGAGTCGAGAAGATGCGCTCCTATCCGAGAGGTTGGTATATCTTGCATGCCAAATGTGGAACAATCCTCAAACTGAGATTAACAGTTCTGTGAAGGGTGTCTCGGGTGAAGATCTAGGTCGAGTTTGTCGCAAGTTCGACGCAGTCAGTGCGATATGGTCCAAGCTGGAGGTTGGTGAAAGCATGACCCTCGATTGGACGAGCGGCGCTGGCCGCACCGGACGTCGCCGTCACCGTTGATGATACAAATTGAGCTGATCAACTATCGGTTATTCTTAAAAGCTTCAATGATTAGATCAACTTCTTTGTTAGTAACGAGCTGCTCTAATCTATTCTCGTCAAGTTTCGCAATTCGGCCCAAAATCATGCGAGCGCTGATCGCATGCCCCGGTTCCCGCCAGCGAGCCATTTCCAAAAGAGAATCCGTCGCACGTGCACGCAACATCTTTAACAAGCGAGGATCACGGGGCTTAGTCAATATTCCAAGCAGATAACCTGCTTTATTTCGGTCCGTCCAGCTGCCGGAGTTCAACATACTGATAAAGCCATCGGCGGGAATGAGTGCGGCAATCGCACTACTCGACTCACCAAGCACTCCTAAAGCCCGAACAGCGTTGTTCCGCACTTGTTCATCGATATCGCGAGTTGCAGAGACAAGTTGTGCAATCTGTCGTTCGTTCGTGTTCGCATAACCAAGCAGGTGCGCTGCCACGGCACGTTGTTGCGGATCCGAAGACTCACTTAAAACCCTACTGATCAAGCTCACGTTAGCAGTTGCATAGTCGCGCATGGCCAGTTGTTTTGCGCGCAATGGTGGATACGTTGAGAGTGCGTAACCTTTCGAGCGATCTTCGGTGGCCTTGTTTTGAATAGACTCGAAGAGAAGATCCATTGCCTGACGATAGAGACTGACTGGTTCGTCAGGTAGCTGTATTGAGCCAGTTGGTGGTCCAGCATAGGAACCCGTCTCCAGATTCTTACCAGGCAAGCCGAGATAGATGATCCAGTTACCCTGCTCGTTACAACAGACCGGAGCAACATCTGTTGGCTCAATGCCGTGAGCTTTGAGAGCCTCCCTGGTTTGCAGAATAAAATCCGTCAGTTGTTCAAATCTCAGTTCGTCACCCTGGTGGAAAGGTAACGCACCAGCAACTCTCTGGATATCGATACCAGTGAGGCCAAAATACTGAATGTCGGCGATCGGCCTTTTCTCCTGCGCCCAATGAAAGGAGGCTGCTAAAAGTATCAGCGCACACAGTATTGGCAAGGTTCGAAATGGCACCTCATCAACTCCATTTCCAGTCACGGATCTCTGGCATATCGTCACCGTAGATGCAAATGTATTCAGTGTGCTCCTGCCGTTTCTCGCGCATCAACTGCTTAACATGAGCTCCGATGCGCTGCAGAACCGGTACTCGGTCAATCACGTCGATGACAAGATGAAACCGATCGAGATCATTTAGCACCACCATATCGAATGGAGTAGTCGTTGTCCCTTCCTCCTTGTAACCCCGGACATGAAGATTATCGTGGTTTGTTCTGCGATACGTCAGCCGGTGGATAAGCCACGGGTAGCCGTGAAAGGCGAAGATGACAGGCTTGTCTGCTGTGAACAGGGAATCGAAGTCAGCATCCGAAAGACCATGCGGGTGCTCACTCTGCGGCTGAAGAGTCATGAGGTCGACGACGTTTACCACGCGAATTTTCAAATTGGGGAAATGCTCACGTAGGAGGGCGACTGCCGCAAGCGTTTCAAGTGTCGGTACATCTCCCGCACAAGCCATCACAACATCTGGCTCCGCACCGGCATCATTACTGGCCCATTCCCAAATACCAATCCCCGCTGCCGCATGTTTAATAGCACTGTCAATATCAAGGAACTGCAGGGCTGGTTGTTTTCCGGCCACGATCACATTTACGTAGTCCCTACTTCTCAAGCAATGATCGGTTACGGAAAGCAGCGTATTGACGTCTGGCGGTAAATATACGCGCACGACTTCTGCCTTTTTATTGATCACGTGATCGATAAATCCTGGATCTTGATGGCTAAAGCCGTTGTGGTCCTGTCTCCACACGTGCGAAGTGAGAAGATAGTTAAGAGAGGCAATGGGTCGTCGCCATTCAATGTGGCGGTTCGCCTTCAACCATTTGGCATGTTGATTGAACATGGAATCAACTATGTGAATAAATGCTTCATAACAAGAGAAGAAGCCGTGGCGACCAGTCAGAAGGTAACCTTCGAGCCAGCCCTGGCACATATGCTCGCTTAAGATCTCCATCACACGTCCATCGTTGGAGATGTGATCGTCGGTTGGCAAAATGGTTGCCGTTGAAACTCGATTTGTCACTTCAAAAAGAGCATTAAGGCGATTCGAATTTGTTTCGTCAGGTCCCATCACTCGAAAGTTTTGCGACTTTTCGTTCTCCTTCATCACATCGCGCAGGAATTTGCCCATTACCCGAGTTGCTTCGCCCGAAAGCGTACCTGGTGTTGGAACGTCCACGGCGTATTTGCGAAAGTCGGGCAGTACAAGATCTTTTAAAAGCAGCCCGCCATTCGCATGCGGGTTCGCCCCCATGCGTCGATCTTTTTTCGGCGCCAGTTCCGCTAGCTCGGGCATTAATCGTCCTGAATCATCAAAGAGCTCTTCGGGCTTATAACTAAGCATCCATTCCTCGAGCATCTTCAGGTGCCCGGGCTTGGTGGCTAGCTCAGAAAGCGGAACCTGATGCGAGCGAAAGGAATTCTCAGTTGGTAGTCCATCGACTTCTTTTGGTCCAGTCCAGCCCTTTGGCGACCGAAGAATGATCATGGGATAAAGCGGACGTTTAGAAAATCCATTTGTGCGTGCGTCCGTCTGAATTGAACGGATCTCATTAAGGACGGTTTCCATGGTTGCGGCCATCAACTGGTGCATCGTCTCGGGATCGTTGCCCTCCACAAGGAAAGGTTTGTAACCATAACCAAGGAAGAGACTGTTAAGTTCTTCAGGACTAATACGAGCCAGCACAGTTGGACCGGCAATCTTGTACGAATTTAGGTGGAGGATCGGCAGTACAGCGCCGTCGCGTTCCGGGTTGTGGAACTTGTTCGAGTGCCAACTGGTTGCCAATGGACCAGTTTCTGCCTCACCATCGCCTATCACGCACACTGCTAATAGATCGGGATTGTCAAAAACCGCTCCGTACGCGTGCGCGATCACATAACCGAGTTCGCCTCCCTCATGAATCGAGCCCGGAGTCTCGGGGGCGACGTGACTGGGTATGCCGCCGGGAAAAGAGAATTGCTTAAATAGCTTTTTCAGGCCCGCTTCGTCCTGCGAAATGTTTGGATAAAATTCGGTGTAGGTACCTTCAAGGTAAACGTTAGCGACCACTCCGGGCCCACCATGTCCTGGGCCAGCCAGAAAGATGGCGTTCAAGTCGAGCTTCTTGATCAGACGATTACAATGCGCGTAGATGAAGTTCAGTCCTGGAGTTGTTCCCCAATGACCCAATAGCCGCGGCTTAACGTGTTTGAGAGTCAACGGCTCGCGCAGCAATGGATTGTCGTACAAATAGATCTGCCCGACCGACAAATAATTTGCGGCGCGCCAGTATGCGTTAATCAGTTGGAGTTCGTGGCTCGATAAAGATGCGTTGGACCTTTGATATGAGTTCATCTGCTCAATCCGGAAACACAGTGGCAAATTATTTAATCTGTACCGGTATTGTGCTCCGTTAGGAGAGATCGAGCAAACGCACGATTAGTATTGTTTGAAAAACGCCATCCAAATCAACGCGATCATTGAACCAAACAGCAAAACGTCTAAAACGAAGCTCCTGATTAGAAGGTGGCTATTCCGGTAGTTCTGCGACATGTCACGTAACAATCCGTAGTTCTCGTGAAACGTCTGCTTAAAAGTTTCACGACGACTCTGCTCTTGTGGGTCGATCCAAAACAGGGCAAACCACGGATAAGTTACCTTGGTCGCTGCACGCCGGCGTCTGAGGCGGTAAAACCTGGTGAGCAGGGTCTTTCGATCTCGTTTCGCCACTGGCCACGTCAGGAGCACTCCTGCCAGTAAGAGCGCCTCAGCTAACCAATGACGAGCGTGTTTGGCAAAAAATCTCTTGAGTTGGTCCTCTAATTGGTAGGCCATCAATAACAGACGTTGCTTCCGACTCAGACGGAGTGGGGGGGTGGGTGGTGGCGCCCAGCCTGGACCACCATTAACCGTGCGAGTAGATGGTTGCCAGCCAAAGGTTCCGCGCGGGAGTTGGTAACCTGGATACGTTGCTTTCACGTCCTCGTAAGTCACCATGCGCTGACCAGCGTGAAGACCATTTTCATAGATCTCGCGCCAATAGGAATTGTAGTTTGAAAGGCGTTCGTGACAGACGGCGACCGTAAACATTGAGTCGCGTGCGGCGCGTGTATTGGGAAAACGCTGCACGACCTGAAGATAGATTTCGAGAGCTCGAGCTTGCTTAACAAAGTGAGTGATGTCGTCGGTCGAGGAGATCGGGACCATCTGATCGAAACGCCCAGGTAGCTCCGACCCGTAGAGTTGTGGAATCCAGAAGTTGACTTCCTTCAGAGTGGTTTTCAATTCAGATGCTTCCATCCAGGCGGGTAGTCCGGTGATTGATAACTGAATCCCGGGTTCTAAAGACTTTCGGGTAGCGGCCAGCAACTTCCCCGCCGGCAAGGGACCGTTTACTGGCCTGATGCGTTTGATTTCCCCGTCCTGCCAATCTATCTGTCCGGCGCGTAAGAACAGGGTGCGAGCTCGCGCCTTATCGACCGCGGCAGTGACATCACGTTGTCTGGGAGCTTCGTTGCGCCAGGCCCAGAATGCGATTGGCACACCTTCGACCTTCCATTCCGATGATGTAAGACTAAATATCGATCCCGCGAGTGATACGGTTACAGCAATCGTTGCAAGAGAAAGAAATCGGAATATCCGGGACGTCGGAAACTGAACTGAGCGGAGTATGGCCACAATATTGGACCTCAAGGGTCGCAGTATTACCGACTTGATAGAGAGGCCGACACGTTGCGGTCACCAGTAGTCTCAAGCGCTTGCCCGAAGGGAATGATGTGGGCAGCCACATCAAATACAGCATAGCGACCGAAGTGATCCGGCGCATGGTGTTCTGTGTACAACAAAGCGCCGGAGGGAGGGCGCACTCCCAGACCTAAAGATGAAACATCTGGTGAAAACGATCCGTATGCTCCGACATCAGTTGGTTACGAGATTAAATCCATCCCCGAGCCGTTAAGGAGAATTATGAGATCGAAGTTGTCCCTTTCAGTTGCCGCTCTCTGTTTGTGTCTATCGGTAATTTCTTCGACAACATTCGCAACAACTGCGGCGAAGTCTTCAGATTGGCCTCAGTGGCGTGGTCCAGAACGGAGTGGGGTATCGAATGAAACAGGACTTCTCAAACAATGGCCAAAGGAAGGTCCAAAACTGCTCTGGCAAGTCAACGATATCGGCGACGGTTACTCAACGCCGGTGGTAGTTGGGTCACGGATTTACCTGATGAGCAATCGGGGAATGAATAATGAGTTTGTCCAGGCACTTTCGACTCAGGACGGAAAACCTGTATGGACGACACGCGTAGGCAATGTTGGAAATCCGGATCAAAATCCAAATTATCCAAAAGCCCGTTCGACACCGACCGTCGATGGCAACTTCATCTACGCACTCGGCTCGGATGGTGACCTGGTTTGCCTCGAGACCAGGAGCGGGAAGATTCGGTGGCAGAAGAACATTCGAAAGGAATTTGGTGGCCAACCGGGTGAGTGGGCTTACGCTGAGTCGCCATTGGTTGACGGCGACGTGGTTGTGGTGACACCGGGTGGTTCGCAAGCGACGCTTGTTGCGCTTAACAAAAAGACTGGTGCTTTGATCTGGAAGTCGTTAGTCCCGGGCAATGAGCCGGCGGGCTATGCGTCGGCAATTGTGGTCCAGGCCGCGGGTCGCAAACAATTTGTTCAGCTACTGACCAAAGGTTTGGTCGGTGTCGATGCAAAAACCGGTCAGACCTTATGGCGTTACAAGGAAGTTGCTAAAGGACCCGCCCAGTATTGGACTCCGCTGGCGCGCGGTGAATATGTCTACGGTGGAGCGCTTGGTATTGGTGGCGGCTTGGTTCGCTTAAAGGCTGACGGCACTGGTATTTCAGCAGATCAGGTGTATTTCATCCGCGGACTCCCGAACGGAATTGGGGGAGGCGTAGTTGTTGGTGACCACATCTACGGGACCGAAGTCGGTCAAAAGTTGGTAGCTGCGGAGTTCACTACAGGAAAAGTGAAGTGGCAGGCTGATAATTTTGGTTGGGGCTCAGTGGCGTCTGCTGATGGTCATTTATATCTGCACCTTATCAATGGAGATGTGGCATTAGTTGAGGCAACTGCAGAAGCATTTCGTCAGAAGGGGAAATTCACGCCGCCGGCCCAACCAAAGCATTCGGTCTCCGGAGACTTTGGTGAAGGCGCGTTTGCGTATCCCGTAATCGCAAATGGTCGGCTGTACATTCGCGACCTCGGAACCCTATGGTCGTATGACATTAAAGAATAGTTGGTCGTGCTGTCTTAATCAGTCCGGTCCATGCGTTGGCTTGCAAGAACTTTACTGTACGCATCGCAGAAAGGGTCGGACACTTAGCGAGGAATCACCTGTGAATCAGTGCACTATCGTGATGCGGTCACCGGGCTTTAAGATTGGATCGACGGCTTTTCCAACTTCAATCTCGTTCAGGTCGAATTTTGTGTCAACTAAAAAGCCCTGACCATCATCCCGCGCGATCTGCGCAAACTTTGATTTTCGATTTGCTCCTCCCGCGGTGATGATCGCCTGGGTGAGAGTAAGGCCTCTGCGAAATGTTTTCTCGCCAGGAAACTGGACCTCACCGCCGATGTAATAGAACTGAGTTACATTCGGTTGAAGAGTGATGACGTCACCTGGACGAATCATCATGTTCATCTCAGCCGCTTGCGTTAAATCGATATCAAAAATCTGGCCTGCTTCGTTTCTCGTCACCGTCACCCTCGCGGCTTGAGGTGATGGCTGCGCGTCCGCCACTACGACATAAAGCGGGATTGCCTCACGTCTCAAAAACTTAGTACCAGACTCCTTTACCAGCCCGCTCACGAGAATAGAGTGACTGGCATAATCGCGAACGCCCACGATGACTTTGGAGTTCTGCACGGATGAGTCTTTAGTCAGCCCGGCCTCAACCCTCGCACAAATCTCGTCGGTTGTTAAACCGGTTACGACTAATGGCTCAGGAAGCCTTGGATGTTCGAGAAGTCCCGCTGGTGTAACGGTAAACAGTGTCGATCGAGTTGGTTCTGAATCGTCGATCTGGACGTCTAAAACATCACCTGGTCCAATACGGTAGATTTTGGTCAGCGACATCTCGTCGCTTGAAGTTCTGACGGGAATGGGAGCAACAGCTTTTGTTTCGAGAGGCGTTGATGCGGGTGTGACACTCATCGCAACACGCACGGCGGTTGCTTCTTTGGGCGATTCGACAGTTACAGCGCTGGTGTCTGATGGGCGCGTAAGACTCGCAGGCGGTTCGAATGGAGGTGTTACCTCGGTTTCGTGTCGGGGTACAGACACTGTGGCTTCTGCAGAGGCTACCCGTACTAAGTTATCTTGGTCTGTTCGCGAGACAGTTTGGTTTGATACCGTCTGAAGAGTTGAGTTTTGGGTGGGAGTAGCGGAAGGGATTGAAGGAGGAGTCGGCGGCTTTTCCTCTTCGCGAGCTTGGTCTGGCGGCGACGATGCTGGCTTGGCGGCAGCAAAGTTCGTATTAATTGAAACTGGTTGTCCGGTCTCAATAGTTGGGACATTGCTCCTTAACACCCTACTACCGTCTTTGCCTGGTCCAGATTGAGGAAGAGTTGATGGTTGCCGCGGTTCAAGCGGCATCGCCTTAGTCACTGAATTCTTAGAATCCAGCTGCTTAGTCGTTTGGCTTGCTTCCTTTAAAGCGCGCTGGGTGCTTTTCAACGCGGAAGCGCGGTGGAGGCTGTTTACGGCGTTTTGCCACTGCCGCAATTTAAAGTACGCACGGCCGAGTGCGGCGTGCGCTTCGGCATATTGGGGGTCGATCTGCACGGCTTGTTGAAGCTGTTCGACTGCCTCAGACAATTGTCCTTCATCAGTGAGCCTCAAACCCTCTTTGTAGAAATCCTGTGCGGTCGGGCTACTATCTGACGAACTCTGTTTTATTTGCTCGGTAGAGGGTTGATTGCGCTGCGGATCACTCTTAGTAGTTTGTGCGACGCATAGTAAGTTTCCGGCAGACAAGAAGAATAAAGGAAGAAGTGATTTATACATCCTGACCCCCCTTGAAAAAATCGATCGCGTCAGCAACTTAGAACTAGGCAGCAGAGATAATATAGTCGGGTTCTTGATTGAAGAGGGAGAAAGGGGGATTCGTTTATAGCATTTTGCAGTATCAATTCCAAGGTGAGGATTCTGCGTCACTCGGCCGTAGTCAAAGACGTTTTGGTTGTGGTTCGGTTTTGAGCTTAGCCAAAATTTCGAAGTCTGTTTGCGCTTCCAAGGGTTGCTGGTCAATTTCGAGCCAAGGTTTACACCGAAGGTGTTGGCCAATTTCAGCCCAGGGTTGAGCTTTGGAAACCCTGGGATATAGACGATTGATTGGTTGTCTCAAAACCCTGAAAGGGTTATTGCGGATTGCTTTCGATTTGAGTAGCGCAGCGCATCCCCTTTCAGGGTTGCGCCGCTGGCAAAAGAACATTCGTGCTCCCAGGGTTGCCAAAGCTCAACCCTGGGCTGAAATTGGCCAACACCTTCGGTGTAAACCCGAGAGCAATCCCACTTAAGCGTCGATTTGGACACAAATGGAAGTTCTGGACGGCAAATATCAGATTGAGCAACTGCTCGGACAAGGTGGGATGGGCGCAGTCTACAAAGCGACTCAGGATGGTACGCTGAAACTGAACGACGACTTCTCACCAAAAGAGTTCGGGTTTAATTTCAGCATGTCTGGCCGTTCGGCTCTCTTTCAATTGCTGAATGTTTTTGTCACTCCTCTGATCGCAATAATGATCTCATTGCTCTACCTGAAAACGCGACGAGCCGGCGGTGAGTCGCTGAAGGATGCAAGTGATCAGTTTGAAGCGTTGGATATCCCCAGAAGCAAATGGCAAGTTCGCCTGCGCACCAGGTCTTCCACGCGCTCAAAGCTTTGATAGGTTCGTGGATCGTTCTATTGGAGACGTCCGCCGAGCCACGAAAGCACACGAACTAACACGAACAAAAACTAACAGCACTCACGATTGAAGTCAGTGGTATACAAGAAGGAAGTATTGAGCAGGTTATTTTATTGACCAGGGCGAGTGTTTCACCGGGCGCAAAACTCAATGCGCCAAACTCAGTGATGAGCAAGTGAAACACTCCCCGGGGGAACGGGCAGGGGAAAGATCCCTAAAGGTTGGAGCGAGCCGGGGAAGACTGGTCCCGGCCTGTTCGTTAGCTGTTGCCACAAACCAGACGTCGCATCCTATCGGCGAACAGCACGTCCATTTTGTGTGGTTGAATGACGGCAGTAACTCTGCCCGCGCCAAATAACTGATGCGCTACAGTTTCGCCTTTCCGATAAGCTCGACTCTGATCATAGGGAATACTGGTCTTGCCGTCAGATAGGTTTCGTGGAGCTGACGAGTCTGCCTTGTAAGCGACCCGTGAACCGCACATAGGGCAGGTAATGCGAGTTATCTGCCCTCGTTTTCCTAATGAGCTGACTATGTGACCGCAGTCTTCACCACAGGCAACACAGGTGTGTTCAATTCGATCCCCTACAGAGAATGTTTGTCTTTCACTCATATGATTTACTTTGTTCTCCTCTTGGGTGTTTTAGTTAAAGTTACCGTCCCCGTCGTGGACGGAACGAGCGAACCAGGCTTCCTCCTGGCTGACGTACTGGCATTCCTGCTTTTTTCTGCGGGATAGACGTAGCCGTCGAGCCTCCAAACCCCGGCACCAGAACTCGTTTCATGGTCTGTCGCGTAAGTCTCTCGATGCCTCCGATCGACGATTCATCAGCCGGAGTCACTAGTGTAATTGCCCGGCCCTTCTTGCCGGCTCGGCCACTGCGACCGATACGATGGACATAATCTTCAGGCGCCATAGGCACATCGTAATTGATGACGTGCGAAACGGCGTCAACATCGATCCCGCGCGCCGCAATATCGGTGGCCACCATCACTCGAGTATGACCTCGTTTGAAGTCCCACAGCGCTGCTTCTCGTTGAGGTTGAGTACGATCTGCGTGAATGCGATTCACGCTGTGATCTCTTGCCTTCAAAATATGTGACAGTCGTTCGGCGCCACGTCGGGTGCGTGTAAACACAAGCACGCGATCAAAATCTCTTTCACGCTCAAGGAGATTGATAAGCAGTGCAGTCTTTGATTCTGCGGCAACCGGGTAAACGAACTGCTCAACCGTCGTCGGCGGAAGACCTCGCTGGGTTACTTCGATAAGCCGCGGATTGCTCATCGCGGTCCGTGCTGTACTTTCAATCCACGACGACATTGTAGCGGAGAAAAGAAGTGTTTGACGTTGCGGCGGCAGCTTTTCAAGGATCATTTTCACGGACGGCCAGAATCCCATGTCGAGCATGCGATCGGCTTCATCAAGTACAAGGACTTCGAGTCGTGAAAAATTAAGCCCTCGTTCCATGTGGTCCATGAGGCGGCCTGGTGTAGCAATAACAACCTCTGCACCTTTGCGCAAGCCGTCCTGCTGTTGCCTGGCATTAGCGCCGCCAATGATGGAAATGCACTCAGGGCTGTGTTTGAACCGCAGCGCTTGATAAGCGTTCACCGTTTGTTGGACCAGCTCGCGGGTGGGGGAAATGATGAGTGCCCGTACGCCTTTGGACTTTCGTTTACCCAGTTTTTGAATGAGTGGAAGGAGAAAAGCTGCGGTTTTTCCGCTGCCTGTTTCGGCACACGCAATTATGTCGTGGCCTTCGAGTATCAATGGGATAACCTTCGACTGCACAGCGGTTGGTTTGGTATATGCAAGCGCAGTACACCGGTTAATCAACTCCTGGTCGAGGTTTAATTCGCTAAAATTCATTTAATAGTTTTCCAATTTACAAATCTGTTTGCGCTCCTTAGACCTCTCAGATATTCATCAAGTGATTCATTTCGTTTTGGAAATCGAAAGAGAGCTTGCTGGCTTACGCCGCAAAAGTAAGCGCCCCGACTAGTTTTTGCTCGCCGGGGCGCTTTTCAAAAGTGTCGCCGGTTAGTGGCTTACCAGCGAGGTGTTCGATCGTTGCGACCTCCAAAGTCGCTGCGACCACCACCATTGCCGCGATAGCCTCCGCCACCGAATCCGCCGCGACCACCTCCGCCTCCGCCACTGCGATTCTCGCGTGGTTTGGCTTCGTTGACCTTCAAGGCGCGTCCGTTGACTTCCTTACCGTTGAATTGGGCGATTGCATTGGCGCCCTCTTCTGCACTGGACATTTCGACAAAGCCAAAGCCTCTCGATCGTCCTGTCTCGCGATCTTCAACCACACTCGCCGATTGGACGGTGCCGGCTGAACCGAACAACTCTTCTAATTGCGAGCTGTTGGTCTGAAAAGCGAGATTTCCTACATATAGTTTCATTGACATAAAAATTTACCTTTCCCCTCTGGGAACAAAAAGAAGCTGCGAAACGGAGTGGCTTCGGCGAAACGGTTGCGATCGAAGGGTCTGGTTCGAAATGCTCAATAGAGCGGCTTCTGAAGTTTGAAACAAGCCTGCTCTCGAACTATCCAAACGTCCGGCGCTAATTTTTGTGGCGCGGGGCGCATCACCGCTGATGCGCGAGAGAAGGGTGAACTGCTTACTACGATGCCTCGTTTTAGGGTCGTGTTGCAAAATTTTCAAGACTGACGAAACATCGGGGGTAAGTTGAACAATAAAAGTACGTCGGTTTGCTGGAGCTTTAACCATCAGTGCCCTGCAAACAAGGCTTAGTCAGCGGCTCAACAGCCTAAATAATCAATTCCGTGGGGCTCGTTAGTCAGGTAATCTGGGAGATTCCAGAGAGCTGAGAAGGAGTTAAGCAGACTCGATTCGACTATCACCTTACGCGTGTTTCGGCCTTAAGTCAAACCTCGAAGGCCACCGCAGTCGATCATTCGTTAGGAAATCGTCCCATAATTGGTCTGATATTGCTTCAATCCCAGGAATTCACTCAGGCTCTCGAGCTCACGGTCGAGTTCCAGCTTAAAGGCTCGCTCGCGAACCGGCGCAGCTACAAATCCGATGTTTGCCTCTAATTGTCCGGCTTTGACAGCGAGATTGGCCCATCCCACGATTGAATCCCTCCAAAGTAGAGGCATTGCGTAATATCCAAGCTTGCGCTTAGCCGCTGGTGTATACGCTTCGAATCGATAGATCCAGCCCCATAAGAGTTCGAAACGGGCACGATCATGAACCAATGGATCGAATGGAGCCAATAACCTGACCCTCTCAGGTACCGCATCTCGTCCAATTTTCTCTCCTGCGGGCAGATACCAATCAATTTTATCCACTCGTTCGCAACGCAGTCGCTGCTTACATCGCTCCAGCACTTCTCTTACTTCCTTTTCCCACTGTGGTACCGCGTAGCGTAGTCGCCGTAGATAAAAGGAAAGGCCCGAAGACGTCAGAGGTCCGTAGATTCCTAAAACAAGGTCTGCAAGTGCGTCTAAGCGGAGCCGGCGCTCCAGGGGATCGGACGGTCCATTAGCGTGATTGCTGGTGATGTAGAGTCGAATACCTTTGTCACGTCGCGCCACTCGCAGTAAACCGTGATAGTGCATGGCATCAAGTAAATGTGTAGTCGCATTTGACGAGCCGCCCCAGTAATTTGTGACTTTGCCATGGGCGAAATGATCATCGACCTCTCGAGGATGCACCGTGCCTCGCTCGGTAACAAAATCCAGGATGAGTTTGGCCTTGCGTCTTTGAGCGACAGGCAAGGCTCCCCAAACATCGTCTAGAAGCAGACGAGAGTTTGAGCGTGGATGCATTAAGCCGTGAACGGCAGTCGTGACGTACCCATAATTGATAAAGAAGTCTTCTTCGATGTCGAGTCTTGTATAGAGCCGCTCGATATCTCCAGCGTGATAGTCCTTCACTCGTTGCCTGAGAATTAAATCCTGCGCTCGTGCAGGAGCTCGAATAGGGTCCGCTTGAACAAAACCCATCCTTTGGAGTGCCCGTTTCAGAGATGTTGGCTTGGGAAAATTTCTCGCGACAGCGAATCGTCTTATTGAGTCAATGGTCAGCATAGGAGATCAAGTTCATATTCAGAGTAGTTAACAATCCAAACAACCCTGCCTCGTTCGTAATAGTAAGGTAGTCGACGCGACTGGAAGGACTCTTCGGCACGATGCTTGCGACTCAACAACTCGCGCATAGTTCATCACCTGAAAGCATACACTATCAGTTAAGAACTAATCGTCGTTTGAGAATCGACGTCACATTCGTACAGAAGATCAAGTGCCGTCGCTCAAATATTAATCTGTTACGTACAAGTACAAAGGGGAATTTAAATGGCAAACACAACAGGTTCGTCTCCGGCGCGTTCCGGAATGGTTACGGGATTATTTAAAGATCGTGAGAGTGCCGAAAATGCATACGGTTCGCTAACGAGTAGAGGATATAGCAAAGACGACGTCAATCTCGTCATGAGTGATGAGACGCGGAATAAGCATTTTGCCGCCGATGGACGAGAAACCGAGATGGGCAGCAAAGCATTGGAAGGCGCGGGCACCGGAGCAGCAATTGGTGGTACCGTTGGAGCCACCCTGGCTGCTGTAGCTGCGATCGGAACAACACTAGCGCTGCCCGGTTTGGGACTGCTCGTGGCTGGCCCAATCGCTGCAGCACTGGCAGGAGCAGGTGCCGGAGGTGCTACAGGTGGATTGATCGGCGCATTAATCGGCTCCGGCATCCCTGAAGAGCGCGTTAAGAATTATGAAGAAGGCATCAAAAACGGTGGCATTCTGATGGGCGTTAAAGCCAAGAATGACGAAGACGCCGCTTATTTTGAAGATGAATGGAAGCGGAATCGCGGTGAAGAGGTTTACCGTTAGGACCGGCGGGAGAAAACGAATGAAGCGAATAGGAATTCTGGTTTGTACGATTGTTGCTGTAAGTCTCACGATGGCTTGCGGCACTAGCACGACCAATACAAACAACAGTAATGCAAATAGGACCGGCGTCGTTGAGACTAACGCGAATCTCAATAATGTGAATGCTAATAACGTCCCGACAAACACCGGTGTAGTTACTAACAACAACGGCAATCAAAACACTGCCGGCGTGGCACCGATCAACGGTAATGCGAACGCGAATGCGAATCGAAACGCAAACAGTAATAGTTCGCCGAGACCGTAAGACTGCAATAAATTGTTTATTTTTTGGGGAGAGCTGCTTAAAGTGGTTCTCTCTCTTTTTTATGAAGTCTTAATTGCGGTTCGCTCGCGCAACACTAAGACAATGTGCAATACCAACATTATTATTGAGGCAGCAATAACAACCGTCAGACCAGATCGAACATTTCCGGCTGGCCCACCGACAGCGCTCGACACATAACCAACTGCCGGTGGTATCACAAGCAGTCCCGCAAACCCCACGCCCATCACGAGACTCATCGCTGTGCCGGCGAGCTTAGGCATCATGACTGAAGCGAGACCCACTGAAGTTGGAAAAATTGGTCCCATTCCAAAACCAGCCGCAATGAGACCTATCCGGACGGTCAACGCCGAACTGGAATTGAACGCAATCAGAAGAGAAGCCACCGTCAGTAAAGAGCCAAGTGTTATCAATAAGAAACTGTTGAAGCGAAAAACGCCGAGAAGGATGCTCGATACCAGCCGGCCGAGCAGTAGCGCCATCGCAAAAAGTGTGAGCGTAGTGTACGAGTAGGTGGCTACAGCGTATCCTACTGAGTCAGCCTCGAAGAATCTGCTCACAGATTCATCAGCTGTAGAACTCAATAATTTTAGCGTTGCTTCATCAACCCCCTGGCTCGCAAGAATGGCCGGGTCACGCTGCATGAAAGTTACGACCCACTTGCCGACAGATACCTCGGCGCCCACATACATAAAGAGTGCAAACGCCAGCAATAAGAATGAAGGGTTCTTAAACAGTTGCGCAGCATTACCGGCCTTAAGTCCCTCTGAGTGCGCAGATCTTGGCATTCGTGAGGTTAGGACAAGGAGGAGTACAAGGAGTGCCATTAAACCAAGCGACCAGAAGATCAATCCCATACCCCCACGTCTTTGCAGGGTCTGGACCACCAGGGGCAGCGAAGCGAGACCAAGCCCAAAGCAGATATCTAGGAGATTCAGCGCCGAGTTGCGCCAGTTAGCTGCAACGTCAGCCACGAGAGCATGACCGGCCGCCACAATGGCGTTAGCTCCGAGACCGAGTACGAAAGAAGCTGCAAAGATGGAAACCAAGGCGGCCGCTGGCTGAACACTGGTGACGATCAAGCCGAAGCCCAACATCGACACCAGAACCAACAGTGTCCCGAAGGACAGGGCAAACTTTTTTCCAATCCGATCGATGAGTGGGCCGCTAACCAGATAAGCGAGCACTGCGCCAACAGCATTGATCAGCAGGAATGTACCAATCGCACTATCATTCGGCAGAAACTTGTTTCGTTCGAGTGTAGGTAAGACAGAGCCCGGCAGCGCTGCCAGCAGTCCGTAGAGAAAGATACCCACAAAAGCGATGAACATTAAGAGCGTGGAATTGCTGGTGGCGGATTTGTTTGATTTTTCCAAGAAGCGATCCTCGCTTTAATCGGAGATTGAGAACGATATCAATCGAGCAGAACTTGAGTCAGCGACCTTTCCATTTTCCCTGCGCAACGAGCGGAATATATGTTTCCAGCCCATCCGGTCTAAAACTGATGGTCTGTTCCTGCTCCGCACTCATGTAAGCAGTCATTAACAGTTCCGTGATCTCAAGACCATCGTAGAAACTTTCTTCCGGCTGTTTTCCGTCCATGAAGCACTGCACAAAATACCGATTTTGAGATTCGTACCCGTATTCCGCGGCTTCATTTCCGAGGACAGGCATCAGGCCTTGCTCGGCGTTCTGTTTTTCAACGAGATCCTCGCCGGCATTTCCTTTAACTTCACGACTCAGGAAGAGTTTGAGTCCGCTATCAAGCGAGTTCATAGCTAACGAATATTCTGGTCCAAGTACTTCGAGGCTCAGCCGCAACCCTGGTCCAACATAGCTCCAGGAAGTGGTTACTTCCACAATCAACGGATTTTGATCTTTGTCTACGTAGTTAATAGTTGCTCGCGCAAAGTCTTCCGCAGGCCTGTGCTCGTAATCAACGTCGGGACTCATGTTCTTTTTCAGCATGGCGACGTATTCAGGGCGCGACCACTTAAGGCTGGCAATCTGTGCGGAGACTTTTACCGGACGAATACTTGAACGAGCCGTGCCCGGTTCAGTCAGCATGAAGCGGGCAACTTCAATGCTGTGACACATCATGTCGTTAAGTACTCCACCACCTTGCAGCTCGCCGCGCCAGAACCACGGCGAATGTGGACCGCTATGTTCTTCGGCGGCGCGTGCGAGGTAGGGGCGTCCGGTTATTGCTGCAGCCCTGGTCCACAAAATCTCTTTGCCGCGAGTCACGCTGGGCGCAAACATCTGATCTTCAAGATATCCATGAAGCAATCCTGACTTCTCAACCAACTCGACCATCTTGCGAGCTTCGCCGGCATTTCGAGCAAGCGGCTTTTCACACGCGATTCCGATCAACTTTCCTTTGCCGGAGCCAATTGCATCACAAATTGCCTGCATGTTTTCAATTCGCTGATGATTTGGACCGCAGAGCCAGACGCAATCAATCTCCGGCGCGGCGATCATTTCTTCAATCGAACTAAAAGCGCGTGTGTTTCCAAGGCGAAGAGTTCGAGCGAGTGCGGCAGTTTCTTCGGCGTGCGCCGGGTTCGGGCTATAGACGCCCAGTACATCGGCGTCCCTGACACCGCGCCAGGCCTGCAGATGAAACTTTGCGACGAAACCGCTACCAATAAAGCCAACTCCCAATCTGTTAGCTGCCATTTCCAATCTCTCCGGTTAATTAAATGCTCGTTAAAAGTAGAACTTGTTGGTTACAATCCGAAGTACCGTCAATTACGGACCAGCTTATTCGCTTCAGCTAGCTGCGTCGAACTAATCAAAAAGTAAGAACCCGGTGAGCCAAATGCGATTACAAATGAGAACTGTAAAAGCCCTGCCTGTTTTAATCCTTCTTATAACATTGAGCAGCGTGCGCGCGCAGGAAAAAAAGCTCGGAGTGTTTGAAGGGAAGGACGACGTCGGTAACCCTGCACGTGTTGGGAATGCAGTTTATGACCCTGAAAAGCAGGAGTACCTCGTCGAAGGCGCCGGCACAAACATGTGGGCCAACCGTGACGAGTTTCAGTTTGTCTGGAGACGGCTGAAGGGGAATTTTATTCTAACCAGCACTGCGGCCTTCGTTGGAAAGGGAGTCGAGCAGCACAGAAAGATCGGTTGGATAGTTCGGAACAACATGGATCCCGACTCGGCCCAGGCAAGTGTGGTCCTGCACGGCGACGGTCTCACATCACTGCAGTTTCGCAAGGTCAAGGGCGGGACGACGGAGGAGGTGAAATCTCGAATTACTGGGCCTGACGTACTCCAACTCGAGAGAAAAGGCGATACGTACAGGATGTCAGTCGCTAAGGCCGGTGACGCGCTCAGTTCCGAGGAAGTGTCACTTGAGTTAGGCGATGAGGTCTATGTCGGGCTCTTTATTTGCTCACACAACAAAGACGTAATGGAAAAGGCACGGTTCACGAATGTACGAATAACGGTTCCCGCGCCAGATAATTTCACGCCTTACCGCGACTACATTGGCAGCAATCTTGAAGTGATGGATGTTGCTACCGGGAGTCGAAGAGTGGTCTATTCCGTCACCGATTCGCTCCAGGCGCCTAATTGGACCAAAGATGGAAAGTATCTGATTTTTAACCGGAATGGCCGGCTCTACAGGTTCGACCTGGCGCGAAAGGTCTCAGAGCCAATCGACACTTCCTTTGCGATCAACAACAACAACGATCACGTTCTATCATTCGACGGAAAGATGCTGGCAATCAGCAACCATAGTAAGGACGACGGAAATGCTTCTATTGTCTACACGGTGCCGGTGAGGGGTGGCACGCCGAGCCGAATTACGGCGAAGGGCCCATCGTATCTACATGGCTGGTCACCGGATGGGAAGTATTTGATATACACAGGCGGTAGAGACAACGAGTTCGATATCTATAAGATCTCAATTGCCGGAGGCGAGGAGACAAATCTCACGAACAGCAAGGGATTGGATGATGGGCCTGAATTTACTCCGGACGGAAAGTTTATCTACTTTAATTCCACTCGATCAGGAATGATGCAAATCTGGCGGATGAAGCCGGACGGTAGCGACCAGGAGCAAATTACCAACGACGAGTACAACAACTGGTTCCCGCACATTTCACCAGACGGAAAATGGATCGTCTTCTTGTCGTTTCAAAAGGACGTTAGGCCCGACGACCATCCTTTTTATAAACACGTCTACATTCGTCTGATGCCGGTTGGTGAAGTAAAGCCGCGAATCATCGCTTATGTTTACGGCGGGCAAGGGACGATTAACGTTCCGTCGTGGTCACCCGATGGCAAACGGATTGCTTTCGTGAGTAATAGTAAATAGCTGTTTTAGAGAACATCAGGAGCGAAGCGACTCTGTGAAACAAACCAACAACTTCTTGTTTTTCTGACGGTGTTTTTACGCGAGGACATTTCAGGGGGCAGCGGCAGATCGGCAATGCGAGACCGGTCAGTACCGATTCGCGGTAGCGTCGGGTGAGTCTCGAGGATCAAGCAGTTGTCAGCATCTTGAGACTCACCCGACGCTACCGCGAATCGGTACTGACCGGTCTCGCAACTTGCTCGTTTGGTTGCGGATTAGGCCGCGCTATGAAAACTCAGCCCTCTCATTCTCACCAAGCTTCAGCTTGGGGCCGCAGTGCCGACCTGGAATGGACAACCGGTTGAAACGGTTGACGTCTGGAATAGGTACCCAATAACCCCAAGCTGAAGCTTGGGGAGAATGAGAAACTTAAGTATTGGGTTGATCCCTGACTCCGTTAAAACCGTCTTAGAGTTTCAAAGTCTTGAGATACTGAATGCTCTCTGGAATTTGAGTGAGAGCTGAGGGTGATTCGTCTTCAAGGAAATACCACTTCACTCCGGCCGCTTTTGCCGCGCGCATTACGCTGGGCCAATCAATCACACCTTTTCCAAGAGCCACATTATTTGTCACTTCTGAATGACCGGTCAGGCTCAGCGGTGTGCCTTGCTTCATATCTTTGACATGCATTAACTCGAAGCGATTTCCATACTTCTGAAATAGCTTGACTGGATCGTGTCCGGGATTGACCACCCAGTAAACGTCCATCTGAAAGTGCACGTACTTCGGATTTGTCTCGGCCATCAAAAGGTCCATGAGAGTACCATTTTGAAAGGGCACAAACTCGTAGCCATGAGTATGGTAGAAGAATTTGAAACCAGCTTTCGATAAAGCTTCACCGGCGCGATTGAACACTGCGGCGGCTTCACGAGTGGTCTTCTCATCAAATGGATCCTTATGAGGTATCCAGGCGCATCCGGCATATTCCAGTCCAAAAAGGCGTGATTGCGCGATGACCTCATCGATGTGATCGCGACACTGTTCATACGAAAAGTGTCCGCTGATCGCTTTTAGACCACGCGAATCGAGCTCCTGTTTGAATTTGGCCGGCGGCATCCCATATGTTCCGGCGAGTTCGACGTACTTGATTCCCATGTCGCGTACTTTATCGAGGGTGCCCGGGATGTCGGTTTTGAACTGGTCGCGAAGGCTGTATAGCTGCAGGCCGATAGCGCCCTTGAATGTTTTCCCGTCGCTGCCGACAGGTTGGCTCATCGCTGAGTCAGTGTTTGAGGAGTACAGCGTGGCAAACAGGATGGCCAAGATCAGGCTGAGTAGCGCTCCGTGGCGAAGTGTACTATTCATAGGGTGCCTAATATAACCGACATTACTGGTTATCGAGAAAAGTTAGAGACACAACTCACAGTTTTCGGTATTTTAAGGTTGTTCGCCCAGTCAAGTCCCATCTTTTATACCTCGGCGCTCGGCGGCTCCGCGGTGAAAATGATCATCGGAAAATGCAATCAACGTGGTTCATCCCAAAACTGTTCGTTATTGCGGGCCTAATCATGCTGCCAGGATTGGGCCCTGCTCAATCTACGAACAAAATTCCGATCATTTTGTCGACCGATGTGGGCAATGAGATCGATGATCAGTGGGCTGTTACCTATCTTCTGTTACAACCACGATTCAAAGTCCTCGGAGTAATGTCTGCGCACGCGCCATCTATAACTGCGCCCGCCGGAAAAACATCATATCGAATCCTCGTTGACGTGGTTGAGAATCGACTGGGGATGAAAAATCACCCACCTCTGCTAGAAGGCGGCAGTGAACCTCTGGTCGACTCGAAGACGCCGAAAAACAGTCCGGCAGTAGGCTTCTTGATCAAAACATCGCGCCAGTTTTCAAAAGATGATCGCCTGACTGTGCTTGTCATAGGTGCAGCGACCGACGTAGCCTCAGCGATCCTCACCGATCCCTCGATCGCCGATCG
>Ga0207674_10000072_pt1 | contig 105507 bp, 104 predicted proteins | sample KBSCornC72_FD_184303 | JGI IMG/M metagenome (GOLD analysis project Ga0207674, IMG submission 184303) | Corn rhizosphere microbial communities from Kellogg Biological Station, Michigan, USA - KBS Corn C7-2 (SPAdes) (version 2) | ecosystem: Host-associated > Plants > Roots > Rhizosphere > Soil ...
TCGCACTCCACTCCCACACAGTTTTCCAGAAGCTCACCGACATCCTGATCGCCGGCAATACGATCTCCGGCAACGGACCTGATTCGGATCCCGGCACCACCGTGCCCACCGGCATTGACGTATTTAGCGACTCCACCGGCGGGGCGGCCCCTATCACCGGCGTCGTGATCGTCGGCAATACGATTAACCGAGAAGGAATCGACGTGGCGATTAAGACTCCGGGCGCCGTCGCGGTGCACCTCAATAACCTCTTCGACGACCTCGGGATCGATAATCTCGGCACGGGATCGGTCGACGCCACCATGAACTGGTGGAAGTGCTCTAACGGTCCGGGTTCCAACGGTTGTTCTAGTTTTGTAGGCGCGGGTGTTCAAACCAGCCCGTGGCTGTCACAACCTTCGAAGTAATTTAGATAGGGGCTGGCCTGCAAGCCAGCCCCTTCACAGCGTCAGTAGCTTTCGGAATCCTTCCACATCCAGCCGCCGGCCGACGAAGAACGATCCGAATAATGCATACACCGCGCTAACGTGGTCAAACCGCATTTCGTAAATCAGCTTCTTGAAGACCAGCGGATCGTCGGCGAACAGATCCACTCCCCACTCCCAATCGTCGAAGCCGATCGACCCGGTGATGATCTGCTTCACTGTCCCGGCGTAGCGGCGTCCCACCGCGCCGTGCTCGGCCATCTGGCGCTGCCGCTCAGCCAGGGGGAGCTGGTACCAGTTCTTATCTTCGCCGCGCTTGCGATCCATCGGATAGAAGCACAGAAACTTCGCCCCCGGCACTTCCGGAAACAGGCGTGGGTGCATGGCCTGGCGCTGGCGCTCCAGCGTCTGCTCGATCTGCGCGTTCCAGTCCGGGCTGTGCGCAACGATTCCTTTCTCCGCTAAGTCGGCGTAGGCCTTGCCTGTTGACTCATATAGACCCAACTCAACCACAGAAAGATAGGAACTGGTCTGTTCCAGGTAATCCCACAGCCGCAGATGCGCCAGGCACGTCTGGATCTCGCTCAACTGGTCGAATCCAGGGCGAAAATGGACCAGCATCAGGTCCCCTTTGTGCCCCAGGAGGCCGAATGCCGCGCTGTTCTGCTTCTCGATGGCGGCCAGCGTGGACGCCGCTTCTTCCAGAATCGCCGTGCGGTCATTGCCCGGAAGAACCCGCCACGGAGCCCAGCGTATCCGCAGCATCTGGTGTAGAACAGCCGCTCCTTCAAGGGTCAGCGGAACGGGAGGAATGTTGTCATTTGCTGTATGTGGGGGCTGTTGCATATCCATCTTTTACTGTATCGCGTTCGACGCATGCTAAAATCAAGATCCATGTATCCAGATGTTCATCTGGTGATTCAGCTTCAATCGCTAGACCAAAAAATCACTGTCCTAGACAAAGAAGTGGCCGCGCTACCCAAGCACATAGCGGTCATCGAGAAAGCTCTCGAATCGCACCTCCGGAAGCTGGAAGCCGATAAAGCCGCTCTCTCCGCCAACCAGAAGGATCGCAAGCGGCTGGAAGGCGATATCCAGGTGCACCAGCAGAAGATCTCCAAACTCCGGGATCAGATGCTGCAAGCCAAGACCAACGAGCAATATAAGGCCTTCCAGCACGAGATCGAGTTCATCGAGAAAGAGATTCGCCAGGCCGAAGACCGGATTCTGGAATTGATGACGGAATCGGAGCCGCTCGACCAGAACGTCAAGAAGGCCGAGAGGGCGCTGGCCGAGGAGAAGAAATCGGTGGATGCGGAAAAGGCGCAGGCGCGCGAGCGCACTGCCGCCGATCAGAAGGAACTCGATACGCTGCGCCACCAGCGCACCGAATCGGTAGCTAAATTGCCTAAACCTTCGCTGCTAGCCTACGAAAAGATCCGCCGGAAGTGGAGCAATACCGTGGTCGCCGAAGCCGTTAACGGCCGCTGTTCCGGCTGCCAGATTAATCTTCGCCCGCAATTTCTCCAGGACTTGCGAAAAGGCGATCAGTTAATGTTCTGCGAAAGCTGCGGCAGGTTCCTGTACTACAACCCGCCGGTAAGCTTCGAAGACGCCGCGACAGTGCGGTAGCCGCTCGCATTACTCCGTCAACGTCCTTTAAGGTTAGATCTTGTAGGGCGCGCGCTCGAAGGATTCGGATTCCGCCCGAGCACGGGCCCGGCGGCTGCCCGGCCAATCCAGGCGCATATCCCGGCAGACTTCATCCAGCATTTCCACCGTGCAAACCTTTGTCTCCATGGCGAAGGCCGTGAGCAGCATGTTGTCGCAGACGCCGTTGATCACGCGCGGGATGCCCTGCGCCCGCAGATGGATTTCCGACATCAGCTCCTCGGGAAAAACCTGCTGATCGGGCATTCCAACCCGCGACATGCGTGAATCAATATACTCCACCGCTTCGCGCAGCGCGAACGGAGTCAGATTGCAGCGCAGCACTACGCGCTGCTTCAACTGCCGCAGATTCGGAGCGTCCAGTTTGCGGTCCAGCTCGGGCTGGCCCGCCAGCACAATTTGCAGCAGCTTTCCGTTCCGGTTCTCAAGATTCCCCAGCAGCCGGATTTCTTCCAGCACTTCCCATTCGAGATTGTGCGCCTCATCCACGATCAGCACCACCGTCTTACCGTCCTGAGCTTGCTCCACTAACAGAGTGTTCAGGGCGAACAGCACTTCCGTTTTCGACGTCCGGGAGCACGGCAGGTCCAGATCGTAAGCAATCATTTCGAAGAACTGCTCGACGTTAATCCGGGAGTTAAAGAGAAACGCGAATTCGATGAAATTCGCCTCCAGATAGTCCCGGAGACACTCCAGCATGGTGGTCTTGCCCGTGCCTACCTCGCCGGATAGGACGATGAATCCCTTGCGCGCTTGCACGCCATAGACCAGATTCGCCAGCGCCTCTTCATGCCGCTCACTGCGGTAAAAAAAGGCCGGATCCGGGCTTAGGCTAAAGGGGCTCTCCGAGAAGCCGAAGAAAGCATTATACATTTGCCGGGGATTGACCCTCTCTATGTCCTTCTATTCTAGATCGATAGTATCACGCACCTACTGTAGAGCGAATACTACTCTTCGCGGTCCGGTACTAGTGCAAATCCTGTATTCCTATCGGTCTAACGCGCAGAATGAAGCGCTGCGGGATCATCACCGGTCCAGTTTGGTGATGCTTCAGAGAAGGCTACGTTTCTAGCTGACTTCCAATAGGACCCAGCCGGGCAAGTATGCGGGTCGGCCGGCTTCGAACACGATCCGGCGAGTTTTGGGAAACGGTAAGCCGGTCTGGACGGCCTTCTGGTACACGGCTATGTGTCTCAAAATTGAGCGGTAGTTGGGATCGGCAGTATCGCCCACCGAGATCTTGGAGAGCATGCCCGCTCCCCACCCCAGGGATAGAACGCAGTTATGGCTTCCCGCAGCCTCTGTAACGCGCCTCTCAAGATCGTCCAGGGTTTGGGACAGCCGCTCCAGCCCGACGGCCTCGGCATACTTCTTGTGACGCTGGATCTGGCTGGTAGCAAATGAGTTAGATGCCTGGAAAAGTTTTTGTCTATCCTGGACAGACGTTTCCTTCCACAGGCCCTCGAAAACCATCCCGGGAGCCGCCATTTCGGCGAATACCGGAGTGCTGTCTTCGATTCTGCGCGCATCCGAGGTTCCACGCGGCGATTTCCATCCAAGCTCGAACTTGCCCGCCCCCCGCGCGACCATGCTCGACGTCCGCAGCAGGTAAATCTTCATTCCGGTGTAGGCTACCGGATCGGAATCGGTGGTCGCCACGCGCCGCATTCGATTTCCCGCGTGTCCGCCCAGTACTGCATCCTCGGCCTTCGCGCCGGGATTGCGAGGCGGCCGGGCGTCTTCTTCCATGCGACCCGCAAGCTCGCGCAACGTTTTTTCAGTCCAACGATCGAACACCGCGCCGGTTCGCAAGGCTCCTTTGATCGCCGTCGCCGGCAGGTAGGGACCTGCGGGCGAAGTCGCAAAGGTCGGGATGAACAGATTTTCCGAATGAGCGCGCTCCCAGACCGGAACCGAGCTGGAGTGTTCGAAGGGAATCCGGCGGCCGGCGAAGTTTTGTGCGAACCCTCCCCAGGAGGCGAAGTCCAGCTTGTCCGCTGTCTTGAGCTGGGTAAGATATCCTTCCAGGCGCGGACCTTTTGCCAGCAAGCGAAAAATCCTACGCTGATCGAGCACATTGACGTGATCCTTCCAGACCATGTAATCGATAGGCGCCAGTTTCTGGCCATCGCCCACCAGCGTCGGAGTCAGACAGGTGACGCGGTATTTCACGATGCCGTCCTGAGCGGAATGGATACGGCGAGCGCGAAGCCGGCGCGATACACCGGATGCGGAAATCCATCGGGAGCTACATCGGCCGCTGATCCGCGCGGCTCAGACGAGGCCACCACCACCGACCCTTCCGACACCATGCGGGTTTGCTTCTTGCGATCGCCCCAGCGCGCGTCGCTTTCGACGCGCCCGCCTCGAGTGGTCAGCGTATAGTTGCCCTGGGACCACTCCACGCTATCTGACTCCGCAGGGTGGAACAGCGAGAGCAGCCAATAAGCATGGTTCCCATCAGTATTAGCGTGAACGTCGACCATGCCTTCGCTGATCTCGGGCATTTCCGAGCGGCCCCAGCCCTGCGATCGTTTTCCGCCGAACCCGGAATCGCACAGCAAACGCAGCGCCGCGGTAAGAGGCTTGGTCCATCGTTCCTGCGCAGCGCTGTCCAAAAAGTGGCATGCGCACCACAAGCCGCTGCCCGGAGTGAACTCGAGGCACGCGGTCGAATGCGCCGCGACGGACGCACCTTCACGGTCGATGGCCGCGCTGGAGCGCACCGAAACGCGGAAGGGACCCGTGGGCGCGGGCGAGCTGAAAGGAAGGAGGCACTCGCTGGGGCCGTCAATTGTCCATCCATCCTCGGACAATCCTTTGCCGGCCGCGAGCGATTCGACGACACTCAAGGGAACGAATCGCGCGCCTTTCCAGCGAACTTTGGACGATGGCGGCGGCGGCCACAGATTTCGCGGCGGCACCACCAGTAAAGTATCGCCCTGGTACGGGAAGCACGAACTGAATCGCACTGCCGGTTCCGATGCTCGGGCCGTGGCTTCCAACCACGTGTCTAACAAGTCCAAGCGGGACATGGCCGAGGTAACCGCCGAGTACAATGAGTCGCTGTGATAGATGCGGTCCACCCGGTCGCGATCGCCGGAATCCGGACCGATGCGCCACGGACCCACGGGCCGCAGGCGAATAAGCAAGCCGCTTGGCATTTTCTTACTCTGCGAGCTTATCGGCGAAAGAAGAATCGTTGACCGCAGCCTGGATCTGACCCAGGTCGCCGGAAGCCAATGCGGCTTCCTCCGCGCCTGAAGAATAGAATCCGCGCCCGCGCCACGTCAGTTTGAGGTTGGCGAACCGGACGCGTCCGCTGCCGCGTGATCCGCCGCCGCCCAGCGCGTCGTCTTCCAGCAGGCGCAATCCTTCGAACAGGCGCGCCGCCAGAGCCTTGTCCTCGTCGCATAAAACGTCCAGCACCATGCGGACCTTGAATCGCGCGCCCGCGGGAACACGTTCGAGCGTGCGCGGATTAGCCTGCGACGTGATCCGATCGATGGCGTTTTCGCTCTTCACTTCGGTGATTTCGTCGTCCAGGTTCTCGCGCATCTGCGCCGTGATGCTCTCGGGATCGAGTGGAGCATCGTACACCGCCAGACGCGCGGGACTGGCGGCGCTCGATTCCAGCGTCTCGCCCTGCACCCGCTCCATGCGGCCCGGATTGCGGCCGAACAACAGGCAAATCTCGTCGTCGGGACGGTCGCTCTGATGAATACGCACTTCCTGGCCGCGGCGTTTTGACAAGTAAACGAGGTCGGCAGGTCCGGTCACGCCCAGCGAATTCTCGAGCAGCGAACGTAGCTTACCGCGCAGCGAGCTGCCCGGAATATAGGGCAGTCCGAAGGCGTCCTTCACCACGGGATTGTCGGCGCCGCCGATTTCAAGCGACCCCTTACCCGCGCCAATGTGCAGGCCCGTTTCGCAATGGACTTCGCCGGCCAGAATCAATTTTCCAACTAGTTTCAACTGCGTCTGGGCAGTGTGGGAACTCATATATTTATTCGTTGTAGGCGACTATCGCCTCGAACAGGTCCTTAAATCTCTCGTATCCTCTTGCATCGTTCCTGCGGGTGACCTGGAGCAGCAGGCGTTCGAGCGCGTCCAAGCTCCGCAGCGAATGCCGCGCGATGGTGTAGGCCAGCCGGGCGCGCAGCATGACGAACTGATGCTGCCGCTCGGATTCCGGCGCCCGCACGGCACGTCTTACGGCGTTATAGAGGCGTCGAAGCTGGCTCTTGGTGCCGCTGTCCATATCGCGCATGCGAACCACCACGGCATGCGCCTGATTGTCGAGATACAGGCTGTCGGAAATCAGCTTCTCCAGTTCGATCTCGGCGAAGCCTTCAAAGGGACGCCCGCCGCCACCACCGGGCCGGCCTTCATGGCGGCCTTCATGACGCGGTCCGCCCTCACGGCCGCCGGGTCCACGATCTGGACGCCCTTCACGACGCGGACCGCCACCGCGATTCTCTCCACGATTTTCGCCTTGCGGCCGTGGCGGCCGATCCCCGCGAGGCCCGCGCGGTTCGCGGTCACCTAGTTTCGCCTGAGCGGCTTGATGCGCGGCATCGCGCTTGGCAGATTCGGCTTCCGCTTTAGCTTTAGCAATCTCCAGCACCTCGGCAAGGCTTGGTTCTTGAGTTGGCGCCTCCAGCGGAGTCTCCACTGATGGTATTTGCGACTGATCGTCTTCCATTGAAATCCCTTCCTAAGCCTCGGCGGACAACCTCGCCCATTCTAGCGCCACGCGGCCCGCTGGCCGCAACTTGACCGTAACGGCGCTGCGCCCGATCAGATCGGCGATTAAAGCCGTGCGGGCTTTCTGATAGTCCCCGCGCTCCGGTCCAGGCGCGCGCGAGGCGTTCAGAATGCGGCGAATCCGGCGATGATAGCGCCACGGCCGCTCGCCACCCATACGGCGGGCTTGCCGCTTCGACATTTTCGACTGCGTCTCGCGATAGATGCCGCACAGATCGCGCAGGTACTGCGGCGAGCAGCCGAAATCGCTCACCATCCGGCCGAGAAAATCCTTGAGCGTCGACGCCTCGGCGAACTGCTTCCATTCGAGCGTGCGGCCCAGCAGCCAGATGCAATCCTTGTCGGCCGATTTGGCCGCTTCCAAACGCTGCCCGGCTTCTTCGAACACTGCGCCAAGGGAGGCGTCCACGGCCGGCGCCATGGCCAGGGCCATACTGATGGTCTTGCCCTCGGGTCCCGCGAAATCCTTCAGATTCTGTTCGGTGAAGCGGCGGAACAGACGCTCCAGCTCCGAGGCCAGCCCGATCAGGGCATCCCAAGCGCCATAAACGGCAAAATCGTCGCCGCCCGAATAGATCACGGTCACCTTGCGCCAGAACTCGGGCATGGAGCACAGCACTTCCAGCTCGCCCGCAAAGAACTGCTTGTACATCACCGAAAGTTGAATATGCTCTTCGATAGTCTGGGCGCGATGGATCCGGATGGCGAAGTTATCGACGTCGCCGCGCAGCACGCCCCATGTCGGCAGTCCGATGGCGCGGCCCGCCAGGACGGCGGTGGAGGCAGGCTCGCTGCCATCGTCGCTAGGAGCGGCGTGACGGGCGAAGGGGATCGCATCGGTCGAATTCGTCAACGGCCAGGAATGTTTTCCACCGCTGGTCAGGATGCGGCCGGGCGTTTCCGGCGACCATGCAACACTCCCTGCGTCGCGCAGTGAAAAACCGAGCTGCCCGTGGAAATATTCTTCGATGGCGGGATCAGGCTCGGGAACCGGCGCCGCGAATGACACCGCGCCAGCTTCCCCGGCGGGAGCGTGCCGCCCACGAGCGAGCCGCTCTTCCAGACGCCGGCGTACGGCGCTCCAGTCGCCCAGGTTTTCTGTCACGCTCCAAATCAGCTTGAGAGCTCCCGCGCTTAACGTCGCCATTTCCTTGGCGGCAGCTTCGAGAAACGCCTCGGCCGGCTCGCGCGACTCTTCGGGAAGAACCAGCAAAAACTGGCTCGCGCCGCTGGAGCCGATCAGGATCTTGGCGAGCCCCAGTTCGGCCAGCAAGGCACGCGGCAACACTTCGCTCAACAGGCTGATCCAGTGGGAGCGCCCGGTGAAGACCTGGTCGGGATCCTGAGACGCGGGCGCCAGGAGGCAGTCGTCGACGCCGAGAATTTTGCCTTCAAGAAAGATCTGCAGGGACATGCGGAGGCGAAACCATCACTGTATCACGTGATGGTATTAGCCGTGCGGATATTGCTCAATTCCCGCTACTAGACCCGGGATTGTGTGCGGATCTGCCTCGACGTCGACTGTAACTCCAAACTCCCGCGCCGTGGCCGACGTGATCGGACCAATCGAGGCGATCTTTACTCCCGATAACACTCCCGAACGGACGTCCGCTCCGATTGCCGCGATGAAATTCTTGACCGTCGACGAGCTGGTGAACGTGATCCACGTTGGATTTCGCGCGAGTACCTCGCGCACCCGAGACGCGGCGTCTTCAGGTAGCCCAGTGCGATACGCCTCAACCACGTCCACGATCGCCCCGCGGCGCGTCAGCTCGACGGGCACCAGGTCGCGAGCCATCGCTGCCCGCGGCAGCAGAACGCGCTTGCCCGCCAGATCGTCGGACGCCAAAGCCTCCAGCAGGCTCTCGGCGACGTACTCCTTCGGCATTCGGTCCACCTTAATATGCAGAGCTTCGACGGCTGCGGCCGTCGCGGGGCCGATCGCACAGACTTTGGCGCGCAGAAAGCGTATATCGGCCAGATGTTCCACGAAACTGCGGACGCCATTCGCGCTGGTGAAAATCAGCCAGTCATAAGTATCGAGACAGGCGATTGCCCGAGCCAGCGGCCGCGCGTCCGCCGGGGGCTGGATCTCAATCATCGGGAGCAGGATTACTTCCGCACCCAACTCTTCCAGAGGATCCGCCAGTTCCGCTGCCTGCCTGCGGTCGCGAGTCACCACAATGCGCTGCCCGAACAGCGGCAGCCGCTCGAACCAGTTGAAGCGATCGCGTAGCGCGACTACTTCTCCGATGACGATGGTCGCCGGCGGCCTAAGGCCGTTTTGGGCGATGAGCCCGGGCAAAGTCTCCAGAGTCCCGACCAGCGTTTCCTGATCCGGGCGCGTCGCCCAACGCACCACCATGGCGGGAGTTTTTGCCGACCGTCCCTGTGCGATCATCTCGCGCGCAATAGCCGCGAAATTCACCAGCCCCATGAACAGGACCACCGTTTCGGCCGAGCCGACCTTCCCCCAATCGATGGCTTCGACTTTATGGCCGGTGACAAACGTCACCGCCGACGTATGCTGGCGATGCGTCAACGGCACGCCGGTGTAGGCCGCCAGACCCAGCGGCGTGGTCACGCCCGGTACGATCTCAAAGGGGATGCCGGCGGCCGCCAGCGCCTCCATCTCTTCCCCGCCCCGCGCGAAGATAAATGGATCGCCGCCCTTCAGCCGCACCACAATCCAGCCGCGGCGCGCGCGATCGATCATCAGCGCCGAGATCTCCTCCTGCGACATCTCGTGCTGCGCGCGCTTCTTCCCGACGTAAATCCGCTCGGCGCGCAGCGGCGCGTGATCCAGCAATCGTTCACTGGCGAGGTTGTCGTACAGGACGGCGTCGGCCCGCTCCAGGACTTTCTTACCCTTGACGGTAATCAGTCCCGGATCGCCGGGACCGGCCCCGACCAGGTAAACCTTCATGAGGCGAGGGCTTCGAGAATCTCCTCCGCGCCCTTTTCCAAAAGGTTTCGACCCAGTGAAGCTCCGGTTCGCAAGGGGTCGACACCCGAAAGTTCCGCGCGCACCACACGTTTGCCGTCGGGCGACGCCACAATTGCGCGCATATGGATCACGCCCTTTTCGATAAATGCGTAACCGCCGATGGGAACCTGGCAGCCGCCGCCCAGCTTCTCGAGCATCGCGCGTTCGGCGGTGACCGCGGTGCGGCTATCCGCGTGATCCAGTTTGCGAACCAATTCGCAGGCCGGACCGCCGTCGTCGCGAGTTTCGATGGCCAGGGCGCCCTGCCCCACAGCCGGGCACATAGTCTCGGCGGGAATCAATTCGCGAATGCGATCCTGCCAGCCCAGCCGTCGCAAGCCCGCCGCTGCCAGAACGATCGCGTCGTAGCGCCCTTCGTCCAGCTTGCGCAGCCGCGTGTCGACGTTTCCTCTTAACATCTCGACTGACAATTGCGGATTCAAAGCGAGCAACTGCGAGGATCGGCGGAGCGAACTGGTGCCGATTCTGGTTCCTTGTTTCAGATCGGCCAGCGAGCAGCCAATCAGCGCATCGCGCGGCTCCTCGCGTTCCGGAATCCCGGCGATGGTCAGCCCGGCCGGAAGCCCCGTAGGCACATCCTTCATGCTGTGTACCGCCAGGTCGATCGCGCCGCTTAAGAGCGCCTCGTCGATCTCCTTGGTGAACAGGCCCTTGCCGCCCGCCTGCGCCAGAAGAACATCCTGGATCTTATCGCCGCTGGTCTTGATGACCTCGATCCGCGTTTCTATGCCGAGGGCTTTAAGCTGTTCCCCAATGTGTCCGGCCTGCCACAACGCCAGCTTGGACCCGCGCGAGCCAATGACGATCACTCGTCGCCTTTCCGATTCTTAAGCTGCGAAATGATTCGATGGGCCACCTTGTTCATATAGCCGCGCATCATAGCGTGAATAGCCTCTTCCTGCTGCGGCGTCAGAGCGCCCATTTTGGGACGCCAGCGTTCGATCTCACCCTTGCGCCAGTTCTCCAGCTCTTCCTGCACGCTGACAATGGCGGGCGCCGCCTCGCGCGTCTTCAGCCGCACCACCATGCGATCCACTTCCTCCCGCACGATCTCTTCGGCGTCCTTGGCGGTTTCGATGCGACCCTTCAGATTGTCGTCGACCACTTTGCCCAGGTCGTCGATATCGTACAGAAATACGCTGTCGACTTCGTTTACGGCGGGGTCGATGTTGCGCGGCACTGCAATGTCGATCAGGAACATGGGACGGTTGCGGCGTTTGCTCATCGCCGCGCGCATCTGGTCGCGCGTCAGGATAAAGTGCGGCGCGCCGCTGGATGCCAGCACGATATCAACCTCGGGCACGACATCCTCGAAATATTCGTAGTCGATCACGCGGCCGCCGCATTCCTCGGCCATCGCGTCAGCGCGCTCGCGCGTGCGATTCGTCACCAGAATTTCGGAAACGCCCGCGCGGCGCAGATGACGAGCCGCGCTCGCGGCCATTTTTCCGGCGCCGATCACCAGCACCTTCTTGCCTTGAAGAGCCCCGAAAATCTCGCGAGCCAGTTCCACCGCGGCGTAGCTTACCGAGACGGCGCTCTCTCCAATGTCGGTCTCCGTACGAACCCGCTTGGCGACGCTCAACGCCCGGTCGATCACCTGCCCCAGGAATCCGCCCATCGCGCCACGCTCCCTGGCCAGCGCGTAAGCTGATTTCATCTGCCCCAGAATCTGCGGCTCGCCCACCACCATCGAATCCAGACTGGACGCCACGCGGAACAGATGGCGAATCGCTTCAGGACCATCGAAACGGTACAGATAGGGAGTCACCCAGGCCCGCTCGACACGTCTGGAATCGGCCAGAAAACCTTCCACCGCGGATTCGACATCGGCCTGTTCGTCGGCTGTCACCGCCACCTCCACCCGATTACAGGTGGAGAGGATCATGCCTTCCAGCAGCCCGGGCCGGCGCTTGAGATCGTCCAAAGCCTGCGGCAGCGCCTTATCTTCGAAAGCCAGCCGCTCCCGCACCTCAACGGGCGCGGTGCGATGGTTCAGACCGGTGAGCAGCAGCTTCATTGGAAAAGGGTGGCCCTCAATCCCGCATGCGCCGCCCACGTCAGCGCGGAACAGCCGAGCACCGCCAGCGCCATCACCGCCGCCTTGCGTCCGCGCCAGCCCGCGGAGGCCCGCAGGATCATGGTCACCAGCAGCAGCGCCCATGTCACCAGCGATATGGCGATGCGCGCGTCGCCGATCCAACTGGTGCCAGGCGAATAAATTTCGGCCCACATGATTCCGAACACCAGCCCCAGCGTTAAGAACGCAAAACCTAAACCCAGCGACCTGCTGATCATGTTGTCGAGCGTGGCCAGCGGCGGCAGCCGTTCGAGTAAAGAGCTCGTGCGTTTTTGCTTGAGCCTCCGCTCCTGGATCAGGTACGCGAAGGCCGCCACGGCCGTGAGTGATAACGCGGCATATCCTGCCAGCACCAGCAGGATGTGAACGCCCAGCCACATCTGACCCATCGGTTCACCCGCGCCCGGTCCGGAGGCGCGTTCCATCGCTGGCACCAGCGTCATCACAAACACCAGCGGAAACAGAACCACGGATATACCTTCGAAACGGTATTTCCATTCGACGATCAGGAACACCACCGCGATCAGGAACGCGCAGACGCTAAGAGTCTGGTAGGCGGCGCCTAACCCGTTTCCGAACATCAGGCGCTCGACGATCGCCACGCCATGCAGGACCACAGCAATGCGAAACGTCGCCCGCGCCAGCGGAAAGACGTTTTGGCCGTGGCGCACCAGCACCAGAATCGAGTGCAGGAGTCCCACCGCGTAGAGACACGCGGCCACCCGTAACCAGAATACGCTCGATTCCATCCTTTTCCTTCACTTACGATTCTACGACGGCGAAGGGATTGCGAATGATCCCGGTCATATACGGGTCTTATACTAAGCCTATGAGCAACAAACTCACAGCCGGGAAGCTGCCCATGCGGGGGCGTTCACGCCGGAACGCGATGTTTTTCCCTCGCGAGCTGCGTGAGGCAATTTCGGACCTCCACTCCGGCCGCGACCTGGCGCTGGATTCCATCGACGGCCGATCTTCAAATATGGAGTTCTTCGGTCCGCTGGTCCAATTAAAGCTGGTGGTGAAAGAGACGGGCAAGCTCAGCGGCCGGTTTGTCATCGGGATGGATCTTCAGCCGGATGCCGCACGGGAACTGGCTGCCACGCTCACCAAACTCGCGAACGTCGCCCAAAGCTCGTAGGTGCTCCCCTCAGTCCCCGTTTTTACACCTGTCTCAACCCGCAAGCTTTGAACTAAGATCCTGCAAATTCGCCGTATCCCGGCAACGGGAGAAGCCCTATTAATTTGCATATAGATTCACCTAGCCACGCTGGTCCAAAACCGACTCCCTTTGCTTTCAGTAACTTTCCTGGGTTGTTTGGTCGCCACCCGGTTTCTTTGCCGTGTGAGGTTGACGCAAGCTGTCATGATTCTGTTAAACTTGACCGAGATATTGATATGGGCGTCCTACAAGACCGCCGACTATCATGGGCAGCTTCGGCTGCTGCACTGACAGCGGTGGGGATAGGGCTCACCGGATGCGCGGCCACCCAAAACAGCCAGGCGCAGCGCTATAAGCAGTTCTTCTTGCCACCCCAGCAGGCCCAGACGGACCCGGTCCAGCAAGCCTTCGCTGATCCGCCCGGCCTGAGACTGTACGCCAACGATTCTCCCTCCCTCCCCACCGCCAGCGTTTCCCAGATTCCGCGCCCCACCGATGCCGATTTCCTGATCCAGCGCGCCAATGACCGTTTCGCCGCCGGCAAACGCGCCCTCCAGCAAGGCCAGGCGGAGCTAGCCCGCCAGGAATTCGATCGCGCCGTGGAGATGCTATTTAATGCGCCCGAGAATTTGTCCGGCCGGGCTGCCCTGGAACGCCGCCTGGAAGAACTGGTCGACTCGATTTACCGCATTGACCAGGACCAGCTCGGATCCAGCGCCCCCGATGAGCAGGTGTCCTATGACAAGGCTCCGCTCGACGACATTCTGGACATGACTTTCCCCATCGACCCGAGCCTGCGCGGCAAGGTCCGGGAACAGGTCCGCATGACTGTATCGCAGCTTCCCCTCGAAGAGAGCGATGCGGTGGTCAGCTTCATTAATTTCTTTTCAAGTACCAAGGGCCGGCACATTCTGCTGGGCGGAATGCAGCGCTCCGGACGCTACAAGGCGATGATCGAGCGGGTTCTGGCGGAGGAAGGGCTTCCCGAGGAACTCATCTTTCTGGCCCAGGCCGAATCGGGCTTCCAGCCTCGCGCGGTCTCAAATAAGTTGTGTGTCGGCATCTGGCAGTTCGCCAGGTTCCGCGGTAACGAGTACGGCCTGAACCAGACTCCCGCCACCGACGATCGTATGGATCCGGAAAAGGCCACTCGCGCGGCCGCCCGGCATCTGCACGACCTTTATGAGCACTTCGGCGACTGGTATCTGGCCATGGCGGCGTATAACTGCGGTCCCGGCTGCGTGGACAACGCCGTGATGCGTACCGGCTATGCCGATTTCTGGGAGCTTCGCCGACGCAACGCCCTGCCGCTACAGACCGCCAACTACGTCCCGGCGATTCTGGCCATGGTGATCATGTCCAAAAATGCCAAGGAATACGGCATTCAGGACGTCGACTTCGAACCGGCGGTAAATTACGACAGCCTGGAATTGCAGACTCCGACGCACATCGGTCTGGTGGCCGCCGCCCTGGACCGGTCCGTCAGTGAACTCAAGGAACTGAACCCTTCGCTTATTAAGTCGGTGGCTCCCGCCGGATTCACGCTGCGCGTCCCCAAGGGACAGGTGCCCCGGTTGGAAGCCGCTCTGAACGTGATTCCGGCCGACCGGCGCGATTCCTGGCGCGTACACCGCGTGGAGCAGGGAGACACCTTCGCGGCGGTCGCCAAGCGCTACGGGACGTCGGCCGAACTGTTGAGTTCGGCGAATCACGACCAGCTTCCTGAGGCTGGCATGTTCGCGGCAGTGCCGGTGTCCTACCCCGGGGACCCGAAACCGGTGGTCAAAAGGACAACGAAAGCCGCCGCCCGGAAAACCGCCAAGCGGGCTTCCGGAAAGCACGCCTCGTTGCAGCAGGCTTCCCCGAAGAGAGCCGCCAAGCCCGCAACCCGAACTGCCGGGAAAACGGCTCGGACCGCGGGAAGACGCGCCTCCGGCGCCTAGGTCACGCACCGGGCGCGCGGCATCGCGCATTCGGACATTTCCCCTTGCCTTCTGAACAAAACGCGATATTCTAATTCTTGTCACGTTTTGCCCACGTTGTAGAACAATGCGCGATGCGCCCAAAACAGGAGGCAGTCTGAATGTTAGAGTACCGGTTCTCGATGGAAGACGAAGACGATGACTTTGAGCAGGAATCCAGCATCAACATGGATGACGACATCGGGGACTACGACGAGGACGACGAAGAAGAAACCATAGTAGTCACGGAGACCGTGGTTACGCCTGTTTTCGCTCCTTCCATGCCGGTGATCGACATTCCGGCTTCCGAACCACCGCCCGCCAAGAAGCCAGCCAAGAAGGCTGCCTCCGCGCCGGCGAAAAAAGCCGCTGTGGCGAAAAAAGCCGCTCCGGCGAAGAAAGCCGCCCCTGTAAAGAAAGCGGCTGCCAAGAAAGCTGCTCCCAAGAAAGCGGCCAAGAAGGTAGCGGCCAAAAAAGCTGCTCCGAAGAAAGCCGCTTCAAAAAAGGTAGCCAAGAAGGCCGGCCAGAAGGCCAAGAAAGCCGAAAAGCAGTCAAAAAAGGCCGGTAAGAAAGCCAAGAAGGCAGCTAAGAAAAAGAAGTAGAGCCTACTTCCCCACCGCTCTCTTGCAGCGCTCGTAAAGCTCCAATAGAGCGTCCACCTGGTCTTCCGGGCCCTTGGGTGATTTCCCGCCGAACCCTGCACCGGTATTGGTCTTGCCGATGCCGGTAGTTGTGGCAATAAACTTCATCAACTCCAGCGCGACTTCTTCGCTTGAACTTCCCTTGGACGAATCAGGGCGAGGTGTTTCCTTTTCATCAGGCATATAATCTTTAAGGTACTCCAGTTGGTCCTCCTTCCACCAAACTTCTGAAGATGCCGGTTATCGCTCGCCGCCTCATCCGCAAGATGCGCGGAGGAGCGCAGGCCCACCTGATGGAAGCCTCTGACGGCCACTCCTACGTCGTTAAGTTCCACAACAATCCGCAGCATCGCCGGATCCTGGTCAATGAATGGATCGCCTCGACGTTCCTGCATTACCTGGGTATCGCCGCACCTGAAGTGGCCATGGTTCAGATCACGGAAGACTTCCTGGCCGGCGACCCAGACACCTACATCCAACTGGGTCGCGAGCGTCGTGCGGTGACGCCCGGATGGCATTTCGGCTCGCGCTTCCCCGGCGATCCGGCGCGTACCGTGGTCTATGACTTTCTCCCCGATACCCTGCTCGATAAGGTCGAAAATCTGCCGGACTTCATCGCCGTCCTGGCGTTCGATAAATGGATGGGTAACGCCGATTCGCGGCAGGCCATCTTCTTTAGGGCGCGAGTATTGGAACCCCTGGCGCCGGAACCTTCGCGTTTGGGTTTCGTGGCCCAGATGGTGGACAATGGATATGTATTCGAGGGACCCCACTGGCGTTTGGGGGAATCGGCGATTCAAGGCTTATATTTCCGCCCGCTGGTCTATCGGACCGTGCGTGGCCTCGCCGAATTCGAGCCTTGGCTCGGCCGCATCCGGAATTTTCCGGAAGAAGTGGTGGATCAGGCGGTCAAACGTATTCCTCCGGTCTGGCTGGAGGGCGATGGTGACGAGTTGGAGCGCCTGCTGGAACGCTTGATGAGGCGACGCGCACGAGTGCCGGACCTGATCGAACAGTGTTGTTCGGGACCATCCAATCCGTTCCCGGACTGGCGCCCGTAAAGATTTTGCACAAAGAACGAACATGCCAGTGACCGCGACACCGACCCGGGCCGCCGAGTTCCGGGACACCCTTACCCAGCGCTTATGGGTCGCGGACGGCGCTATGGGTACCATGCTGCATTCCAAAGGGGCTTTTATCAACCGCTGTTACGATGAGCTGAACCTTTCGCTCCCCGCTCTGGTCCGCGACGTTCACCAGGAGTACATCCGCGCAGGAGCCGAGCTGATTGAAACCAACACGTTCGGTGCGAACCGCAAACGCCTGGCATCGTTCGGCTTCGCGGACAAGGTCCGGCTGATTAATCGAGCCGGCGTGAGAATTGCCCGTGAGGCCGCCCGTCGTGATGAAAGTGATCAGGCCTTTGTGGCAGCCGCCATCGGACCACTGGGGGTGCGCGTGGAGCCGCTTGGTTCCACGACCCTCGACGAAGCCCGATCCATCTTCCGCGAGCAGATCGATGCCCTGGTCGAGGCCGGCGTAGACTGCCTGATGCTTGAGACATTTCGAGACTTAAACGAAGTTCGCGTCGCGGTCGAAGCCGCTCGCGAAGCCGCCGGATCAGAGATGGTCGTGATGGCGCACCTGAGCATCGAAGAAGACGGCCGTCTTCAGGACGGAACGTCGATCGAAGATTTCACCCGCGCGTTGGACGCCATGCACGTGGACGTGATCGGGCTAAATTGCTCCTCCGGCCCCTATGCTCTGTTACAGACTTTTCAGCGGTTGGGCGCCTATACGAACAAGCCGCTCAGTGCGATGCCCAACGCCGGACTCGGCAAGAATCTGTTTTCGCCAGAGTACATGGCTTCTTGCGCCGCGCACTTCGTAGAAGCCGGCGCAAGTGTCGTGGGCGGCTGCTGCGGAACTACGCCGGAGCACATTAAGGAAATCCGTGACGCTGTTCGTGATGCGCAGCCCGTGCCCCGCTCCAGGGTCATCCTGCAGCCTGAGGCTAAACCGCGGCCGATGGAGAATCTGCCGGTTGCCTCCAAGAGCGATCTGGGAGCCAAGCTGGCGGCCGGGACCTTCGTCTCCTTGGTCGAAATTTTTCCGCCGCGCGGTCTGGACGCTTCCCAGGAAATCGCCGCAGCCAGACTTTACAAGCAAGCCGGCTTCGATTGCATTGTCGTTCCTGACGGTTCCCGCTCCGGCGCCCGTCTGAGCGCGCAGGTCGCCTGCCAACTCATCCAGCAGGAGACGGGTATAGAAGCGGCACTCCGCGTTCACGGGCGCGACCGCAATTTCCTGAGCATTTCAAGCGAGCTTCTGAGTGCCCACAAAATAGGCATACGCAATCTGATCTGCGTGACCAGCGATGTTGCCGCTATTGGGGACTATCTTAATCGTGGGCTGGATCTGGGCGGCAATAGGATGGGATCGCAAACCGGCTTGCTGCTGGGAGTAGAAATAAATACCAGCGCTTATGATCTGGACGATGAGGTGCGCCGCTTCGAATCCAGAGTCAAGGCGGGCGCCGAATTCGCAGTCACCCAGCCAATCTTCAATCTCGACTCGCTGGAAGTTTTCCTGAAATTCGGGATTCCCCTGATCGCCGGTATCAGGCCCCTCGCCGCCTTCCGCGATGCCGAATACATGGTCCACGAACGGCGCATTCTGATTCCCGAATCCTATATGGAGCGGATGCGCGACGCCAGCAACGCGGAAGCCGAGGGAGTTGCTATCGCCAGAGAGATGATCCAGCGCGTCCGGCCCCTGGTCGCTGGCGTCCAGATAAGCGCACAGTACCAGACGGCCGTCGACGTAGCCCAAGCTATAGAACCAGGTAATTGAGCGATAGATGCCAACTGACCTCATCGAGATTGACGGGGAGCGACCTTCCGAACGCGCCATCGAGCGCGCGGCAGCCGCCGTCCGCCGAGGCCAGGTTGTCGCGATACCCACCGACGCGCTCTACACGCTGGTGTGCGACCCGCTCAACCTGCATGCTGTGGGACGAATCTTCGCCGCCAAGGGCCGCGAGCACGACCGCGCATTACCTCTTCTGGTCAGCGACGTGGTGATGGCCGAAGACCTGACCAAAGAGATATCGGCCAGATTCTATCTTCTGGCCCGGCACTTCTGGCCGGGTGAGCTGACTATCATCGTGCAGGCTTCGTCGCGAGTGCCTTTGAAAGTCACTGGGAACACTGGCCGTCTGGCCATGCGTCAATCCAAATCGAAAGTTGCCAACGCACTGCTGGAGCGGCTCGCGCAACCCCTGATCGCCACCAGCGCGAACCTATCCGGCCAGCCTACCTGTACCAGCGGCATCGAAGTGTTTGGGGTGATGGACGGCCGGGTTGACCTGGTACTCGACGCCGGGCCGGCCACGGGCCTCGGCGCCACTACCGTTGATATCACCGAGCCGTATTGGCGAGTGATCAAGCAGGGCGTCATCCCCGAGACGGCCATTGCAGAAGTCCTCAAAGGTTCCTGATGGCGACTGGGTTGATATGACGAAGACCACGGCCGCGCCCGAGTCCGGCACCGCAAGTCAGGATCAGCTTACACCACTATTCCATGTGGTTCTGCTCGATGACGACGAACACACTTACGATTACGTGATCGAGATGCTGATGAAAATCTTCTGCCACTCGCCCGAAACCGCCTTCCGGCACGCGGTGGAAGTCGATTCCGACGGGCGAACCATCGTGCTCACCTGCGAGCGGGAACAAGCCGAATTCGGCCGCGACCAGATCCATGCATATGGGGCCGATCCGCGCATGCCAATTTCCAAAGGCTCGATGAGCGCGATGATCGAACCGGCAGGGCCGGCCAGCTAGGCCCTGAGGGGACCACGAACAGAAGCCGTCGCCACTGGTGGCCCGGCCTCGTGGGAGGAAGTCGCCGCGGGTCGCTCACTTTTAAAACCGGAACAGGTAGCTGACCTTCACAAACACTTGCGATCCCGTCTGCAAATCCGGATTGGGAGTGCGCACCAGCGTGGCCGGTTCACCGAAAAGAGCAAGGTTCTCGCGGCCGTTGGTGTAGCCCAGGTACACGGCCGTGCCCGGATACGGGAGGTAGGCCAGCAGCAGGTCTCCAGTGAATTTCTTGGACGTATCATAATCGGCCAGCGCGGGATTGGAGAGAACAGCGTTGTAATCGATGATCGCACGCGCCGAAAAGGCCGGGCTGAACTGATAATTCACCGTGTTCCGGAAAATGTGATTGGTGAACACGTGCGCCAGACGCGTATAAAAGTACGTCTGCTGGATGCGCAGCCGCGCGTTCGGACGCAGCGTGATGGTCGCGTTGCCGTATTGATTGCTCGCGAGCGAAGCCAGGACTCCCGCAGCCGGAGAATAGTTCACTCCCACGCCGTCGCCAAAAAACGCGTTGATACCCACGCGCTTGAAACGGTCCGAGTAGAAGAACATCTCGGTCGCGGTCTTGTGGAATCCAATGCCTTGATACAGCTCGTACGACCAGATGTGATCGACATTGAAACCCGTGGCCCGGCGGAAATTCAAGAAGAACGTCCCGCCCGTAAAGCCATCCTGAAAGCGATTCTGACGGTTCCAGTCTCCGTTGCTAAAGCTATTGAAACCGAAGTCCGCCACCGGCGTGGCTTTCGGTCTCCAGTCATAGCTGAAATTCTGCTGGACCATGCGGATGTCGGTGCGGGGTACGAAGCCGAGGTCGGTATGAAAGCCGGGATTGCGGTCCAGATAACGGACGAAGTAATTGAAGTGCAGGCCGTTGCGGTTCAAATTCGCCACGTACGCCGGACCGGCGGATCGGGAACCGTCGAGATAGCGCGTGGCGCTGGCGATAGCCTGACCCACGGCCACCCAGTTTTTGGCTATTTTCCAGCGGGCGTCAAGGGAGCCGACGCGGTTGTGGCTGGCTCCGAAGTTGTAATCGGAGAAAAACACGCCGACCGTGGATTCCTTACCGATATTCCGCTGGACGCGGAGGACGCCTCCCGGCGCGTAGGATCCCGCGCGCGGATCGGATGGATCGACGCGTTTACCCGGCCCGCGATCGGCGCCCGCCAGCAAGCCAATGGACCAGCGCCCCAGTCGTCCGGTCAGGCGAGCGCCGCCTAAGGGGTCGCCGATACGCCGCGAGAAAAACAGATCCTCGGGAGTCTGAAAATAGCTGGCATTCTCCAGGAAGAAGGGGCGCTTTTCCGGAAAGAATACCTCGAAGCGCTGGTTGACGGTCACCTGAGGATCGTCCGACTCCACCTGGCTGAAGTCCGGGTTAATGGTCGCATCCAGCGTGAGCGATTCGCGAATCACCAGCTTTGCATCCATACCGACGCGCACGTCGCGGTTGGTACGGAAGAGAGGCGGGAGGTCGGCGGGTTGATCCAGCAGGTGCGCGCTGGATCCGGCGATATAAGGGATCAGACGAATGTTGCGGCCGGGCGAGATACTATCGAAGCCATCCACGTCGCCAAACTGCGGAACGAAGCCGCTCACGCGGTTGGTAACGGCGGGCCAGAAAGAATTCTCATTGCGCGCGGGGATATTGCGAAAAAACGCAAATCCCCAGGTCTGCATATCCATGCTGGTGAAGCGCAGGCTCTTGAAGGGGATGACCATGCGGACCGCGTATCCATCCTTGGTGAGCCGTCCTTCCGATTTCCAGTAGGTATCGAATTTCCAGTCATCACCCTGCCCTTCGGTGTTGAGGCCGTCCAGTTGAATGCCGTAGGGGTTGACAAAAAACTCGAAAGCATGTTGGCGATCGTGAAAGGTGTCGAGCAGGACGCCGACAAAATCGTCGGCGAAGATATCGTCCCGTTTGGTATAGCGGGCGCGCAGCTCGCGGACGGGCGAGCGGCACACGAACACCACGTACAGGTTTTCGGCGTCATACGACAGCCAGGCTTTGGTCTCGCTGCTGGCGGGCTTGCCATCGTCGGGATTGCGCTGGATGAAATGGGAAACCGGCATTTCGCCGTCGGGGGGGGCGCCGTTGATGTAATCATCCAAGACGGGCGGAGTGGAAACCCGCATGATGTGCAGGTCGCGCGATGTCTGGACGGGGGGCGTATTCTGGGCGGACAAGCAGGCGGCCGAACACAGCATCAACCAGGTACAGCGAGATCGCGGCGGCATGCTTTGTGTTTTGACGTGCCCGGCCCGGGAAAGTTCCGGGCTTTTCAAACTGAGTCGGCCGGTAAGCGATAAAATTCCAGTATCGCCGCCACCGCGCCGGGATCGGCATTACCAAGCGCGGCCGCGATGGCGCTGGCGCGGTCGTCGAGCTCAAAGGGAGGAGCGACTGCATGTAGGAGTCCCCACGCCAAAGCTTCGGGAGCAGTGAACACGCGCCCGGTAAGCGACAATTCGACCGCACGGCGGCGTCCGATTGCGGCCGTCACGGCGCCGAGAATCCCCGGATGGCAGCGCCCCTCGCGGATATCGATCAAGCCGAAGCTCGAACCTTGTGCCGCGACAGCGACGTGGGCATTGGCAATGAGCGCGACACCGGCCGAGACCGCTACGCCCTGCACGGCGACTACGATGGGCTTTGAAGCCTGCCGGCCGAAGTTGAAGACTTCCTGCGGAACCGATTCGGAAGAATCCAGGCCGCCGCAGAAAACCGGACCCTCGGCGTCCACCAGAATCGCGCCGGTAGCTGAGTCGGCCTGCGCGTCCCGCAGCTCGTTCAACAAGGCTGCCGCGAGTCCGGAGTCCAGCACGTTTCGCCGAGCCGGAGCCGCCAGCGTCAGCCGGCGAACGCGACCATCCTGCTCGACACGCATGCTCATGGCATCAGCTCCAGGGGCAGGTGCTCGCGATGGCGGCCCGCGGTTGACGCCTCCAGCGTGAACTGGAGTATTCGGCGGGTTTCCAAAGGATCGATGATGGCATCCACGTGCCCGCGCGCCGCCGCATAACGTGCGTCGAGCCACCGCTCGTAATCTTCCCGGGTCCGTGCAATGCGACCCTCCAGCTCCGGCGGAACCGGCTGCCCCGCCGACTTCAAGCGCTCCAACTCCGTTCCATGCACCGCCTGCACGGCGGCATCGCCATCCATCACGCCGATCCGCGCCGTGGGCCAGGCGAAGGTGAAATTCGGATCGAACCCCTGGCCGGCCATCGCGTAATATCCCGCGCCCGAAGCGTGGTTCAGCGTCACGATAATCTTCGGCACGGTGGCGCACGCCATGGCTTCCACCATTTCAGCGCCCGCGCGGATGATGCCTTCGCTCTCCGCCTCAAGGCCCACCATGAACCCGGACACGTCCTGCAAATAGATCAGCGGCAATCCCTGGCGTTCGATGGTGTCGACGAAATACGCCGCCTTGCGCGCCGACTCGGTGTAGACGATCCCGCCGATCCGAGGCCCTTCCGGAGTCTTCAGGAATCCACGGCGGTTGGCCATCAACCCGATCGGCCGGCCATGCAGGCGGGCGTGCGCGCATAGCATCTCAGGCGCGTGCTCCGGCTGGAATTCCAGATAATTGTCCGCGTCCACGATTCTGGCGATAATTTCTTCCATGTGGTACGGCAGACGGTGATCGTCGGGAACCAGATCGTACAGTCCTTCCGCGGGTTTCGCGGGAGCGGTCCCTTTGACCTCCGGCGCGGGCTGGTTTTGATAAATGGGCAGCTCGCGGATCTTTTCCCGAATCAGCGCCAGACACGCAAGATCGTCCTGGACCGAATAATGCGCCACGCCGCTGATCCTGGTATGAAGCGCCGCTCCGCCCAGCGACTCGGCATCGACAACTTGACCGACCGCGCCCTTCACCAGATTGGGACCACCCAGTCCCATGAAGCTGGTCTTCTCGACCATGATGATGACGTCGGAAAGAGCCGGCAGATAGGCTCCGCCGGCAATGCACATCCCCATGACCGCTGCGATTTGCGGAACCTTCAGCCGCCGCCGCATCAGGGAATTGTAGTAGAAAATCCGCGCCGCACCGTATTGACCCGGGAAAATGCCGTCCTGATAGGGCAGGTTTACGCCCGCCGAATCCACCAGGTAGACGATCGGCAAGCGATTGCGCATGGCGATTTCCTGAGCCCGGAGAATCTTGTGGATGGTTTCCGGCCACCACGCGCCGGCCTTGACCGTGGCGTCGTTGGCGACGATGACACAAGGCCGCTGTTCGATATGCGCGAGGCCCGAGACGACACCAGCCGCGGGCGCCTGCCCATCGTAGCGGTCGTAGGCGATTAGCAAGCCGACTTCCAGGAATAACGAACCTGGATCAATCAAATGGGTCACGCGCTCGCGGGCGGTCAGCTTGCCTTCGGAATGCTGCTTTTCGATCTTTTTCGCGCCGCCGCCCATCTTGAGCTGTTCTTCGAGTTCCTGTATACCGCTCACAAGTCCGCGCATGCGGTCGGCCGGGGTGTGGGTCACTACTCTATGGTAATCACTGGCACATCAAGAATCTCCGAGCAAGATTTATCAAGAACTCGGCCGTAGCTTTGATTAGACTGAGAGGATGATTCGGGGGGTTCTTCCGATCCTTGAATTCGCCGCGGCGCACCTGGACGAAGACGTCTCGCTGGCTGCACTGGCGAAGCAGGCCGGTCTTTCACCGTTCCATCTGCATCGGGTTTTTACCGCCACTGCCGGCGAAACACCCAAGCAATACACGTCGCGCCTGCGGCTCGGCCGGGCGGCCGTCATGCTGCTTACCAGCGGCCAGTCGGTGCTGGATGTGGCGTTATCCTGCGGCTTTCAGAGCCACGAAGCGTTCTGCCGGGCATTTCTTAAACGTTTTGGCATGACTCCAACTGCTTATCGTGAGCGCGGTTTTACCTCGAATGTGGATCGGGCGCAGGCACGAACGCATGCCGAGATGGTCAGCACAGTTGGCCCATGCATTGGACTCTTTCACATCAGCGAACCGAGGAGATCACCGGAGAACGAAATGGCCTACTCCATTACCAAACAGGAACTGTTGCCGCAGCCTGTGCTCATTGTGCGGCGGCGGGTGAAGCAGTCTGATATTGCAGCCACCATCGCGGAGGCACTTCCTCACATTTTTATCCACGCGCAACAAAATGGGATCGCGCTGACCGGGCTTCCCTTCACACGCTACGTGGAAATGGGACCAGGATTGATCACCATGGAACCCGGAATGCGGGTGATGGGACCAGTTCACACCGGTCACGGTGAGATCATCGCGGACACCTTGCCGGGCGGGCCCGCAGTGACCACAACTCACACGGGACCGTACGATAAACTTCGCGACGCCTACGCTGCGATGGAAAAGTGGATGGAAACGAAAGGGCTGGTCGCGGCGGGAGCACCGTGGGAATCGTATGTCACCGATCCGACCGATTATCCGGATCCCAAGGATTGGAAGACCGAGATATTCTGGCCCGTAGCGCGCTAGTTATTCGAGGTCTATCGCACGCATAGCCGGCGCGACCGTCACCGCTAGGGGAGCCCCTACTTGTGGTATCGGGTATACTTTTCCTCGAGCCGGGAGCACTAAATGCTGAAGGGCAAGCGATTCACGCTGGGAAAATCCACACTGGCTTTGGATGTGCTGGACGGCAAGTCCAAGGCTGTCGCGATCCCTGCCGGAGCCACCATTCAGGTTCTAGCGGGCCCGAGGAGCGTCAGCGATCGCATGGTCGAAGTCCTGTGGGAAGGTCGAACCCTCCAGATGTTCGCGATCGACGTGGAAGGCCGCGGAATCGAGATTTCGGATTACCAGCAGCCCCCGACCGCAGATTAGCGGCCGGATCCAATGTGATGCATTTCCTGGGCTTTGCACTGCCTCCGCATGCGATGAAACGCGCTAGCCGGGGCGCGACTCTTCTCAATGTGAGGCATTTATGATGAAAGATCCGGTCTGCGGAATGCGAGTAGACGAAAAGAAAGCTCCGACTTCCACGTACGGCGGACAGCAATACGCTTTTTGCGGGAAAGACTGCAAGGAAGCCTTCGATCGTGATCCAAACAGGTACATCCCCTCGGCGGAATCCGAGAAGGCTGGAAAAGCGTAGGCCAGTTTAACCCTTTCCGAAAGCCGACGGTCTCGTGGACGGAGGTGTGAACTTCACACTCCCGGTGGATACCAATGACCCCGACCAAACCTCGGATCGAACTTCCCATCAAGCCGCCGTTCCCCCCGATGGAGGCAAAGAGCGTGGCGGAACTACCCGTGGGAACCGATTGGCAGTATGAGCCCAAATGGGACGGGTTCAGGTGCGTCACCTTTCGTGACGGAAGCTTGGTGGAGCTGCAAGCCAAATCCGGAAGATCGCTGACCCGCTATTTCCCGGAGTTAGTAGCGGACCTGGGCGGCTTGGCGGCGGAGAGGTTCGTCTTGGACACGGAAATCATCGTCCTGGTGGAAGACAAGCTTTCTTTCGATGATTTGCTTCAGCGCATTCACCCGGCCGCGAGCAGGGTTACGAAGCTGTCGAAGGAAACCCCGGCGCGAATGCTGCTGTTCGATTTGCTGGTAGACGCAACGGGCCGGTCGCTGATCGATAAAACGCTGGCGGAGCGAAGGGCCTGCTTGGAGACATTCACGGCCAGGTATCTGCGCGGCAATCCCCGCATCCTGCTATCGCCGGCAACGGGAGACGTCAGCGTCGCCCGCCAGTGGCTAAAGACCATGCGCGGTCAGCTCGACGGGCTGTTGGCGAAGCCCCTTAAGGCGCCGTATTCGTCGGGGGAACGCGCCATGCTGAAGATTAAAAATCTGCGTACGGCGGACTGTGTGGTGGGGGGCTTCCGGTATGGCGCGAACACGCAGCTGGTGGGATCATTGTTACTAGGGCTCTACGATAACCACGGCCTTCTGCATTACGCCGGTTTCACATCATCAATAGAAGCCTCCGGCCGGGCGGCACTCACCCGGAAGCTCAAGGCGCTGATCGAATTCCCAGGCTTTACAGGTCGCGCGCCAGGCGGACCGAGTCGCTGGAATTCAGACCGTTCCACCGAATGGGAACCTCTGCGGCCTGAGCTGGTGGTGGAAGTGCGGTACGATCACTTCACATCGGGCCGGTTCCGGCATGGAACCAAACTGGTGCGATGGCGTCCCGATAAGGCTCCATCCCAATGCCGCGTGGATCAAGTCGAAATTCAGACCAGGTCGCCGCTGGCGCTGCTCTCACGTACGGCCTGAGAAGGCCGGCCGGCAAGTATGGACCTGGCGGCCTGAATGCAAGTGCCTACGACCGCGTTTTCTTGGGAATCCAGGCCCCCGATTTACGCGCTTCGCTCAGGGCGACCGCCACGGCCTGCTTGCGGTTCGTAATCTTTTTTCCGCTTCCCGATTTCAGCGTCCCTTCCTTGTACTCGTGCATTACTCTCTTGACTTTGCTACGGCCCTTGGATCGTTTTTTGGTGGCCATACGCCTCCCCTACCTAATAGACCTCTTCGAAACGAATGTGTTTCGGGAGCTCAGTGGCATCTAAGTGGGCTAAGCGAGTGGGCTCAGCCATTCGCTCCGTGATCCTCACTCCCTTGTTGCGCGATCTCGCGGGGAGTATACTTGCGGACGCTGGAACGCCCAAAAATGGAGTACACCATGCCCTATATTGCGGTCCTCGTTTTCACGCTTCTGCTGGTGGCTGGAAGTGTAGTGTTCGTAATGACACCGCCCCGCCGACGCAAGCCCCCCGTCGCGAAGTGAGCTAGCGGCTGCGGGACCGTGCGCTGATCTTACTGGAATTTCTGGACGTTCCGCCGGTCGCAACTCGTCGGTTTGGACGCGGAGGATTGCACCTTTGGAAACGACGGCCTGACGGTCGCGTTGCGTCGAAGCAATACCGACCAGGTGGGAGCGAGCCGCAAGGGACCAGCGCAGCGAGTGCGGGAGCCTGAGAAGGCTCGATCCTGAAGCAGACGGGCCATCGGTCAGTACAGATGGTCAGGCGTTTCACGTGCTGTGGTGCCTTTGTCTCGAGAAAATCACCCGTCCCATATCGAGGCGAAAGGTGATTCCATCTCTGACCTCGGATGGTCAAGCGGCGGAGCTTCCTCACAGCGATTCAACTGCTATCCCTTTTAGATGCGACATCACCACAGTGGCCCCTGACATGCTCTTTAGATGTCTTCTTGTTTCGGTAAACGTCCACATGGAACGCACAGCCATCAGGGTTGATAGCTACGATTTGACCGCAGAACCAAGATCGTCATCATTTGGCATTCATGGCGTGCCGCGTTCAGATCCACGTGCGCTTGGTGGACTGGCTGGAATTAGCCCGGCTATGCATGACATCTTCAATACCATCCGGCTACTTGCGCCCACAAGTGCACCTGTTTTGATCGGAGGCGAAAGCGGCACTGGGAAAGAGCTTGTCGCGCGCGAGATCCACCGGTTGAGCCGCCGTTGTAACGGTCCTTTCATCGCGATCAATGCGGCTGCATTCTCCGACGGTTTAATCGAAAGCGAGTTATTCGGGCACGAGAAGAATGCCTTCACGGGAGCAGCCCAACGCCACGAGGGATGCTTTGAGCAGGCTGACGGGGGGACGCTGTTTCTCGATGAGGTTGGCGAGATGGCTCCTTCCGCTCAAGCTAAACTCCTGCGCGTTCTGGAAGATTTGCGCATACGGCGCTTGGGCGGGCAGAACGAAATCCCAGTGGACGTGCGTGTGCTCGCTGCGACGAGCAGGGTTCCACGGGAATCCTTGCGGGAGGACGTATACTTCCGTTTGAGCCTGTTCCAGATCGTGCTACCGCCCCTTCGTGAGCGCAGGGAAGATATTCCGGTCATTGCCGAAGTGCTCCTCCCAGCCCTAAACACCACGCACGGGACCCGAATCACTTCGATTCATTCAGACGTATTGGACCTCTTCCATAAGCACCACTGGCCAGGTAACATCAGACAACTGAGCAACGTGATTGCCAGGGCCGCTATCCTCGCGGGCGTGGGTACACTCCAGCCGCATCATTTTACATCCGATGTCTCTTGGATGTCATCTGGACTGCCACCAGCGTCGCTGCAGGACGCCCATTCTCTAACCGTTCATCCCGGTCAACGGCTGGATGAGGTCGAAGCAGCCTTCACCCAGCTCACGCTCACCGCAGCCAACCAGAACCGAACGAAAGCAGCCGCGATGTTGGGAATCAGCGTGCGTACTCTTCACAACCGGCTCGCTCGCACCCCGGGGGGCTACTTGAGTGTGAAGGCATGATCCCCTGCTGGCGGGCGGCTGGAACGCCCCGTCGCGAAGTGAGCTGGCGCCGCAGCCGCTCAGGAAATCCGCCGATTAGCGCTCAGGGTTGGGACAGATGAGTTGCGCTGCCCGGCGGTGTCACGGCTCCAAGCGCATTCGCGGCCCTCTGATGATCTTCTTCCTTGAAATAGATCACATACCCGAAATGTCCGCTGCCGTCCGTGACGCCGCTTGACGCGTAAATGTTCACGCCAGCACCGAGAAGCACCTGATGGATCTCGGCGACGGCTCCAAGGTGATCGTCACCTTGAACCAGGCACGCATGCTGGGGTCCAGTCACAGTCCAACCGAGGCTCTGCGCTATGCGTACAAAGTTCTCTGGCCGCTCGGGGAATATGGTCAGCTCGACGTGATTCGGCCCATAAGGCACGGCGCTAAACGCCAGCACGTTTACCTCTTCCGAGGCCAGCTGAGCAAGAAGCTCGTACGCATTTTCGGGAGTCCCCTGGATTCTGACGTAGAAGTACTCAACGTTCCGTACGCTCAGTGACATCGCCGGTCCTCTGACGTGAGCGTACCACGCAAGGTCGGAGGCCCACGAGAGTGTTGGGAGTCGCTCGTTGATAACCACTGAGAGAAGTGGTGGGCTCGACAGAACTCGAATCTGTGACCTCCTGCGTGTCAACTGTCATGGCCGATTACCCGTGACTGATTTACGCTGATCGTGATTGCCAGCAAGCCTCTGTGTTGTCAGGGGCTTCGCTGGCCGTCGCGTCAATGGTTAGCAACACTGCATGTTCGTGAGTATCGGTGATTAGTGCGGTGCTCGCCCTCATTCTGCGTGGCGTTACGTCACAATCCGCGTCACAACTACGTCCGTTCCTGTTTCGGGAGCGCCACTTCTTCGATAACCTCAAGGATCTGCGGGTAACGAGTATCGTTATTCATTCGCACCCGGAATCCTCGCTGACGGTGCAATTGGGCTCCAGTCGCGGGAGTGCAGTAGGCAAAGTGCTTTGAAAGGTACGTATATGCGTTCTCGTCAAAGATTTCGAAGACGAATCGGTTCTCTCGCGACGGTCCAACAGTCTTAGAACCAACTATGCGAATAACGAGGACTTGGTTCGCTGCGGGAAACATCGTGGCACTACCTTTGATTTTGGCCCGCCCAATCTTGCCCACGATGAGTCCTCGGTCAATGCGAGGGTGACTTTTCGCTGCGGCTTTCGCTAACTTGTCCACAGCCTTCAAACGGGGCGTGGATTTGTTCTGCACCTTGCAAACGTCGATTCGGATTCCGGCCTTGGATCGGATTGACAAGAACTTCTTCCATAATTCCGAGTTGTCGATCGGGCGTCCAGCACCAGTGCGCCATTTTGCTTTCTGCCAGAACGGCGCATTCACCTGACCATTAACCACATACTGAGAGTCACTGAATATCTGCACCCTATTGTATTTGCGCCCGAGTTCTTGATCCCTCACCCACTCCATCGCCGCGATGCACGCAGATAGTTCCATTCGATTGATGGTGCTTTCGCTGAATCCCTGAAATACGATTTCGTGTTCGATTGGATCATCCGGATACACGAGTATTCCTGCGTAACCGGATTTTCGGCCCTCATTCGGGAAACAGGACCCGTCAACCGAAATCTGAACGGCATGTGGATCGGCTTTCACCTAATCACAAGTGTAACGATGATACTGCCTGCCAGAGGTTCTTAATCACACACGGGATCGAGGGTCTATAAGGGAAAGATTCCAGCCTGGAAGATTCAGGCTCGCTGGCGGTTAATCGCTCGCTCCAACGCCGAAACGAACCGCTTCAGGGTCACACCGAATGCTCGACAGAACCTCCTCAACTCGATGACATCGATTCGCCGCTCGCCACGCTCGCACTTGCTCACAAAGGTCTGAGTCTCGCCGATCTTCCGGGCAAGCTGCACTTGGCTAAGCCCCGCCTCCTCGCGCGCTTTCTTCAGCACCTTCAGGAAGACAGCGCGGTCGAAACTCATACCGCAGTTGGGAAAGCAAATTGAACGGTTACGTCACAATCCACGTCACAAACACATCCCGCCTGGTCTCCCTCTGTCCGTATCTCCTTGAAAGAAGTGGTGGGCTCGACAGAACTCGAATCTGTGACCTCCTGCGTGTCAAGCAGGCGCTCTAACCAACTGAGCTACGAGCCCGGGAAAAGCGGACGTGCAATGGTCAGGATAACATGGCAACTTTCCTTTGCGGCCATACGAGGATCGATTGTTATAATCGGGGTTCATGCCAGCATTGAATCCTCCCCGCCGTCTTCTGTTTGGTCCAGGCCCTTCGCAGGTGGAAGCCCGCGTCTATGAGGCTATGTCCAAACCGCTAGTCGGGTACCTCGATCCCTTCCTTTACCAAGTGTTCGACGACGTCCGCAACGGTTTACGCGCGGTCTTCGGCACCAAGAATCCGTACACGCTGGTGATCCCCGGAACAGGCAGCGCGGGAATGGAAACCGCGGTGACCAACTTCGTCGATCCGGGCGCGACGCTGGCCGTCTTTATCAACGGATACTTCGGCGAGAGAATCGCGGAGATGGGCCGCCGCCACGGGGCTCATGTGGTACGTGCGGAAAGGCCTTGGGGCGAGGTCTTCACTGAGTCGGAAGCCCGCGTGTTTCTCGAGAAGGAGCGGCCGCAGGTGGTCGCGTTCGTCCATGGCGAGACTTCCACAGGCGCGATGCAGGCCGCCGAAGCGATCACTCGTCCGGCGCACGACGTGGGCGCCCTGGTTATCGCCGACTGCGTAACGACACTCGGCTCGGTTCCGGTCCGCGTGGATGAAACCGGGATCGATATAGCCTATAGCTGCACCCAAAAAGGCTTGAGCGCGCCTCCGGGACTATCGCCGTTCACGGTCTCCCCGCGCGCGGCGGAACGGCTGAATGCCCGCACCGCGCCAAACTCCATCTGGTATCTTGACCTGAAGCTCCTCATGGAGTACTACGAGGGCAAAAAGTATCATCACACCTCGCCGGTATCGACGTTCTACGCGCTGCGGGAGGCGCTTGCTGCAATTCAGGACGAAGGCGTCGAGCAGCGGTTCACGCGCCATCTCCAGGCGCATGGCTCATTCGTTAAGCGGATCGAAGCCATGGGATTGAAGATGCACGCGGCGGAGGGTAAGCGGCTAACTACGCTGAATACACCGCGAGTGCCTGAGGGCGTCGATGACGCCAGGGTTCGCAAGCAACTACTCGACGAGTACGGGATAGAAGTCGGGGCAGGATTCGGTCCGCTGGCCGGGAAGATCTTCCGCATCGGCGTGATGGGGCCGCTGGCTACTGAGACCAATCTGGATCTGTTCTTCGAGGCGTTCGGCAAGTGCCTGACAGTTCACGCAACAGCCTAGTCGGTACTGTAATTAATCTCGAGCTTGCGGGCCTTTCTCGCGGCCACCGCGAGAACCAGAACCGTCAGCGTCAGGAGTCCCAGCAGGGCCCAGGTGGGAGCCACCGGCTCGGCCGCGGTAACCAGGAGCTTTTGAAGAGCCGGCATGTTTGCATCCGGCGGCGCGACCACCGGACTTAGCGACTGCAAGTAGAAAATCACGCTCACCTTCTTAAGCGCGGCGGGAAGGAAAATGTTCATGCCTTCCCAGACCAGCACCGTAGCGGCAGGAATAATAGGATTCTTGAACAGCAATCCTGCCGCCAGAAAGATGCTGCCGTATCCCACGCAGGCGGCCGCCGTCACGCCCAGATAAGACGCGACGTGTCCCCAGCCGGGTCCCGCCAGGTATTCGGAAATTTCGCTGCCGGTGAAGTGCAACGAGAGCGCGGCCAGTTGCAGAAACGTGCTGGTGCAGAAGATCACCACCGTAGCAATCAGGCCGGCCAGATACTTCCCGATCGCCAGGATTTCGCGCCGAATGGGCGTGAGCAGATAGAAGTGCAGGCTCTTGTCGAGCATCTCGCCGCGGAAAAGGTTGGTGAATACGCCCACACAGCCGAAAAAGATCGCCAGCCGCAAATAGAAAGACTGGAAGACGGCGGCGAAGATCAGCGAGTCCTTGGCGATGGTGTCGCGATCCCGCTCGTTGATATCCGTGAGGCGGCTGTTGTTAAACGCGAAGACAAATACGTTTTCGCCGTCCGTGTACTGATAAATATCCAAACTGGCTCTGGGACGGTGGAATTCCACCTTGGTGAACGGTTGTCCGACCTTTTCGACGACATCCTCGATCGTCGCGCCGCGCTGGATGGAGCGCAGAGCTTCGTTCGAAACCGGGTGTGCGGCATTCAGCGACTGGCGTTCCTTACGATTGTTGATCTCGGAGAGCGAGTGTCCCAGGAAGATCAGAACCGGAGCCAGCGCCAGCAGGTATACCCACAGCCCGCGGCGCGAGAAGAAAGTCTTGCGCATCTCCAGGCGAATGACCAGGCCGATTTGAGAGAGCCATTGCGAAATCGACACTTTTTGATTCACCGCGTGCTCTCCTCTCCGCCGATCAGGTACTCGTACAACGAATTGACATTATCGTCGGCCGGGGCAACGCTTTCGATGCCGACTCCGTCCAGTGCCAGGTGATTCAGTGCGCGATAGAAGCGATCCGCATCGCGAGTTTTCACCAGCAGGCCGCCTCCGTCCGCGTGGAGCCGCACTTCGACGACGTGATCCTGCTCGAACACCCGTGATGCCAGCACATTTGCGCGCGTGCAGCGGATGATCACCTGCATGGGGTGCTCGGACATCTCTTCGCGGACGCCGTGGATCTTCCCCTCGGCAACCACGTAACCGTTACTAAGCAGGATCACCTGATCGGAAATGGTGTCCACCTCATGCAGGATGTGGCTCGATACGATCACGTGGCGGCCCTCGGCGGCGAATTCGCGGAACAGCGCAATGGTTTCGGCGCGTACCAGGGGATCGAGACCATTGAGAGGCTCATCGAGGACCAGCACGCCAGGATCGTGCGCGATAGCTTGTGCCAGCTTGATGCGCTGCCGCATGCCTTTGCTGTAGCCGGCAACCTTGCGATGCGCGGCATCGCCGAGGTTCACGCGTCCGATAGCGAAGGCCGTGGTTCGCTGGCAATCGTCATGCGACATGCCGGAAAGGCGCAGATAGGAGTAGACGAACTGAAAGCCGGTCATGCCGCGCGGGAACGAATCGAACTGCGTGGCATAGCCGCACACCCGGAACAGCTTTTCCGGATCGGTGGGGGAAATGCCCAACACCTGAATCGAACCACGCGTCGGACGCACCAGCCCGGTGATCAGGTTCATCAGCGTGGTCTTGCCGGATCCGTTGGGACCGACCAGACTGGTGATACCGGGAGGAACCGAAAGCGTCACGCGATTCACTCCCAGCACTTCGCCGTAGAAACGCGAGACGTTATCCAAGATGATTCGATCTTGCACTTACTTCACGACCTCAAACGCCCGCACCCGGCGAACCAGCAGCCACAGACATATTGCGGCCACCATGGCCACGCAGATCCACGCGGATTCGAGCGAAATACCGGTATCGGAAGGCCATCGGAAGAGCTTGGACCAAATCGTAAACATCACTTCGGTCAAGTTCAGCAGCGTGCCGTAATTGGTGCGCATCACGCTATTTAGCGCCGCGCCGAAGCCTGCCCCTGCGAAGAACACGCCCAGGACCAGTCCGCCGGCAGCGATCTTCCACTTGATCCAGGCTGACAGCGCCAGCGCCAGCAGCGAAAGAAGTACGATCCACACCATGAGTCCCACGAATAACGATCCGGCGATCCAAAAATTCGCCTTGGTCCATTCCCAGCCCGCCAGGCTAGCCTGGACCGCGAACAGGATCAGGCCCGGCACCCAGGTGACCAGCGACAGCAGGAACACCAGCACGCTCATCTTTCCGGCGATATATTCGGTTCTCGAGAAAGGACGGCAAAAGTAGAGAGGCATCGCGCCGTTAACCAGATCGGGCGAGACTAAGCTCGGCCCGATGAAGGCCGTAAGTAAATATGTAAACGCGGCCTGCACCCAGCAGAAGTACAGGAACAGGCTGGGCTGAACTTTCAGGAATTGACCGGCCGGAGCGGGAATTCCGAACGAGCTCAGGATGGAAAGGTTGTTGGCGAAGTAGATGTAGCCGATGCACCCCAGCGGATAAAAGAAGCACGCCATGAAGAACATCACCAGGAACTTCGATTGCCACAGGCGCGCGAAGCTGTAGCGCGGCAGGATCAGAAATCGCGACCAGGAGGGCGTGAGTGAGCCTTCGTAGGCCGCATAGGTGCGCTTATAGACTGCCAAGGCTTGTCTCCATCGCTATCGCTAGACCTCCATCGCTTTCAGGAAAATGTCTTCGAGCGTGTCGCGGCGATAGTTGAGGCGGCGCAGCTGCAGATCGCGCTCGGCCGCCAAGCGGTAGATTTCGCGCAGCTCGAACTCGGCCGGCAGAACCATCTTAAGGCGGCCCAGCCCGGCTCCCACGCATTCGCACCCCAGGGCAGTGAGCGCGCCCGCGAAATCCTTCTCATCGCCCACGGTTTCCAGCTCCACAAAGCGCTTGTTCGCGCTGCGCTCCTCGTCGAGATTGGAATAATGCACGATGCGGCCCTGCTTCAGGATCAGGACTTCTTCGCAGGTTTCCTCCACATCGCGCAGCAGATGCGAGCAGACCACGATATGCATGCTGCCGGTCTGCTTCATTTCCTTGATCAGGCGGATCATGCGCAGGCGCGCCGGCGGATCCAGGCCGTTGGTGGGCTCGTCCAGAATCAACAGCCGGGGGCCGTGGACAATCGCCTGCGCCAGCTTGGCGAGCTGCTTCATGCCCAGCGAATAGGTTCCCAGAAGCCGGTAGCGCGCTTCGCCCAGTCCGACATAAAACAGGACTTCGTGGGCGCGTTCGAGTGCGGCGTCGTGCGGAAGTCCCGCGAGCTCGCCCATCATGCGGACGAAAGAGACGGCGGTCAGGTTGGCGATGAACGAATCGTTCTCCGGCATGTAGCCGATTAGCGTCCGAAGTTCGCGGGTCTGCTGACGGATATCGTGTCCGAAGATGCTGGCGGATCCGGCGCTGAGCGGGACGAATCCGAGCAGGGTCTGGATCAAGGTCGACTTCCCTGCCCCGTTCGGGCCCAGGAGCCCTATTGTCCGGCCGGAAAGAGATACGCGCAGGTTGTGCAGGATTTCTCGATTACCGAAACGGACGCTCAAGCCGGCCAGTTCGATAACAGGGTCCATATTTTACTATTGTGTTCTATTGCGGAGCCAGCGACATGGTCCGCATCAGGGGACCGAGCGTTGAACCCAATCCCAAGCCGGAAAGAGCATCCAGCCCCATACCGGCAATACTGTTGCGGCTGCCCACCAGGATTTGATTAGTCGAGCCGTAGACGTAGACCAGCGTCGGCGCGCGATTGGCAGTGAGTGAAGCGACCTGCTTCTGCTGGTCGGCCGTCAATAGACCGCTAGCGTTCAACTGGTCCACGATGGAACCCACGGCGCTACCAAGGTTGTAATACGCCACGGCGGAGAAATCAGTGTGAGTATCGAGCGGCAACTGTGACCGGAAAGCGGTGGACGCAGGCAGAGTCTGCCCTGAGACCCGGCCGTCGAGGGCGGACGTCAGCAGACCGCGGTTGGGCGCAAGCAGCAGGTATCCGTCCACAAAGACATACTGAATCGTGATCTTGGCGAGCGTGAGCGTGTAAAACGTGCGCCCGTTCACAGTTTCGTTCACCAGCGTGATTCCGCTTTGCGGCGCAGTACTCTGGCTCGCGACACGTTGGATCGAGGCAACCATCTGTTCGATGGCCCATTCCAGGCGCGATGGGTTATCGACTTCAACGGCAACCTTCCAACCGGGAATCGGGAGCAGCGGACCATCGACGGCGATGGTCGCCTCACCGCCGAGTGACCCGGCGACGTCGTCGAGGGGGCTGAATCCCGCGTTCTGCTGAATCATGTTGAGCGCCTCGGCGGCTTGGGGTCCAACGGCCGCTAGCAGCTCAGAGAGTAGCTGACGCGGATCCCGGGTCACAAATGCCGTGGCGAAACTCGCCTGGGGGGAAATGAAATCGAGCGACCCCATGGGTCCGGGCGCAGCCAGCCAGCTTGCCAGTCCGTGACGCGCACCCGAAAACGTGAAGGAAGCCGTATTCAGCGGCGAAGCCGCACTGGCCTTGCTTTCCGCGACCACGAAACGAAGATTATCGACCCCGGTAATGACTGCTGGATCAGGCACGTTAATAGCAGGTACGCGTTGCGCGACGATTAGTTCCATGTTCGCGGCTAAAAGAAGTCCGGCGCCATTTTGATAACTGGCGAGGAGCTGCGCGCCCAGGGGGCTCGCCGGAAATGGACCGGCAGCAGGGACCGCCGAGGCTCCCAGAACCACCAGATTGCCCTCGAATGCACGGGGACCAGTGATCCCGGCCTGGGTCAGATAGGCGTCCAGCCCGTCGCGGCGAACCTCTGCGAGCACGATAGGAGGACCGTTGAGCGGCGCGGCGATGAGGATTTCGTCGCCCAGGTAATCACTCACGGCACGCACGTGGTCCACTGCCTGGCGGATGGCCTGGGCCCGCGTCCCGTTCCACCACTCCGCGAAAGATGCGCTCTGGCGGGCGCGGTCGTCGAAAATCTGGGTGGCCTGGGCCAGGGTCTGGCTCAAGTTAGGAATAGAGGCAACCACGGCAGACGCGGGCGGAACGCGATCCAGCAAGTGCGAGGTATAGCGCATGGGTGGAGCGGGGATTTGGTCGACCTGCGCCTGGATCGACGCCAGGTCGCCGAGCATCGCCAGATATTGCGCCGCGTTCTGGCTCCAAGAGATATCGCTGGCGACCGAAGTCAGCAGCATGCTCTGCTCGGTAGCCGATTGTTGGCCGCGATACAAAAGTTTCGATAGGCCGCCGTGATCCACCTTGACTTCGCCCTGGACCACGGAGATTCGCGAACCTTTTAAGCCCCAACTCACGCCGAAAATGGTGCCTTTAACCGAGACCAGCGAATCCGGCGTGGCTACTTCGAGATGGCGGAAGCCCTGCTTGGCGGCTTCCACCAGGACGCTCCCGCGAGCCAGACGAATGGTTTTGCCGGACCAGCGCTCGCTGAGCTCCAGGTCGCTGCGCTCGTCCATTTCGACGCGCGAGCCGTCGCGCAAATGGATCACGGCGCGCGATCCCTTGCCCGTGCGGATTTCCTGGCCCTCGGCGATCTGGGCGCCCACCGCCAGCGGCATGGTCGAGGCTTCGGAAACCAGTACCAGGGTTCCGGCCACGCTGACGACCGTTCCTCTCGCTCCCGAAGGCGCCAGGGCGCGATCGATCCGCGGAGATAGCGCGAAGCCTCCGATTGCCGTGGCGCCGATAATCACCGCGGCTGCGGCGGCCCAACCTAACCGACGGGCGATTGGCCTCGAGATCGGGACCACGGACGCATTCCTGGCGCCGGAGTATTCGCGGCGGCAGGCTACGCACGAATGCAGGTGATCTTCGACCAGCATTCTGCGACCTGCTGGCAGATTGCCGGTGCGATACGCTTCGAAATCGGCACGAAACTGCGAGCAGACCTCGTCAGGACCAGTCTTACCCAACTTTTCGCGCACGCGTTCCGCGGCGTCTCGTACAACCTCCGCAGCCGGCACATCGTCGCGGACAGAATTCATCAAACGATCGAAATCCTGGTTGGTCATGATTTGTGCCTCAGTTTTTTTTGAAGTGCCCGGCGCGTCCGGTGCAGTGTCACCGCCACCGTGATGGAGGATATTCCCAAAACGTCCGCGATCTCGGGATTGGTCAGTCCCTCGAAGAATCGCAGCGTGAAGATTTCCGCCGAGCGCGCGGGAAGTTCCGACAACTCCTGCCGGAGAATATTCCGAAGATCGCCCTGGTCAGGCTGCGAACCGATCGCGGCTGGCAGCCGTTCTAAGTCTATTTCCACGCCCGAACGCCTGGCGCGGACCAGATCGAGAGCCGCATGCACCGCGGCACGGCGGAGATAGTTCTGGGGACGCTCGATGGCGTCCGCCGAATCGTCGCGGCCTTCGTTTCTACTGACTATCCGCAGAAACACCGTCTGGAGGACATCTTCTGCGTCGGCAGCGTTGCCGGTAATCCGGTAGGCCGTCCGGAACACCATGGTGTGGTGCGCGCGGTACATGTCACCAAAGTCAGCCGGGTTGGGGATAATAGGAACAGGATCCTCGTGTTTTGTTGTTATGAGTGTTTCCACTAGCATCGCTTTCCTGCCCGTTAAGGCCTTTCTACCCGCTAAGACAGGAAGCGGAGCTGTTTATTACCGGGCCTGCACCACAATATCTAGGGGTCATAGTACGGCCGCCCCAAGATTCGGTGGTTCACCCGCTTTACTTTCACTTCCGATCAGTTTAGGATGGTTTCAACCCTCCCCCTTGAGAATGTCTTTTATGGAAGGGGCTCGCATTGCTCAAGCTTAAGCGCGTCGACATCCACGGTTTCAAATCATTCTACGAACGCACGGACATGAAGTTCCACGGCTCCGGCATTACTGCCGTGGTCGGGCCAAACGGCTGTGGAAAATCCAATATCTCGGACGCCATCAGTTGGGTTTTGGGCGAGCAAAGCGCCAAGAGTCTGCGCGGTACCCGGATGGAAGACGTGATCTTCGCGGGTACCCGGGAACGCAAGCCCCTGGGGATGGCGCAAGTCACGCTGACCATGGTGGATCCGCTCGGCCAACATTTGGTCGCGGGGGGACATGAAGCGCCTGCAAACGGGAACGGGAACGGGAACGGCAATGGTCATGCACAACACGTGAGTCCGGAGGACATTACCATCACCCGGCGGCTGTATCGGTCGGGTGAGAGCGAATACCTGATTAACGGGAAAACCGCACGCCTGCGTGATATTCAGGATCTGTTCAGCGGCACGGGCCTGGGTCCTGAAAGCTACGCGATCATCGAACAGGGCCGCATCGGGCAGATTCTTTCCAACAAACCGGCCGACCGCCGGGCGATCATCGAAGAAGCCGCCGGCATCGGCAAATATAAGACGCGCAAGCGGCTGGCCGAGGCGAAGCTCGAAAGCGCCAAGCAGAATCTCTCGCGCGTGTTCGACATCTTGGAAGAAGTCGGACGGCAGGTGAATTCGCTCAAGCGCCAGGCGTCCAAAGCGCGCCGCTACGAAGAACTGCGGACGGAGATGGTGACATTTCTGCGGCAGGCTGTCGCCGGACGATTCCGCATGCTGGAAGGCGATGCCGCCCGCATGGCCCTCGACCTGAGCCAGGCGCAAGGATTGTTGACGGAGATCTCCGGGCAGCTACAAGAGAAGGAAGGCGAGCATACCCGCATCCAGGAGACTTGCTATCGCACGGAAGCCGAGTTGACGGCTGCCCGTGCTCGCGTGGCCGAGTTGAACCTCGAGAGCGAGCGGACGCGCGGCCGGCTGGAGCTGCAGGCGAAACAAATCGGTGCGATCGGCGAACGCCTGACGGCGAACGAAACGGAAACGCAGGATCTGGAGACTCGCCGGCAAGAGCAGCAGGGCGAGCTGGACGTTCACACGGCGAACATCGCACGACTGGACGCGGAAAGCGTGTCACTGCGTGAGCGGCTTCAAGAGAAAACCATTGAGCGCGATGCTCTCCAGAACGATTTGCGGGATCGCGAACGAGGACTCGAAACCGCCCGCACGCGGGTGCTGCAACTGCTGGGCGAAGTCTCCACGCTGCGTAACCAGGTGGTGCAGATCGATGAGTACCTGGCTGCGATCGAACGCGATTCGGCGCGGGCCCGTAAAGAGGAAGAGATCGCGTCGGGCGACCTAGCTCGCCTGGATCAAGTGAAGGCCGAGCTATCCACAAAGCTTTCGGCGCAGCAACTCGAGCTCGAGTCGCTGGCGGACCGCCGGCATCGTGTGGAAGAAGATCTGAAGACCCGGCAAGCGGCAGTCGCGGCTTCCCGTCAGGGGCTGGAAGAAGTTCGCACCGCGCTATCGCGCCAAAAAGCCCGCCGCGACTCATTGGAAGAAATCCTTTCACATCGGGCTTATACCACTGAGTCCGTGAAACGTTTGTTCACCGCGATCGAACACGGGCAGGTGGCCGGGTTCAAGCCCACCGGCGTGTTGGCGGACTTTGTGGAAGTCATCGATCCGGCGTGGGAAAAGGCGTGCGAAACGTTCCTGCATGAGGAGCTGGAGTACGTTGTCGTGTCGGATTGGGCAGAAGCCGAGCGTGGTGTTGAGCTGATGCGCGCGGAGTCCGACGGGCGCGTGACGTTCCTGGTTAACAACGGCGCCACGCAACCGCATCCAACTGTCACCTTGATCAGTTCGGAAATCGCCGGACGTCTGAGCGATGCGCTCCGCCTCAGCCAAGCTTACTATCTGCCTCGCCTGGGACAATGTTTCCTGGTCAAGGAGCATGCGGCAGCGCAGCGGTTGGCTGCGGAACATCCCGACTATTACTTCCTGCTTCCCGACGGCGTCAGCTATCACGGCCACGCGGTGAGCGGCGGCCGCAAATCGAGCGGCGGGCCGCTGGCGTTGAAGCGCGAGCTGCGGGAGCTTGCGTCCCAGGTAGAAGCGCGTGAGCGGGAAGCCGACACGCTGACGGGAACGCTGGAGGATTTGGAAAAGCATTCGGCGCGACTGGCCGAAGAGCTGGAGCACGTTCGCACGCAGCAGCAGCAGCAGGAAAAGGGCGCGCTGGCGCTCGATCACGAGCAGCGGCAATTGGCCGAGGAATATGCGCGTTCCGGCCAGCGTCTTTCGGTGACACGGCTGGAACTGGAACGCCTAACGAGAGAAGACGAACGGTCCCGCCAGCAGCGCGAGCAAAGCCAGGCGGCCGTGGCACAGCGCGAGCAGGAGCGCTTCGATCAGGAGAAATCGCTGGAACTCGCGCGCGGCGAATACGAGGGCTTGCAAGCCCGCGCTCACTCCATCGGAGAAGAACACGCTCACGTACGAGCAGAGTTGGCGGGGTTGGACGAGCGCCTGCGAGCGGAAAAGACTGCGGCGGGAAGAATCGACGCGCAAATCCAGCAGATGAACGCGAGGCGCGTGGAGCTGGAGCGCGAACTGGAACGCATGGGTGTCGAACGCGCGCGGCTGCTGGCGGATAACATCGAGCTGGATCGAAAAGCCGGTGTACTGGCCAACGACACGGCTTCGGCAGTGGCGTGGGTAGAGAATCTGGCGTCCGCGGAGACAACAGGACGCGCATCTCTGGCTGCGCTGGACGAATCGCTCAAGGCCTTGCGAGCCGACGCGCAAGCGTCGCAGGAACGCCGCAGTGCGATTGAAGTGGAACTGGTCCGCAAGCAGGGAGATCTGCGTTATCTGGACGAGACCAGCCGCAAGGATCTGAACCTGTCCGCGGCGGAGCTTGCCGCCACCGAAGAAACTTCGCTCGATGAAGCAGGCGTGGCCGAAGTGGAGATCAGATCTCAGGAAATTCGCGCTCGCATCGAAGCCCTGGGCCCCGTGAACCCGCAGGCGCTTGAAGAATTCCAGGAAGCACAGCAGCGCTACGACTTCCTGAACACCCAACGGCAGGACCTGCTGGATTCGATCCGCGACACCGAAAAGGCCGTCCAGGAGCTGGATATCGAATCGCGCCGCCGCTTTAAGGAAGCCTTCGACTTGATCAACGATAACTTCCGCGGGATGTTCCGCACTCTGTTCGGCGGGGGTCAGGGTGAAATGCGGCTGACCGACGAAACCAATCTCGCCGATAGCGGCATCGACATTATGGCGTCGCCCCCGGGAAAGAAGCTGCAGAACATCGCCTTGCTTTCGGGGGGCGAGAAATCGCTGACGGCGATGGCTCTGCTGATGGCGATCTTCCGCTACACGCCCAGCCCATTTTGTATCCTGGACGAGGTGGACGCGCCGCTAGACGAGCCCAACATCCAGCGCCTGACGCGCCTGATCAAGGAGATGTCGGCCGAGACGCAGTTTATCGTGATCACTCACGCCAAGCGCACCATGGAGGCCGCACAGGCTCTGTACGGGGTCACCATGCAGGAGCCGGGATTGTCGTCGCTGGTCAGTGTCCGCTTCGACCCCGTTACTCACGACGCGCCGCACGGTGCGGAACCGTCGCCGACGGCAGCTCTGGCGGCGGTTTAGGATCTACCAGAGATAGTCTTTAGCTTCTTCGCGGCGCTCGTAGCTATCGAGCACATGCACCACGCGCAGCTTCTTCAGCTTGGTCGGCGAAAGCTGGCCGATCGGCACGTACAGAATCTTGCGATTCAGATGCGAGGCGATCGAGCGGAACACCGAGCGCGGCGGCTTGGGCGCTACGTACACGACAAAGCGCTCGGTCGAATAATCCAGGGCAGCCAGCAGCAAGCGCTCGGGTTTCGATTCGGCGAAATCGTAATCGGGATCCGACCACACATCGAATAGGCGCCGCGGTGGCAGCGTCATCAGCAATCCGCCATATTCCGCGCGTCCGATGCCCGGGCCGACGATGTTGTCGAACGGCTGCGTGGAATAAAAGGCCATATCGGATTCGTTCTGGTGCTCGCCGAGCCAGGTGGTCAGGTACTGATAACGGTCCTCCGCGTCCTCGTCGAACACCACCACCACGGAACCCACTTCTCCCGCCAACCGGTCCGCCTGGCGAACATAAATCTTGCGCTGATGCCAGTTGCGAATGGTTTCGCGGATATCGATGCCGTCCAGAATCGACGTAGTGAAGGGCTCCACCCGCACGCGCTCTTCTGAAAGGAGCGCCTTGGCTTTCTTCTTAAGAAACCGGCCGTAGTCTTCGATCACCAGGTCTTCCGGTGGATAGGAGCAAATCGCCTCGCCGGTGGTCTGCTTGGCCCACTCGCCGGGAACTTTCTCTTTCTTACGAGGCTTGAGCCCGACCGGCTTCATGCGCTGCTTGGGACGCGGCAGACGCCGGCGGATGCGCAGTTTCTTGGTGTTCAGCCAGATCTCCCCGGCCGTCAACCGGACGGTTTCCAGAGTCGAAACTTCCTGTTGCGCAAGATAGCGGTTGGCCATTTGCCAGACTTCCCAGCCGTAGTTATCGTCCACCACCGAGCGGGCGGCGACGGCCAGATCGTAGGCGCTGGAGACCAGATCGCCGCTGATGTGTGCCAAGTTTCGGGTGTATCGTGCGATGGTCCGTCTCTGCCAGTGGGTCAGTCTTTCTCCCGTAGATTCGGTATATTTAGTCGCGGCCTCACGCAGAAGGTCAAGCTGCACCCTCGGCTTGTCGAGTCGACCTTCACCTTCCAGATCCAGCCGGAAGAATTCGTAGCGTTCCTGCAAATAGGGATATTCGATGGTGATCTCGGCCAGGCTTTCCGGATGAGGATTCAGAAGTTGCGTCTCGGGCCGCAGCAGCCGGCGCGACGGCGCTTCCTGGGGCATCTCCATCGCGTCGAGAAGCGGATCGAGCAGATTCAGCGAAACCACTACAAGCGTTTGTAAATCAGGATTGGCCCCTTGCAGCTTCCAGGCCATGGCGGCGGCATGCGCCGATACTTCTTCGGTGCGTGACTGGGGCCACACCCGATAGCTCTCGATGTAGGCGTCCAAGCCGATCCGCTGAACCGCATAGGTGTCCGGGCAGGTATCGTGCAGATGCGGGCGCTCCTGAGTATCAGGCTCAAGGAAAATAACCTCGGCGCCAATTTCCTCGGCGGTACGGAGGGCTTCGGTGAACGGATCGGCCGGTTCGACCGGAACGTAGACCGGACGATCTTCGTCTGAATCGCTCGAAGTGGTGCACAGGATCACCGACATTTCGGGCAACCGCTGCAGCGCGCGCCGGTAAGCCGGCTCCAGGAATCCGGGCAGTTCCACGGCCACAATTTCGGGTTTTTGGGCCAGCAGGAAACGGCGCAGCGCGGCGGCGAATTCGACGCGTCCCGGCACCACCGGGAAATAGCGGACCTTGCCCCGCTCCAGGCTGCCGAGCTTGATGTCAGTTTCGAGTGACATAGCGCAGGGCCTCTTCTCCAAGAGTCTGCACGATGGCGATCCGCAGCAGGTCCGAGCTGGCCTGCATGGTTCCCTGGCGCGCCCCGTTGGACGCTTGCGCCAGCTTCATGGCGAACCGCGCGATATTGATCCCGTCGCGGGCGGTATAACGTTCATCGGCGGCGTGCGCCCGCTGCAGGAAATCGGTGACATAACTCAGAATCTGGCTGTCGCCGAACGGCAGATTCTCATGCAGGATTGCCAATTCCTCATCGTGCTCCGGAAAATCGATCAGGATCTGCGGCTGCAGGCGGGAGTGAATATATTCCGGCAGATCGAATGTACTGGCGTCGTCGTTCATGGTCGCCACCAGGCGGAACAAGGGATGCGCCTTGATTTTGATCCCCGCGACAATCGATTCCACATAGCGGCGCGTGTCGAGTAGAGGGGCCAGACTCGCCCAGCTCTTCTCGCTCATACGGTTGCCTTCATCCAGAATCACGATGCCGCCGCGCAGCATCGCGGTCACCAGAGGCGACGCCACGTAACGCAGCCGGGCTTCCCCCTCGATGACGGGAGTCACGAGCAAGTCCTCGGGCCGGGTATCGACGGTGGCCTGCATGATGTAGACCTCGCGCGCCAGGCGTTTAGCGGCGGCGTAGGCGAGCGTTGTTTTCCCAACTCCAGGCTTACCCAGAAGGCGAGGGTTCATGGGCAGATCCTGGGGATCGATCACCAGCCAGGCGGCCAGCAGCTGGCGCATGACCTCGTCCTGGCCCACCCAGTTGACGGTAAGCTCGTCCGGATGCGCCAGATGCAGCGCAACTCCTTCGATTTCAACGACCATTGCTCCCACTTTAGCAGAGACAGTCAAGATACAATCTGAATATATGGGCGCCGCGAAAACCCTCCTGTCAGCAGAGGAATTCGACAACTACCCCTTCGAGGAAGATAAGCGCTACGAACTCGACGAGGGGGAGTTGATCGAGATGACCAGGCCGGCGTATCAGCATAACCAAGCCCTGCAGAATCTGCTTGTGGAGCTGGTCCTTTACTTTCGCAAGAATCGCATCGGCCAGGCGCTGGTTTCCGAAAATTTATATGCCCTATCACCCACTATCCGTCTCGCGCCCGATGTTGCCGTGATCCTCGGAGACCGGCGGGCGGAGTTGCAAAAGGCCAAGGTAATCCACATAATTCCAGACATCGCCGCCGAGGTACTTTCTCCGAGCGAGACGCCCGCCAGGATCCACCGGAAGCTGGCCCACTACTTTAACGCCGGGGTCAAGGAAGTGTGGCTGATTAATCCTGAGGACCGTACAGTCGAGATTTGGACCGGGCCGATCCTGCCCGAACCGGCGCTTACTGGCACGGATTCAATCACTTCGGCCCTGCTCCCAGGATTCAGCCTGCCCCTGGCCGACCTGTTTTCCTAGGAAAGTCCTGTTATACTAAGGTTTTGCCCCATCCGGGTAGGAGTACCTCTGTGTTTTTCCATGTTCGAGACCTGGAGCTCAAGCCCGTCCGTTTCGATGTGGTGCTTCCCCCGGGAACCATCGAGTTCCTGGATCCGAAGCTGAAGCAGTCCGAGCCGCTGCAAGCATCGGGGCAAGCCGAGTTGGTGATTGGGTCGCTCGGCGAAATCCGGGTGACCGGCCAAGTTAGGGTACGTTTGCAGGCGGAATGCGACCGCTGTCTGGAGCCGGCTGAGTTTCCGGTGGATTCGACTTTCGAGCTGTACTATCGCCCGGTGGCGGAAGGATATGGCGAGGAAAAGTCCCTGGACTCCGGTGAAGCCGAGATGGGCTTCTACGAAGGCGACGGCCTGGAATTGAACGACGTGCTGCGGGAGTTTGTATTGTTAGCCCTCCCCATGCAGAAGTTGTGCGACGAGAATTGCCAAGGGATCTGTCCGGTGTGCGGGCAGAATCGCAACCAGAAAGAGTGCCGCTGCCAGACTACGGCGGGTGACGACCGTTGGGCAGCGCTTAAGGAGATAAGAAAAAATGCCGAATCCTAAACGACGACATTCCAAGCGGCGGACCTCCGCCCGCCGTACCCACGATTCCCTGCGCCGCACCGTGATGGCTCAGTGCCCCAACTGCCACGAGCCTAAATTGCCGCATCGTGTTTGCCCGCACTGCGGGAAATACAAGGGCCGCGAGGTCATCGAAGTCGCCGAGGAGTAGCCTGCGAGCGCGTCCATGCTGACGATCGCAGTCGATGCCATGGGGGGCGACAACGCTCCCAAACGTGAAGTTGAAGGAGCGATTCGGGCGGCCGAAGAGCTTCGCATCGCGGTGATTCTGGTCGGCCTGGAGGATGTCATCCGCACTGAGCTGGCTCTGCACCCGCGGGCGGCCCGCTTGCCGATCGAAGTCCACCACGCCAGCGAATTCATCACCATGGATGACTCGGCGGCCAAGGCTGTCCGGGTTAAAAAAGATTCCTCCATCCGAGTCGCTTGCCGCCTAGTGCGAGATGGAATCGCACAAGGCGTAGTCTCCGCGGGCAACACCGGCGCGGTGATGGCCACGGCCAAGATCGTCCAGGGAGTAATCCGCGGGGTGACTCGTCCGGCGCTGGCGGGGGCCTTCCCCTCGCTCTCCGGATCGCCGGTGGTGCTGCTGGACGTGGGCGCCAACGTGGATTGCAAGCCGGAGATGCTGGCGCAGTTCGCCGTGATGGGCGAGATCTATTCGCGCACTATTTTTCACAATTCAAGGCCCCGCGTGGGCTTGCTTTCCATCGGCGAGGAGGAACACAAGGGCAACGATCTCACCCGCGCCGCTCTGCCGCTGCTCAAAGCGCTGCCGATCAACTTCATCGGAAACGTCGAGGGCCGCGATATCTTCAACGGCATCGCGGATGTAGTCGTGTGCGATGGATTTATCGGAAACGTGGCGCTCAAGGTGAGCGAGGGGCTGGTAGACATGTTCGTCAGCATGCTGCGCGACTCGCTCAGCCAGACCATGACCCGCAAGATCGGCTCGCTGCTTTCGCGCGAGGCTTACCGCGAGTTCAAGAAGCGCCTGGATTACTCGGAATACGGCGGCGCGCCCCTGCTGGGAGTGAAGGGAGTTTGTACCATCTCGCATGGACGCTCCAATGCCAATGCCGTGAAGAACGCCATCCGGGTCGCGGCCGAATTCGGCGAGGGGCGCGTGAATGAGAAGATAGAGGAAGAACTGGATCGCACCACGTCGTTGAAAGTAGCTGCGGAATGAACCTGTCTCGTGAGCTAGCGAAGATCGCCGGTCTAGCCGCGTGTGCATCGGCCCTTGCTTTCGGGCAAGACGCGGGTGCGAAGCGCCTGGACCCGGTCCAGTGGAGCGTGACCTCGACGGCCCAGGTCGCGAAACCGGGCGCCACGGTTCCGTTGCATCTGATCGCCAAAATCGACCCTGGCTGGCATTTGTATTCGCTGACCATCCCCAAGGATTTATATCCGACCAAACTCACTTTGCTCGACAATGCCGCCGTCGATTCTTACACTGTCTACCAACCGCCGCCGGTTCGAGCGATGGATCCGAACCTCAAGGAAGTGGTGGAGACGTACTCCAATCGGGCGGAGTTCTGGATTCCGGCCACTCTCAAGAAAGATGCCTCCGGGCCTATCGAGCTGATCGCGCAAGTTCGGTACAGAGTCTGCGACGACAAGCAGTGCCTAAACCCGAAAACCAAAACCGCCGCTTTTAAGCTAACCGCGGCTGCATTTGCACCGGCCATTGAGGATTTCAAGGCTTCGGCCGGATACATCGAAGTGAAGCCCGGAGCGGCACCGGTCGAACGGGTGGCTCAAAACGTACCGGCAGCGTCCTCGCAACAAACGTCCTCGCAACAAGGGATCGCAGCCTTCGCGCTCACAGCGTTCGGATTCGGGCTCGCGGCGATCTTCACACCGTGCGTGTTTCCGATGATCCCGATCACGGTCTCGTTCTTTCTGAACCAGCGCGGCGGCCTCCTGCAAGCAGTTGTGTTTTCGCTGGGCATCGTGGTGCTGTTTTGCACACTGGGATTGGGTGTGACCGCGCTTGCAGGACCAGTCGGGATCGCGCAACTGGGCGGCAATCCCTGGGTGAATGCGTTTATTGCCGGGGTCTTCGGCATCTTCGCGCTCAGCTTACTGGGAGCGTTTGAGATTACCCTGCCATCGAGCATGCTGACCAAGCTCGACAGCGCGTCGCGGCGTGGCGGCTACTTCGGCACGCTACTCATGGGCCTGACGTTTTCCCTCACATCGTTCGCCTGCGTAGGACCTTTCGTGGGACCGCTGCTAGCATCGTCAGTGCAAGCTCAAGGCGCCCAGCCGGTGGTTGGAATGGCCGCGTTCGCCACGGGACTCGCCTCGCCGTTCTTCTTCCTTGCCGCCTTCCCTTCGTACCTGAAGAAACTGCCCAAGAGCGGCGGCTGGATGGCGCGCGTAAAGGTGGTGATGGGGTTCGTCCTGCTGGCCGTCATGCTCAAGTACGTGAGCAATATCGATCAGGTATTGCAGGCGAATCTGCTGACGCGAGAGCGTTTCCTGGCGGCGTGGTTCGTGCTCTTCTCCCTGGCAGGATTGTACTTATTAGGCGTGTTGCGGCTGGAAGGGATCGAGGCCGAAGACAAGCTCGGGATCGGACGGCTTTCCTTCGCCGCTCTGTTCCTGATCTTCGCCGTGAGCCTATTGCCGGGAATGTTCGGTGCTCCCCTGGGAGAACTGGATGCGTACGTCCCTGCAGCCATTGGCGGGCTCGGCGGATCCAACACTGCCGACGGCGGCCTGCAATGGATGAAGAACGATTACCGCGCCGCTCTTGAACGCGGCCGTCAGGAAAATAAACTAGTCCTGGTGACCTTCACCGGATACGCCTGCACCAACTGCCACTGGATGAAGGCCAACATGTTCCCGCAGCCGGAGATCGCCGATGTCGCCAAGGACCTGGTGCTGGTGGAGTTGTACACTGACGGCGCGGATGCGGCATCGGAAGAAAACGCCAAACTGGAGGACACAAAATTCGCCAGCGTTTCGACGCCCTATTATGCGTTGCTTGACGCCAACGAGAACGTACTTGCCACCAGCAGCTACACCCGCAATACTCAGGAGTTTCTAGCGTTTCTGAGAACCCGCTCGAAGGCATGATCCTCCGCTTTCTTTCCTTTGTCCTGGCGGGGGCTGTGTATGCTCAAGCTCCCGCGGCAGCGCCCATTCGCGGCTTCCTTCCGGATCAATGGAAAGCCCAGCACGACCGCGAGGAGCAGGCGAAAGCGGTTCCCCAGGCGGAACGCCTCCGCATCTACATGGATCGGATGGCCGCCAAGCCCCATCACGCCGGTTCACCCGGATCCAAGTCGGTAGCGGAATATCTCGCCGCGCAACTCGCGGAGTGGGGATTCGATACACGCATCGAAATTTTCCAGGCGCTGATCCCTTACCCGACCACGCGAACGCTGGAGATGACCGCGCCGGTCCATTTTCGCGCCAAGCTCACCGAGCCGCCCATTTCCGGGGGCTCGAGTACCAGTCAGGAGGACCAGCTCCCGCCGTTTAACGCTTACAGCGGATCTGGCGACGTGACGGCGCCCCTGGTTTACGTCAATTACGGCCAACCGGAAGACTTCGAATACTTGAAAACACTGGGCGTCGACCTCAAAGGCAAAATAGCGATCGCCCGATACGGACGGAGTTGGCGCGGCCTGAAAGCCAAGCTGGCCCAGGATTATGGAGCGGTCGGCTGCCTGATCTATTCCGATCCCCGCGAAGACGGTTTTTTTCAGAGCGACGCCTATCCGCTGGGTCCCATGCGTCCCGCCGACGGCGTGCAGCGCGGCAGCGTGATGGATATGGCGCTTTATCCCGGCGATCCGTTGTCCCCCGGATTCGCGTCGGAGCCCGGGATCAAACCCAGCTCCAAGCTCCTGACCCGCGATGAAGCTAGGACCCTGATTAAAATCCCGGTGCTGCCGATCTCCTGGGCGGATGCGCTGCCGCTGCTCCAACAATTGACTGGTCCGGTGGTCCCGGAATCCTGGCGCGGGGCGCTTCCACTGACGTATCACTCCGGGCCAGGCCCTGCCACGGTGCATCTGCAAGTCGATTTTGACTGGTCCACGCGGCCTCTGTACGACGTAATCGCGACCATCCCAGGTAGCATCGCCAAGGACCAGTGGATCCTCTACGGCAATCATCACGATGCCTGGGTCAATGGCGCCAGCGATCCGGTGAGCGGCGCTTCGGCGCTGCTGGAAACAGCGCGTACTCTTTCGGTTTTGCGGAAGCAAGGTTGGCAGCCCAAGCGCACCATCCTGCTGGCGCTGTGGGACGGCGAGGAATACGGCCTGTTAGGTTCGACCGAATGGGTCGAAAAACACATGGATGAGCTGGATCGGAACGCCGCGGTTTATATCAACTCCGATTCCACCGGACGCGGCCCATTGGTCGCGGGTGGATCCGCCTCGCTGGAACCTTTCCTGGCCGAGGTCCTGCGCGACGTCACGGATCCCTCGACATCGAGAAGTTTGCTGGACGTCCAGCGCGATCGCCGGACACCAGTGGTGTTTGCGGGTGCGCCGCCGCCGGCGGCGTCCGATCCGCGGGAACGCCCGTTCCATCTGGACCCCTTGGGATCGGGCTCGGATTACGTGGCGTTTCTGGATCACGCCGGCATCGCCAGCCTCAACCTTGGATTCGCCGCGGGCGACGGTGTATATCATTCCGCTTACGACACTTCGGCCTGGTATCAGCAATTTTCCGATGGCGACCGGACGTACGGTAAGGCGCTCACGCAGGTAATGAGTATCGCTATTCTGCGGCTGGCGGATGCGCCCGTATTGCCGTTCGATTTCGGTTCGCTCTCGGCCAGTGCGACGCGGTGGGTGGAGGAGATTCGCAAGCAATTGCCGCACGGGAAGTCGGGCCCCGGCAAAGTAAATCTCCGCCCCATGTCCCTGCAGCTGGCGCGCCTGTCGGCCGCGGCCAAGGCTTACGATGATCAACTGTCGGCCTGGACCAAGCGCGGAGGGACGCCTGAAACGCTAGCCAAGGTCGACGAATCCATCCGCAAGATCGAGCGCGCGCTGCAGACCGCGGATGGACTTCCGCGCCGGGGTTGGTATCGCAATCAGATCTACGCTCCGGGAATGCTTACGGGCTACACGGCGAAAACCCTGCCTGGAGTTCGCGAGGCCGTCGAGGCGCGGCAGTGGGATGAGGCCAACCAGCAGGTCAGTAAACTAGCCGAAACTTTGGGCGCGGCGGCGGCCCAGGTGGAAGAAGCTACCAGCCGGCTTAAACAAATCCAATAGTCTCAGTGAATCTCAGTCGATCCCCGTTTCAACGCGATAGAATCTGGAGATGGCCGCTCCCCACGTCGATGCCACGCCTCGGCCCGTGACACATACGGCAAATCGCTGGGTGATTCCCGCCGGAGCCGTGGCCGTACATATCTGTATCGGCTCAGTGTATGCCTGGAGCACCTTCAACCGTCCGTTCCAGGCCTTGCTTCCGAACGCTCCGGAATGGTTCAGCCCGCCCTACACCACCTACTCAACTGCCTTGGTTTTGCTGGGGCTGAGCGCTGCATTCGGCGGGCCGTGGGTGGAGCGCCGCGGACCACGCGCAGCTGCCACCGCCGCGGCCGTGCTGTTCGGTTGCGGGTTGCTGATCGGCGGAATCGGACTGGCGCTGCGTCAGTCGATCCTGGTGTTCCTGGGCATGGGCGTCGTCGGCGGAATGGGCTGCGGACTGGGCTACATCGCGCCCGTGAGCACCCTGGTCAAATGGTTCCCGGATCGTCGCGGCATGGCCACCGGCATGGCCATCATGGGATTTGGCGGAGGCGCGGCCATCGCCAGTCCCTTAAATGTGCGCTTGATGAGTTCGATCGGCGTGCCCGCGGCCGTGATGATGCTGGGCGCTATTTACTTCGTGATCATGATGATCGGCGCACGAATCTTGCGGCGTCCGCCCGAGGGTTGGAAACCCACGGGCTGGAATCCCCCTGAAACAGTGGCTCAGCAGCAGAGTTTGACGCGCAATGCCGCTCTGCGTACTCCGCAGTTCTACTTGCTCTGGAGCATCCTGTTTATCAACGTCACCGCCGGCATCGGAATTCTGGCGCAGGCTTCGCCCATCGTCCAGGATATTTTCCAGAAGACTTCCGCCCAGGCGGCCACGTTCGTGCTGCTTTTGAGCATCTTCAACCTGATCGGACGATTTTTCTGGGCCTCCAGCTCCGATTATCTCGGCCGCCGGAACACCTATAGCCTGTTTTTTGCCGTCCAGGTTGTGCTGTTTCTCCTGATCCCCGGCATGGCGGGCCGCGGCGAATGGCTCCTCTTCCAGGCCAGCCTGTGTGTGGTGGTAAGCATGTACGGCGGCGGATTCGCCACCATTCCGGCATTCCTGGCGGACCTGTTCGGAGCGAACAACGTCGGTGCAATTCACGGAGTGGTTCTTACTGCCTGGAGTGCCGCCGCCATCGCCGGCCCGGTGATCGTCACCGAACTGTCCAACCGGGCCAAGGCCGCTCTGCCTCCCAGCGCAAACCACGTACACATTTATGATGGCCCTCTCCAGGTGCTCGCAGGATTGCTGGCGGTGGGCTTTTTGCTCACGATGCTGGTCCGTCCGTTGCGTTCTTCCTAAGGTCTTTCACCGATACAACGCCTAAGAACGACCGACGATTAATCTCCGTGATCTCGTTGGAGCAGTCCATAGAAAAAGATGCGGAGCACATGCTCCGGGCGGCCCCTAGACTCTTATCATGCGGCCTTGAATACCGTCGGTGAAGCCGCTGCGAAGGCCTGCCCTGCTGCGGGCGAAGACCTGCAGTCCGCGCTGCACAACTTGAGCGCCGCTCTGGCAAATCCTGTTTCCGAAGTGGAGGTGACCCGGATCACGCACGCCGTACAGAACGCCCTGAAAGCCTGGGCGAAGAACGCCTTCCAGCTCTTCCGGCAAAGTACCGAGGAGATGCAGGACGTGCTATTGATGGCCGGCGCCGCCGCCCAACAAGTAGGCGAGCGCGACAAGCGGTACACCCGTGATCAGCCTGGACTTGAATAATTTCAAGCGGATGAACGACACCTTCGGGCACCTGGCCGGCGATGATCTGCTGAAGCAATTTGCGACCGAGCTGCGCACCGTCTTCCGCGCTTACGACGTGATCGGAGGGCGAATGCCAGACTGGAGCGGATCCGCCGCTGGGTAAACGGCAGCTACAACTTAACGGGAAACCCGGACACGCCAAAGGTCACTGTAACCGCGGCTGCGGGTGCGGCGCAATGGAACCCCGGGGATGCCATGCAAGACGTCCTCAGCCGGGCCGATGCCGCCATGTACGCCGACAAGGCGTCGGCAGCGGTGGTATGCGAGGCTTGCTGATTGGTAGCCATTGGCCGCGCCTAAGCTCCGTATTGCGGGTGGATACTTTATCGGATCGCTGCGCGATTGGCGAAATCCAATATCAGTGAAGGAAAGATCCCCAGCAGCACCGTTCCCACCGCCGAGCCATACACGGCGATCTGAAGCAGCGCGCCCGCCGGAGGCAGTGTTTCGACACTCTCGCCGGGCTCCCGCATGTACATGACCACCAGGATGCGCAGATAGTAGTACGCCGCTACCGCACTGTTTAACAGCCCTAGCACCGTAAGCCAAATCAGCTTGGAGTCGAGGGCGGCTTTGAAGATATAGAACTTGCCGAAGAATCCACCCGTAAGCGGCACGCCGATCAGGCTCAGAAGGAAAATAGTCAGCATCGCGGCCATCCCCGGCTGGCGTTGCGCGAGACCCGCGAAATCGTCAATGCCGACGTACCTCTCACCCTTGCGGGAAATGTACGTCACAACCGCGAACGCTCCTATGTTGGTGAATGCATAGGCCGCCAGGTAGAACATAACGGCTGCCGAACCCGTTCCCGAGTTGGCTGCTACCGCAACCAACACATAACCCGCGTGGGCGATAGAACTGTAGGCCAGCAGGCGCTTGATATTGGATTGCATGATCGCGGCGAAGTTGCCGACCACCATCGTCGCCAGCGCACAGACCCATACCGCCGGCGCCCAACGGGAGGCGATCGGCTCCAGGCTGCCCATGAAGATACGCAGCAACACCGCGAAGGCGGCGGCTTTCGGACCCACGGTTAAAAATGCGGAAACCGGCGCGGGCGCGCCTTGATAGACGTCAGGCGCCCAGCCCTGGAACGGAGCAGCCGAAATCTTGAAGGCCAGTCCCACGAAAATGAGCGCGGCTGCCACGCCGATCAAAGCTTCGGGCGGCGCGTTGCCCGAGATCAGGGACCTTCGGATCTCGGTCAAATTGGTGGATCCGGTGGCGCCGTACATCCAGGCCACGCCGTACAGCAGGAACGCCGTTGCAAACGATCCCAGCAGAAAGTATTTCAGCGCCGACTCATTATTGCGCGCGTCATCCCGCAGATATCCAGCCAGGATATAAGACGCGATCGACGAGATTTCGAGGCCGATGAAGATCATGACCAATTCATTAGCCGTCACCATCACACACTGGCCCACGATGCTGAACAACAGGAGCGCATAGTATTCGCCGCTCTCTTGATTTTCCCCGCGCAGATAATCCGTGGAGCTGAATACCACCAGCAGTCCCACTACGATGACCAGCGTTCTGAAGAAGGTCCCCATGCCATCGATCACCAGCATCCCCTGGAATGCGGCTCCGTCTTTCGCCAGCAGTGCGGCCGGCAGCGCCAGCGCCAGCGCGAGGATTGCGAACAATCCGGCATGGGTCCGCTTTCCTTCAGGCCGCAAGGCCTCCAGGAACATGATTAGAACGCCGGCCAGGGTAAGAATGAGTTCCGGCAGGAAACGCGCGTAGTCGGCGTTGGTGGGCAGGAAATTAGCGATTGGCACGGGATACCTCCGCGGTTTGCCGGGCCGGTAGCGCCACCCGCTCTATTCGTAATCTTTTGGTCTGTTCCAAGATAGCCGCGTTCTGCACCGTGATCGAAGGCAGGAAACTCTGGGCGAACGAGCCCATCCAGACCATCAGGATCACCAGAGGCACGATGACGGCCCATTCGCGCCTCGATAAATCGGGCATATGGTGTGACAACGATTCGGTGGCTCTTCCGAAGAACACCCGCTGGTACAGCCACAGCATGTAGCACGCCGATAAGATCACTCCCACCGCCGCAAAGACGGCCCATCCGAAGTTCGCGCTGGCCGTGCCTTGGAGAACCAGATACTCGCCGACGAAATTACTCAGCGTCGGCAGGCCAATCGAAGCCAGGGTGGTGATCAGAAAAATAATGGCCAAGTTCGGCGCGGCCGTAGCCACACCTCCGTAGGCCGAGATTTCGAGCGAATGTCGCCGTTCATACAAAAAGCCCACCAGGATGAAGAGTGCTCCGGTGGAGATGCCGTGCGCCAGCATCTGGTATACCGCGCCGTCCAGACCCTGCTGCGTAAAAGAGAAAATCCCCAGCACGACGAATCCCAAGTGGCTTACTGAGGAATAAGCTACCAGCTTTTTCATATTCGGCTGCACCAGCGCGACCAGCGCGCCGTAGATGATGCCGACGATCGCCAGGCCGGCGATCCAGGGAGCCGAGCGGTGCGCCGCGTCCGGGAACAGAGTCACACAGAATCGCAGTAGTCCGTAAGTGCCCAACTTCAGCATTACGGAAGCCAGCATCACGGAACCGGCCGTCGGCGCTTCTACGTGCGCGTCGGGCAGCCAGGTGTGCAATGGGAATATCGGGACTTTGATCGCGAACGCGCCGAAGAACGCCAGGAACAACAGCAGCTCGGTGCGCTGGTCGAACACCAGGCTGCCGGTCTGGATCATGCCCTGGATCTGCCCGTAATCGAAAGTGCCAGTGCGATTGTAGAGGAAGATGATGGCGCCCAGCATCAGTACCGATCCGGCCATGGTGAACAGGAAAAACTTTACGGCCGCGTAGATGCGCCGCTCATGTCCCCAGATGCCGATCAGGAAATACATGGGGACCAGCGACACTTCCCAGAACACATAGAACAGGAATAAGTCCATCGCGACGAAAACGCCGATCACGCCGAATTCGAGCAGAAGCAGGAAGGCGTAATACTCCTTCACCCGCTTATCGATGTAGTTCCAGGAGACCAGCGCGGCGATGGGCGTCAACAGCGTCGAAAGCAGTACCAGCCAGAGGCTCAAGCCGTCGACGGCGACGTGGTAACGAATCGGCGGATAGCTGATCCACTGAATGTCCGTGCTGAAGGTGTGGCCCGACGGGTACTGAAACCAGTACGGAATCAGCAAGCCCAGCGACACGATGAACACGGCGAGTGAGATGACCAGCGCCGCCATGCGGCTGGATTCCTTGGGGAGTATCAGCAGGAGTAAAAACCCGACCAGCGGCAGGAACAGCACGACGTCCAGCAGTGTCATCGCGATGCTCCCATGAATCCGATATAAGCGATCGCCAGCACGGTTCCCGCTATGACCCAGGCCGCGTAACTGCGGATATAGCCTGACTGCGCGCGCCGCAGGATGCCGCCAAGGCCGCGCGCCGTGGTTCCGATTCCGTTTGCGAGGCCGTCGATCACCCGCACATCTCCGATTCGCCAGAGCAGCTGCCGGGACCCGCCAACAACCGGCTCGACCACGGTGGAATCATAGAACTCGTCGACGTAGTATTTGTTGTAGATCAGTGTATGCAGGCCCTTGAAGGTGTTCTCGAGAGATTCCGGCAATCCCGGCGAGACCACGTAGAACAGATATGCCAGAGCGATGCCGCCGAGTCCCGCGGCCGTGGCCACATACTCCAGCCAGCGCGCCGGTTCTCCCTCTTGCAGCGGGAAGATCGGTTCCAGAAAGTGCGGGATGTTGATGAATCCGCCGCCCAGGCTCAACGCCGCCAGAATGACAAGCGGGATCAGTATAATAGCGGGCGATTCATGCGGCTCGCCGTTACCGTGTTCGCCGTGCCCATGGTCGTCATGGCCATGTCCGTGGCCGGCTGCATGCTTGCCCTTGTACTCGCCAAAAAATGTCAGGAAAAATGCCCGGAATACGTAGAACGCGGTCATGCCCGCCGTAAACACACCCACCCAGTACATCCAGGGCGCGTGCTCGTAGGCCGCTTCGAGAATCAGATCTTTGCTCGCGGCTCCCGAGAGATACGGGAACCCGGCAATCGCCAGGCTGCCGCACAGCAGCGTCACCATCGTGATGGGGGTGTACTTGCGCAAGCCGCCCATGTGGCGCATGTCCTGTTCGCCGGAACAAGCATGGATCACGCTGCCCGCTCCGAGGAATAATAGGGCCTTGAAGAACGCGTGGGTCATCAGGTGGAAGATTCCCGCCGAAAAAGCCCCGACTCCTAAGCCCACGAACATGTAGCCGAGCTGCGAAACCGTCGAGTACGCGAACACCTTCTTAATGTCGTTCTGCGCGAGGCCTATTGTCGCCGCGACAAATGCTGTCGTCAGCCCGACAATCGCGACGATATCCAGCGCCCAGGTGGAATGCAGATAGATCTGCGAGGTTCGAGCGATCATGTAGACGCCCGCGGTGACCATGGTCGCGGCGTGGATCAGCGCGCTGACCGGAGTCGGACCGGCCATGGCGTCCGGCAGCCAGACATACAGCGGAATCTGCGCCGATTTGCCGGTCGCGCCGACTAATAACAGCAGCGAAATCGCGGTGAAAAGACCTGCGCTCGCCTCAATGGGCATACCCTTCACCTGGGTCATCACCGTGGCGAAATCCAGCGTGTTGAAATGAAACCCGACCAGGAATATCGCCAGCACAAACGCGAAATCGCCGATTCGATTGACGATGAACGCCTTGTTCCCGGCATCAGTCGCGAACTTCTCCAGAAAGTAGAAACCGATCAGCAGGTAGCTGCACAGCCCGACGCCCTCCCATCCCACGAATAAGATAAGGAAATTGGCGCCCAGCACCAGAATCAACATGAAGAACATGAACAGATTCAGGTAGGCGAAGAAACGGTAATATCCGCCTTCATGAGACATGTATCCGACTGAGTAAATATGGATCAGTGCGCCGACCCCGGTAACCACCATCAGCATCACCGCGGTGAGGCGGTCAATCGCGAAGTCCACACTAATATTCAGCGCGCCCGATTGAATCCAGGTGTAGTAATGCTCTTTGTAGGTTTCTTCCAGGCCGCCGCTGAACGCGCCTAATGCGCTGAGGGTCTTCACTACCCACAGGAACGACAGCACTACCGAGCCGACCGCGATCGCGTTGATCACGGGTTTCGTCAGTCGCTTGCCGAAAATCCCGTTCAGCAGGAAGCCGAGTAGCGGAAGAATAGGAATGAGCCAAAGTTGCATTATTTTTTGATGGACCCTAGTTCTTGAGCGTGCTGACCTCGTCGATTTCGAGCGTCTGGCGGTTCTTGAACACCGTAAGAATAATCGCCAATCCCACCGCCGCTTCGGCCGCCGCAACCACCATCACGAAAAAACTGAAGATGTGGCCGTCATTGCGCTTCAGCACGTAGGAAAAAGTCACGAAGCTCAGATTCACCGCGTTCAGCATCAACTCTATGGACATGAACACAGTAATAATGTTGCGGCGCAGCAGGAAGCCCAGCACCCCCAGCGCGAACAGGATCGCACTCAACGTCAGATACCAGGAAGGCGGCACGGCGGCCGGCAGCGGTCCGAGCGGCATTTAGTCCACCTCCTTGCGCGCCAGCACGATCGCGCCCAGGATGGCGATCAGAATCAGGACGCTGGTGACTTCGAACGGTAGCAGGTAGACGGTAAACAGGCTCCGTCCGATTTCCTCCGCCGTTCCTCCCTGAAAGGCTCCGAAGATTACCGGAGACGATGCGGGCAGGATCCGCTGAATCATATAAGCGATCATCCCGAAGAACAGCAGCAGGAATGGCGCGCCCAGGTATTTCCCTAGCGGCTTCACGGTCATCTTCTTTTCGGTGCCCGCGTTCAGCAGCATGATGACGAACACGAACAGCACCATGATGGCGCCCGCGTAGACCACCAACTGCGCCGCGGCAATGAATTCTCCGCCCAGCAGCAGATACAGTGCCGCCAGCGCGCCCATCACGCCTACCAGCGACAAAGCGCTCGAGATCGGGTGCGTCTGCACCACCAGGCTGATACCGCAGATCACGGCGATCGCGGCGAAAATCATAAATAGGAGAGCGTCCATATCAGGGGAAAAGGGCCACCAGAAGTGCTGTGATGAACAGGTTGACCAGCGCGACCGGGAACATGAAGGTCCAGGCAAAGCGCATCAGCTGATCGTAGCGGAAGCGCGGCAGCGTCGCGCGGACCCAAATGAATACGAACAGGATGATCAGGACCTTCGCGCCAAACCAGAACAACGGCAGCAGAATCGGCTGCACCACCGGAATCAGGAATAGCCCCGCGGCGCCCAGAAACAGCACTCCGAACACCGGCAGCGTGATCCGGTCGAAGGGCCGCGCCGGATTCGCTGCATGGAAAAAGCACAGCAGTGCGCTGGCCACCAAAATCACCACGGGAATCAGTCCCGAGCCATATTTTTCGGGAAAGATCGGATGCCAGCCGCCCAGGAACAGGAGCGTCGCCATACAGGAGACTGTCACCATGTTGGCGTACTCGGCCATGAAGAAGGATGCGAACTTCATACTGGCGTACTCAACGTGAAACCCGGCGACCAGCTCATTCTCGGCTTCAGGAAGATCGAATGGAACGCGATTGGTTTCGGCGAATCCAGCAATCAGGAACAGAATGAAGCTGAAGATCTGCGGGAACGGCATCTGAAAGATGCTCCACCGCGGAATGAATCCCAGATAGAAGCCCGCCTGGCCGTTTGCGATTTCACGCAAACTGAGGGTATTCAGAATCAGCAGGGGGGCCGCCAGCGCCAGCGCCATCGGCAGTTCGTAACTGATCATCTGCGCCGAACTGCGCAAGCCGCCCATCAGCGCGTACTTGTTGTTCGACGCCCAGCCCGCCAGCGCCACACCGTACACCCCCAGCCCGGAGATGCCCAGAATGAAGAGCACGCCGATGTTCAGATCGGTGAGGCCCATGTTGGTGCGCACGCCACCTACTGTGATTTCGGGGCCGAACGGGATGATGGAAATTGAGATCAGTGCGAACGTAACGGCGATGAACGGCGCCAGAAAATAGAAAACTTTGTTGACGTGGGATGGAAGAATATCTTCCTTGGTGACTAGTTTGATCACGTCCGCCAGCGGCTGAAGCAGTCCATGCGGTCCCACGCGCCGAGGCCCCACGCGGAGTTGCACGTGCGCGATCACTTTACGCTCGATCCACTGCAGGTAGGCCAGAACGTGCATGAAAATGCCCACCACAATCGCGGTTTTGATCAGACTAAGAAGATAGAAATTCACGACTGGACAGTGCCCCCCGGCATCTGGCCGCTAGTCATGGGCGACTGGGCGCCAACATCTGGCCTGTGGCCCCCATACAGAGCGCCTGGCGATTCGATCACGGCATTGAGAATCTTGGAATAGCGGGACATTGAGCCCGATGTGAACAAAGTGTCGCCCGCGGACTGAATCGCGCCAGGAAGCGCCGGAACGCGACCGTTCAGCGGCATCGTCGGCGCAGCGCCGCCAGTATCGACCACTGGCAGGGGCACATCGTACCCGTGCACCATCTTGCGAATCTCGGCGAAAACTTTATCAGGAAGCCAGATACCCAGGTTCAGCTTCATCTCCTTGGCGACGGATCCCATGATTTCCAGATCCGTCTTCGTTCCCATCACTTTGACCGCCTGCTTGAGCTTCTGCACTTCGCCGCAAACGTTGGTCACGGTTCCGTTCTTCTCATACGCCGACGCCGCCGGCAGCACCAGATTGGCATGCTTGGCGGTTTCCGTCATGAACAGGTCCTGCACGATGACAAATGCGTTGTTCGATTCCAGAACCGCGGTTTTTAGCGGATTCGCGCCGACGATCCAGAGCACGTCCAGATCCTTCGCCGCCAGCATCTGTTCCAAGCTCATGCCCCCGTCCTTGGGGATCAGACCCATGTCATAAGCGCCGCGGGAGTTCGAATAATCCACCAGGCAGACGTATTTCACCGGAATGCCCAGCGAATCGCCGAACGCGACCAACTTGCGGACTCCGTCACCCTGGATGGAATCGCCGAACACGATGACCAGGTCGCCTTCCGTCTTCAGCCTGTCGCGCAGGGATTCGATGCCGTCGAGTTCCCCGCCCGCCGCGACGCGAACGCTCGCGACCGCTTGATTGTCCTCGCGAACCGGACCGCTGGTGACGGCATAAATGTGGGCGTTGTGGTGCCGGAAATTGGCCCGCGCTTGATACGATAGGAATGGATGCTGCTGCGCGAGATCCGCCCCGACCACCAGCACCGACTTGGCCGAATACACATCGCCCGCCGTTGCCAGCGCGGCATTCCTGCCGGAAAGAGCATCGAACAACGTTCCCAGGTCGCCCGTGCGATGGTGGTCGATGTTCTTGGTCCCCAGTCCCTCGCGCGCGAACTTCTGCAGGAAATAATTCTCTTCGTTGGTGGTGTGATTCGATCCGATCACCCCGAACTTGCCGCCGCGCGCCTTAACTGAGGTGAACGTTTCCGCCATCGTCGTGAACGCCTGGGACCAGGAAATCGGCTCAAACTCGCCTTGCGTGTTTCGGATCATCGGCGATTGCAGCCGCTCCGGATGCTCCACGAAATCGAACGCGTAGCGCCCCTTGACGCACAGGAATTCCCCGTTGATGCCGCTCGAGTCGCGATTGTTCCCGCGCATGATCTTGTCGTCGCGCACGCCCAGCGTCGTCCGGCAGCCGTCGCCGCAATGCGTGCAAATCGTTCCGACGTGGGTCATCTCCCAGGGCCGCGTCTGATAGCGATAGCTGCCGCTGGTCAGCGCGCCGACAGGACAGATGTCGATACAGGCGCCGCACTCGTCGCATTCCAGATAATCGTGACGATTCGGCACGATCTCGGAAATCACGCCGCGGTTCGACACGCCCAGCGCGCCTACGCCGATCCCCTCATTGCAGACCCGCACGCAGCGGTAACACAGGATGCAGCGCGGGGCGTCGAAGTAAACTACTGGCGACCATTGCTGCTCGTCCACGTGCACTTTCCGCTCGGTGAAGCGGCTTTCGCCGGCGCCGTAGCGGAAGGTCATGTCCTGCAGTTCGCACTCGCCGCCCTTATCGCATACCGGGCAATCCAAAGGATGGTTAGTCAGCAGGAACTCGATCATTCCCTTGCGTGACTGCCGAACTGTATCCGATTCGGTGTGTACTACCATGCCGTCAGCCACCGGCAGCGTGCAGCCCACTTGAAGCTTCGGAGTCTTCTCGACCTCCACCAGGCACATGCGGCAGGCAGCCTGCAGCGTCAGCCCCGGGTAGTAGCAGAACGCCGGGATCTCGATACCGTTCTGGCGCGCGACTTCGATCAGCAGCGTTCCCTTTTCGGCCTGGATGGCTTGCCCGTTGATAGTGAGACTTACGAGTTCCGCCATACTAAACCGCCACCATTTGCCGGTCCCGCGCGAGCCGTTTCTCGAAATCGTCCGCGAATTTCTCGACGATCGAGATGGTCGGCATGGCCGCCGCGTCGCCCAGCGCGCAGAACGTCCGTCCCAGCATGTTCTTCGAAAGTTCGCCCAGTAAAGCCACGTCTTCGTGCCTGCCACCGCCGTCATCGAAGCGCTGCAGGATCTTGCGCAGCCAGGTGGTTCCTTCACGGCACGGGATACACCAGCCGCAGCTTTCGTGCGCGTAGAATCGCATGATTCGCAAAGCGAATTTCACCATGTCGGTGGTCTCATCCAACACCACCATGCCGCCTGAACCGAGCATGCTGCCGATCTTCGCCAGCGAATCATAGTCCATGGGGATGTCGCACTCGTCGGCCTTCAAGATCGGACAGGATGATCCGCCTGGAACCACCGCCTTGAGCTTCTTGCCGCCCGGAATGCCGCCCGCGATCTCCTCGATGAACTTCATCATGGGATAGCCCAGCGGAACCTCATATACGCCCGGCTTGTTGACGTGTCCCGAGACGCACAGCAGCCGCGTACCGCCATTCTTGGGCGTACCGAGCGCCGCGAACGCGGCGCCGCCATCGCGGATGATGGCCGGAATCGCGCTGAAAGTCTCGACGTTATTGAGGAGCGTCGGACTGGCCCAGGCGCCGGCAACCGCCGGAAACGGTGGCTTCATGCGCGGAATCCCACGCTTCCCCTCGATCGAATCGAGCAGCGCGGTTTCTTCGCCGCACTCATAAGCGCCTGCGCCGGAATGCGTGTAGAGGTCGAAATCGAATCCCGTGCCGAGGATGTTCTTCCCCAGGTATCCTTGTGCGTAAGCTTCGGCGATGGCCCGGTCCATGTGCTCGATCAGGTAGCGATACTCGCCGCGGATGTAAATGTATCCCTTGTGCGAGTCGATCGCCAGTCCGCCGATCAGGATGCCCTCGATCATCTGGTGCGGGTCGTACTCCATCAGCAGCCGGTCTTTGCAGGTTCCCGGCTCGCTTTCGTCCGCGTTGACCACGATGTACTTGGGCTTGGGCGAGCTGCGCGGGACGAAACTCCACTTCAGTCCTGTTGGGAATCCCGCACCTCCGCGGCCGCGAAGAGCCGAGGTTTTTACCTCTTCTATGATCTGCTCCGGCTTCATCTCGCGGGCTTTGCGAAACGCCTTGAATCCATCGTTCGCGACGTAGGTGGCCAGCGATTCCGAATTTTCCAGCCCGAAGCGCCTGCTCAGGATGCGAGTCTCCAGCGGACTGGGTTCGTTGTAAAGCTTCTTCGGCATCCTCTATTGCGCCTTCCTGAGCCCGTCGATCAGCTGGTCCAGCTTTTCGGGTGTGACGTGGTGATGGAAATCGTAGTTAATCTCGACCGCCGGCGCCCAGGAGCAGGCGCCCATGCACTCGACTTCCTCCAATGAAATTTGGCCGTCCGCGGTCACTTGTTTATGCCCGATGCCGAGTTTCTTGCAAGCCTGCTCGTATAACTCCATGCCGCCGACCAGAAGGCAACTGATATTGGTGCAGACCTGCACGTGATACTTGCCCATGGGCTTACGGTGCAGCATGGAGTAGTAGCCCACTACTTCGTCCACTTGCAGCGACGAGACGCCGCAGCGCCGGGCCACTTCGTCGATCAATTCCGGGGTGATCGAACCGACCTCATCCTGCGCATAGATCAGCATCGGCACGATAGCCGACCGCTGTCGTCCTTCCGGATAGATGGTCAACATCTTCGCGAATTTTTCTTCCAGTCGAGGAGAAAACGTCATGGTGATTGTTAGCGATCAGTATCTCCCAGTACGAAATCCATACTTCCCAGCGCCGCGATCGAATCGGCGATCATAATGCCTTCGAGCATCTTAGGCAGCCCTTGCAGGTTGCCGAAACTGGGCGTGCGCATGTGGACGCGATAGGGCTTGGAGGTGCCGTCGCTCACAACATAGTAGCCGATCTCCCCGCGGGGAGCCTCGACGCACTGGTACGCTTCACCCGCGGGAACGCGGAAACCCTCGGTCACGATCTTGAAGTGATAGATCAGCGACTCCATCTGGGTCTTCATCTTTTCGCGGTCGGGAAGAACCACGTGCGGAGCATCGGCCTGCCACGCGCCCTCCGGCATTCCTTCCAGCGCCTGGGTGATGATCTTGGCGCTTTCCCGCATTTCCTGGACACGCACGCGGTACCGCGACCACACGTCATTGCTGGTTTCGACCGGCACCTTGAAATCGAACTTCTCATAGCTTGAATACGGCTCGGACTTGCGAATATCCCAGTTCAAACCCGCGCCCCGCAGCATGGGGCCAGTGACGCCCAGGTCCAGCATGTCCTCGAGCGAAATGTAACCCACGCCCTGCGTCCTACGGGTCCAAATTGGGTTGGCGTTCAGCAGTTCTTCGTACTCGTCCACTTTGCTGGGGAACGCCCGGATGAATTTGCCGACCACCTGCTGCCATCCGCGCGGCGGCTCCAGCGCCAGACCGCCGATGCGGATGTAGCTGGTCATCATGCGCTGCCCGGAGAACATTTCGAAGATACGCAGGATATCCTCGCGCTCCCGGAAACAGTAGAAGAACATGGTCATCGCTCCGATGTCGAGCGCGTGCGTGCCCAGCCAGACCAGGTGGCTGTTCAGGCGCGAAAGCTCGGTCATCATCACGCGGGTCCACTGCGCGCGAGGCGGGATTTCGATTTCGAGGAGCTTCTCGACCGCCAGGGCGTAGACCAGGTTGTTCGAAAGATTGGCCAGATAATCGACGCGGTCGGTAAGCGTCACCGCCTGTTGCCAGTTCTTCTGCTCGAATTCCTTTTCGATGCCGGTGTGCAGGAAGCCGATGTCGGGCGCGGCGCTGATGATGGTCTCGCCTTCCAGTTCGAGCACAATGCGCAGCACGCCGTGGGTCGAAGGATGCTGCGGACCCATATTGAGGGTCATCCGCCGCGGCGCGGCCGGCGTCGCGGGTGTCTCCTGGACGGCGGGAATCGTCGCTGTGTGATCGTCGAAAGAGTGCTTGATGTTGCTCATGGATTCACTCGCTCGGGTAGCTGTACTTGTACCCGTGCACCGGATAATCTTTGCGCAGCGGATACCCTTCCCAGTCGATCGGCATCAGGATGCGCGTTAGGTTGGGATGATTCCGGAAGGAAATTCCGAACATGTCGTAGACTTCCCGCTCGTACCAGTTCGCGGCACGCCATACGCCGGTCACGGAATCGATTTCGGGAATATCGGGAGCCGTGACCCCGCTCACACGGCACTTCAGCCGCAGCCGCTGGTTCCGTTCCAGCGAATGCAGGTGATAGATGACCTCGAAGCGCGGCTCGGAGGGGAGCATGTCGACGGCCGTGATACCGCTCAGTCGAATGTACTGCTCCGAATCCTTGAGGTTCCGGCACAGGTCCACGATCCGCGCGGGATCCACGATCAGCGTCGTCTCGCCGAACGCTTCCTTGGTTTCGAGGATCGCCGCATGGTTCAGAGAATGACTCATTTGGAACCCTCTTTCTTCAGTGCCGCCCAATCCAGCGCACCTTTCTTCCACACGTAGAAAAAACCGATCAGCACCACTGCCACGAAGATCAGCATTTCAAAGAAGCCGAATATTTTCAGGTCGCGATACACCACTACCCACGGATACAGGAACACGGCCTCGATATCGAACAGGATGAAAATCATCCCCACCAAGTAGAACTTTACGCTGAACCGTTCGCGCGCCGAACCGGTGGGAGCCATGCCGGATTCGTAGGGCGTATCCTTGAGCGGCGACCGGGCGCGCTTGCCCAGGATGGTCGAAGCCAGGATCAGAACCGACGCCAGGCCTGCAGCAATGAGTATCTGCACCAGGACTGGGAAGTAGATTTCGGGATAATTTGATGGCATCGTTCGAGTGCCGCGCGGTCCGCCTCGGGGTCCGCCCGCGCTGGCTAAAGATCACAACCGTAACTATTGAATATAATGATCATCGAATCGGGGTGTCAAACGCTCTGCATGGAAAGTGCTGAAACAAAGACGATTGAAATTGTGGTAAACGGAGAACGGCGGTGCGTTCCGCGGGATCTTTCCCTCGACAGTCTGATGGTTTGGCTGGAGATCGATCCTTCCCGTGTGGCGGTGGAACGCAATCTGGCCATCGTGCGCAAGACCGATTGGCCGGCGACCCGCGTCGAAGCCGGGGACCGTCTGGAGATCGTGTGGTTCGTAGGCGGCGGGTAGTTCCAGCACGGGACGCAAGTGGCCCTATTGACTTGCCCTACCAGTCGAGTACAATCGGTAAGATCTAAGGAATTCATAAAGAACGGACCGTCGCCTTCATGTTTAAATCCCGCAAAAGCCGTCCCGAAGCTCAGGTCCCGGAAAGGACCTATTCGTCGAGCGAGGTAGCCGACGTCGCCGGAGTCAGTTTGCGGCAGCTGCAGTGGTGGGATGAGCGCAAAGTAGTCTCTCCGAGGCATGAAGGACACCGGCGCGTGTACGATCCGGCCGAGGTGATCGAGATCACGGTCATCGCCGAATTACGCCGCAAGGGATTTTCCCTCCAGAAGATCCGCCGCGTGCTACGCTTCCTGCAGCGCGAGATGGGCCGTCGTCTGGCGGAGGTCCTGCAGGCCAATACCGATCTGCACCTGGTCACCGACGGAAAATCGATTTACCTGGAGGATCACCAGGAGCGCATCATCGATATCCTGAAGAACGCCCGCCAGCCTATGTTTCTGGTGTGCGTAAGCGACCAGGCCAGGCGCCTTGGTGAATCGGACCGCAAACCGGCTCGAATGGAAGCAGGCCCCGCCGCACGGCGGGCAGCCCGAATGGGCTAGCTGCTTTCCAGGGATGAGCCAGGACTTTCCCTGACATTGGCCGGGACTACCCTCATTTCTAAACTGCTATACTGAAACCGCTGGAGGCCTTACGCATGGCTAAGTCTCGTCGCCGTAGCTACTTCCTGGTTCCGTCCTTTATCGTCCTGTGCTCCATCGTCGCGGGAATAATGGGCAGCAAGGGGGTCTCGGCAGCCTCGCCGGCGGATGACGCCGATCAGAGCCTACGGGCATTCACCAAGGTGTATAGCACCGTCGAGCAGAATTTCGCCGACGAAGTGAAGCCCGAAAAGGGCGTCTACAAGGGCGCGATCCCCGGTATGCTGCGGACGCTCGACCCGCATTCCAATTTCTTCGATCCGCGAGATTACGCGGCGCTGCGGGAAGACCAGCGCGGCCGCTACTACGGCGTCGGGATGTCGGTGCAGGCGCGCAACGGCAAGACCATCATCATGGCTCCCTTTTCCGGTTCCCCCGCCTACAAGGCCGGGCTGCGGCCGGGCGACGTGATCCTGGAAGTGAACGACAAGAAGACCGATAACCTGACCACCACCGAAGTGGCCGATTTGCTCAAAGGACCGCGCGGCACCAAGGTTCAGGTGAAGATCGGCCGCGAGGGCCTGGACCAGCCCTTGGTGTTCAACATTGTCCGCGACGAGATTCCGCGCTTCAGTGTTCAGGACGCGTTTTACGTGAAGCCCGGCATCGCCTACGTCAAGGTCAGCCAGTTCAACGAGAACACCGGCAAAGAGCTGGACGAGAAGCTCAAGAAGCTGGACGAAAAACAGATGCGGGGTCTGGTTCTGGATTTGCGCGAGAATCCGGGCGGCTTGCTCAATGAAGGCGTGGACGTAGCCAGCCACTTCCTGAAGAAAGGCGATCTGGTGGTCAGCCATCACGGCCGCAGCTCGCCCAACAAGAATTACGCCGCGCGTGTCGATGGCCCGGGCAAGGACTATCCGATTGTCGTACTGGTCAACCGGTACACCGCCTCGGCTGCCGAGATCGTCAGCGGCGCCCTGCAGGATCATGACCGCGGCTGGATTCTGGGCGAAACCACGTTTGGAAAGGGTCTGGTTCAAACCGTATTTCCGCTGAATGACAACACCGGGCTGGCGCTGACCACCGCGCATTACTACACGCCCAGCGGACGTTTGATCCAGCGCGACTACTCCAATATTTCATTCCTGGACTACTACACGCACTCCAACCTGGAGCAGAAGAACCTGGCCGACGTGAAAATGACCGACAGCGGCCGCACCGTGTACGGCGGCGGCGGGATCACTCCGGACGAGAAGTACGAACCGCCCAAGTACAACACCTTCCAGATTGAAGTGCTGCGCAAATATGCGTTCTTCAACTTCTCCGCCAAGTACTTCGGCAATCGTGACGCGAAGCTGCCCAAGGGCTGGGAACCGACCGACGAAGTGATCAATGAGTTCCGCCAGTTCCTCCAGGATCAGAAAGCGCAATTCACCCCGGCGGATTTCACCGCCAATCGGGAATGGGTCAAGCAGGAATTGAAGCGCGAGATGTACATCACGGCGTTCAGCCAGGATGAATCGCAGCGCGTCGCCATTGAGCAGGATCCGGAAGTCTTGAGAGCGATCGACTCCATGCCCAAGGCCCGGGCGCTGGTCGAAAACGCCAAGAAGCTCCTGGTACAGCGCCTGCAGCAGGATCCGCGCGTCGCCGTCCGCTGATTCATTCAGCGGGTCGCTCGCCAACTAACGAATTGCGTCCACAGATAACCGTTCTCGATGCGGGCGGGCAGTATTGTCACCTGATCGCGCGCAAAGTTCGCGATCTGGGCGTCTACGCCGAAGTCGCTCCCAGTGAAACCCCCGCCGCGGAGCTGACCGGCCGTAAAGGCATTATCATTTCCGGAGGGCCCTCCAGCGTCTACGATCCCGGTAGCCCCACCATCGATCCACTGCTGCTGCACGCCGGCATTCCCGTTCTGGGCATTTGCTACGGGCAGCAGTTAATGGCCCACATCCTGGGTGGACGCGTGAAAAAGGGCGACCGCGGGGAGTACGGATTCGCTCAGTTTGACCTTCTGCGTGCGGATGGGCTCTTCCGTGGGATTGCCGGGCGACAGCAAGTCTGGATGAACCACCGCGACGCCGTGCAGGATCCACCGCCGGGCTTCGACGTCCTTGGCAGCACCTCGACGTGTACGGTCGCCGCAATGGCTTCGCCGGAACGCGGGCTGTATGCGGTCCAGTTCCATCCGGAAGTGGCACATACGCCCTGCGGTACCCAAATCCTGACTAACTTCGTCTTCGACTCCTGCGGATGCGTGAAGGACTGGGATCCGGCCGGGCAGGTCCAGGCCATCGAGGATCAGATTCGCGCGGTCGCCAAGGATCGCAATATTTTCTTTTTCGTGAGCGGCGGCGTGGATTCGACAGTTGCTTACACTCTGTGCCTTCGGGCGCTGGGCCCGGAGCGTGTTCACGGAACCTATGTAGACACCGGCCTTATGCGTGAGGGCGAGACCGAATTCGTCCGCGAGAACTTCGCGTCCTTGGGCGCGCGCGCGTTTGCGGTGGAAGATGCGGCAGAGCAGTTCTTAAGTTCTCTCGCAACTGCTGTTAACCCAGAGGATAAGCGCCACATCATCGGCGAGCAGTTTGTGCGCGTTCAGCAGCGGATTCTCGAGTCGGAGCATTTTCTGAACGGTCGCTGGATTCTCGGCCAAGGCACGATTTATCCCGACACCATCGAATCGGGAGGTACGGCCAAGGCCGATCTCATCAAGACCCATCACAACCGTGTGGCCGGGATTCAGAAGCTGATCGACGAGGGCCGCATCATCGAGCCGCTTGCATCGTTCTACAAAGATGAGGTGCGTGCGATCGGCCGACAGCTGGGCCTCGCACCCGCGCTGCTCGACCGCCATCCCTTCCCGGGGCCGGGGCTCGCGATACGATGTCTGTGCACGACGTCTGACGCGGCAGTCGAGAAATTGTCCGAGGGCTGGCTGCTGCCGGTGCAGACGGTCGGCGTGCAGGGCGATTCGCGAACCTATCGGGCGGTACTGGCGATCGACGGATTCCCCGACTCGCAAGAGGAATCGAGCAGCCTCACCAATAGGATGGATCGGATTAATCGGATAGTGGCTGAGGTTTGGACCGCCGGGAAATTAGGAAACATGCAGGCCGTCCCCGGGTTTTTGACGCCGGAACGGCTTAACAGGCTGCGGCGCGCCGATGCCATTGTCCGCCGGCTCACGCATGCCAGCGGATTCGATCAGGCAGTCTGGCAGTTCCCCGTGGTGCTGATGCCGCTGGGAACACCGGAACGCCCCGATTCTGTGGTGCTGCGTCCCATCGACTCCGTGGACGGCATGACGGCCAGCGTCGTCCGGATGCCCGACGATCTGCTGGCCGAGATCGTGCGCGAGCTAAGTTCGGTGCCCGGAGTGGCAGGCGTGTTCTACGACCTTACGAACAAACCGCCCGCCACTATCGAATGGGAATAACGTCCGAGTGGGAATAGCTATTTGCCTCGGCCCTTGCCTCTGCCGCCGCCGCGACCCTGGCTCGAAGGCGGAACAAGTTTTTGCAGGCGCAGGTATACGGCCATGCTTCCGTAACATTCATTGTCATGGACGACGTTGCCGTAGAGCGCCGCCAGGCGCGGAGTCGGACCCCGAAAGCTTTGAATCGGGTCGTTCATGTTGGCGGGGGTGACGCTGTCGTAAGCCGCGTCGCACATTTCGAAGGATTCTTTCAGCGCGGCGAGCAGATCGGCCTTGGTCGTCTTAGATCCGGCTCCGAGCTGCTTCGGCGTTCCGGTAACCGCTCCGCAACTGTTGGCCTGAGCGTCCGCCACATGCGCCACCCAGCCTCCAAAGTTCCGCTCTTCCGGAGTCGGCTGGAAGGTGTAGCCTTCATCCGGCATCTCCTCCGCGGCCCTGGTGATGTTGTTTTTAACCTGGTTGTAAGACTGCTTGACGTCGGACTCCAGCGTGGCCGGACCACCCTTGGGCTGCGCCTGCATCGTGCCTTGAAAAAAGCCGCAGGCAAACATACCGCCCAGGATCAACATGGAATATCGCATGTAAACAAAATTCTCCTCGAGTTTTATGGCGTTTTACGGGCGAAGGCGGTTACTGTTTGCCCTTGCCCTGCCCGCCCCCGGCATTGATCGCGCCTTCGTCCCAGTGCTCGTCGGCCTTACCATTCACGAATCGCCACATGTCGAAATGTGTGGTGGTATAGGTTTTTCCGGGATTGCGTGGATCGGGCCGGGTACTGACGGAGGCCACGCAGACGATGTCCTTACCCTGGGTGGTGACTGCCACGATCTTCGTGCTCCAATCCTTGGGATCGGCTGGAATGGGCCGGGGAGTGGCCTTGCCGAACGCAGCCATGATGGGCGCGCGCCCGGAGCCGAAGTTCGGATTGTGCTGAATATACCGCTCCGTCAGCCACTTGTCGGCTTCGTTCCAGTGCCCATAGGCCAGCAGGTCGATGACGATGTGCATGGCTGCCTGCTTGTTGGTGTTCAGCGTCTTATCCTTGTCTTTGAACAGAGACGTGGGATCGGCCGCCCCCACAACCGGTTCCGCCTGGCCAAACAGGTTCGCACAGGCGATTAACGTGAGTGTACCGAGAAGGGTGAATCGCAGTTTCATGGGTACTATCGTACTAAACCGCGCTTAAATTTGTGCCGCGTTCAGGATTTCCGTGATCAGAGCGTCATAGTCCACACCGGCACTCAGCGCTGCCTGCGCGAAATCTTCATCCTGTGCCAATGACGGATTAGGATTCGCTTCAATCACGAACACGTCGCCCTGAGGCGTCAGACGGACGTCAACGCGCCCGAATCCTTCGATTTTGAGCACACGATACACTTTGCGGGCCAGCTGCTTCAAGTGATCTTCCAGACCGGCCGGCAATTCCGCCGCCGGTCCGTTCTTGATGCCCCACTTGTCGCGGTATTTCTCATTCCACTTGGCATGCGAGGTAGCGAACTTGGGCACGTCGTCGGGAACCTGCTCGAAAAAGATTTCGCGCGGCGGAAACACTGTCAGCCGGCGATTCCCCAGAACGCTCAGGTACAGCTCGCGGCCCTCGATGTACTCTTCGATCAACACGTCGCATTCGAACTTCTGATGGATGTAGCGGACGCGCTCCATCGCTTCATCGGCGGTGCGAACGAACGAGGCTTTCGCGATGCCGTCGGAAGATTCTTCACCCACCGGCTTGACGAATGCGGGGTACTTGAAGCGCTGCAAGCCCCGCACGGGACGCGCCTGATGCGAGACCACAAACCTCGGCAGGCGCACGCGATGATACGCCAGCACCTTCTTGGCGAGCGCCTTGTCTTTGCATAGGAGCAATCCTTCGGGTCCGGCGCCGGTGTAGCGCACCTTCATCAACTCCAGCAGGGCCGGAATATTGGGCTCATGCGAACGGTCGTGATGGAAGGATTCGGTCAGGTTGAAGACCACGTCCGGCGCGCACGCCTTGAGCTTTTCGACGATCGTGGTGACGTTATCGAAAACCGCCAGCGTTTCGACCTGATGTCCCAGGCGCTGGAGACTATCGAGCACACTCGCTTCGGTGGGTTTCTGCTGTTCCCTCAATGAATCGGGCGTGAATTTCTCCTCCGGATCGGCTCGCTGCGCGACGTCGAACAGAACCAGGACCTTCATGTCTATACCGACCTCTTAAATCTGCCCGTGTACAGATGATTCGTGACCAGCGTCGCGAGGTAGGCCGCCAGTTCGAATTGCAGCCGCACGGGATCGCGTGGGGCGACTAACTTCAATTCCTGGCAGCGCTGGATCAGCTTTCGCACCAGCATGCTGACGGTGTATTTGCGCTGCCCGGTCCATTGGACGATCGAAGCGATCAGCGCCGCCCGATGCTTGCGCATCAGCTTGGCGGCGGATTCGCCGCCTGGATCGCCGTTGCTGAAGATGGCGCGCAGATCGGCATCGTAAAAATCCGGGAAATCTTCGGCGTACATCTTGCGGCGGCCGGCGTAGTATTTCGCTAGCGTGCTCCGGAGCTTACTCGCCTCGTACGAGCGCCGGCCCTTGGCTACCACCGGCTGGCTGCCGGCGACCTCCTGCATCACGGTATGAATGTATTCGAGCTTCTCCAGCGATTTCCACCCGCGGTACTTTTGCCGCCATTCTTCCGGAGCGCTGCCCAGCCAGACCGCGAAGGTTTCCGAAAAATCCTCTTCCGGGTGAGCCTGCGCATACCAGTTGGGCAGGTGCTGCACAAAGCTCTTGCTGTAGGGACGCGGCGTATAGGTCTCCGGAGTGTACTCAGTCTCGGGACTTCCAAAGACTTCCTGCCAGTCTTTGCGTGCGGAGAGCTTATAGGCGTGGTCCACGGCGTGGCCGCATTCATGGCGCAGCAGCATCTGGCACCATTCCGGAGTGCCCCCTTCCACTTCCATCATCAGATGCATCTCAAGCGTCTTCAGGCGTGGATGCGCCAGGTAAAAAGGGATGGCGATGGCCGGCACGCCCGCGGGCGAAAACCATTCGTCGCCCAAGTAGCAATCGGGACGAAGAGTCACGCCGCGCGCGGCCAAGTCGTCGAAGAGCTGGTTGACGCGCGGTTCGAGTTCGCTGCCCGGCAGGCGGACGCCTAAATCACAAATCCGCAGCGCGAGCATTTCTTCATCCTTCAGCGAAACCCATGAGGGTTCCGCGCTGGTCTCCATGATTTATCCTAACGCGTAGAGCGTGCCGGATAACAACAGATTTCTGACAGCCGAGTGGAAGAACCTGCTCATGCTCAACTATGCTGTCGACCCCTCGCTGCTGGAACCCTTCGTTCCCGCGGGCACCGAGCTGGATGCGTTCGACGGGAAAACCTACCTCAGCCTGGTCGGTTTCGAGTTCAACCGCACGCGCGTACTCGGGTTCGCCGTACCGTTTCATCAGAACTTCGAGGAGGTGAACCTTCGGTTCTATGTTCGGCGATCGTCCAAGAGAGGCGTGGTGTTCATTCGAGAACTCGTGCCGAAATACGCAGTAGCGGCAGTGGCGCGACTCCTGTTCAAGGAAAACTATTCGTGCGTACCGATGTCGCATCGAGCTGAGGCCGGGAGTGTTGAATACTCGTGGAAGCTGGGGTCGGAACGGTGTGTTATGAGCATCGAAACCGATGGAGAAAGCTTTGTTCCACCGGATGGCTCCTTGAGCCAGTTCATCACGGAGCACTATTGGGGCTACACGACACAAAAGGGCGGCAGTCTCGAGTATGAAGTGCAGCATCCGCCATGGCGCGTGTGGAATGCGAAGCAGGCCAGTTTTTCGGGGAACGTCGATGCTCTCTATGGTCGCGAGTTCGCGCAGGTTTTGAAGCGTGAGCCGGATTCAGCGTTCTTGGCTAAAGGCTCGCTCGTGACGGTGTTCAAGGGAACGAGGATTTAGTGATGCCTGCGCTACGTCTCAGCCTCTAGCGACTTTCTTCTAAGGCGTTTTCGAACCAGACCCAGAACGACAAAAAGACAAGCAAGCCACCCAAAGAATACGACGAGGCCCCAGCTTCCCAGTCGGTCGGCGTAATCTGATCCAGCCCACCAGTAATATGGAATCGACAGGACGCCCGCCAGCAGAAGGAGTTTGGCGTTATTCCTGCGCACTCGTGCTGACTGGACTTGAAGTTCCACTTACTTTGCGGCCAGCAGAGGCTCGATGCTTTTCAGATTCGCGCGAGCGTACTGCGCCTCTTCGATATCGCTATTCAGATCGAGCATCGCGCGAAAGTGCTTCGCCGCGGCGGACAGCGTTTCGAGGCTTCCACTGGCTTGCGCGAGGCGCGCGTAGCAGAGCGCTAATGCATAGTGCGCGTAGGGATCGTTCGGATCGTACGCCAGTGACTTCTGGCAGTATCCGACCGCCAGCTCAAAATGCGCCTGGTTGCGCTCCGAATCGCATAGCCCGAAATACGCGAGACTCCGCAGGTCGCGCCAGGTATCGGTCTGCGCGGCGCGCTTCTTCTTTCCTAATCCAACCAGGAATCCGACCACGTAATAATTCATCTGCCCCGCGAGCTTGCTGTCGAAATCGCTCAGCTTCAGATACTGGATATATTCGCCGGAAGCGTCCGGATAGTTTCCGCTGAGGCGAAGGCTCTCGGCCAGCCACATGTGCGGCTCTGCGACCATCGGAGCGATCTTGATCGCCGCACGGGCGGAATCAATCGACTGCTGATAAAGCTGCTTCATGCGGTACGCCTGGGCTTGCATGTACAGGGCGGCCGCATTGCTTTTCTCCCGCTGCGTGACGATGTTCAACTGCCGGATCGCCTCGTCCGTGCCGCCGATGTCGAGCAGCATCCCGGCCAGGCTCGTGCGCGCTTCCATGTAGTCGGGATCGATCGCAATGGCCTTGCGAAACGCGGCTTCCGAGTTCTTTTCGTCGAACAGAGAATTGTAGGCCCGGCCCAGATACAGCGCGGCCTGGCTATACGTCCCGTCGAGCTGTAGAGCCTTTTCGAAACGCGCGACGGCTTTCTTGTAGTTGTCCGCCCCGCCCTTGTTGTAGAGCTTTAAGCCTTCATCCAGCTCATCGACGGCCGCTTTGTTGCGGCGGCGGACGATCAAAATCTTGAGCGAAACGGTGGCATCGCGGCCAGGGTAGACCATTTCATCACGAGGGCCGTCCGGCTCGTAGCCCTGTTTGACGCCTTGGATCGTATGATTGCCCGGCTTGAGACCCGGCAACCGCAGCGGAGAGCTTTTATTGATAACCCCTTGCGATACCCCATCGACGAACAGCTCGACGCCGTCCATGTTGGTTTCGAAAACCAGCGTGCCGTTCTTGGGCGGAGGCGCGTTAGACGAACGCAGGCTCGCGGGGATGTAGGACAGGCCCATCTTGGGATCGAAGCTGCCGCGATCGCTAGTGGGGTTCTGCATGCCCTTGGTGGCTTCGCGAACATTGGTGCGGGTGTAATCGGCCAGCTCGTCCGCGGTGACAATGCCGTCGCCATCTTCGTCCGCCCATCCCTCCAGGCCTTTGACGACGTAGTAGGTAAAGATGCCATGGCCGCCGCCCCATTCCTTGCTTTCGAAGGACCGCTCGCGATCGCGGCTGGCAGTGAGCGAAAACATCGAACGCGAGAGATCCAAGAGGCTCCGGTTGTACGCGACGGCGTCAGCGTCCGGAGTAATGGCCCCGCTATGGCAGGAATCGGTGACCAGCACTTTCCACTTAGCTTTGATCTTCGATCCTGCCACGTTGCCCAGCGTGTCCATGGGATAGCCCGTGCCGGGAATATTCTTGGGATCCAGATCGTACGGAGCCAGATACGCGCGTCCGCCCTGGATAAAGCCATGGCCGGCGAAATAGATGAAAACGCGATCGTCTGCCTTGGCAACTGCTGGCAGCCAGCTCTCGAGCTCCAGCTTCAGGTTCGCCAACGTGGCCTTGGAACCCGTCAAACGGTGCACATTTTCCGCGCGGAAGTTGCCGCCTTCCGGACTGATCAGGACGGAATAGATGGCATCCGCGTCGCGCTCCGAATAATCCAGTTGCGCGTTCGCAGGCAGATTCTTGTAGCCGGCGACGCCGACAATCAACGCATAGCCGCGCGGGATAGTGGCGGAAGTTACGGCCGGGCGGTCCTCTTCATACTTCAGGTCGCGCGACTTGGAATCCTGCGATTTGGATTGCTGGGCGGATTTCGACTGCCCTGCCGCAGCCACCACGATCAAAATAAAACTAGCGATGCGCCAGGCGAAGTTCATAAATCACCGGTCCTGTTAACGGCTGTTTCGAGGAGAGCACGGTGCCACCCTTCTCTTCGAGAAAGAGTAACTCACGCGGTGTGGGACCCGCCACGCCGCTCAGATTCGACGGCAGTTTTTCTCCCTGCTCCACGGGACGCACTCCTGCGGAATTGTCGATGCACTCACCGCGAGCCTTCAGCACTTGATCATCGCAACGCGGATGCATGGAGGACGGCAGACTCGAATCGTGCGGCGGAGGCGGAGGCAGCCGTTGATACTCGCGCGGCAGTTCCACCGGGCTCACCATCCAGTACATAAGATCCTGGCCGGCCGGGCCGGCGATGCGGAACCATCCCTGCGTGGCCGGCACTACGTATTCCTTGCCCGCTTCGATCCGATTGTCGCTGCCGGTGTCGGTTCGCGGAAACAGCAGCTCGTAGGTGTCCGCGGTTCCGTGGTTCATCACATACAGGAAACCCGAGAAATTCGTCGTCAGGCGGAAACGAAGCCGTTCGTTGGGCTCGAATACCGTGGCCGGATTCATGGAGCGCCAGCCCGAGCCATCCTCGCGTTCCACGGTCACACGAACGCGTTGCGGGTCGGCAGCCAAACAGGCTGAAGCCAATGCCAACAAGGCGAAACTGGTTCGTAACGCCGGCATCAATTGTGCTTGAGCGCCACGTCCACCACCAGGCGCGCATCCGGCGCCGTGCTGGGATTCACAACATACGCAGCGTTTTCGATTTTCCCGTCCGCCGACGTAGAGTCGACTTTTTCGAACACCAGATCGCGCGAGGCCATCTGAGACCGAAGTTTGGATACCACATCGTCACCCAGGGACGCCTGGGCCACTAGCGATCGGCTTCCATCCTTGGGCCCTCCGGGTGTTCCGCCCATCGAATAGATCAGCTTGTCCAGATCCGGCTCGGGCTGCCGCGTCAGCACGATAAACAGCTTCTCGTTGCCCGCCTGCTCGTCGAATACGAACTGCCCCCGTTCGCCGGAAGGAATCTGGCGGGATTCGCCCTTGCGGACCAGATTGCTGCCGCCCGCGATTTCAGCCGACGGAAACAGCAGCTTCCACGTGCCGCTCGATCCTCGCATCACCACGTAGAGATAACCGGATGTGTTCGCGTCCACCTTCAGGCGGATGCGGTCGCCGGAGCGGAAATTCGTATCCGGATCGATTTCGTTGTACTGCCCGTTTGCATCGCGCTTCAGGACGGCGTAGCGCAATCCCAGGGGCACCGACGCAGACAGCGTGTGCGTGTCCCCGGGTTTGGCCGAGGCCTTCGTCGCCACCGATTTGGTGGGCACTCTCTTGGTGGAGGCTTTCGCCTCGGGCGCCTTCGCCTCAGGCGCCTTTGCTGGAGAAGCTACGGTCTTAGCAGGATCGGGCGGCGGGGTATAAAAAAGCTCGCGGGCTTTCAGAGCCGGCTGGTCCTGGCTCCACGCAACCCCTGACATCAGGGTCGCCGCCAAAATCGTGAGGGTTAGCGAATATTTCATAGCGCCTCTTACTATCATCGCCTGCCGTCGCATGCGGCGGCATAAGGGATTTGCCTTAGAGAGAGTTTGGCCCTGGCCAGCATTCCCCTGTCAGTAGGTTCCGCGCGGAAGGAGACCAGGCAGGCTCAGAATACGACACAATAGGACATGGGACACCGTATTGGCATTCTCACCGGCGGGGGCGACGTTCCGGGGCTGAATTCCGTGATCAAGGAAGTAGTCTACCGGGGCACGGAAAACCGCTGCGAAATTGTAGGCATCCGGCGCGGCTGGGAAGGCCTTACCCACCTGAATCCGGACGATCCGGCGACCAAAAAGCACTACATCATGCCGCTTAACCGCGCCAATACTCGCACCATCGACCGGTTTGGCGGCACCATGCTGCACTCCAGCCGCACCAACCCGGCGAAGATGAAAGCGCTGCCGCCGTTCTTATCGGCGGACAACTTCCCCCAGACGAACGACCGTTGGGATCTCACTTCCCACGTCCTCCAAAACATCGAGTGGCTCAAGCTGGATTACCTGATTGCGATCGGCGGTGACGACACGCTCAGCTACGCGTCCAAGCTCGACCAGCACGGGGTGAAAGTCATCGCGATCCCCAAGACCATGGACAACGATGTCCGGAATACCGAGTACTGCATCGGCTTTTCGACAGCGATCACGCGCGCCATGGACGCGATCCAGCGTCAGCGGACCACCGTGGGCTCGCACGAACGCGTCGGCATCTTCCGCGTCTTCGGCCGCGATGCCGGATATACGTCTCTCTACACCGCCTACGTCACCTCCATCCGCTGTTGCATTCCGGAGTTCGTCGTGAATCTGGACAAGCTGATCGACTTGCTCATGGTCGAGAAGCGTAATACCGAGAGCAACTACGTTCTGGTGGTGCTTTCCGAAGGCGCGAAATGGGAAGGCTACACGGTACAGGAATACGGCGAGCCGGATGCTTTCGGGCATCGCAAGAAAGCCAGCATCGGCGAGGCGCTCAGCACCGAAATCAGCCGGCGGACAGGCGAGGAGAGCATCGTCAGCGATCTGACCTACGATCTACGCAGCGGCGATCCCGATTTCGTCGATAAGCTCATCGCAGCGAACTTCGGAAATCTTGCCATGGACGCCGTGCTGGCCGGCAAAAGCGGCGTGATGGCGGCTTTGGTGGAGGGCTCTTACGCGCTGGCGCCCATTCCCGATCCCGCGCTCGGTCCCCGCAAAGTGGATATCGCCACCATGTACAATGCGGATCGCTACCGGCCCAACTACGCCAACAAACTCGGGCTGCCGATTTTCCTGACGCGCGCATAAAATGAGCTTGCTCGATCGATTGTGGCCCCGCCGTCCACCGCTACGCAGCGCCGATCCCGCAGCCATCCGGGCCTTCTTCAATGAAGCCGCCGCGGACGAAGAGCACTATCCTTCGACCATTGATCCGCGCATCCTGCACGTGAAGATCGTCCTTGAGCATCTGGGCGATCTCGATGGCAAGCGTGTGGCTGACGTCGGCTGCGGCAAGGGCCGCTTTGCGCGGATCGTGAAGGAACGCAACCCTGGCGCCACTGTGGTCGCGCTGGACCTGGCGGAGGCCATGCTCAAACCGATTCCCGCCGAGATCGAGCGCGTGGCCGCCAGCATGACGGCTTTGCCGCTGGCCACCGAAGCCTTCGATGGCGCCTACGCGACCGAATCGCTGGAACATGCCATCGACATTCCAGCCGCCGTGGCGGAGCTCGCCAGGATCGTCAAGCCCGGCGGGCGAATCGTGATTATCGATAAGAATGCCGAAGCCTGGGGCCGCCTGAAGACGCCTGAGTGGGAACGATGGTTCGGGCGCAAAGAGTTGGAGAAGCTGCTAGGCCGGCACTGCCGCGAAGTCACCAGCCGGCCGCTTTCGTATTGGGAAGACGTGGAACCGGACGGATTGTTCCTGGCCTGGCTCGCCGTTAAATAAAGTGCCGAAATAGCTACTTAAACATCTTGAACAACCCGCCCAGAGGATCGTAGAACTCATCCACGACGCGCTCTTTGAGCGGAATAATCGCGTTGTCGGTGATCTTGATCTCTTCCGGACAAACCTTGGTGCAGCACTTGGTGATATTGCAGTACCCGATGTTGTAATCGTCCTTCAGAGCTTTTAACCGATTGCCCGTATCCAGGGGATTCATCTCCAGCTGCGCTGTGTGGATCAGAAATCGCGGACCGATGAACTTGTCATGCAGGTTGTGGTCGCGCAAGACGTGGCACACATCCTGACACAAGAAGCATTCGATGCACTTGCGGAATTCCTGGGGACGATCCACGTCGGCCTGCTGCACTCGCCAAGTCCCATCCGGAGCGTCGGGCTTGCGCGGCGTGAACTTCTGGATCTTCTTCTTTACTTCGTAGTTCCAGGAGACGTCGGTAACCAGATCCTTGACGTGCGGAAACGTCTTCATCGGCTCCACGGTGACAGGCTGCGTCAGATCGAGCTGATTCAGCCGCGTCATGCACATCAGGCGAGGCTTCCCGTTGATCTCGGCCGAGCACGATCCGCACTTGCCCGCCTTGCAATTCCAACGCACCGCCATGTCGTTGGCCTGCGCCGCCTGGATGCGATGCACTACGTCCAGCACCACCATGCCCGCCTCGTACTCGGTGGTGTAATCGACGAACTTCCCTGCGCCTCTTTCGCCGCGCCAGATTTGGAACGTTGCGGAAGCCATTACTTTTGCTCCTCGATGCATTTCTTCATCTCATCGGTCAGCGGGCACACTGGCATCCGTTCGATCTTAGGCTTTCCGTCCGGCCCTTTGGTGATCCTCAGGTTGTATTTGCCCCACTCCTCGCTCTTCTCCGGATAGTCTTCGCGGAAGTGAGCGCCACGGCTCTCCTTGCGCTCCATGCCCGCGAGCGCCACGATCTCGGAAATGGCCAGCAGATTATCCAGATCGAGCGCGGTGTGCCAGCCGGTGTTGTACTCGCGATTCCCGCCGACGCCGGCGCGGGCCGCGCGAGCCTGCAATTTCGGGATCTCCGACAGCGCCTGCTGCATCTCCGGCTCCACGCGCACGATGCCCACCAGCTTCTGCATCATCTCCTGCAATTCGTGCTGGACCGCGAACGGATTCTCACCCGTGGCGCCGCGCTCGAAAGGCTCGACAGCGCGCTTGGCGGAAGCTTCCACCTCGGATGGGTTGATCTTCCCGGCCGCGTGTTCCTTAGCGAACCTGGCTGCATATTCACCGGCGCGCTGGCCGAACACCAGCAGGTCCGAGAGCGAATTGCCACCCAGGCGATTCGCCCCATGCAATCCAGACGCGCATTCGCCGGCTGCGAACAACCCGGGAACCGCCGACATCTGCGTATCGCCATCCACCTGGATCCCGCCCATCATGTAATGCGTGGTGGGGCCGATTTCCATCGGCTCCTTCGTGATGTCCAGATCGGCAAGCTGCTTGAACTGGTGATACATGCTGGGCAGTTTCTTCTTGATGTGCTCAACGGAGTTCGGAAGCTTCTCTTTGATCCAGGCGATATCCAGGAACACGCCGCCGTGCGGGCTGCCCCGCCCCGCCTTCACTTCTCGATTGATGCAGCGGGCCACGTGGTCGCGCGTCAGCAGCTCCGGAGGACGCCGCGCCGTCTTGTCCCCCTGCGTGTAGCGCCAGCCTTCTTCCGGCGTGTCGGCGGTCTGGCTCCGGTAGTTTTCCGGAATATCGTCGAACATAAACCGCTTGCCTTCTTTGTTGCGCAGCACGCCGCCTTCGCCGCGAACGCCCTCAGTCACCAGAATCCCCTTGACGCTGGGCGGCCAGACCATACCCGTCGGGTGGAACTGGATAAACTCCATATCGAGCAGCGCCGCGCCCGCGTGATACGCCAGGGCCAGGCCGTCCGCGGTGTACTCCCAGCTATTGCTGGTTACCTGGAACGCGCGCCCGATCCCCCCGGTGGCCAAAACGACGGCTTTCGCATGAAACAGGTGGAACCTACCTCGTTCACGGTCGTAGCCGAACGCACCCACGCAGCGCTCGCCATCCATGAGCAGCGTGAGGATAGTGTGCTCGGCGTGCACCTCAATGCCCTGATGAATACCGTGATCCTGCAGCGTACGGATCATCTCGAGCCCGGTGCGGTCGCCCACGTGCGCCAGACGCGGATAACGGTGTCCACCGAAATTGCGCTGAAGAATCTTGCCGTCCTTGGTGCGGTCGAAGATCGCGCCCCAGGCCTCGAGCTCTCTGACGCGCGCCGGAGCTTCCTGGGCGTGCAGCTCCGCCATGCGGCAGTTATTCAGGTACTGACCACCGCGCATGGTGTCGGCGAAATGGACGCGCCAATTGTCACGATCATCCACGTTGCCCATAGCCGCGGCCATGCCGCCTTCCGCCATCACCGTGTGCGCCTTGCCCAGCAGCGATTTGGTGACCACGCCAGTCTTAGCGCCCGCGGCCGACGATTCGATGGCCGCGCGCAATCCCGCCCCACCCGCGCCGATTACCAGGACGTCGTATTCGTGAACCGGATAGTCCGCCACTTAGAGGATCCTCCAATCCGTCCAGACGCCCATCGCGCACAGGCGGATGTACAGATCCACAAAACCCACGTAGTACATGCTGATCCATGCCCACAGCATGTGTTTTCGATTCAATCCGGAAACGCAGTCGTAGCAGGATTTCCGCATCGGGCTGGTGGACAGCACGTCTTTGCGCCCACCAATCAGATGTCGAAGAGAATGGCACCCAAATGTGTACAGGCCGAGCAGGATCGGATTCAGGATCAGGACCAGCGATCCCACTCCGATACCGAACTGGGTGCGGCGACCGGCGGGGCCGTCGAACCACAGTCCATTCCAGGCGTCGTAGGTCAGGATGAAAATGAAGAGGATCGCGAAGTACAGGAAATAGCGGTGTGCGTTCTGAATCAGGAGCGGCCACTTGCGCTCGCCCCAATACGTCTTGCGCGGCTCGCCCACGGCGCAGGACGGCGGATCGGCCCACCAGCCTTTGTAGTAGGCGCCGCGATAGTAATAGCAGGTGAAGCGGAAACCCAGCGGCGCCCACAGAATCAGCATTGTTCCGAAGAACGGCGCAAAGGACGGCCACCATGTGGGAGCGTTGGTTGTCAGCAACGGCGAGAACATCGGCGAAAGATAGCCGGTGCCGGGGACTTCGTAGCACGGCTGTCCTCCACAGTTGTAGTTGATGATCGCGTAATTCGCGTAAACGATGAATATCGCGTAGCCGACGAAAATCAGAAGCGGCTCAATCCACCATTTATCTTTACGATGAGTCTGACCAAACTTGGCGGTGCCGAAGCTGCCGCCTTTTAGCGGAACGTCAATCGAGGACATTCTGTCTCCGGGAATACTTCAGGAAATTTTAGGATAGCGCCCTGGGCCGGCATTTCTCAACCTGTTAACCTGCAAAACATGCCTCGGACGAAGATTCGGTGCTGGTGGGCGAACGGTGATGATCCGTTATACGCGGCCTATCACGATGAAGAATGGGGAGTTCCGCTCCATGACGACCGTAAATTGTTCGAGATGCTGCTGCTCGAAGGATTTCAGGCTGGCCTGAGTTGGATCACTATTCTGCGGAAACGCGAGAACTTTCGCAAAGCGTTCCGAGACTTCGACCCCGAAGTCATCGTCGGTTTCAAGCAGCGCGATCTCGAGCGGCTGATGCAGGACGCGGGAATCGTTCGCAACCGGCTCAAGATTGAAGGGTCGGTCCTAAACGCCCGGGCGTTCCTTGCAGCGCAAAAGGAATTCGGATCGTTCGACGCCTTCATCTGGCAGTTCACCGGCGGCAAGACTCTGCGCAATCCCGCCGGCTTGACGCGCGACCAAATCGCCGCCAGGACTGCGGAATCGGACCGCATGTCGAAGGAACTCGTCCGGCGCGGCTTCAAATTCGTCGGCTCGACGATCTGTTACGCGTTCATGCAGGCCGTTGGCATGGTGGACGACCACGTCGAAGGCTGCTGGAAATACAAGAAGCGCTAACGGCGACGGAGTAGCGCGATCGTTTCCAGGTGATAGGTCTGGGGGAACAGATCCACCATCGTCAAAGACTCTATCTCGTAAGAGGAAAGCCCCGCCAGGTCGCGCGCCAGCGTCGCTGGATCGCAGGAAACAATGGTCACCCGTGGCGGCGCGAGCCGTTGCAAGTGCCCGACCACGTCCTTGCCCAAGCCCGCACGAGGCGGATCGGCCAGAACGAACTCGGGCGCGGCTTGTAGGCGCTCCAGATAATCTTCCACCCGGGCTTGTTCCACCTTGACGGCGAGCTCGGCACGGGACGCGTTAAACTCCAGATCGTGCGCGGCGCTCGATCCAGTCTCTACCGCGGTGACGGAGCGGAATCGGCGCGCCATGGGCAAGGCGAACAATCCAACCCCCGCGTAGAGATCCAGTGCCGATTCCCCGCCCTGCGCGGGGATTCCCGCCTCCACTAATTTCTCCACAAGAAACCGGTTCACCTGGAAAAACGATCGCGAACTCACCCGGAACGCGCCGAATGCGGTCTGGTAATCGATCGCCTGCTTCGACTCGCACCATTCGTAGAATCGTCGGGCGACGGCGTGCTCCGATTCGATCACGTTGATCTGGACGTCGCTTTCGTTGGTGAAGATCTCGACCGCTTGGACGAAGCGCGGGAAGCGCGGGTCGCTGAGTCTTCCGCGCATCTCGGCCAAAGCTTGATTCAGCCGTGGCGAGGAAACCGGACACTCGCCTTCGACGGGAACCAGTTCATGGGAACGCGCGGCCAGGTAACCGATTTTGCCTTTCGCGATATGGAATTGCGCCCGATTGCGGTACCCCAGCGGCGGTCCGCTGATCACGTCTATCTCGCCTTCGAACTTGATCTTGCCGACCCGCTGCAACTGCTCGCGCAGGATCTCGACCTTGCGGGCAAGCTGGTATTCGTAGGGAGCGTGCTGATAGTGGCAGCCGCCGCAGATCGTAAACAGTGGACATGTAGGTGTTACTCGTTCAGCCGCGGGCGTGAGCACCTCCACTAACGAGGCATGTACGTCCTTACCAAAATCGATCCGAACGGTTTCGGTGGGTAGAACGGATGGCACGAGCACAACCCTACCGTCAATTCGGGCCAGGCCTTCGCCGCCGTACACCCACTTGTCGATTTGCACATCATGATGAGACATCGTTTACGATAGGAATTCCCAACCACACATGAAGAGAGTTCTATCCGGCATCCAGCCTACAGGCAGTCCGCACATCGGGAATTATCTGGGCGCGCTGAAGAACTGGGCCAAGATTCAGTATGACTACGATAGCATCTACGTCATCGTAGACCTGCACGCCATCACGGTCTATCAGGATCCGAAGGAGCTGAACGCCAAGATTCAGCAGTTGGCGGGCATTCTCCTGGCCATCGGAATCGACAGGAAATCGCTGGTGCTTCAATCCAGGGTCCCGGAGCATGCCGAACTGGCATGGCTGCTTACCTGCGTGACTCCGGTCGGCTGGCTGGAACGGATGACGCAATACAAAGCGAAGTCCAAGGCTCAAGAGACCATTAGCGACGGCCTGTTGCAGTATCCCGTGCTGATGGCGGCCGATATTCTCCTCTACCAGGCAGATGTCGTCCCGGTCGGCGACGACCAGAGGCAGCACGTCGAGCTGACCCGCGACATCGCACAGCGCTTCAACTCGCTCTATCCCGAGCATGGCGAGACCTTCACCATGCCCGCCACTCACTTGCCCACAGTCGGCGCGCGGGTCATGGGCCTGGACGATCCCGAAAAAAAGATGAGCAAGTCCGAGCCCGGCGCCGGCCATGCTATCGGCTTGCTGGACGAACCGGCGGCGATTCGCAAAAAGATCATGCGGGCCACCACCGACTCCAAACCCGGCGTCGATTTCGACGATCCGGGCGCCGGCGTCCGCAACCTGCTCGCGATTTACCAGGCGTTCACGGAATCCACCAACGACGACATGCGGGCGCGCTTCGCCGGCATGCGCTACGGCGATTTGAAAAAAAGTGTCGCCGAGGCCGTGATCGCGGGACTACAACCCATCCAGCAACGCTACCGCGAGATCACGCCGGAGGAGATCACGGAAGCCCTCCGCTTGGGTTCGGAAAACGCCCGGCGAATCGCCGATAGCACTCTGAAGAAGGTGAAACGCGCGATGGGCCTATTTACGTTCGATTAAGCTCTATCGCCCGAACCAGCGCTTTCGAACCGCCCGCAGCTTGTCCGTCCAGCTCACCGTCTTCAATACCTGGGTCTCTTCGAAGCTGCCCGTACTGCGAACCTCAGGTATCACCGGCGGCTCCGGACGGGGTTCCTTCGAAACCAGCTTCACGCGATATCCGCTGAAGGCGTAGGTCTTCTTGTAAACCTGCCCGTCTTTATCCTGGAGGACCACGGAGAAAGCGGCATCCTCCCCCGACTGCGGTTGCGCCTCTATCGGATACCAGCCCCGGACATTGCGTTCGATATACGCCGTCTCGTAGCGGCTCCGCTTGATGCTCCAGACGAATACGCGAAAACTGTCGAAGTCCGTGCCCTGGGAACCCGCGGACGTCGTCGTCCACAGCCAATTGTCCTTGTCCGTGTTGCCGACCTTCCCCAGTGACAAATATCCCGTGATGACGTGTCCTTCGGCGTATTGCGCCACTTCATCGGGAATCGACATCGAAATCTGACGCGCCAGCGCCCAGCCGGCTTTGCCGTCGTGGGTGCGCACCAGATACCAGTCGTCCATGGGCACGGGCTTAGCCGGCTCAGCTGCTATTTGCTCTCCGCCGAGTTCCGCCGCATGCGGACGCGATAGTTCCACCCAGTTGGCGGGCAGTGCGGGAGCGGGGGGCGGAGGCGGCGGAGGAGTCCCTTTATCCTGCTTGGCCGGTTTCTCCCGCTTATCTGAAGATGCATTCTTGCCAGCCTTGCGTTTGGTTTTAACAGCCGCCGCGGCAGGCATCACGGCATTCCGCGGCGAGACCCGATGCAGCAGCACCTCCACCGTTCCTCCTTCGGGAATTTGGGTGAAGCTGGGCGCTTGCCGGCTGGGAGCGGTATGAACGTTCAAAGCGTCGTAGGTCGTACCCCGGCCCTGCGCGGGAAGCTTCGCGGCGAATGCGGCGAGGGCATCCAGATCGCTCACCTGCTGCTGGCTCAGCAGGTAATTAGCGTCCGTCCAGCCCTCCAGACCCTTGGCCGTGCGCACGCGGACGAACCTGCGCCGCAGCTCCAAGACCTCCAGCCGTTCCCCATGCTGAAGAGTGACCACTACGGTAGCCCTGGGACCCAGATCCGCGCGAAGATTTACCGCGGTTGGACCGGCGTATGCGATTCCCACTACAGGCGCCCGCTGGTTGGAGGGCCCGGTGGAAGGCGATGATCCGCACGAAATGAGCAGCAGCGCCGCCGCGGTCACAGTGGTCAGCCCGAGGATCAACCGATACCGAGTTCGTCGACTTGCTCGAGCGGTGTTCCGCACTGGCGGCAGATGGTCGAAAGACAGTCGCCGCAGGTGAGCGGATCTTTCACTTCCCGCTGACACCGGGGGCAATAGAGCTCTCCACTTACGGTTTGGCGGGGCGCTTCGGCCGCGTCCCTCGTCATTGGTTTCCGGCAGCCGTAGCATTGGAAGGAGCAGAGGTCGCAGCGTTCGCGACAATCGCGGCGCGCGCTTGCAGGAAAATGTCATACTGGCTCATCACGTCACGGAACACAGCATCGCCCAGCATCCGGTAGCCAGGACCGGTGAAGTGCACATGATCGGCCTGCGCCATGCCGGCGGCCACCCATTTCAACATCGAACCTTTGCCGCCCATCTTGGCCCGCAGATCCCAGAACGCGCAGCCGTTGGCCAGCGCGGCTTCCCTCTGCGCCTCGGCGATCACATCGATCTTATCCATGGTTTCCCAGTGTGTCTGCCTGCCGGCTTTGCGGACCTTTTGCGTGCGGTCCGGCGGACCCACCACCAGAATTGTGGCCGTCGGCGCATCCATCCTGAACCGTTGAATTAGCCGCGAATACATGTCGCGGTAGCTCTCAAGCGTCCAGTCCTTGCGCCCGGCTTCGTTGGTCCCATACGCCAGGACGATCAGCGCCGGGTTGCGCCGCTCGATGTTGGACCGCAGGGTTTCATCGTTCCAGCCCAGAATGATGGAGGCCTCCGCGCCGTTGATGCCCAGCTCTTCGTAGGTCACCCCGGTGGTGTTCTCGGCCACCCATCCGAACAATCGCACCGGCCCCCGGTCGAGCGTTTCCGCTTCCACGCGATGCATGCCCGGAATCGCTTCCAGGCGGTAATATCCCGGCCCGGCGTCTCCGTCCGTTGAAATCTGCTCCAGGGGAGTCCCGTTGTCGTAAATCTGAAGGGTGCCGCCGCCGGGCTGCTGGTAATAGAACAACTCAAATTCGGCCGCGTTGGCGTCCAGGTAGACCGCTTCGTGCGCGCTGGCCGTGGACAAGCTGACGCCGCCTAAACCGTAAACGCCGTCGCCTGTGCGGCCCACCAGCCCGTCGGTGTGCCATCCGCGCGTCGAACCCGACCGCACATCCATCCGCCGATAGCTGTTATAGGGACGCCCGGCCAGCGAGAATCCGCTGCCACCGTCGCCGAATTTTTCTTGAAAACGTGTGCGCAGGTCGCCGGTCCACTCGTCGGCGGCCGTATGCGAATCGCCGTAGTGCAGGATGCGAACCGGTCCCGCCACCTCGCCGCGCTGATGGCGATACAGCTGCTCGAAGAAAGGAATCAGCGCCGCGGCGTTCTCGACCGGAATATCCGCCCCGTCAGCCACGTTCTGGTAGACGAAATCGTGAGCCTCGGCCCGGATCTTAGCGGGAACCGGTGCGGCTTTCACGGTTCGGGATCGGACCGCCGTCTGCTTGGTTTTCGACTTTGCTTTCTTGGCGGGGGGCTTGCGGCTGCTGGCTACGTACTTCTTCTTGGCCGAAATCTTCCTGGAGGTCGGCTTTTTCGCGGGCTGTACGGCAATCGCCACAGCCGTGGCGATCATCATGGCGAGCCAGAATTGGATAACGCGCTTCACTTCTTCTTGCTGCCTTCCGGGCTCTTCGCCCCGCCTTCTCTGCTATTTAATTGTCGCAGCTTATATTCGTTATAGCCATCCCGCAGGGCTTCGTACAACAGACTCCCCACGATCTTGGCTCCCGCCGGCATGGGATGGATATAATCCGCGCCCACCAGCCGGGGTTCCGCGGCGTACCAGCGCGCCATAGTCCCGTCCCCGCCCATAGCCTGGAACGTGTTGAAAAACGCCACTCCCGTTTCTTCGGCCACCTTGGCCTCGATCTTTACCAGCCGGGGCATCGCCGCGATCGTCTCGATCTCCCCGCGATCGTTGCGTTGGCCGCGATCCATGGGGCTCATCAGCAGGATAGACGTGTCGGGGAGGGCCGCCTGGAGCCGCTTCACCACCAGCTTCATTTCGGCGCCCCAGGTGGAATCGACAAATTTGGGGAAGCCGCTTTCGTTGGTGCCGTACGCCAGCACCACCAGGTCCGGCTTGTAGTGATGCAGCTGAGCCGCCCAGTGCGCTCCATTGAAGGCGTGGCCGAGCAGCGTGATGTTCGCCCCGTTGACACCCAGGCTGCTGTACAGCACCCCCGGCCGGCTCTTGCTAAACTCCACGCCGTACAGCCGGACCACGCCGCTCTGCACGCGCAACGTGAACTTCTTGGAGCCGGGAGGCAAGTCAAACGACGCCCAGGCCGGCTGCGGCTTTTCTCCCGATGTTTCAGCCGCTGTCTCCACTCTTCCGATCTCGTTCCCGTCGGCGTCAAAGGAAAAGGCTCCCCCGCCGGGCTGCTGCAAAAACGCCACCTCCGCGGTGCGCTGCTGATCCTTGACCGTGAAGCTGGCTGTGGCTCCGGGGGAACCCTGAAAGCTCGCGCCGCCCAGCCCATGGAGTCCGTCTTTGATCTGCGTGTCGCCGGCCACGTCGATGGTCCACTTCGACGAATCCATCTGGACGCCGCGATGAAAATACCAGGCCCACGGTTTCGCGATCAGCACAAAGCCCGCGCCGCCATCGCCAAACTGCTTCTGAAACAGCGCGCGCGCATCGGCGGTGATCAGATCGCCGGTGGTGGGCGAATCGCCGTAATGCAGCACCCGTACCGCTCCGCCGTGAAGCAGTGCTTGATAGAAGTGATCCAGAGTTTTATGCGCATCCAGCAGGTTCTGGGGTGGGGAAGCTTCCAGGCGGCGCGCTCGAATTGCGCCCGTTTCTATCTCCGCTGGCTTGGGAACCGGCAGATCCCACACCAGAGGAATGTCGCGGGGATCCAGAGATGCGTAATCCTTAAGCGCCGGGACCACGCGCGGCAGCAGAATCAGCACCGCGAACGTCGCCACCGCCAGTATCGTCTTACGCATTAGAACCTGGTGTAGATGAACGGAGCAGCCCCGGTCTGGGCCACATATTGCAGCCCGATCACCAGCGCCGCCATGGCCGCCGCCTGCGCGTAGAACGGCGCACTCACGTACAAGTTAACGCTAAAGTCGTAGCACTTTTTCGGCAGATAGTGAGCCCCCACTGCGATGGCCAGGATCACCCACAGACCCGTGGAAACGTTGGCGAAGGAAACCGTTCCCGAAGCGATCCTCGCCAGAATCGACCCGGCCGTCTCGATATTCGGCGCGCGGAAAAAGATCCAGGCGAATGCGACGTAGTGGACGGTGAGCACGATGCTCGCGATGCGCCACCAGCCCGTGGCCGGCTTGGTTCCCGTGCGCGTCTGCCACAACCGGACTGTCACCAGGCCGACGCCGTGAATCACGCCCCAGATCACGAAATTCCAGCTCTGCCCATGCCACAGGCCCCCGAGCACCATGGTGATCAGCAGATTCATGTAGGTAAAAATCTTCCATTTCGACCGCAGCCCCGGCAGTGAGAAGTACAGATAGTCGCGCAGCCAGTTGGAGAACGTAATGTGCCAGCGGCGCCAGAAATCGGCGATGTTATGCGCCGCATAGGGCATGTTGAAGTTCTGCGGAAGCTTGATTCCCAGCAGTAGCGCCGACCCGATGGCAATATCGGTGTAGCCGGAAAAATCGTAGAACAATTGCAGCGTGTAGGAATATACGGCGATCAGGTTCTCGGCGCCGGTATATAGATTGGGAAAATCAAACACGCGATTGACCAGATTCCCAGCCAGGTAATCGGCGATCATCAGCTTCTTGATCAGCCCCAGTCCGATCAGGAACAGCGCGCGCCCACCTTGAGCCGCTTCTAGCGGCTTGCGTTTTTCCAATTGATCCAGGAGAACCGAGACGCGCGTGATCGGCCCGGCGAGGATGGTCGGGAAAAATGACACGGCCGCCAGGTGCGCCAGGTAGCTTGGAGTCGCCTTGGCATCGCGCCGGTACAGGTCAATTGTATATGTCAGCGCCTGGAAGGCATAGAAGGAGAGCGTGATCGAGAGCTTCCAGTCGCGGGCGAACGCAATTAGCCCGATGTTCAGGGCGATGCTGGCCGTCACCAGTATTCGCCGCAGCACGCGGTTCGGCGTGCCGGCCAGGCCCAGGCCGATGAAATAATCGCAGGTCGAGGCCAGTGGAATAATCGCCAGGTAGCGCAGGTCCCAGCGGGCATAGAAGAAATAGTTAGCGAATAAAAGCACACTAAGGGCCAGTGCCCTAACGCGTGAGACGGACCAGTACAAGATGAAGATACCGACCAGGAATACGAAGTACGTCGAAGTGGAGAGCAGCAAGTTCTAGGATACGGATTCCGATACAATCTTCACAATGGGGAGGTACGGGATATGCGTATCGTGATTTTGGTCCTGCTTATGGGTGTAGTGGGTCAGGCTCAGTGGCTGAACTATCGCGATCCTGGCGCGCCTAGAACCAGGGACGGTAAGCCGAACTTAACCGCGCCCGCGCCGCGCGCCGCCAATGGCAAGCCGGACCTGTCCGGCGTCTGGCAGGGGGAGGGCGCCCCCATCAGCGAACTCATGAAAATGTTGCCGGAAGGAACCAACGGATTGGGCGAAGATCCCCCGCCGCTGTCCTTTTTCAACATCCTGGCCGGCTACAAACCCGAGGAATCCCCGCTGCGTCCAGAACTGAGGGCTGAGTACGAGAAGCGAGCCGCAGTGGCTCTCACGACGCCGCCTCCAGCCCTTTGCGCCCCGCCGGTGGTACCCTTGGTGGATTCGTTACCGGCGCCGTTCAAAATTGTCCAGACGCCCAAGCTTACCCTGATGCTGTACGAGTCGGACACAGTCTTCCGCCAGATTTTTACCGACGGCCGGAAGCATCCCGATGATCCACAGCCGAGCTGGCTTGGATATTCCGTCGGAAAGTGGCAGGGCGATTCCCTGGTGGTGGAAACGGTTGGCTTGATTCCGTTCGGCCCACTCGACATCTTCGGCCATCCGCACAGCGAAGCGATGCGCATCACCGAACAGTTTCACCGTCGGGATTTCGGTCATATGGACGTCCAGGTCACCATCGACGATCCCAAGACCTACACGAAACCGTTCACCTACAAAATCGGCATGAACCTGCTGCCGGACACCGACTTGATCGAGAACTTCTGCGTGGAACACGAGAAGGATGCCGCGCACATGAAGGGGTAAGGCTGGCGGTCTTGTTTACCCGAAAGCGGGCCGCCTGTCATTTAACAGCGTACGCCTTACTGAACTTATTCCTCGGATTGGTCACCGTAAACGATCCGTCCGCCAGTGCGCCAACCTTCAGGTATCTGCCCTGATCGTTCGCGTCCACGTTGGCAATGAATGTGTCCGGCACATTCGTGTCCTTGCCGCCGGCCAGCGCGAAATGCAGCTGCCACAGGTCCTCTAACCCCGGCGATGCCATCACGTTTTTCCACCCCGCGGGATCCCCGCCTTTGCCCGGACCGTTGTTCATGATCGCAACCCGCGGGGTCATTCCCCAAATTGCCTTCGGCGATTCGCCCCCATGGTGAGTTGTCAGGTACAGGTCGATCTTGCCGACGTGGTTCTCCGGGCACAGCAGCGCGAGTTCTTTATTCCACGTCAGATCTCCCAGGTCGGCGAATCGGAATTTGCCGAACCGAATCACCACACCCACCGACTGCGAATTCTCACCCGTCTCGTCCGCGGACTGTCGCTCGGTGATGCCCGCGCAGTTGGGATTGGGTTCGCCCTGGCCCCCGATCGTCTTCCCGGCCGCGGTAACCACCGTCACATCCAGATCCTTGATGGGGATCTTGTCGCCCGCCGCCACAACCCTGTGCTGGCCTTTAGCTAGCGCCGCGACGTAAGGAGCGGGATACTCATGTGTCTCGATGCTGGGGCCGTGATCCAGGAAGGTTACCACCTGGAACCGGTCCAAAAGGTTCGCGACCCCACCCACGTGATCGTCGTGAAAATGTGTGATCAACAGAGTATCGATCTTCTTGACCCCGGCATCCTTGGCCGCCGTCGCAATCCGTACCGTATCGCGTCCCCCAAATCCCGTGTATCCGGTATCGATCAGCAGCGACTGGCCCGAAGGCGCCACCGCCAGCGTCGCCTGCCCGCCCTCCACGTCGATGAAGTACAGGTCCAACGTCTTGGCGCCCTGGACCGCGCCCGTCCAAGCCAGTAAGAGAAACAAGCATGTTGTGGGAACCGGTCGCATACCGTTATCGTAGCTACTTAGAGATCTGCATAAAGAAGACATGCCTTACTGCGTACAGTGCGGACAAACGGTTGGCAGCTCGGACAAGTTCTGCGCGAAATGCGGCACGCCGCAGTCCGGCGCGTCCGCAAGCTCTTCCGGGCCCGGACGGGTCCACGATTTCTGGACCAATATCTCGCAGCGCAACGCCGCCCTGCTGTGCTACATCCCCTGGGTGGGATGGATCGCCGCCATCGCCGTGCTGGCCAGCGACCGTTTCCGCGCGGAAAAGCGCCTCCGCTTTCACGCTTTCCAGGGCTTGTATCTGTTCGCGGCCTGGCTGATGGTCGAATGGGTCTTTACGCCCATGCTGGCCATTCCCGTCTCTACCGTCGGATTCCCCTTCTCCCGCACCGTTTCGCAGCTCCTGCACCTGGTCATCGTCGGCGCATGGATCTTCATGCTGATGAAGGTCAGCCATGACCAGGACTACCGTCTGCCGCTCATCGGCGACCTGGCGGACCGGTCTGTCAGCGAACAACGTCCCTGAAGTGGGCCAGGTTTCGAACTTGAGCGCCGATTTCCGATCGACGCAGTCCTGGCATGGCATACTGAAAATATCCAATGTCCGAAACTCCGGTCGGAATTGTCGGTTTTAGCGGCTACAGCGGCGCCGAGCTCGTTTCCCTGCTGTCGAGGCATCCCCACGTTGAGCCGGTGCTGCTGGAGCACCGCGAGGGCGGTGATCGTCCCCGGCCTTTAGGTTATGAAGGCCCGCGCCGGCTGCCATGCTCCGCCGATTCGATTCGTTCCGCCGGCTTGGCGGCCGTTTTTCTGGCCACGCCTCCTGAAGTGTCCATGGATCTCGCCGGTCCGATGCTCGACGCGGGAGCCAAGATTATCGACCTGAGCGGGGCATTCCGGCTGGGTACCGCGGAGAACTACCAGCGCTGGTACAAGCAGCCTCACACGCGGCCGGAACTCCTGGCGGAGGCTGTCTACGGATTGCCCGAGTTCTGCCGCAGCCGCATAGCCGCGGCGCGCCTGGTCTCGAACCCCGGCTGCTACCCCACCGCCGCCAATCTGGCGATAAAACCGCTGATCGAAGCCGGCGCGATTGCCCGGGAATTTGGTATCGTGTGCGATGCCAAAAGCGGCGTTAGCGGCGCCGGACGCAAAGCTTCGCTCAAAACCAGTTTCTGCGAAGTCACCGAGAATTTTTCGGCTTATTCGATACTCGACCATCGCCATGTCCCCGAAGTTCTGCGAACTTCCGGCCTCGATGAGAACGAATTCAGCTTCACCGCCCAATTGATCCCGATCCACCGGGGCATACTCGAAACCATCTACTTCCGGGCCTCCGACACTATCGCTTCGGCGGAGGATCTAATGGAAATCTATCGCAGCCGTTACGCTGCGGAGCATTTTGTGCGCATCTATGCTTCCGGTCAGGTTCCTGACCTGCAGGCCGTCGCGCATACCAATTTCTGCGATATCGGCTTCAAGTACGACCACCAGACACGACGCGCCGTAGTGGTCTCCGTGATCGACAATCTGGGAAAAGGCGCCGCCGGGCAGGCCATCCAGAATATGAACCTGGCGCTAGGGTACGTGGAAACCGCCGGACTCCTTTAACGTGAAGCCTCGTAAGCTGCTGATCAAGCTGGGCGGCACGCTGCTGGACGCGCCCGAATCCCGTCTGCGCCTAGCCCGCGAAATAGCGGCAGCGGCCGCCGAGCCAAACAATCGAATCGCCGTCGTTCACGGCGGCGGCAAGCAAATGACCCGCTTCCTGGCCGAGCGCGGAGTCGAAAGCCGTTTCGTAAACGGGCTGCGCGTCACGACGCCGGAAATCATCGACGCGGTGCTGAAAGTCTTCGCCGGCAGCGTCAATGCTGAGTTGGTCACCGCGTTCCGCGCGACCGGCGCGCGACCGGTGGGACTGAGTGGACTGGACGCAAGCCTAGTTGATGCCGAATTGCTCAATCCCGAGTTGGGACAGGTCGGCAAACCAGTGCATTCAGATGCCCGGTTACTAGACCTTTTGGTCGGGGCATCGTACCTTCCGGTCATAGCCTGCGTCGCTGGAGACGATTTAGGCAACGTGTATAACGTCAACGCGGATCAGATGGCGGTGGCCTGCGCGGCTTCTTTCGCTGCCGAATCCCTTGTCTTTCTGACCGATGTCGAAGGTGTTCGCGAAAAAGATGGGGTCATTTGTCCCCTTTTGACTTGCGATCACGCAATATCTCTAATAGAGGAAGGTGTCGCTACCGGCGGAATGCAAGCTAAGCTTGAAGCCGCCATGGATGCTCTTCACAAAGGCGTTCATCAGGTTCTGATCGCACCAGGCGCGCTCGCGGGCGTGCTCGGCGAGCTTCTCGCGGGGCGAACAGCGGGAACCCGCTTGATTCTTTAAACTAAATTCCACTTCGGAATCATTTAAGATTTATATACGACAAGTTTCTCTACGATTTCACTTGAGATTAATCCGGTCCACCGTACACTAGAGTTACACGTTTCTACAATGGCGCCGCGCGACCTCCATCATCGCGCGCAACACCCTGCCGTCGCGTGCGGAAAAGTCGAGGCCATTGGGGAGGTGCAGCTTTGAAGGCTCAAACCGTAGACGTCCGGGAGGCCGGGGGGCGGATTCTCTGCTGTACTATTTTTCGCCAGGGCGGACGTAAGCTTCTGGCCAAGGGCCACATCCTCAGTGAGGACGACGTACGGCTGCTGGAAAAAGAAGGCCTCGGCCAGGTCTGGGTTACTGAGCTTGAGGACGGGGAAATCGGCGAAGACGAAGCCGTTCGACAGGTGGCTACCGAGACCGGATGCGGGTCGCTCGAAATCCGTCTGGCGACGGGAGGGCGGGCCAATTTGTTCGCCACCGAAGACTGCTGCGTACTGGTGGATGAAGAATTGCTCCGCCAGATAAACTGTACTGCCAGCATCGTGATCGCCACCAGCCCGAACTTCAGCCACGCGCGCCGGGACCAGCGCATCGCCACGGTCAAGAGCGCTCCGTTTGCGGTATCGCAGGAGCAGCTCGACGGGGTGATCAACATTTTGCGGGAGCGGGGACCCATCTTGCAGGCGCGTTTCATCCGCTCCGCGGCCATCGCTGTGCTATATTCCGATCCGCTCAACGGCGAACGGGCCCGCCAGCTCTTTGAACCGGTGGTGCGGCAGCGCCTGGAGCGTTTCGGCATCGCCCCCAGCTACGCCCTGGCGCCCACTGAAGATGAGGGCTCCGTCGCGCGCGCTCTGGAGCACTTGCTACGGGCGCGTCCCACCGGCGTTCTGGTCGCATCCACCTCGGCTCCGGCCGGGCCCGACGATGTGGTCGGCAGAGCCATGACCCGCATTGGCTGCCATCTGGAGCGTTTCCTGGCTCCGGTGGAGCCCGGAAATCTGTTCCTGCTGGCCTACAAAGACGAAGTACCGATCCTTTCCGCCCCGGGCTGTTTTCGATCGGCGAAGCCCAATATCCTCGACCTGGTGCTGCCTCCGGTGCTGGCGCGTTATCGGATTTCCGGGTGGGAAATCGCCGGTTTGGGCAACGGTGGATTGCTGGCCTGACCTTTGCCTTTCAACAAGTTCCTGAAACAGCCCACAGATCAAAGTTGCGGCACTCCGGCCTCACCCGGTAGAATCAATGAGTTTGATAAGAGTTTTGGGGAGGGTGCATGTCGGTTGAGCAAAAGGTAAAGCAGATCATCGTCGAACAGCTGGGCGTGGATGAGGCGCAAGTCGATCCCACCGCCAGCTTTGTCGATGACCTCGGTGCCGATTCGCTGGATATCGTTGAGCTGGTGATGGCGTTCGAGGAAGCTTTCGACCTCGATATCCCCGACGAAGATGCCGAAAAGATCGCCACCGTGAAGGACGCGATCACTTACATTGAGTCCAAAAAGAAGTAGCCTCACGGCGGGTTCACGGAGTCCCATTGCAGCGCAGAGTTGTAGTCACCGGAGTCGGAATGCTGGCTTCGGTTGGAATCGGCACGGAGCCGGTCTGGCAGGCCATCCGGAACGGACAGAGCGGCATTGGTCCGATCACCGCCTTCGACGCCACCCAGTTCAGCTGCCGCATCGCGGGCGAGGTCAAGGGATTCGACCCGGCCAATTACATCGAGAAAAAAGAAATTAAGAAGATGGGGCGATTCACCCAGCTGGCCATCGCGGCTGCGGATTTCGCGCTCCAGAGCTCCGGGTTCAAGGTCCCCTCGGGCGATGAAGCCGAGCGTACCGGGGTCTATATCGGCAGCGGTATCGGCGGATTCGAGGTGATCGAGCGGGAACACAAAATTCTGCTCGAAAAAGGACCCAGCCGCATCTCCCCGTTTTTCATTCCGGCGACGATCGTTAACCTGGCCGCCGGCTTCGTCTCCATCCGGACCGGCGCCAAAGGGCCCAACTCGGCCACAGCGACGGCCTGCACCAGCGGAGCGCACGCCATCGGCGACTCTTTTCGGCTGATCCAGCGCGGCGATGCCGATGTGATGATTTGCGGCGGAGCCGAAGCCGCCATTACTCCCATGAGTATCGGCGGATTCGCCGCCATGCGCGCGCTTTCGCACCGCAATGATGAGCCCGAGCGGGCTTCGCGCCCCTGGGATCGCGATCGCGACGGATTCGTTGCCGGCGAAGGTTCGGGCATTCTGATCCTGGAGGAATACGAGCACGCGGTGCAGCGCGGCGCGCCGATGTTGGCCGAAATTGTCGGATATGGCATGAGCGGCGATGCGTACCATATCACCTCGCCTTCCGAAGACGGCGATGGAGGATTCCGCGTCATGCGCAACGCCCTCAGAGACGCCGGCCTGGAGCCGCACCAGATCCAATACGTCAACGCGCACGGCACCTCCACTCCCGTGGGAGACCGCATCGAAACCACCGCGCTCAAGCGCCTGTTCGGTGAACACGCCGGGAAGGTTGCAGTCAGTTCCACCAAATCCATGACCGGTCACCTGCTGGGTGGCGCCGGCGGCCTGGAGGCCGGCATAACCATCCTGGCCATCCGTGATCAGATAGCGCCGCCCACCATCAACTATGAGTGTCCCGACCCGGAATGCGATCTGGATTACGTGCCGAATCACGCCCGCCCGATGAAGATAGACCACGCGCTCTCGAATTCGTTCGGCTTCGGCGGAACCAACGGCTGCCTGATCTTCAAAAAGCTATAAATGAAAATCGCCGTAGCGATTAAGCAAGTTCCCCTTCGCGACTCTCCGCTGCGCATCAACGCCGCCGGCACCTGGATCGACGAAGATAACCTGAGCTTCGAGATCAACGAGCCGGATGCCTACGCTCTCGAAGAAGCCCTGCAATTGCGCGAGAAGCATGGCGGCGAGGTGATCGTCATCAGCGCCGGTCCGGCGCGCGTATCGCAAACCATTCGCGAAGCCTTGGCCAAGGGCGCCGACCGCGGGATACACATCGATACCGCAACGCTCGATACCCTGCAGGTTGCTCATTTGCTGGCTGCGGCTCTCAAAACAGAAGCACCGGATTTGGTGCTCACCGGCCTCCAGTCCGACGATCTCGGATACGGGCAAACCGGCGTAGTCCTGGCCGAATTGCTCGGCCTGCCGAGTTCGACCATCATCATGCAGGTCGAAATCCAGCCCGTGGATCAACCCAGCAAGGTTCGCGTCAAGCGCGAGCTCGAAGACGGCTGGTTCCAGCACATCGAGATGCCTCTGCCCGCCGTGTTGACCATTCAAAGCGGTTTGAACAAGCTGCGCTATGCCACGCTGATGGGCATCAAGAAAGCCAAGGCCAAAGAGATTAAGGTCATCACCTTGGACGGAGGGGCGGACGTTCCCCCCGCTTCGGCCATCATTGAAAAACTCTATGCGCCGGAAAAGAACCAGCAAGGGCAGATCTTCGATGGCGATCCGAAAGCCGCCGCTGCGAAGCTGGCAGAAAAATTGCGATTCGAGGCACGCGTAATATGAGTGTGCTTGCCATCGTCGAGCAGCGCATGGCCGGCGAGGTCTTGGCCGCAGCGCAAGAGTTCGCGACATCGCTGGGTGTGGGCGTCAAAGCGTACTCGATCGATCTCCCGTATACAGCTGACGGCTACACGGCGGCCGCCGAGGAGCTGATCCGCAAGGTGAATCCGACGCTGGTGGTATTCGGACACACCTACCAGACCCGCGATTATGCTCCGAAACTCGCCGCGCGATTCGGACGCGTGCTGATCAGCGATGTTATTGCGGCGCGCCCTCCGGTATTTGTCCGGCAAATGTTCCAGGGCAAGTTCAACGCCGACGTGCGCCTGACCGGTGACGGGCCGCATTTCGTTTCGATCCAAGCCGGAGCCTGGAAAGCGGAAGGCTCACCGCCAGCAGAAACATTTTCACCAAGCTCCACGACGTCGCGCCAAGTGGCGGAGCCGCCGTTTAGAGAAGCCGCCCGTGCGGTGGATCTAACCGCCGCCGACATCATCGTGTCGGTAGGCCGCGGCATCAGGGAAAAGGAAAACATTCCGGTGGTCGAGGCGCTGGCGCAGGTGCTGGGAGCCGAACTTGCCGCGTCCAGGCCAATCTGCGATGCAGGCTGGCTGCCTATGGATCGCCAGGTCGGCAGCTCGGGCCAAACGGTCTCGCCCAAACTTTACGTCGCGGTCGGAATCTCCGGCGCGATCCAGCACCTGGTCGGTATGAAGGGTGCGAAGACCGTGGTCGCCATCAACAAGGACCCGGACGCACCCATTTTCGAAGTGGCGCATTACGGAATTGTGGGCGATCTGTTTGAGGTTGTTCCCGCCCTGGTGGAAGAAATTAAAAAAGCGAAGACCTGATTACTGCCCGTCCGGTATTCCAGTGACCCGGCGCAGGATGTCCATCTCTTCCGGCGAAAAGTCGCGTGCGTCGCTGTTCAGGCGATCGCTCCGCAAGGCTGGTCTCATTCCCCGCAGTTCCTGGATTTCCTGGCGCACCGCCTGGCGCCGCGCGAGCCGAAGGCTGGTGAAAGCCGGATACAAATCCTGGAGCCGCTGAAGCTGCTCCGGAGGAAGCTGCTGCAGCCGGTTCAAGCGTTGCTCCATCTGCTGGCGCCGCTCGGGAGATAGCCTCGACAACGCGCGCTCCTGTTCCTCTGGCGACATTTGCAGGAAACGCTGAACCGCTGGAGCCGGCAGAGGAACCATTTTGGGATTCGGCTGTTTCTGCTGCCCTAGCTTCTGTTGCCGCAGTTGTTTTTGGCGCAGGATATTGTCCTGAGCCACCGCCGGCGGCCCCGCCAGCGCGGCGCTCACCACAATTGTTAGGAGAAGCCGCATGCCCTACCTGTCAATGGGAATCAGCAGATTTAAATCGTCCACGGCTTGCGCCACTTGCTCGATTTCTATTTTGTTCTCCGGCTTGGCCGCGTCCGGCTCTTGGGGAACCTGCAGAAACGCCACCAGCGCGACCACTGCGCCGGCCGCCGCCAGCGGACCAATCGAACGCCACAACCACCTCTGCCACCCTAATACGCGCGCCTCTTCCCGCGCGATGCGTGCGTATAGCCGGGCATCGAATCCCGGAGAGACCGCGGGGACGGCGAATTCATCCAGCCGTTCCCACGCGCTTGCCAGGCCGCGACAATCGGCGCATTCCTGGATATGGCGATCCAGCTCGGCCCGGCGAGGCGCGTCCAGTGTTTTGGCCAGGTAACTGGCCAAAAGGTCCGCGCCCTGGTCGTTTTTACTCAGGCAGATCATAATTTCCCTCAAAAATTCAGTTGCTTCTTCAGGCCATGTGGGCCAGCTGGTCGCGCAGCGCTTCGTAAGCCCGGAACAACAGCGACTTGATGGCGGATTCCGAACAGCTTAACACTCCCGCGATCTGCGCGTAATCCAGACCTTCGTACTTGTGCATCAGCACGGCAGCACGCTGCTTGGCGGGCAGAGCTTCAATCGCCTGCCTCACCTCGCGCAGCTTGACCTCATGGACCATCTCTTGCTCGATCGTTGGTTGCCGATCCGCCACCTGGCGTTCCAACCCGCCGAGCGTCTCGGCATGACTGTCATCCAGGCTCTGGTGGCCTTTTTCTTTTTTGCGGTCGCGTATCGAATTCAACGCCACGTGCGTGGCGATGCGAAACAACCAGGTTGTAAACTTGGCAGTCGGTTCGTACCTCTCCCGGCTCCGGTAAACCCGCAGGAAAACCTCTTGAGCCAGCTCCTCCGATACCGCCTGATTCTGCACCATCCGGTACAGAAAGTGCACCACCGGCCCGCGGTGCCGTTCGAGCAACAACCCGAAGCTGGTGTCATCCCCTGCACGGACCCTCAGCATTAACTGGGCGTCACGTTCCAGGGCGACAACAGCCTCCATATCTTCGTTAACCCGTATTTCGGAAGAAGGTTGCGCGGCTGGTTTAAGCAAGCTACTCACCCTTAAGCGACCGGTCCATAAGCTCCCGTACGGCCTCGCGCGGCGACTTCCCGCCGCTCATCACCGCGTCCATCTGTTGAATTATCGGCAGATCCACCCCGAACTTCTTGCCCAGAGCTACCGCCGAGGCGCAGGTTTCCACGCCCTCGGCCACCATCCGCATCGACGCCAGAATCTCGCCGAGCGGCCGGCCGCTGGCCAACTCCTTGCCTACGTGCCGGTTACGGGATAACTCTCCACTGCAAGTCAGAACCAAATCGCCTAAACCCGCCAACCCGGCGAGCGTTCTCGGCTGGCCCCCCATGGCGATCGCCAGCCGCGTGATCTCGGCCAGCCCGCGCGTGATCAGAGCTGCCGTCGGATTGTGTCCCAGGCCGAGTCCCTCGCAGATGCCCGCCCCGATGGCGATTACGTTCTTGAGCGCGGCTCCGACCTCGACCCCTGCGGGGTCGGAATTCGTGTACAGACGAAAGCTCGGCCCCGAGAATGCCTCCTGGACGCACCGTGCGACCTCGGGGCTGGCGGAGGCCACCACCACTGCCGTCGGATTGCCGGCAGCCACCTCGCGTGCGAAGGTCGGCCCGGAGAGTACGGCTATGCGGGGCTCAAACCTGGCCTTCACGACGTGCTCGATCACCTGTGACATCCGCAGCAGGCTGCCCTGCTCCAGACCCTTGGTGGCGCTCACCAGGATCATGGAAGGCGTCAGATGGGGCAGCATGGCGGTGTAAATTCCCCGGGCATGGTGCGACGGCATCACGCCCAGGACGATGTCGGCGCCCTCGATCGCGCCGCCTGGATTTGCGCTGACCACTTGAACGTTATCTGCAAGCCGGAAGCCGGGGAGAAACACATCGTTCTCGCGCGAGCTCGCCATCCGAGCCGCGAGATCGGCTTCGTACATCCACAACGCGACCGACTCCACACGCGGAGCGAGCACCGTCGCCAGCGCCGTGCCCCAGCTCCCCCCTCCGATAATCGCCAGCTTCATCACATGCCCCAGCGGAATACCGGCTCTTTGCCGGCCCGTATACGACGCATGTTCTCCCTGTGCCGGTAGACGACGATAGCCGCTGCGATTACCGCCGCCAGCACCTCATTCAAAGTCGAATGCTGGATCAGCCACACGCCCAGCGGAAAAGTCGCCGCCGCCAGTATCGATGCCGCCGATATATAGCGCGTGACCACCACCGTGATCACAAACACGATGATCCCGCACAGCGCGGGAATTGGCGTCAAATACAGAAACGCTCCCGTGAATGTCGCGACGGACTTGCCGCCCTTGAATCCCAGGAAAATCGGAAACGCGTGCCCCACCATTACTGCCAGCGCGGCGTCGGCCATCCATCCCGACGAGCCGTCGGTGAGCCATCCGGCGATCCACACCGCGGCGAAACCTTTGGCCATATCCAACACCAGCGTGGCGATGGCCGCGCCACGTCCCGCCACGCGCAGGACATTGGTGGCGCCGATGTTCCCGCTGCCCTGGCTGCGGACATCCTTTCCGGTGCTGAGCCTGGTGAGCAGATAGCCGAAGGGGATCGCGCCCAGCAAATAGGCGATGAGGATTGCAAGTAGTCCGATCATGAGTTTGTGAGTGGAAATTCCTGAAGCTTAGTGTACTTTCCGGCAGCGGACAAATATAGTGCAAATGACGACGCGCGGTAGGCGCCGATCGCGGACAGCTCGATTTCCGCTAATGCTTGTTTCAATGCATCCAATGGAATTCGCTGGCGAGTTCGGGCGAGTGTCACGTGAGGGCGATAAATCCGGTCTTCGACCGGCACGCCGACGCTCTCCGCAGCCCGCTCGCTAGCGGCCGCCAGCGCGTTGAGCCCATCGCTCGTTTCGACGCCGGCGTACAGGATTCGCGCGCTGCGTGGATTCGGGAGCCAGCCGATCCTGCGAATCGTGATTTCGACGGGCGCTGAACCGCGGACTGCGGCCAGGGCCCGGTTCAGTTCATCCAGCCGCTCCTCTGGCCACTCGCCGATAAATTTCGTGGTGATATGCAGCTTCTCGATCGGAATCCAGTGCAGCTTTGCCAGCGGCCGCAGCCGGTCGAGGAAAGTCGCCAGCGCGGCCTGAACGTGGGGCGGGATGTCGATGGCGGTGAAAAGTCGCAAGACCCACTAGTGTACGGCAAAGCTGAGCCATATAACCGACGATCCGGGCGATGATCTTCCGATCACTATCCGAGTGCGTGCGACACCCTGGTGACCGGTCGAGGCATCCGAGTTTTAGCGGTGGTGGATGCCTTCACCAGAGAAAACCTTTCCTTAGAAGTCGATACGAGTTT